>WNFK01160261.1_pt1 | contig 34853 bp, 32 predicted proteins | sample 5400281 | NCBI WGS metagenome assembly WNFK01 (sample SAMN13153350, study PRJNA577476) | soil metagenome | isolation source: 20 cm soil on Douglas fir-dominated hillslope | place: USA:California | collected 2013-09-17
GTTCGCGGATACCATCAGGGCCAGCGGTCGCGAAAAAGGCCGCATCAACAGGCCGGACACAAGACTGCACCCGACCAAACGTCAAAACATCAAATCGCCGCTTGCAACGCGGGAGCCATCCACACAAGACATTGGCCGAATCAGTCATTTCGACCCCCTCTTTTCCATACGTATTCCATACTAAGAAAAGAGAGCTGATATAAGTCATTGATTTTATGGCGCACCCGACAGGATTCGAACCTGTGACCTCTGCCTTCGGAGGGCAGCGCTCTATCCAGCTGAGCTACGGGTGCGTTTTGGCTCGCGCCGCTTAGCCTCAGGCGGCGTCACCGACAAGCGGGGTCAACGCCTTCCGCCAGCTATTGCACCTCGCGGTAGCGGAAGCAGTCGACCAGATGGTCGTTCACCATGCCGATCGCCTGCATGTGGGCGTAGATGATCGTCGAGCCGACGAAGCTGAAGCCCCGCTGCTTCAAATCTTTGCTGAACGCGTCGGACTGTGGCGACATCGCCGGAATGTCCTTCGTCGATTTTCGGTGATTCACCGTCGGGCGGCCGTCGACGAACTGCCAGGCATAGGAATCGAAGCTTCCGAACTCTTGGCTGACGGCGAGGAACTGGCGCGCGTTGCGCACCGCGGCAGCGATCTTCATCCGGTTGCGAATGATCGACGGATCCAGTGTCAGCGCCTCAATGCGTTTGTCGGTGTAGCGCGCGACTTTTTGCGGATCGAAGTCGCTGAAGGCGCGGCGATAGCCTTCGCGTTTCCTGAGCACGGTCGACCAGCTCAGCCCCGCCTGCGCCGCTTCAAGCACCAGGAATTCGAAATGCTTGCGGTCGTCATGCACCGGCACGCCCCATTCGCGATCGTGATAGTCGAGCATCAACGGATCGTCCGGGTTGACCCATTCGCATCGCTTTCTTGGCACCGTCATCTTCAAGCGCCTCCCAGGAAGATTCGAAGCGTGTCGTGGAGCCTGGCGCGAGCCGAGCCGACGATCATTCCGACGTGGCCGGACGGGATCGCGACCGCATCGCCCGCCGGAGCGGTGGCGGCAGGTGCGATCCGGTCGTCGGCCGCCAGCACGTTGAGCAGAGGCGTCGCTAGGCGGTCGGTGATCGTGCGTCCACCGACGTGCCATTGTCCGGAACCGGGCAAATCGCGCCCGAACAGGTCTTCGATCAATTCGCGCGCCGCGGGAAAGGGCAGTGACTCGCCCTCGTTGGCCCAATCCTCGAGCGCGACGAAGCGGAGGGCGTCCGGGCTGGCCGGATCGAGTTTGCCGAAGTTTGCGAATTTCCTGACCGTGCGCTCGGGGTCGAGCGACCAGAATGCCGCCTGCAGGACTTCCATCGGCAGCGCGTTCAGCGCTTGCGCCGCGGCTTGCGAATGGCGCCACATGTCCTGCAACGCTGTGCGCGACCGTTCCGGGTACAGCGCGAAATTCCACGGCGCGGCGAGAGTCGCTACTCGCTCGCATTCGATCAGATTGGCCGCCGCAATCGCCATCGTCCCGCCGAGGCAATAGCCGATCAGCGCCACCGGCTCGCCAAGCTCGCGCAGCAACGGCACCAGCAATCCTTCGACATGGTCGCCAACGCTGGCCTCGGCCCGATCCTTCGCCGGACCCCAGTCGAGCAACAGCACCCGGCGGCCCATAAGCGTCACCGCCTCGGTCAGCGATGCGTCGCGATCCATGTCGAGAATGTGCGGCGGGTTGATCAGCGAAGGGACGAGCACGGCCGGTGGTCCCTCGCCGCCATGATCGCGCAGGCAGGTCCCGTTGATCCGCGCGACTTCTGGCTTGTGCGGAGGCGCGCTGCCGCGCTCTGCGCGTTCGTACGCTTTGAGCCCGGCCAGCGCCTGGCGCGCGAGTTCGGGGTCGCGCTGCGACACCTCGCGCACCAGCTCGAGAAACAGCGGCAACGGTCGTGGGGCGCGTTCATGTTGCACCGCACTATGGTCCGGTAGTAGATCGCCTGGACGTCCTCGGGAGCGGTGCATGGCCAAGTCTAGCGCAAAGGTGACGATAAAGAAGTACGCGAACCGGCGGCTCTACGACACCGAAAGCTCGGCCTACATCACGCTCGACCGCTTGGCGGCGATGGTGCGTGAGGGTCGCGAGTTCGAAGTGGTCGACGCCAAGACCGGCGAAGACATCACCCGCCAGGTGCTGACCCAGATCATCGTCGACGAAGAAGCTCGCGGCGGCGCGACCATGCTGCCGATCAACTTCCTCAAGCAGATCATCGGGCTTTACGGCAATTCGATGCAGACGTTCGTGCCGCAATATCTCGAATCGGCGATGGAGGCGTTTCAGCGCAACCAGAGCGCGGTCAAGGACGCGCTCGGCGCCAACATGTTCGCCGACCTCGCCAAGCGCAACATGGCAATGTTCGAGGACGCCGCCCAGGCGTTCACCGGCAAGGGCAAAGCGCCGCCGAAATCGGGCGACAGCGAGGTCGAGCAGCTGAAGGCCGAGCTCGACGCGCTGCGGGCAAAAGTCGACAAGCTGAGCCGCTGATTTCCCCATGAAAGTCTTCATTGCCGCTGCGTTCGCGCTGGCCGCCGCGTCCTCGCTCCCAGCTCAAACCACGGTCCAGACCGCTGCGCCGCCGCCGGCGACGCCCGATTTCACCTACGCCATCCCGATCGCCGGGAGCTGGACCTTCGCGCCGGCGCCGGACGGCAGCGCCGCGACCTTCCTCAACGCCTCGGCGATGCCCCAGCTCACGGTCCGCTGCGTCCGCTCGACACGGCGGGTCGGTATTTCGAAACCGGGTAGCGTCGCGGTGCCGTTTCTCAATGTCTGGACCAGCACGATGACGCGCAGCGTCCCGGCGAGCTTCGATCCCGCGACCGCGCGCCAGACCATCCAGATCCCCGCCTACGATCCGTTGCTCGATGCGTTAGCCTTCTCTCACGGCCGGCTGGCGATCTATGTTGCCGACAAGCCGGCGCTGGTTTTGCCGGCCTGGCCGGAAATCGCGCGGGTGATCGAGGATTGCCGATACTGAAGTTTGCCCTGATTGCTAGCCTGAGTTAAAATTAACGCTTGCTCGGATGAGTCGCGGGAGGTTGCCATGCGAGCATTCAGCGCGTTCTTGATCATGCTTCTGCCCGGCGCTTCGGCTTACGCCGAAGGTTACGCGGCGGTCTGGCGGGCCGGCAGCGGAGCCCAATGGTGGCGCTCCGGCATGACGGCCGCCGAATTCAAGACTCAGGATCTGGCCTATTTCAACCAAGGGCTGCGAATCCGCTCGCTGGCAATCAAGGACGGACGCTTTGCTGCCGTCTGGCAACCCGGAAACGGAGCCCAATGGGTTCGTTGGGACATGAGCGCGGGCCAATTCAAGACGCAGGATTTGGCTTACTTCAACCAGGGCCTGCGCATCGCGTCGTTGGAAGTGACCAACGGCCGGTTCGCCGCCGTGTGGCGGCCGGGAAGCGGGGCCCAGTGGGTTAGGTGGGACATGGCGCCGACCGCATTCAAGACGCAGGATCTGGCTTACTTCAACAAGGGACTGCGGCTGACTTCATTGGAACTGGACAACGGCCGTTTCGCCGCGGTGTGGCGGCCCGGGAAGGGGGCCCAATGGGTCCGCTGGGGCATGACTCCGAGCGAGATCGAGGCCCAGGATCGAACCTATTTCAAGCAGGGGCTCCGGCTGGTTCAGCTCGCGACCGAGGGTGGCCGCTACGCCGCCGTCTGGCAGCCCGGCTCGGGCGCCCAATGGTGGAGCTATCGCCGCTGCTTCGTCGATTTCAAGACCGAGGACGCGGCTCATTTCGCGCACGGCCTGCGCATGGGTTTCATCGAAATCCAAAATGAAGCCGTCGGCGCCTGGCGCTATCCCTGGAAGAGCGGCGACTCGCGCAAGGTGGGGCAGGGCAACAACAACCCGCCGCCAGGCTCCCACAACGGGAGCCAATCCTATGCGTTCGACTTCATGTTGCCGAGCGGCACACAGATCCGCGCGGCGCGCGGCGGAACGGTGGAGTGGCTGCAAGAATCGCAAACCGCCAGCTACAATCCGAACGCCGCGACCTCACGCACCAACCAGCCGTTTCCGAACGGGAGCCTGCAAAACTGGGGTAACACCGTCCGCTTGCGTCATCCGGGCGGATTGACCAGCTGGTACTTTCACATTCAGCCGAACGGGGTGCTGGTCAATCAAAATCAGGTCGTCGAGCAGGGTCAGCCGATCGCGCTTTCGGATAATACGGGCCGCACGACCGGTCCGCATCTCCACTTCCAGGTCCAGGCGGACTCGGACGATTGGGGACAGTCGGTGCCTATCACGTTTGGAAATTGCGAGGTGCCGAAGTCGAATGATACGGTCACGTCAAACAACGCAAACTCAAACTTTCCCTGAACCTCGGGGGAAATGCGACGGATCGCGTCCTGCGTCCTTGTTGATGGCAAGCGCCCGTTACGCGAAGTCGAAGACAATTGCCGAATGTTCACATCATTACAAGCCTTGCGCTCGCGCCAATAAAGACTCATCTTCGCATGCAGCTTCAACGCAGCGAAAGGAGGTGATCCGATGTCTCATGGTTCAGCAGGCAGGTCGGAGGAGGGTGTTCTTAACGCCTAAGGCTGATCGAACGGCCGTCACCTTCGGCCGCTGACCATGTCGAAGGGCATCGCCGCGATACCGCGGCGGTGCCCTTTACATTTGTGCCGGACGCAAAATTGACGCGCGGCGTCGGTGACCGTTAGGGAACCGTTACTGCGTTAAAGTGTCTTTTCTCGACGAGAGGGAAAAAACCATGGCCAGACCCGCAAGAAAAACTGCGTCGAATTCGACGTCCAAAACGAAATCTACCGTCGACAAGATCGCCAAGGCGGCGATGAGCAAGGAAATGCTCGCCGCCGGCCTCGCTGCCGCCGCCGCCGCGATCAGCGCCAGCCCCAAGGCGCGCAAAGCGATCCGCGACGCTGGCCTCGACGCCGCCGATACCGCGCAACAGGCCGCGAGCAATGTCGCCTCGAGCGCGGCTAAGCTCGGTGCATTGATCGCCGAAGCCGTTGCTGACGCGGCGCAGCGGGTGATGTCGGGCAAATGGAGCGACAGCGCACCGGCGCGGCCAGCCGCCGCCGCCGCCAAGCGCAAGACCGCGCGCAAATCCACCGCCGCCAAATCTGTGGCGAAAAGTTCGACGGCTCGCGCGAAAAGCTCGGCGCGCAAGCCCGCCGCCAGGACGGCTGCCGTGAAGAAGCCGCGCGCCGCAACGAAACGCTCGACGGCGAAAAAGCCGCGCGCGACTGCCCGCCGCGCGCCGCCGAAAGCCTAGGCGGCGCGATCCTCGAATTGCAGGCGCGCGAGCCGGGCGTAGAGGCCGCCGCGCGCGGCCAATTCCGTGTGCGTGCCTTCCTCGACGATCCGGCCCTGGTCCATGACCACGATGCGGTCGGCCGCACGGACCGTCGCCAGGCGGTGGGCGATGACGATCGTCGTCCGGTCGGCCATCAAATGGTCGAGCGCATCCTGAACCAGCCGCTCGCTTTCCGCGTCGAGCGCCGACGTCGCTTCGTCGAGCAATAACAGCGGTGCATTGCGCAGCAACGCCCGGCCGATCGCGATCCGCTGCCGCTGGCCGCCGGACAGCCTAGCACCGCCTTCGCCCATGAACGTGTCGAGCCCGTTGGGGAGGGCGCGCAGGAAATCCTCGGCATTGGCTTGACGCGCCGCCTCCCACAGCTCGTCCTCGGTCGCCGTCCAATTGCCGTAACGCAGATTGTCGCGTGCCGAGGCGGCGAAGATCACGACGTCCTGCGGAACCATGGCGATCCGTTGACGGACGTCGGCCGGATCGGCGTCCTTAAGGTCAACGCCGTCGAGCAGCACCCGGCCGCGTTGCGGGTCATAGAAGCGCTCGGCGAGCTGGAATATGGTGGTCTTGCCCGCGCCCGATGGGCCGACGACCGCAAGACGCTCGCGCGATTTCACCGACAGTGAGAAATCGTTGAGCGCCGACGTGTCGAGCCGCGTCGGATAATGAAACGTGACATGCTCGAACACGAGTTCACCGCGAGACGGCTCGGGCAGTGCGACAGGGTTTGCCGGCGCCTTGATCTCCGGCTCGGCCTCGAGCAGCTCGGTTATCCTCTCCGACGCGCCAGCTGCGCGCAACAGGTCGCCATAGACTTCCGACAAAGCTCCGAATGCCCCGGCGAGCAGTCCGCCGTAAAGTACGAAGGCGGCAATCGTGCCACCCGAAATCTGGCCGGCGGCGACGTCGACGGCGCCTTGCCAGATGACCAGGGTGATCGCCCCGAACATCAGGAAAATCACGATCGCGGTCATCAGCGCGCGGAGGAGGATCCGGCGCTTGGCGGTCGCGAACACCCGCTCGACGGCGTCCCCGAAGCGCGACGTCTCGCGTTGCTCCTGACCGAACGCCTGGACGATTTTCATTGCGCCGAGCACCTCGCTGGTGACCGCGCCGACATCCGCGATGCGGTCCTGGCTGCGGGTCGAGATCGCCCGCACCCGGCGTCCGAGGAACGTGATCGGCACGACCACGAAGACCGTTCCGAGCAGAATCAGGGCGGCCAGCTTCGGGGCGAGCGCGAACAGAATGATGATGCAGGCCGCGCCCATCACGACGTTGCGCAAGGCAACCGATACAGTGGTGCCGACGACTTGCTCGATGATCGTCGTGTCGACGGTAATTCGCGACGTGATCTCGGCCGGACGGTTTTCCTCGAAGAAGCCGGGCGACAGACGTAGCAGATTGCGGTGCACGGCGAGCCGGATGTCGGCGACTGTCCGCTCGCCCAGCCAGGAAACGCAATAGAACCGGACGGCTGTCGCGACCGCCATCACGCCGACCAGCATCAGAAGATATTCGAACCACCGGCCGATGTCGCCGACGTCGCCAGCGGACGCGAAGCCTTTGTCGATGATCAGCTTGAAGGCGTAGGGCACGCCCGAAGTCGCGGCCGCGGCGACCAGCAGCGCGAGGGCGGCAATCGCGATATGCGCCGGGTAGCGGGTCGCGAAACTCCAGATCATCCGGAGGTTCTTGACCGAACGGCCCGGCGGGCGCGTGGCAGCGTTTATGGCCATTGCCGCTGGCTAGCAGTGTCGCGCCATCGCCTCAATTGGCGCGCACGAACAATCGCGCCTGGATTACGGTTCGCCAGCGCAACCTTTCGTTGCGGCTGTTTTGAGCGCAGAAGCCTGTGTCGGCTGGAGATCATCGGATGTCGGACGTGTTCATTTCCTACGCGCGTTCGACAGCATCCGCGGCGAGCGCCGCCGCGGAAATCCTGAGCGCGCAAGGATATGACGTGTGGTGGGATGCCGATCTCCCGGCGAACCGCGACTATGCGGATGTCATCGAGGAGCGGCTTGCGGGGGCGAAAGCGGTACTCGTCCTGTGGTCAGCGGAAGCCGTGAAGTCGCAATGGGTAAGGTCAGAAGCGGATCGGGCGCGGACGGATCGGAAGTTGGTTCAGCTCAATCTTGACGGCAGCGCGCTACCGATGCCGTTTGATCGCATCCAGTTTGCCGACCTACATGACTGGGATGGCGATGCTAACTTGCCGGCGTGGAACAAGGTCTTGGCCGCCATTGCCGAATTGACCGGACCGGCCGGGCAATACACCCGCTCCGCCGCGCCTCGTCCGACCCGCCCAATCAGCAAGCTGTCCATTTGCGTGCTGCCATTCGCGAACATGAGCGATGATCCGATTCAGGAGTATTTCAGCGACGGCATCAGTGAGGACATCATCACCGACTTGTCGAAAGTCTCGGCGCTTTCGGTCGTTGCGCGGAACACGGCCTTCACTTTTAAGGGCAAGCATGTCGATGTGCCTATGGTGGCTCAAAAGCTAAACGTCGGCCACGTGCTTGAAGGGAGCGTCCGCAAGGCTGGGAACAGGGTTCGCATCAACGCGCAGCTGATCGACGCCTCGACCGGGGGTCACATTTGGGCCGAACGCTACGATCGCCAACTCGACGATGTTTTCGCGCTCCAGGACGAAATCTCCCTTGCGATCGTCGACGCTCTCAAGCTGAAGTTGCTTCCGCAGGAGAAGCAGGCGATCGCGACCCGCGGCACGGAAAGCCCCGAGGCCTACGACCTCTACCTAATGGCCCGCCGCTATTATCTAAGCGGTCGCGATGGCGAGCGGCGCGGGCTCGAGCCGATCGTAAAGCTGTGCGAACGAGCGACCGAAATCGATCCCAATTACGCGCGCGCCTGGGCTTTGATGGCGGTTGCCCAGACGGCGCTGTATTTTATCCATGGCAAGATTGGCGAGACCGGTTTCGATGCGGTCGAACGGGCCGTCATGCTCGACCCCAATCTGGCCGAGGCTCACGCGGTGAAGGCGCGGCATATGTGGCAGAACGGCGATGCCCAAGCTGCCGGGGTCGAGATCGAGATCGCGCTTCGGCTCGATCCCCAATCTTTCGAAGCAAATGCAGAGGCTGGGCGCCTCGCGTGGGTCGAACATCGTTTCGAGGACGCAGCTGCGTATTTCGCCGGTGCGGCGGAGCTCGGCGAAACAAGCGTCGCCGATCCGGGAATGCTGTTGTGCGCCCTCGATGCCCTTGGCGACGAGGATGGTGCGCGGCGGGCCGCCGCCATCACACTTGAGCGCGCCGAGAAGGCTTTAGCGAAGGATCCGAACAACGGCTCGGCCCTGGGTTTTGGCGTAAACGCCTTGGCTCAGTTAGGCGAATACGATCGATCGATCGAATGGATGAACAAGGCTCTGTTGGTCGAGCCCGAGAACATGACCATGCGGTATAATTTCGCCTGCTTTGCGAGCGCTCGGCTGCGCGATCCCGATCTGGCGTTCAAGCTGCTCGCCGACGTCTTCGAAACGGCGACCCCATGGTTTGTCGAATATGCGGTCAGGGACGCGGACCTCGATCCGATCCGTGACGATCCGCGCTATCAGCCGCTTCTCGACTGCGCGCATGCGCGGCTGGCATCCGCCGCTTCAGACGCGGCCTGAGGGCAACACAACAGGACGCCCAGGCTGTTGCGGTGCAACATTGGCTTGCATGGGAGGCCAATGGAGCCCACATCGGTTCTTCCCCCACCGAGAATTGAGGTTCGATGCTCTACGACGCCTATGAAGTGCAGCGTTCATTTCTCGCAGGTGCGAGCAAACTCGCGGGGCTCGGAGCCGGGTGGCTCAACAATCCTTCCAACCCATGGGGTTACACCTCGATGGGTCCGCTGGTCGCGGCGAGCCTTGAGGTCTTCGCCCACGCGTCGGCGCCGCGCGGCAAGCCCGAATTCGCGATCGAGACGGCCCACGTCGGCGGCAAGGACGTGCCGGTCCACGAGGAAATCCTCCTCCGCAAGCCGTTCGGGCAGTTGAAGCATTTCTACCGTGAGGGCGTGAACGATGGCCCGCGGCTGCTGATCGTCGCGCCGATGTCGGGCCACTATGCGACGCTGCTGCGCGGAACGGTCGAGCGGCTGCTGCCGAGCTTCGATGTTTACATTACCGATTGGCGCGACGCGAAGCTCGTGCCGACCGACGAGGGCAGCTTCGATCTCGACGATTATGTCGATTATCTCATCGAGTTTCTCGAACTGATCGGGATGAAGACCGGCGAGCGCCCACACCTACTCGCGGTGTGTCAGCCGGCGGTTCCCGCTTTCGCCGCGACCGCCCTGATGAACGCCGACAAGAATGAATGGCGCCCCCGGACGCTGACCATGATGGGCGGCCCGATCGACACGCGGAAGGCGCCGACCGCGGTCAATACCCTCGCCACCCAGCGCCCGTTCGCCTGGTTCGAGAATAACGTCGTCGCCACCGTGCCGATGATCTATCCCGGCGCCGGGCGGAAGGTTTACCCGGGCTTCCTGCAGCTCGCCGGTTTCATGACCATGAACCTCGGTTCGCACCTCATCAGTCACTGGGAGATGTTCAAGCATCTCGTCGTCGGCGACGAGGAGAGCGCCTCGTCCACGCAGAAATTCTACGAGGAATATCGCTCGGTCTGCGACATGACCGCGGAATTCTATCTGCAGACGGTGGACGTCGTGTTCCAGCAGCACGCGCTGCCCAAGGGCGAACTCGAGCATCGCGGTCGGCTGGTCGATCCGGCGGCGATCCGCGACACGGCGCTGCTCGCCATCGAAGGCGAACGCGACGATATTTCGGGGATCGGTCAAACCAAGGCCGCACTCGATATCGCGACCAAGCTGCCCAAAGCGAAGAAGCAATATTTCATGGCCAAGGACGTCGGCCATTACGGCATTTTCAACGGCCGCAAATGGCGCGAGCAGATCGCTCCGGTCGTCGAGAAATTCGTCGCCGCCAATAATTAGGCAGCGTTTTTCATCTTCACTCCGCCGAGCATGGTCAAAGCGACCATTGCTGACAGCACCGAGACCGCGGCCGATACGACCATCGCCATGTGAAACCCGCTGAACAGCCGCGCCCCGTCGCTGGCTAGGACCGCGCCAAGTAGCGCGGTGGCGATCAGCCCGCCGGTCCGCGCGACCGCGCTGTTGAACCCCGACGCCATCGCGACATGCCGCTCCTCGACCGACCCCAACACCGATGCGGTGAGCGGCGCGACGGCGATCGTCATTCCCACCGCCATTACCGAAATGGCCGGAAAGGCACCGGTCCAATAGCTGCTGTCCGGTCCGATCAGCACGGCCAGCACTAATCCGGCCGCGACGATCAGCGGGCCGATGGTGAGCGGGATGCGCGGGCCGATCCGCGCCGCGAGACCGCCCATGGTCGGCGAAATCGAGGTCATCAGCACCGGTAGCGGAAGCATCGCCAGGCCCGCCTGAACCGGCGAATAGCCGCCGCTGGTGATGAGGACGTAGGGGATCAGCAGCATTGCCGCCGCGAACGCGCCGTAAAGCAGGAAGGTGAGCAGGTTCAGTCCGGAAAAGCACAAGCCCTTGAACAAGGTCAGCGGCATCATCGCGCGTTCGCTCAGACGATATTCGACCCACAGGAACATGCCGAGAAGTGCGCCGCCAACCACGAGCGCGATCAGCGCTGGGTTGGTAAGGCGTCCCGATGCCGACCACCAGGTTAGTGCATAAGTCAGGCCGCCAAGTCCCCCGGTCGCGAGCAGCGCGCCGGCGTAATCGGTCCGCCCGCCGCCAGGTTCTTTACTCTCCTCGACGAAGCGCAGTGCGAGCAGAATCGCGCCGAGCGCGAGCGGCAGGTTGATGTAGAAGATCGCCGGCCACCCGACATTGCCGACCAGCCAGCCACCGATCAGCGGTGCGATCGCGGCCGCCGCCGCTCCAGCGGCGGCCCAGATACCGACCGCGCGACCGCGTTTCTCACCCTGGAATGCGGCGTTGAGCAGCGCGAGGCTGTTGGGGAGCAGTAGAGCCGCACCGATCCCCTGCGCGGCGCGCGCGGCAAGCAGGATCGGCAAGCTCGGTGCGAGCGCGCAGACCAGCGAGGTGATCGCAAAGATGCTCGTGCCGATGACCAGCAAAAGGCGTCGTCCGAAATGGTCGCCGAGCGCCCCGCCGAGCAGCAGCAGGGCCGACAGTGGCAGCAGATACGCGTTGACCACCCACTGAACCTGTTGAGCACCCGCGCCGTAGCTGGCGCGGATCGCGGGCAATGCGACGCTCAGCACCGATCCCTCGACGAACGACAGGCTCGAGGCGAGGACGCAGGCAACCAGCGTCCAGCGCGGGTCCGAGCGCGTGTGCCCGCTCCCTCCGTCGTGCAGGCTCAATCGACCTTCTGCGCCATCGCGGCTTCGACCATGGTACGCCAGGTATCCGTATCGCCTGCCGCGGCCATCGCTTCATCGGGCTCGCGCATCGTGTGGAGCACCGCCTGCGCCTGATTGAGATGCTCGGGCCACGTCCGATCGACCTCGGGGCCGGCCGAGCCGTTGCTGCCTTCCGCATTGCTGCTGAGCTTCGCGCCAGCCAGCACCCGGGCGATGCGCTCGATCAGCGGACTGTTGGATTCGGGCATGTCGCGCCTCCCTTTGTCCGCTTAACCCGCTTGGGCCAGTTTGGGTTCAAGCGGCTCCATCCGAATCTGCCGGTGGCAAACCGGCGATCTTGCGCGCGGCGTGGACCAGCTCGACCGGAAGCATGGCGATGATCGTGCTGTTATGCTCGACGCCGATCTCGGTCAGCGTCTGGAGACGCCGAAGCTCGAGCGCGCCGGGCGAGGCGGCAATGGTGTCGGCGGCTTCGGACAATTTTTTCGAAGCTTCCTGCTCACCTTCCGCACGGATGATACGGGCGCGCTTTTCGCGGATTGCTTCGGCTTCCTTGGCGATCGCGCGCTGCATTTGCTCGGGGATGTCGACGTCCTTGATCTCGACCGAGTCGATCTCGACGCCCCATTTCATTGATGCGGCGGACAGCAGATCCTGCATGCGCGTGTTGATCGCCAGCCGGTCCTTGAGCATGTGGTCGAGTTCGCTTTGGCCGATCGCATCGCGCAGGGCGGTCTCGGCCGCCTGGACCGTCGCCGACACCCAATTCTCGACCGAGGTGATGACGTCCACCGCTGAATCGGCCCGGAACCACAACACCGCGTTGACCCGCACCGCGACGCCGTCTCGCGTGATCGTCTCCTGGGTTTCGAGCTGATAGGTGATCGTGCGCATGTCGACCCGCACGACCCGGTCGACGAACGGGATCAGCCAATACCAGCCGGGCCCCTTGGTCTGCCCGAGGCGGCCGAGACGGAACAGCACGCCGCGCTGATATTCCTGGTTGATGCCGAAGCTTTTCAACATGAGCACCAACAGTGCGATGAGCAGCGGGACGAGGATGGCCAGCGATGGAATCAGCATGTCAGGTGTCTCGCTTCTGAACTCGAGTCCGGTTTATAGCACCTCGAACAGCCCCGCCGCGCCCATGCCGCCACCGACGCACATGGTGACGACGACGTATTTGACGCCGCGGCGCTTGCCTTCGATCAGCGCATGGCCGGTCATCCGCGCGCCGCTCATCCCGTAGGGGTGGCCGATCGAGATCGACCCGCCGTCGACGTTCAGCCGGTCCTCGGGGATCCCGAGCTGCTCCGCGCTGTAGAGTACCTGGACCGCGAACGCTTCGTTCAATTCCCACAGGCCGATGTCGTCGACCTTCAAGTCGAAGCGTCTGAGCAACTTGTTGACCGCGTCGATCGGGCCGATGCCCATCTCGTCCGGTTCCGTGCCGGCGACCGCCATTCCGATGTAGCGGCCCATGGGCGCGATGCCACGACGTTCCGCTTCCTTTGCCTCCATCAGGATCGAGGCCGAGCTACCGTCCGACAACTGGCTGGCATTGCCGGCGGTGATCGACGTGTCGGGGCCGAGCACGGGGTTCAGGCTCGACAATCCTTCCAGGGTCGTGTCCGCCCGATTGCCCTCGTCCTTGGCGATCGTGACTTCCGTCTGCGAGACCTCACCGGTCTCCTTGTCTTTCACCATCATCACCGTGGTGACAGGCACGATCTCGTCGTCGAACCGCCCGGCGGCTTGCGCCGCGGCGGTGCGCTGCTGACTCTTCAGTGCATATTCGTCCTGCCGCTCACGATTGATGCCGTAGCGCCGGGAGACGGTCTCGGCGGTCTGCAGCATCGGCATGTAGACGTGCTGGTGCATGGCGATCAGCGAGGGGTCGGGCGCGATCCGCATCTCGGGCGTCTGTACCAACGAGATGCTGTCCTGACCGCCGGCCGCGACCACCTCCATCTTGTCGACGACAATCTGCTTGGCGGCCGTGGCGATGGCCATCAGCCCCGAAGAGCATTGGCGGTCGATCGTCATGCCCGACACGCTGACCGGGCAGCCGGCGCGGAGAGCGACCTGGCGGCCGATATTGCCGAACTGCGTGCCCTGCGTGAGCACCGCGCCCCACACCACATCGTCGATCTCGCCCGCATCGATCCCGGCTCGCTCGATGGCCGGTTTCAGCGAGAATGCGCCCAGGGTCGGTCCCGACGTCGCATTGAAGGCGCCCTTGTAGGCGCGGCCGATGGGGGTCCGGGCGGTGGAAACGATGACGGCGTCGCGAGCCATTCTACTCTCCTTAAACGAACATCAGGCCGAGCCACAGGGCGGTGAGCGCGGGCTTGTCCTCGCCCTCGATCTCGACCGTGACCGTGTGGCGCAACAGGATTTGCCCCGGCGCTTTCTCCTCGACCGAGTCAAGCGTGAAGCGCCCGCGAACGCGCTTCCCGGACTTGACCGGCGCGAGGAAACGCACGCGATCGAAGCCGTAATTGAGCGCCATCTTCAGGCTGTCGGGCAACAGCATCGCTTGGGCCGCCATGCGCGACAGCAGCGACAGCGACAGGAAGCCGTGGGCGATCGTGCCACCAAACCCGGCCGCGGCGGCCGCCGCTGGATCGACATGGATGAACTGATGATCTTCGGTCGCATCGGCGAACGCGTCGATGCGCGGCTGGTCGATGGTCAGCCAGTCCGAAACTCCGACTTCTTCGCCGATCTTCGAACGGATATCGTCGAGGCTGGCGAGCGGCATCAGAAGGGCAGGGGCGCCGGCGGCTGGTCTGAGGCGCGCGAGAGCACGAGCTTGTGCGGGGCCAGGGCTTCGATCAACGATCTCAGGATCGCCGAGCGGTTGGTGGCGATGCGGTCGTTGTCCAGAGTCGAGTCATCGTAGACCAGATCGAAGGCGAGCGCCCCGGCGCCGGCGCCAGACAAAGCGCAGCGGACGAGCTTGCAGCCCTTCTGGGCGGCAACCGCCTTCGCTGCCGCCGCGCCGACGTCGTCAATCGTCTCGGTGGAATTTCCGCCGCTGACCGCAAGATAGATGGTGATCCGCCGTGCATTCGCCTGGGCGAGGTTATGGATCTCGCGCTCGAGCAATTTGGTGTTGGCCATGATCAATTGCTCGCCGGTGATCGAGCGCAACCGCGTGGTTTTGAGGCCGATCCGTTCGACCGTGCCGGTGCTGGTGTCGTAGCGGATCGTGTCGCCCTTCTTGAACGGCTTGTCGAACAGGATCGACAACGCCGCGAACAGGTCGGAAAAAATGCCCTGCGCGGCGAGGCCGATGGCGATGCCGCCGATGCCGAGGCCCGCGACAAGCGCGGTGACGTTCACGCCCAAATTGTCGAGGATGAGGATGCCGGCGATCGCGAACAGAGCGACGCTGACGAGGACGCGGATGATTGCCATCGCATTGCCCAGCGAGCTCGCGCCGTCCTCGGCGACGCGGCGGCCGATCAGGCCAAGAATCAACTCGCGACCCCAGATCGCGCCCTGCAGAGCGAAAGCGACGATGAAGCCGATGTCGATCAGATGGGCGGCGCGGCGCGGCAGATCGGCATAAGTGGCGACCGTGTCCGCGGCGGCGAACACCATGAACAGCACGGTCGTCTTGGCGAGCACGCGGCCAATCACGATGCGCCAGCTAAGACCGTGCGGATCGCGGGCGACCAGGCCCCGGCCGATGCCGCGCAGCAGGAGCATGACCGCGACCAGCGCAAAGCCGGCGACGATCCCGAGCAATAGCCCGTCGCGATTTTGCGACAGCCAGGAGATAGCGGGATCCAACGTCATGGCCCGTTCTTGGCGGGCCGCGTGTCCCCGATCAAGCCGCCGGCGGTTCCGCCCTTCGCTTTTGACGCTTGGCGAGGAAGCGAAGCAACCCGACTTCGCAGTCGGATTGCCATTTGCGCGCACGCGGCCATTCCATGCCGTTCAACGGATCTCGCGGCCGTTCCTTGACCGCCGCGATGAGGGCCGGGTGGACATAGGCCTTGCGGCTTATCGCCACCGTATTGCCGAGCGCTTCGGCGACCGGCTCGATCATCATGTTGATGCTGATCCGTGCATCGTCCGCCTTCAACATCATTTGTTCGAACGCGAGGACGCTCGCGCCCCAGGTGCGAAAATGCTTGGCGGTGAATTCGCCGCCGGTCGCGTCGCGGATATAATCGTTGACGTCGTTCGAACTGACCGGGTGCGGGTTGGCGTCGCCATTCACATATTGGAACAACGCCTGTCCCGGCAGTTCCTGAAGCTGGCGCACCACCCGCCGTAGAGTCCGGTCGGTAATCGAGACCTCATGCTCGATCCGACTCTTGCCCATGAACCGCATCTTCACCTTGCGGCCGTCGTCGTGAACCTGGCGGCTGAGCAATGTGGTTGCCCCGAAACTCTGGTTCTCCTTGGCATATTCGCGGTTGCCCACGCGCAGATAGTCGTCGTCGAGCAGGCGGACGACGGCGGCGATCACCTTGTCCCGGCTGAGCGCGCGCTGGCGAAGATCCCGGTCGACCTTGCGGCGAATCTTGGGGAGGCATTTGCCGAACTCGGGCAGCCCGTCGAACTTCGACTGCTCCTGGCGCGCGCGAAAATCGGGGTGGTAGCGATATTGCTTGCGGCCGCGCGCATCGACCCCGGTCGCTTGGAGGTGGCCATCAGGATCCTTGCAGAACCACGCCTTTTCATATGCCGGTGGCAAAGCGATCGCGTTTAGGCGGTCGATCGTCGGGCGGTCCGCGATTCTCTTGTCGCCGTCGAAATAGGCCCAATATCGACCCATGCGCTTGCGCGTGAAGCCCGGTTCGCTGTCGCTGCTGTGCCTCAGCATGGCGGATAAGGGTTCACTCGACTCATCGGCGGGCATAAGCGACCGGCGATAGAAGGAGGTTCCAATGCCCCGGATTGCAGACTCCAGAATCCTGATCATGGCCAGCGACGGCTTCGAGGAATGGGAGCTGTTCGGCCCGCGCGAGATGCTGATGAAATTGGGCGCCGAGGTTGTGCTCGCCTCACCGACGCTCGACCCGATCCAGGCGACGGTCCATGATGATCCCGGCAAGACGATCCGGCCGGACCTTACCATTGACCAGGCCAATGCCGACGATTTTGACGCACTCATCCTGCCGGGCGGGGTGCGCAATCCTGACCATCTGCGCCTGAAAGTAAAAGCAATCGCGCTGATCCGGCGATTCAACGAGCAGGGCAAGCCGGTCGCGGCGATTTGTCATGGACCGTGGCTGCTCGTCGAGGCCGATCTGTTGCGCGGCCGCACGGTGACCAGTTGGCCGTCGATCCGGACCGACCTTCGCAACGCGGGCGCAACCGTCGTCGATGAGCCGGTGGTGACCGATGGCAATATCGTCACGAGCCGCAAGCCCGAGGATGTGGAGGAATTCACCCGGGCGGTGATCGATCTGGTCGAGGATCAGCCCGAAATTACCGAAATCCATCATCCAAGCGAATTACCAGCCTAACCGGCTGGCAAGGTTTGCCCGCTATGAGTGCGGGCATGGACACGCGCCGGACACAGTTGATTGAGGGAATCGTGAGCCTCGTGGCCGCGGCGATTCTGGCCGCGGCCGTTGGCTATGCGGTCGGCCGCCTGACGCCTTCGATGGTGACGGTCGGTGGTGCGGCGGCCTCGGCGTTGTTCATCTCGCTGCTGGTGCTGCGGTCGATTGGACCGAGCGACAGGGAATTTGCCCTCGGGCAATTTGCTCCGGCCGAGCTGGCTTTCGAGGAGCTCGACGAATTGCTGCTGACGGAGGCCGACAAGATCGATTCATCAACCGGCGACGATGAACTCGTGCTCGATGACGTTCTTGCCAATTTGGGCGATGATTCGCGGGTCGTGCGGTTGTTCGATGCGGCAGCGATGCCGACTCCGGGCCAGCTCAGGGCCCGGATCGATCGGCATCTTGATCAAGCGCGGTCGGCGAGCGAAGCGCCGGACGCGTCGGCGGCGCTGCACGAAGCCTTGGCCGAGCTGCGCTCGTCGTTGCGGTAGGTCATTCGGCGATCGTCAGCGCTTCGAGCTCGACGCCGATCGAACCGTCGCCGTCCGGCTCCGGCTCGCCGACCAGCGCGATATCGGCGACAATTTGCGCGGGGATCGAAAATTCCGCTTGTTGCAGGCCGTAAGTCAGATTTCGAACGACCTCGTCCGCCGCCGGCCCGGCGATTCTGAAGTGGGGTCGTTATATTTTAGATACCCACCGGCATGGCGGAGGAATGGAAACCACCCGACGAAAATGCGTTCAATCATGAGTGGCTGAGGCCCGGCACCGCCGTAGAGATGATCGACGGCGTCTATTCGGATGAGCCCAATCTTGTGGATATTGGGTGGATTCTGGCTTATCTGGATGTCGTCGCTTGGGCTCACTATGTTACAAGCGGAAGGTGAGATGTGACTGTAAACTTTGTCCTTTTAGCGCCAGCGGTAGTTGCCTTCTTGGCCGGAATCGGAATGTATCGATTCGCGGCGAATATCCGCAACAGATCCGAGAAACTTCGCTCAGAGCCCGCCACGGAGGTGGCGGTGCGCCCTTTTGATCGGGCGGCCCTCACGGGCCAAAGCATGCATGAAGCCATGAGCGCGATTGTCGGCAAGGCAACCAAGCGGGGCCGTGCGCTTAACATCCTTACGCCCGGTCGTCCGCTGACTCGCCAGCGCGCGTCGAAGCGGGATCGCGTGGCCTAAGTTTTATGGGTAGAGCGCCGCACTAGGTCATCCAGTGCGGCGTCCGCCTTTTCGGGGTCGAGTTCGCCAGCGCTGATTAGCCTTTTGACTTCCTCCTCGAACCGCTTGCGCTGTTCCTCCGGAGTCAGCTTGTTTTTCGCTTTCGGCATTACCGCACACCAGCCCTTTCATAAGTCAGGCGCTTGCCGACGATACCAGACAACAGCTTGTTGGCGCGATCTGCATCATTGCAGCCGGTCGCTTCGCGGTGGCTGTAGCGAAACTCAAACTCCGCCAGATAGCGGTGCAAATGCTTCTCGGAGCAATGCTGATACACGCCACGCATCCCGCGTTTGAATATGGAGAAACAACCCTCAACGGTGTTGGTGGTCACATCGCCGCGCACGTATTCCTTGTTGTAGTGGTGGACTGCGGAATGCTCGGCAAACTCGCGGCCGATTTTCTTATACATGGTGTGCTCGTCGGTCATGAGCCGGGCTTCGCGGGACAGGTTGCCAAGCACAATCGAATGGATTTGAGCGCCGCCCTTATCGACGTGAAATAGGCGGCTCCGGCCAGTGTTGCGATCGATCAGTCCGAGCACAGTCATTTTGTGGCCCCAACCACCCTTGGGAAAGCCGACGCCAGCCTTCCGCCCGATGTAGGTTTCATCGACTTCCACGGCTCCGCCACCCTGCCCAAACGGCGCAAGGTCGCCTTCGCGCATTGCTTCGCGGATGCGATGCGACAGGAACCAAGCGGTTTTGAGGGTCACGCCCAAGGTGCGGTGAAGCTGATTGGAGCTGATGCCCTTTTTGCTTCCGGCGATCAGATACATCGCTTGCAGCCAGATATGCAGCGGCACGTGCGAACTCTCGAAAATGGTGCCCATGCGAACGGTGAAAGGCTTCCGGCACTGGTAGCACTTGTAGAGGCCGTGACGGGTGGTTTTGCCCTGCATCTTACCGATGCGCTCGACGCCGCCACAGTGCGGGCAATGCGGACCTTCCGGCCATACGCGCTGCTCGACATAGGCAAATGCCTTGGCTTCGTCGTGAAAGTGGGGCTGCGAAAGGGCGGAAGTCACTTTTTTTCTCCTGTTACGCCCTCTGTAACAGGTGGATTGGGTATGTCAAGTATAATGACGCCACTTGTCTAGGCACTTACCTATCCGTAAAGGCAAATGAGTGTTGCTCGATCCAAGAATTGCGCTCGAACGCCTGTGCGCGGAGCGTGGGGAGGACTTCGCCGGCCTCTCGCGAATGCTCGGCCGCAACGCCGCCTACATTCAGCAATATGTCCGTCGCGGGGTCCCCAGGCGGCTCAAGGAAGAGGAACGCCGCAAGCTCGCCCGCTACTTCGCCGTTTCGGAGTCGTTATTGGGTGGGCCGCCGGAAGAGCCGGGTGCCGCGACCGGCCTGATCAGCGTCAAACGTCATCCGGTTTCGGTTTCGGCCGGCCCTGGCGCGATCGTATCCGAGGAGCAAGGGCGGGCCTATTTCGGGTTTGACGAACGCTGGCTGAAGGCGCTGACCGCCACGCCGCCCGCCAAACTGTCGATCGTCCGGGTCGAAGGCGATTCAATGGCTCCGACCTTGAGCGCGGGGGACGATATCCTGGTCGATCTCGGCGACGCCGCCGATCGCGTGCGCGATGGAATTTATGTCCTGCGGGTCGACGACACGGTGGTCGTGAAACGGATTGCGTTGCATCCAATGGGCGGAACGGTGACCGTCCAGTCGGACAATCCAGCTTATCCCGATTGGCCCGATTTCAACTTCGAAAAGATCAATTGCATCGGCCGGGTGATTTGGGCGGGCCGCAGGGTCGTTTGACGGCTTAGCGTCGCTGCCGGTCGATCAGCCACAGCAGCACCGCCAAAATGACGCCGGTCGCGGTGCCGATCAATCCGCCCTTCATCGGGTTGCCGATTGCGATCCCGACGGCAAATCCCGCCAGGATGGAAATGGTGAGAAAAAAGCCTCCGGCCTGGGTCGTGCGTGCGTTCATGGGCACCCCACAGCCAATCGCGCAGCTATAGTCAACGCCGCGTTGACGATGCTCGTCGGCAGACCCGTAAGCTTGCCGCGCTATCAGGGACGGATGGACATCCCCTTCATCCATGGACGACTGGCGCTCGCTGACGCGTCGGAGCTCATCGAGCGGTTCGGCGACGGCGCGGGCTTCGAGGCTGCGGCGCGGGCAAAGGCGTCGCGCAACGACGGCAATGTCGCGCACTTTTGCCACTGGCGGCAAATCGAGCGAGTGATCGCCGCGCTGGTCAGCGACCAGGTCGCTGGCGCCATTCATTAATCCAAAGACTTTTCAATGCGATAGTCGGCGCATTCGGCGAGCCCGAAGATTGCTTTGATACTGGCGCGATTTATGGGCGCTGGTTAAGGCTAGGCATTGATGGGCCGGTGGGGATCAACGCGACGAACCGCGCAGCTGCAGTGCGCGGCGGCGCTCGGGGCAATCCTCGCCTCGCCCGCACTGGGACAGGCTCCGCCGCAACCGCCAGTCCAGAGTGACCCGAGCGAACTCGACCCGTCGGCGCCGCTCGACCCGATGCCAGATCTCGGCGTCGGCTGGCCCGACCTCAATGCCCAGGATCAGGCGCCGGCGGCCCAACCGGGACAAGCCGAAACGGCGCCCGACCAGGATGCGGGCGAGCGCAAATATTCCATCGTCGTCGAAGGTCTCGCTCCGCTCGGCAACGCAGAAGACCTGCTCAAGGCGTTTCGCTTGCATTCCGCGCTCGAAGCCGACCGTAAATCGCCGGCCAATTCCGCCCAGATCGCCCGCCGTTCCCGCGCCGACGCCGAGTTGCTCGAGGAATTGCTTCGCAGTCAGGGTTATTACGACGCCGACGTCGAGCCGCGCACCGAGCCCGCGGGCAATACCCTGCGAGTCATCCTGGAAGCGACCCCTGGCGAGCAATATCGATTTGCATCGATCGATCTTCCCGGGCTGGAGGCGGCCGGACCCGATGCGGCGAACCTCCGCCAGGCGTTCGGAGTCAAACCCGGCGATCCGGTGATCGCCGAGCAGGTCATCGCGGGCGGGTTGGCGCTCAAGACGACGCTCGGCGAGTTGGGATTCGCCGATGCGACTGTTGGCGAACAGCAGGTCGAGGTCGACCATGTAACCCACCTCGCGACGCTCACGCTGCCCGTTAATTCGGGCCCGGTCGCGAAGTTCGGTGCGATCCGCGTCACCGGCAAGCCGCCGTTCAGCGCGCGGCACATCTGGACCATGGCGCGGTTCCGGCCGGGCCAGCGGTTCGAACGATCCAAGGTCGATGACCTGCGCCGCGCATTGATCGCGACCAGCCTCGTCGCGGCGGTCGACGTCCGGGTCGTGCCGGTCGACGGCGGACGGACGGTCGACCTCGCGGTGCGGCTCGAGCCCGCGCCCTCGCACACCATCGCCGGCGAGCTCGGCTACGGCACCGGCGAGGGCGCGCGGGTCGAGGCGAGCTGGACCGACCGCAATTTCTTCAATCCCGAGGGCGCGCTGACCCTGCGCGGGATCGCCGGCACCAGCGAGCAGCTCGCGGCGGTGCAGTTCCGCCGAAACAATTTCCTCCAGCGCGACCAGGTGCTGAACCTCCAGGCCTCGGCCAGCCACCAGAAATTCAGCGCTTACGAGGCGAAGACGCTTCAGCTTGCCGGCAACATTGAGCGGCAGAGCAATTTCATCTGGCAAAAGACCTGGACCTGGTCGGTCGGGCCCGAGCTGCTGGCGACCGACGAGCGCGGCGTGTTCAGCTTGGCGGGGCTGAAAGACACCCGCACCTTCCTGATCGCCGCGCTTCCCGCGAGTCTCGGTTATGACGGCAGCGACAGCCTGCTCGACCCGACGCGCGGGTTCCGGTTGAGCGGCCGGGTGAGTCCCGAATATTCGGCGCACAGCGGCAGTTTTGGGTACGCACGGGTGCAGATCGACGCCAGCGCCTATCACCCGGTCTCGGATCGGATCGTCGCCGCGGGCCGGATTCGGCTCGGCACGATCATCGGCGCGGGCGTGTTCGATATCGCTCCGTCGCGGCGCTTCTATTCTGGCGGCGGCGGGTCGGTGCGCGGCTACGGCTACCAGCAGCTCGGGCCCAAGGACGTGGACGGCGATCCGGTGGGTGGCCGCGGGCTGGTCGAATTCGGGCTCGAGGCGCGCATCCGGCTCAAGCAGTTCGGCGGCAATTTCGGTATCGTGCCGTTCTTCGACGGCGGCTCGCTGACCACCGAGACCCTGCCTGATTTCAAGCAATGGCGCTTCGCCGCTGGGCTCGGCGCGCGTTACTATTCGAGCTTCGGGCCGATTCGGATCGACGTCGGCGTGCCCCTCAACCGCCAGAAGGGCGACGGTCCGCTGGCGGTCACCGTCTCCCTCGGGCAGGCGTTCTAAAGCGTGGCCGAAGAGATCGTCTCGGGCGAACCCGCCAATCCGCCAAGGCGGCTTCGGCGCGACTGGCCGCGGCGGTTGCTCAACGAGCTGCTTGCTTTGTTCATCGCTTTGCTCGTCCTTTTGGCCGCGGGGCTGGTGCTTCTCGATACGGCTGCAGGGCATCGTTTCATCATCGACCGTATCGCCCGGCTCGAACCATCGTCGGGCCTACGCTTTCACATCGGCCGGATCGACGGATCGGTGTTCGGCAAGTCGAAGCTGCGCAACGTCGCGATTGCCGACAGCCGCGGCACGTTCCTGACGTCGCCCGAGATCGACCTCGACTGGTCGCCCGGTGCGTGGCTGTACAATTCGCTGCACATCGACAGCCTGACCGCCGAGCGGGTCAGCCTCATTCGCCTGCCGAAACTCAAGCCGAGCAAGAAGAAGGGCCCGATCCTTCCGGGCTTCGACATCCACATCGGCGCGCTGCGCATCGACCGGCTGGACATCGGTAAGGCGGTGAGCGGCCAGCCGCGGAGCGCAAGCCTGCGCGGCAAGGCCGATGTGCGCTCGGGCCGGGCGCTGGTCGAGCTTGGGGCCGCGACCAGCGCCGGCGATCGCGTCGCGCTGAAGCTCGATTCCGAGCCGGACCGCGATCGGTTCGATGTCGGGGTGCGAGCCATCTCGCCGGCGGACGGCGTGGTTCCGGCGATCATCGGCACCCGCCGCGCGATCAATCTTAATGTCGGCGGCGTCGGCAGCTGGACGCGCTGGCGCGGCACGGCGGCGCTCGATCTCTCCGGACGGCCGACCGCCCGGCTCGCGCTCGGTGTCGACCAGGGCCGCTATCGCCTTGCCGGGCAATGGGCGCCGGCGCCGTTCCTCAAAGGCAAGCTCCAGCGCCTGACGGCTCCGTTGGTGACACTCCGCGGCGATGCGACGCTCACGGACCGCATCCTCGACGGCCAGCTGACGATGGGATCGCCCGCCTTGCGCGCGGTCGCCAAGGGGACGGTCGACCTCGGTAACAACCGCTATCGTGGCGTCCGGCTCGGCGTCGACCTGCTCAAGCCCGCCGCTTTGTTCCCCAACATGAGCGGCAGGGGTGTGCGGTTGCTGTGGACCCTCGACGGCCCATTCGCGACCGCCGATTATTCCTACCGGCTGACATCGCCGGGCGTGAAGTTCGATGACACCGGCTTCGTCGATCTGCGCGCGGAGGGCCGCGGGCGGATGACGCCGTGGCCGATGCGGGTCCCGCTGCGCCTCCAGGCCCGGGCGATCACCGGCGTTGGCGATGTCGCCGGCGCGATCTTGGCCAATCCCCGGCTTGAAGGCTGGCTGACGGTCACGCCCAAGCTCATCCGCAGCGACGGCCTCAAGCTCACCAGCGCCAAGATGAACGGCAAGCTGTCGCTGCTTATCGACCTCGTCACTGGCAAGTTCGAAGTGCTCGTTTCAGGCGGGATGACCCGCTATTTGATCCCGGGCCTGGGCGTCGTCGACGTGATGACCGACTTGAAGGTTGTTCCGGGACCGCCGGGCCACGGCTCGCTTGTTACCGGCACCGCCAAGGCCTGGGTCCGGCGGCTCGACAACAGCTTCTTCCGCCAAATGACCGGGGGCCTGCCGCGGCTCGAGACCAACCTTGAGCGCGGTGGTGACGGCATCGTCCGGTTCAGCAATCTCCAGCTTTATTCGCCGAGCCTGCGGCTATCGGGCTCGGGCCAGCGCCTGCGCGACGGAACCTTCCACATCATCGCTGCGGGGCGCCAGGCGAAATACGGTCCGCTGAAGCTGGTGCTCGACGGACATATCGAGCGGCCGCGCGTCGACCTCTTGCTCGACCGTCCCAATGACGCGCTCGGGATCCGGGCGATGCGGCTGCTGCTCGTTCCGAGCGCCGCTGGGTTCGATTATCGCTCCAGCGGCGGCTCGAAGCTCGGTCCGTTCACCAGCAACGGGCGGATCCTGCTGCCGCGCAATGGCCAGACAATAATCTCCATCGCCGCGCTCGATGCGGGGGGTGCGCACGCGAGCGGCGACCTCAGGTCCGATCCCGGCGGGTTCAACGGGCGGCTGGTTCTCGCCAACGGCACGCTCGGCGGGACGCTCGATTTCGCGCCAGCGAGCGGCGCGCAGCGCATCGAGGCGCACCTTGTCGCCAACGCCGCGAGCTTCCCCGGCGCGTTCTCGGTGCGGACCGGGCGCGCCGACGGGACGATCATTCTCGCCGACGATCGCACGACGATCGATGGTGTGGTCGACGCGCGCGGGCTCGAGACGAGCGGGGTGACGCTGGCCCGGCTGACCGCCAACGCCAAGCTGATCAACGGCGTCGGGCAGGTGCGCGCCGCCTTCGCCGGCCGGCGCGGCGCCGCCTTCGCCTTCTCGACCATGACCGACGTTTCGCCGGACGCGATCCGGATCACCGGCAGCGGGCGGATCGAGCAGCGACCGCTGGTGCTCAAGCAGGCCGCGGTGCTGACTCGCTCGGGCGATGGCTGGGCGCTCGCCCCGACGAGCCTCGATTTCGCCGGCGGCAGCGCGATCGTGTCCGGCCGCAGCGGATCGCGCCCCGAAGTGCACGCGCAGGTCCAGGGCATGCCGCTCGAAGTGCTTGACCTCGCCTGGCCCAAGCTCGACCTCAGCGGTTCCGCGACCGGCCGGCTCGATTATGCGTGGAAGGGCAATCGCACCGGCCGCCTCGACCTCAAGGTCCGCGGGCTGAGCAGGGCCGGCCTCGTCCTCGCGTCCAAGCCGATCGACCTCGGCGTTGCCGCCATCATCTCCGATAATAAGGCCGCATTGCGCGCGGTCGCGGCGAGCGGCGGCGCGGTCATCGGCCGCGCCCAGGCCCGGTTCGCGCCGATGGGCGGCGGCCCGCTGGTTGCCGAACTGCTCAATGCACCGATGTTCGCGCAACTGCGTTACGTCGGTCCGGCCGATACCTTGTGGCGGCTGTCGGGGACCGAGGTGCTCGATTTGTCCGGCCCGATCTCGATCGGCGCCGACATCGGCGGCCGCTGGGCCAATCCCACGATCCGTGGCTCGCTGCGGACCCAGAATGCGCGGCTGGAAAGCGCGGTCACCGGCATGACGCTCGATCATGTCGTGGCGCAGGCCCGTTTCGCCGGTCCGCAGCTGATCTTCAGCCAGATCAGCGCCCAGGCGCCGGGCGGCGGTACGGTCAATGGGTCGGGCAGCGTCACTTTCACCGGCGGACGCACGGCGCTCAACCTGTCGTTCAACGCGACCGACGCGCTGCTGCTCAATCGCGACGACGTCGGCGCGCGAGTCACCGGCCCGCTGCAAATTCGTTCGGATGGCCTGACCGGCACGATCTCGGGCGAACTCAAGCTCACGCGGGGCAAGTTCCAGCTCGGCCGGGCGAGCGCGGCTGCGGCCGTTCCGCAATTGGTCGTGCGCGACCGCGGGCTCGATCCGGAAGACGTCATCGAGGTCCAGGATCTCCACCCGTGGAAGCTCAACCTGAAGGTCGCGGGCAACGACCTCCGCGTGACCGGTCTCGGCATCAACAGCCGCTGGACGACCGACCTTTCGATCGGCGGATTTGCCGACGCGCCGCGCTTCACCGGCCGCGCCGATCTCGTCCGCGGCGACTATGATTTCGCCGGCCGCAACTTCAAGCTCGACCGCGGCGTGATCCGCTTCCGCGGCGAAAGCCCGCCGGACCCGTTGCTCGATATCCACGCCGAGGCGCAGCTCCAGGGCCTCGATGCCGACGTTCGGGTTCAGGGCACCGGCCTCAAGCCCGAAATCACCTTCGCCAGCACGCCGCCGTTGCCGCAGGACGAATTGCTGTCGCGCATCCTGTTCGGGACGTCGATCACCAACCTGTCCGCGCCCGAAGCACTGCAACTCGCCTCGGCAGTCGCCGCTCTGCAGTCAGGCAGCGGCAGCCTCGATCCGATCAATGCGCTGCGCAAGGCCGTGGGGCTCGATCGCTTGCGCATCGTTCCGGCGGATGTCGCGACCGGACAAAAGACCGCGGTCGCGGCGGGCAAGTACATCACCCGTAAGTTGTTCGTCGAAGTCGTGACCGACGGTCAGGGATATTCGGCGACGCGCGCCGAATATCAGATCACGCGCTGGCTCTCGTTGCTGTCGACGGTGTCGACGGTCGGCCGTTCGAACGCCGCCGTCCGGGTGAGCAAGGATTACTAGGCATTCGTCATGCCGGGCTTGACCCGGCATCCGCCTTCACCTTCAACGGTGAAAGACAGGCGGCTCCCGGCTCAAGGCCGGGATGACGGTGAGAGGGGCTCGGGCATGAAGAATTGGAACGTCCGCAAGGCGATCGTCGCACGCGAGGACATGCCCGAGGAGCACCGGCTGAAGCAGTCGCTGTCGTGGCCGCACCTCGTCGCGCTCGGCGTCGGCGCGATCGTCGGAACGGGCATCCTCACCCTGATCGGGGTCGGTGCGGGCAAGGCCGGGCCGGCTGTCATCCTGTCGTTCGGGATCGCCGGCCTGATCTGCGCCGCGGCCGCGCTCGCTTACGCCGAAGTCGCGACGATGATCCCGGCCTCGGGCTCGGCCTATACCTACAGCTACTATACCTTTGGCGAGCTCATTGCGTGGATGATCGGGGTCGCGCTGATTCTCGAATATACGTTGGTGGTGAGCGCGGTCGCGGTCGGTTGGTCGGGCTATGCGGCGGGGTTCCTGAAGTCGATCCACCTTGGGTTACCCGACGCGCTGATCCAGGGGCCGGAGCTCGGCGGAGTGCTCAACCTGCCGGCGATCTTCATCATCTGGGTGGTCGCCGGCCTGCTCATGGCCGGGACGCGCGAGAGTGCCACGCTCAACGCCATATTGGTGCTGATCAAAATGGCGGCGCTGGCGCTGTTCATCGCCGTCGCGTTGCCGGTGTTCAATGCGGCCCATTTCGATCCGTTCATGCCGTTCGGCTTCCCCAAGACCGGACCGTCCGGCAGCGAGGTCGGTGTCATGGCGGCCGCGGCGATCATTTTCTTTGCTTTCTATGGCTTCGACGCGATCGCCACGGCGGCGGAGGAGGCGAAGAACCCGAGCCGCGATCTCGCCATCGGCATCGTCGGGTCGATGGTCGTGTGCGTCGCGATTTACATGGCGGTCGCGGTCGCCGCGATCGGCGCCGTTGCCTACACCGGTTTCTCCAGCAGTGCCGAACCGTTGGCGCTAATCCTGCGCGAGATCGGCCAGCCGTGGGCCGCGCGGGTGCTCGGTGCGTCCGCCGTGATCGCTTTGCCAACCGTCATTCTCGCCTTCTTCTACGGCCAGAGCCGGATTTTCTTCACCGTTGCGCGTGACGGACTCCTGCCGCCGGCGCTGGCGCGGGTCTCGAGCCGCGGTACGCCGGTGCGGATCACGATCTTCACGGCCATCGTGACGTCTGTTTTCGCCGGGCTCATCCCGCTCGCCAGTATCGCCGCTCTGGCCAATGCCGGGACGCTCGCGGCGTTCGTCGCGGTGTGCGCGGCGATGCTTGTGCTGCGCCGGCGCGAGCCCGACCGCGAGCGCAAGTTCCGCACGCCGGCGGCGTGGTTCGTGGGGATCTTTGGCATCCTCGGCTGCCTGTATCTGTTCATCAGCCTGCCCAACCGTACCCAGCTGTTCTTCCTCGCGGCCCAGGTCATCGGCCTGATCCTGTATGCAATCTACGGACATGGCGCCGCCCATCGGGCGCGTGGAAGGGCCGGTGCCTAAGCCGGTGGCCCAACCGCTCGGTCGCCTCAAGAGCATCCTTGGTGGATCGGCGGGCAACCTTGTCGAATGGTATGACTGGTACGCCTATTCGGTCCTGACGATCTATTTCGCGCCCGTGTTCTTCCCCAAGGAGGACAAGACCGCGCAATTGTTGAGCGCCGCGGCGATCTTCGCGGTTGGCTTCCTGATGCGGCCGATCGGCGCCTGGCTGATGGGTATTTATTCCGACCGCCACGGGCGCAAGTCCGGCCTCGCTTTGTCCGTCGCGCTGATGGCCGGGGGATCGATGATGATCGCCGCCGCCCCGACCTATGCCAGTGCCGGCGCGATCGCCCCCGCGGTGTTGGTGCTCGCGCGGATGCTTCAGGGCCTGTCGGTCGGCGGCGAATATGGGGCGAGCGCGACTTACCTGTCGGAAATGGCGATGAGCAATCGCCGCGCCTTCTGGGCTAGCTTCCAATATTTCACGTTGATCGGCGGGCAGTTGCTGGCGCTCGGCGTGGTTGTCCTGCTCCAGTCGACCATGAGCGAAGCAAGCTTGCAGGAATGGGGCTGGCGCGTCGCCTTCGGCGTCGGCTCGGTACTTGCACTCGCGGTTTATGTCCTGCGCCGGCGGCTGGCGGAAACCCAATCGTTCACCGTCCAGTCCGCCGACCGTCCGAAATCGTCGATTTTCAATCTGTGGCGGGCGCATCCGCGCGAATTCCTGATCGTCGCGGCGATCAGCGGCGGCGGTTCGGCGGCCTTCTACGCCTACACCACCTACATGCAGAAGTTCCTGGCCAACACCAGCGGCTTCTCGCGCTCGACCGCGACCGAGATCATGACCGTGGCGCTCGTGCTGTTCATGCTGATTCAGCCCTTCTGGGGGCTCGCGGCCGACCGCTGGGGGCGCAAGCCGATGCTCTACGTGTTCGGCTTTGGCGGCATGCTGGTGTCGGTGCCGGTGTTCACCGCGATCAGCACGGCGTCGACGCCGATGGTAGCGCTGGGGCTGACGTTGGTGCCGCTGGTCCTGCTCGGCGCTTACACCTCGATCAGCGGCCTGATCAAAGCCGAGCTGTTCCCGGCGCATATCCGGACGCTCGGCGTCGCTTTGCCATATGCGGTCGGCAACACTGTGTTCGGCGGCACCGCCGAATATGTCGCTTTGTGGTTCAAGCAGGCGGGGATCGAGGCCGGCTTCTACTGGTATCTGACCGCAATCATCGGAATGGCGGCGACCGCTTTCGTGATGCTTCCGGAAACCAAGCGGACCAGCCTGATACAGGAGGATTGATGGAAGTCGCGAAGCCCCGCAGCGAAAGCCCGAAGGCGCTTGTCTATCTGTTGATCGGCGTAATCCTGATCCCGGCCGCGTTGGGCAGCTCGGCGACGATCTTCAACGACGGCGACGTCAGCTGGCACATCGCCACCGGCCAGTGGATCCTCGATCATCGCGCGATCCCGCACAGCGACCCGTTCTCGTTCACCTGGGCGGGCAGGGCGTGGGTGCCGATCGAATGGCTCGCCGAAGTGCTGTTTGGCGGCGCTTACCGCCTCGACGGATACAGTGGAGTGGCAGCGCTCGCGACCGCCGCCATGATGACGCTTCACGCGTTCGTCTATTTCAACGCCATGCGTTTCATCCGGCCGCTTGCCGCGGTCGCGGTCATCATCGGAATGGACGTCGTGCTCATCCCGATGATGCTGGCGAGGCCCCATCTCCTCGCCTGGGTACTCGTGGCGCTGTGGACCTGGTTGTTGCTCCGAGCGCGGGACCAGGAACGGGCGCCGCCTCTGGCCGCGGCCCTGTTGATGGTCATTTGGGCGAACCTGCACGGCAGCTTCGTCATGGGCCTGCTCATCGCCGGTGCGTTTGGGCTCGAAGCCCTGATCGCCGCGGATGACCGCAGCAAGGTCCTCCGCCAATGGGCGATATTCGGCGTGGCGTGCCTGATTGCGGTGTTCATCAACGCCAACGGGATTGAAGGTGTCCTGCACCCGTTACGCATCGCCAATCTCGCGATGTTGCCGCTGATCGACGAGTGGAAGCCGTCGAGCCCGACGGTCACGCCGTTCTTCTTCGCGGTGCTGGCGGCCACGCTTATCCTGTTGTGGTTGAAGCGGCCGCGGCTGCCGGCGGTGCGCTGGCTGTTGCTCGGCGCGTTGCTGGTCCTGGCGCTGCTCCAGGTGCGGCATCAGGCGGTGTTGGCGATCGTCGCGGCGATGATCCTGCCGCCCGGCTTCGCCAAGGGATCCGAACAGGCCGCCCCGGCGCGCTCGCTCGTTCCGCTCATCGCAGCGGCGATCGCGGCGATGGTTGCGATACGCGCCGCGACGCCGATGAGCCCGGTCGAGAATGAGGCGAACCCGTGGAAACTGATCGCGGCCGTCCCGCCGCAGCTGCGATCACAGCCGGTGCTTAATGGTTATTCGATGGGCGGGCCGCTGATCCTGTCGGGGATTCGGCCCTATGTCGACGGCCGTGGCGACATGTACGGCGATGACCTTGTGGTCGGCTACACCCACATTCGTGACGGCGATCCGGCGGCGCTCGCCGAGGCCGTTGAGCGGTGGAATATCCGCTGGGCGATTCTACCCAACCGTTACAAGAAGCTGCTGGCGTTGCTCGATCGGACGCCGGGCTGGCGGCGCATTCACAAGGATGGGGTCGGGGTAATCTACGTCCGGGATTAGTGCTTCATGAAGCCGTCGAGCGATTGCCGGAGCTCGCCCAGCGACATCCGGTCCCATTGTTCGTCCCACGGTGAATCCGCTGTGGTGGCGCCGGGCCGGAGATAGTCCGGACGGTCCCATTTGACCGACGCCAGGTCGGGGCGAGAGCGGGCCAGATGGCTGAGGTCGAACTCGTCCTGGAAGCGCAGGCCGGCGGTATCGCCGAACACCCACGCGACGGTGCTGGTGATCTGGACATGGTCGCCAAGCTCGAGCATCGGCTCGGCCCCGACCCGCAACGCCTGACGGCACTCGATCATCGCGCCGGTGCTCGAAATGTTGCGCAGGCGGATGGGCGTGCTCTGGAAATCGTGGTGGATCAGGCCGGACCAGATCAGCGGATGACGGCGATCGCCGCGCAGTTCGTCATAATCGGGCGCTTCGGCCTCGGTCGTCGCTTCCGCCTCGTTGGCCGCACCTTCGAACTCGATGTCCGGGAAGCTGCGCGCAATGACTTCGCGGAGCACGGCGGCCTGCTTGTCGGCCGAGCAATCGAGCCGCGTTTCGTGCGCGAATTCCAATCCGATGCGGTCGCCCTTGAGCCACCGCACCGCGCACTCGATCGTCCCGTTCTCGCCGAGATGGAGTTGCAGGCGATCCCATAGCCGGGGCTCGAAATCGCTCGCGACCATCGCCCCGCCGCCGGACAGATTGATCAGTTGCACATTGTGCTTCCGGCCCTTGTAGGTCGCGCTGACCTGTTCGTCGGGCAGCCGGTGCCGGTCCTCGTCGCGGGTATCGGCCTTGCGGGTCGTTTCACGCGCGACGGCGATGCTGTGCAATGCGTCCGCCTTGGCGCCCTTTGGCGTCTTGGATTGAACTAAGGGCGAGTCGTCGCCGTCTTTGCCGTTTCCGAAAATCTTCGACCGGATATTCATCACCCACTCCAGCGGCCCAGTTGCGGCAGCTTATGCGCACAATACGGTTACGGAATAGTTCCTCCCCCGTAGTGATGGTGGAGCCGACCCCTCCGTCAGCCCTGTCGGGCTGCCACCTCCCCGTTCCGGGGAGGATTACGACGAATAGTACATGTCGAACTCGACCGGGCTCGGCGTGGTCTCCCAGCGCATCACTTCTTCCCACTTCAATTCCATGTAGGCGTCGATCTGGTCGTCGCTGAATACGTCGCCGCGGGTCAGGAAGGCGCGGTCAGCGTCGAGCGACACCAGGGCTTCGCGCAAGCTGCCGCACACCGTCGGCACATTGACCAGTTCCTGGGGCGGCAAATCGTAGAGGTTCTTGTCCATCGGATCGCCGGGATGGATGCGGTTCTGGATGCCGTCGAGACCGGCCATCAGCAGCGCCGAATATGCGAGGTAGGGATTGGCGAGCGCGTCGGGGAAGCGGAATTCGACCCTTTTGGCCTTCTCGCCCGCGCCATAAGGGATGCGGCAGGAGGCCGAGCGGTTGCGCGATGAATAAGCCAGCAGCACCGGCGCCTCGAAGCCCGGGACCAGCCTTTTGTAGCTGTTGGTCGTCGGGTTGGTGAAGGCGTTGAGGGCGCGGGCGTGCTTGATCACCCCGCCGATGAAATAGAGCGCCATTTCGCTCAAACCGGCATAGCCGTTGCCGGCGAACAACGGCTTGCTGCCTTTCCAGATCGACATGTGGGTGTGCATGCCCGAGCCATTATCCTGGGCGATCGGCTTGGGCATGAAGGTCGCCGTCTTGCCGTAGGCATGGGCGACCATGTGCACGACATATTTGTAGATCTGCATGCGGTCGGCGGTTTCGACCAGCCCGCCATAGGTCAGTCCGAGCTCGTGCTGCGAGGCGGCGACCTCGTGATGGTGCTTGTCCATCGGCAGACCCATTTCGAGCATGGTCGCGACCATCTCGCCGCGGATGTCCATGGCGCTGTCGACCGGAGCGACGGGGAAATAGCCGCCCTTGGCGCGCGGCCGGTGGCCGAGGTTGCCGCCGTCATATTCGCGGCCGGTGTTGGTCGGCAGCTCGATGTCGTCGATGCGGAACGACGAGACGTTGTAGCCGTCCTCGAAACGGACGTCATCGAACATGAAGAATTCGGCTTCGGGGCCGACATAGACGGTGTCGCCGACGCCGCTGGCTTTGACATAGGCCTCGGCGCGGGTCGCGGTCGAGCGCGGGTCGCGGCCGTAGAGCTCGCCGGTCGACGGTTCGACGATGTTGCAGAACAGGACCAGCATCGGGGTCGCGCTGAACGGATCGACATAAGCCGCGTCGAGGTCGGGCTTCAGGATCATGTCGCTCTCGTTGATCGCTTTCCACCCGGCGATCGAGCTGCCGTCGAACATGAAGCCGTCGGTCAAATTGTCGTCGTCGACCACGCCCGAGGCCATGGTCAAATGCTGCCACTTGCCCTTGGGATCGGTGAAGCGGAGGTCGACCCAGTCGATCTCCTCATCCTTGATGCGCGACAGGATCGTCCCTGCGTCGGTTGCCATTTCGTTGCCCTTTTCGTCATCCCCGCAGCGGCGGGGATCCAGTTGCTGTGCGCCCCATCCAACGCTCTCCTGGGTTCCCGCCTTCGCGGGAATGACGAGAGTTCGATTCGAGCTTGGGCATCCAGATTCCTGACTGCGCGGCGAGAGTCAGGAGGGGCGTGAGGATTTCACGCGAAGGCGCGAAGACGCGAAGTCGAAGGAAATGGCTTCACGCGGAGACGCGGAGACGCGGAGGCGCGGAGAGGATTCGTCATGCTGAACTTGTTTCAGCATCCATTGCGGAGACGCACGCGGTCTTCATCGGGATGGACCCTGAACCAAGTTGGTACTTATCCCCTTGGGACATGTATCAAACTTGTTTCTAGGGGAAATCCCCATACGAGTTTGGCTACAACGTTCCGAGGGAGGCGTGAAGTAGGGCGCTAGTCGGTGTTCCCCGCAAACAGCGAACGACGCGAACCTAAGCGATATTCCGAATCGCGGTTATCATCTGCTGGATATGATGACGGCCCTACAGCTACGACCGAAACGACTCCACAACTGGGGCATGAACGGGCAAGCTATCGCGATCCAATCCTACAAAGGACTGATCGTGCCCGACGAACCCGACGACTCACTGCCGCCGCCAATCATAATGCAGGCCGCCCCGCCACCGGACGATCAAGAGACGGAAGGCGCGGAGCTTGCGGAGGCTCGCGAGAAGACAAAACTACTGAAGCCGCTCTTTTCCAACCGAGTCTACATAGAGCCGGTCGGGAGGACTCTTCGTATTTCTTTCGGCGAACGGGTTGGTGGCGATCAGGAATTTCATTCCTGCATTGTCATGCCCTTGGACGAGGCGATGCAAACGGGCGACTTGTTATTCCGAATGGCGAACGCGATGGCGGCGGCGCAATTGCAGGAGTGGCGCGCCTTTCTTGCCGACCTCGACAAACCGGAGCCTTCAAAGGGCGGCAATGGCTGAAAAGCCAACCCAACCTCCTCCCAAGGAATCGCCAATACGAAGCGGCCTTAGCAGCGTCGCGGCGGCTTATGGACTTGATCCCGCCCAAGTCACTGAGGGAGTGGGATCGGCTGCTGTGTCCATTACCGCGAACGCCGATGCAGAAGCACTGCAACCAGGCCTTGCAGGGGGTGAGAAGCCAAAGCGCGAAACGCCTCGGTCATCACGGGGCAGCACGCTTCCTATTCGTGGCGGGAAACGCGAAGTG
>WNFK01256009.1_pt1 | contig 34849 bp, 33 predicted proteins | sample 5400281 | NCBI WGS metagenome assembly WNFK01 (sample SAMN13153350, study PRJNA577476) | soil metagenome | isolation source: 20 cm soil on Douglas fir-dominated hillslope | place: USA:California | collected 2013-09-17
GTCCCGGTTGGCCGAACATCTGCTGCAGCGCCACCGTCCCGACGGGTGGCCGGCCCTCGGTCCACGTGCCGGCGATCACATCAGCAGGCAGGACGTTGAGGTACGCGACGTTCGCAAGCACGTACAGAGTAGTAACGACAAGGACTCCGACGGCCATCGCGAAGGGAATATCCTTTTCGGGATTCTTCATCTCGGCCGAGGCAAAACCCACGTTGTTCCAGGCGTCCATCGAAAACAGCGATCCCACCATGGCCGCGCCGATGACCGGCAAGAGCCCTAGGGTCAGACCACCCGCGGGCCAGAAGCCAGCCCCGAAGTTCGTCGCGAGCGCCTCGGCGTTCCGACCGATCGTGATCCCGAGCACGACCAGCCCTGCGAGCGCCGCCGTCTTGACGGCGGTCAGCGACGTCTGAATAACCGCAGCCGTCCGGACACCACGCACATTGATCCAAGTGAGGACCACGACCGACAGGATCGCCAGGACCCGTTGCCAGGACACGCCCAGCTTGTACCCACCCACGTCCCCACCCAGAAAGAGCGTCTCGGACAACGAAGGGAAGAGTACCGCGGCGAAGCGGGCGAATGCGATGGCGACGGCGGCGATGGTCGCAGTCTGAATGACCGTGAACAGCGTCCACCCGTAGAGGAATCCGAATAGCGGCGAGATGCCCTCCCGGAGGTACACGTAGTTGCCGCCGGCCTTGGGGAACATCGCGGCCAGCTCGCCGTAGGTCAGGGCGCCGAGCAGGGTGACCACCCCGGAAATGATCCAGACGAGCAACAGCAGGCCGGGGGTGTGGACCTCGCGGATGATGGATCCGGACACGATGAAGATGCCGGAGCCGATCATGGATCCAACGACGAGGGCCGTGCCGTCGAGCCGGGAGATAGCCCGGACGAACTCGGTGCGGGGAGCCTGGGGAGTGGTCATGAGTTCGATAACCTAGTGGCCGTTTCGGTCGGCCGCTATCTTAGCCCGCCACCCTTTCAGGGGACACCGTGCGCCTCCTGCCTCGCAACGAAGAGTTTTTCGATTTGTTCACCGATGTCGCCAACCGCAACAAGGAAGCCGCGCAGCATCTGCGCGATCTCTTCGAAGCCGCCCCGGATCGTCGCACGCCGATTGTCGAAGCCATCAAACGGCTCGAGCACGAGGCGGATCAGGCGACCCACGAGGTGGTGAACCGGCTCGACCGCACGTTTATCACACCGCTCGACCGCGAGGACATCCACCAGCTCGCCTCCGACCTCGACGACGTGATGGACGCGATGGACGGCACGGCGCGGCGCGCCCAGATCTTCCGGCTCGGCGTCGCGCCCCAGGGCGTGCGCCGGCTGGCGGAGGTCATCCAGCGCATGGTCGGCGTGCTCGCTGAAGCGGTGGGCCGTCTCAAGAAGGGCGACGACGTCATGCGGTTCTGCGTCGAGGCCAAACAGCTCGAGGAGGAAGGGGACGCGATCTACCACGAGGCCCTCGGCCAGATGTTCGAAAAGGAGCGGGACGCGATCGAGATCATCAAGTGGAAGGAGATCTACGACAACCTGGAGAACACGCTCGATCAAGCTGAGGACGTGGCCAACGTCGTCGAGTCCATCACGATCAAGCACGCCTGATGGCCTCCGCTTGGTTCGTTCTGGCGATCGTGGGCGTCGCGCTCGCCTTCGATTTCATCAATGGATTCCATGACGCGGCGAACTCCATCGCGACCGTCGTCTCGACGCGCGTCCTGTCGCCGACGGCCGCCGTGGTGTGGGCAGGCGTCTTCAATTTCGTCGCCTTCTTCGTCTTCGGAACCGCCGTCGCGAAAACGATGGGCAACGGGCTCGTCGATCTGGCGATCGTGGATGGGAACGTCGTTCTCGCGGGCCTGCTCGGCGCCATCGCGTGGAACCTCATCACCTGGTACGGGGGACTGCCCTCGTCTTCGTCGCACGCTCTCATGGGTGGCTACGCGGGCGCCGCGGTCGCCAAGGCCGGCACGCACGCGATCATCGCCGCGGGCTGGGTGAAGCCCCTGCTCTTCATCGTGCTCTCGCCGATGATCGGTATGGCGGTCTCGTTCTCGCTCACTGTCGGTCTGTCGTGGCTGCTGCACAAGTCGCTGCCCCGGCGGGTCGACCGCACGTTCCGCGTACTCCAGCTGGTATCTGCGGCGTTCATGTCGCTGAGCCACGGCAGTAACGACTCCCAGAAGACGATGGGGATCATCGTGGGCCTGCTGGTCGCGGAGCAGGCCCTGTTTCGGGACTTTCCGATCGCGGCGTTTCACGTGACCTCGGCAGACGTCATTCCGACGTGGGTGGCGTTCGCCGCGTACGTCGCCATCGGGGCGGGGACGATGGCGGGCGGGTGGCGGATTGTGAAGACGATGGGCCAGCGCCTCACCAAGCTCAAGCCGTTCGGGGGATTCTGCGCGGAGACAGGTGCCGCGGCGACGATTGCATTCGCCTCACACTACGGCATTCCGGTGAGTACGACGCACACGATTACGGGGGCGATCACCGGGGTCGGCGCCGCGAACCGCATTTCGGCCGTTCGTTGGGGTGTGGCGGGGCGGATCGTGTGGGCGTGGATTCTCACGATTCCCGCGGCTGCGGGGATCGCCGGCTTGAGCTACGTCGTTCTTCGGGCGGTGGGTCTCTAGGCCTACAGCTTCGTGATGTCGATCATCTTCACGCCGGCGGCGTAGTCCGTCACGGGCGCGTGCGTGACGGTGGCGAGCTTCTCCATGCTGGCGCTCACGCGCCGCGCCATCGCGATGATGTTCTCGAGTGACTTGACGTCCTCCGGATGCGTGAGGCGGCCGTCCTCCTCGAGGAGTTGGCCCTCGGCGATGATCGCCGCCAGCGCGTTGTTGACCTCGTGCCGGATCGCGATCGCGACCTGCCCTACCACCGCGACCCGCTCTCCCTCGATCGCCCGATCGTAGAACAGGTGGAGCTGCTCCGACAGCCAGCCGACGGAGATCGCGATCGCCCCGTACGCCACGTAGATCGGCACCGTGATGCGCCAGTCCTCAGGCTCGAGGCTCCAGGCGACGAGGAACTGAATCGCGGTGAACAGGATCGTTCCCATCACGAGGCCGGAGACCGCCCCGTGCATCCCGTAATGCAGCGACAGGACGAAGGCCGGCACGAGCGTGAGCAGCCAGACGAGGTCACGGTAGGGCACGTCCGCCGCGGGTACGAGTTGCAGCACCACGCTGGGCGCGAGGTAGGCGACGGCGCAGTACAGCCACCAGCGCCGCGGCAGCGGCGGCCGGTAGCTCATGGGCGTGAAGCCGAGGAGATCGAGGAGATGCTGCCGCAGGCGGTTGTGCACGTCAGTCGAGCTTCAGCGTAAGGACGCGCAGCTCAGTCATCTCCTCGATGGCGTAACGCACTCCCTCGCGCCCAAGTCCCGAAGCCTTAGCGCCGCCGTAGGGGAGCCGGTCCACGCGGAAGCCCGGGATATCGTTGCCGTTCACGGCGCCTACGTCGAGCTCGGCGTGGAGGCGGAACATCGTCTGGAGATTCGTCGTGAACCCCCCCGCCTGCAGCCCGTAGGGCGACGCGTTCGCGGCGGCGATGGCGTCGTCGAGCTTGCGGTAGGGCGTCACCGTCACGAGTGGCGCAAACACCTCTTCGCAGTTCACCTTCATCTCCGGCGTCGTGTGCAGCAGAACGGTAGGCTCGAGGACCTGGCCCGTGCGCTTGCCGCCGACGGCGATCTCCGCGCCCCCCGCTTTCGCTTCCCCAATCCACCGTTCGACGCGCTCGGCGGCGTCGAGCGAGATCATCGGACCCACGTCCGTCTTCTCGTCGAGGACGTCGCCGACCTTCAATTGACGAACACGTTGAACGAAGGCGTCGAGGAAAGGCGTGTAAATAGATTCGTGGACAAAAACCCGCTGCGTGGAAATGCAGGACTGGCCCGCGTACGTGAACCCACCCGCCGCGCAGCGCGCCGCCGCCCAGGCGAGATCGGCGTCGGGCTCGATGATCACCGCCGCATTGCCGCCCAGCTCCAGCGCGACGCGCTTGGTGCCCGCCTTGGCGCGGATCGCCCACCCGGCCTTGGCACTGCCCGTGAACGTGATGAGCCGCACCCGCGGGTCGTCTATCAGGATCTGCGCGACTTCGACGTGACACGGCACGACGTTGATGCCGCCCGCCGGGTAGCCTGAGAGCTTCACCAGCTCGGCGAGCCGCAGCGTGGTGAGGGGGTCTTGCGGTGGCGGCTTCAGGGTGAGCGTCGCCCCGCACGCCATCGCGGGCGCGATTTTGTGAGCGGCGAGGAGCACCGGGAAGTTGAAGGGCGTGATCGCGGCGATCGGCGACAGGGGGAAGCGGCGGGTGACGGCGATGCGCCCGGCGCCCGCGGGTACCGAGTCGGCGGGGAGCATCTCGCCGGAGATGCGCGTCGCCTCTTCGGCCGCGTCGCGGAACACGGCGATGGCCCGGTCGAGCTCGATGCGCGCTTGGGCGATGGGCTTCCCCGCCTCGAGGGCCAGCGTGCGCGCCAGATCGGCGCGTTCAGCTACGAGGCCGTCGGCGACCTTGCGGAGAGCGGCGGCGCGCTCGTAGGCCGGCATCGTGCGGCAGGCGCGTGCGGCGGCGACATTCGCGTCGAGCGCGGCGCGCACCTCCTCCGGCCCGGCGAGGGAGACCACGCCGACTTCGCTGCCGTCGTGCGGCGCGCGGATGACCGATGTCTCGTGCTCTTTGAGCTTCATCCTCAATCAGTGAACAGGCGGCGCAGCGCGCGCTCCGTCTCGGCGAGCGCTTCCTCGAAGTGTTGCAGGTCGCCGCCGAACCCGAACCGCAGGAATGACGCCATCCCGAACTGATCGCCGGGGACGAGGAGGACGCTGTGCTGCGCGCGAACCTTCTCGACGATTTCGCCGGCCGGGATCGCCTGGCGATAACGCGCCCAGCAGATCGCGCCCGCCTGCGGTGGGCGCCAGCTGAACGTGTCGCCGAAGCGCTTGAGCCACGCTTCCATCACCGGATAGTTGGTGTTCAAGATGCGGCGTGTGCGCTCGATCAACTTCTCGCGCACCCGGGGGTCGAGGGCGACGGCGGCCAGATGATCGCTGGCGCCCGAGGGACCGATCGTCGTGTAGTCGTGGCGCGCCCAGGTCTCCTGGGTGAGGGCCGGCGGCGCGACGATCCAGCCGATGCGCAGTCCCGGAAGCCCGTACGCCTTGGATAGGCCGTTCACGACGACGACCTTGTCGTACGCGCCCCAGAACGACGGGGTCGTCTTGCCCCCCCGCTCGGCGCCCGTGTACACCTCATCGACGAGCAGCCACGCGCCGACTTCCGCGACCCGATCGAGGATCACCTTGCGTGACGCGTCCGAGAGGACGTGGCCGGTCGGGTTATGCGGGTTCGTGACCACGACGAGCTTCGTCCCGGGCACGATCGCCGCGCGGACCTCCTCGGCGTACGGCTCCCATCCTTCCTTCTCGTGCAGCTGGAAGGGCCGGACCTGGGCGCCGAAGTTCTGGGCGAGCCCCCAGGTCTGCTGGTAGTTGGGCTGCATGACGGCGACCTTGTCGCCGGGCTCGACCAGCCGCCAGCAGGTGACGAAGTTCGCTTCCGAGCTGCCGGTGGTGACGAGCACCTGGTCTGGGGAGACGCCGGGATAGAGCGCGGCGATCCGCTCGCGCAGCAGGTCTGTGCCGTTCGATTGGCTGTACCCGAGGCGCACCTCGAGGAGCGGCATCGCGGAGGCGCCGGCGAGTCCGAGCAGCTCTTGGATGGAGAGCGGGTGCACGCCCGATTCGGAGAGATTGAACCGGACACGGTTCTCCCACGTGCTTTGCCAGCGCTCGAGCTCGAACGGAATGAACTTGGTGGGGGTGGGGGTGGGGGTCATGGGTCGTAAAACTGCGCTAGTTGACCAGGTTTCTCCAGCCAGAAATCGGGCGCCAGATCCTCGAGGTGTGGGCGATCAAAGGGGCCCCACAGGACGGCCGCGGTCTTGACGCCGGCGGCGCGGCCGGACTCCAAGTCGTGGCGCGAGTCGCCGATGAACACGGTTCGTTCTGGTGATGCGTCGAGCAGATCGAGGGCCTTGAGCACGGGCTCGGGATGCGGCTTGGGGTGCGTGACGTCGCCGGCGCCGATGACGATCTCGAACGCTTGGTCGAGCCCAACGAGCCGGAGGCCCTTCATGGCGCCGTCTTTGAGCTTGCTCGTCACCACGCCGAGTTGCTTGCCCTTGGCCTTGAGCTTCAGTACTTCGGCGACCACGCCGTCATACGGTTTCACCAGCGCATCATGATGGCTGAGGTTGTAGGCGCGGTACGTTTCGACCATGGCTTCGATCTCGGCCTCCTCGTCCGTCCAATGACGGAACTGTACCCAGAGGGGGGTGCCGAGGCCTTTCATCCAGACGTCGTCGGGGGGCAGGGGAGCATCGGAGCGGTGGATTCTCATCGTGTGCCGGTACGAACGGAGGATCAGGTCGATCGAATCAATAAGCGTTCCGTCTAGGTCGAAGAGGAAGGTCTTGAGGGGCACGGAGGGAATGTACTAGCTCGGGAGTCGCGCGACGGCCCTTGCCAAGTGCGAGGACGGGGCCGTACATCTCTATCCTAGCGTTCCAGTTGGTCACGCGGGCGCGCGGAGATCACATGTCGAACGGTGGTGCCCAAGAGGGCAGGCTCCTCGGCACACTCAAGTCGGTCGGCCAGTTCCTCGGCGTCGTTGGAGGTGGCGGCGCCGGCTTCGCGGGGTTGGCATTCGGCATCGGTTACCTGGCTACAAAGCATCACGATGCCATGATGGGCATGCCGACCACGACCACCGATAACACCAGTTACGTTCGTACAGGGGCGCTGTTCTTCACTCAGTCGCTGCACGATCTGGTTGGTTCGATCGCGACCGCTGGGTCCTTCACCCTGTGGGGTAGTGTGGTCGGCGTGCCGGTAGCGGTCATTCTGCTCCTTTGGGTATCGGAGTGGGTGAAGCGCACATGGAATCCTGCGTGGCTTCGTTGGGTCCCTCTGATGGCCGCGTCCGTTGCTCTCTTGTTCGTCGCCCTTGCGTACCTTCCTCGCCAACTCGCACCGCTTGACATCGGGAACCAGAACCTCTTGTTCGAACAGCGCGAGGTCGCGGGTTATGCTGCGGACGTCAACGCGCTGTTGCGGAGCGAGCGAGGGGAACAGCAGTTGCATCGCCTGTACGGGCGCCAGTGGTTAACCGTGCTCGGGCTGGCCCTGGGAGCGTTCCTGCTGTATCGCTGGCGTGGGGCGCGCCCTAGCGATCCCACCCAAACAGCCAAGGACGCGGCGGGCGCCGTGGTGCCGCCCACATCCGTTCCGTTAGCGACGATCGACCGGGTATTGCATCCGGCCCTGTACGCCGTCATCGCGGCCTTACTCGTCAGCATGCCGGCCAACTACGGTGTGCTGGCGATGTCCACGAGTCTCCCCTGCGGCGTCCACCTTTATAGGGCCCCGCGAGGTGCCGAGCTGACGCCCATGGGCGAGCCGGGGTATCTCGTTTCCGATCTTTCGTCGGAGGCCGCAGTGATCGCCATTCTGCGGTGGGACTCTGAGCGACGTTCGTACTTCGTCGATCTGCATCCGCGCGCTGACATGCGCCAGATCGAGGTGCGCGGCTGCCCCGTTCGCAACCCCGTCAATCGGGTGCCAGGTGCGGGAACGGGCGTCCCAGGGACCCCTCCGAAATGATCCGCGGGCGACGCATTCAGCTGGCCGCAGTAGCTTGCGCAGCCCTCCTCCAGGGTGCGTACGCGCCGCTCGCTGCCCAGCGGGCCTTTCGGATCAAAGCGGTGAAGGCGTTGGACAGCGGGATGGGTGTGTGTGCGGGAGGCGAGTCGGCGTACCGCGTGAGTCTGCGGGACGCCATTGATCTCGAGTTCCAGGTGGACCTCAAGCCTGCGCCGGACACGTTGCTCGAAGAAGAGGTGGAGATCCGCATCGACCTCCTGGACGCCAACGGGCAGGTCGTGGAGATGGCCGACTCGGCGGAGGTCACCACGCATGACGACCCACCCTGGATCAAGACGCAGGGACGTCAGAGCGGGCAGCATCTGCTCACACTGCGCAACCGCCGCGCACGCCCTCTGGCCGGAGCCCGCTTCAAGATTCGAGTCAGCGTCGACTCGACCAAAGCGCACGCGCAAGAGTCTCAGGTCTTTCAGCTGTACTGGATCAAGCCGCAAGAGGAGTTGTGCAAGCCGTTGACGGGGTCCCCGGAGGTGCCGGATGCATTCTGATCACGATGTCTCAACGTGTTTGAGTCTCTTCATTGCGTTCGCCTGCACCATCGGTGCGCCGCAGGAGGGTCAGGCGCAACTCGCCCGGAGCGGCGCGATGGGTCCGAGGGACACGCCGCGGATCGAGCGCTTCACTGTCAACCCGGGAGTAGCGGGCTGGGAGATCGTGCTGGAGACAGCCGATGCGAGGTTGGTGGATCTTGACCTGTACGTTTATGGTCCCGGAGGACGTGGTACGACGCGGCTGTGCGCGAGCGAAGGCATCGAACGCGTCGAGACCTGTCGGATCGGCCGGGCAGATCAGGGCTCCATAACGGTGGAGATTGTGCCGACCTCGGGGGTTGCACGGTCGAGGTACGAGCTAACCGTTCGCGCCTTACGGGGGGCCACGATCGCTGGCACGCCCCTCGTCTCCGAGGATGCGAAGACGCTCGCTGCCGGCGCATGGACGAGTGGCGCGTTGGCGAGCGTTAACCGCGCTGGGTTCCCGCCGTGGGCGCTGTACGAGGTCAGTGTCGACCGACCAGCGGATTCCCGCGACTGGATCGTCGCCGCAACATCGCAGGATCCTGCTGCCGTACTGGCGTTGGGTGTCTACGACCATGATGGCCACGAGATTGCGCGATCCGAGGCGTCCGGACCATACCAGGATCTTCGCGTAGCTGCCCCAACCGCAGGGCGGCTGTTCGTCCTCGTGACCTCCAAGCGGCTGCGGGGCCCGCTCCCCTCGATTGCGATCGGAGCATTTCGCGCCGACGCGCCAATCCCGGCCGCGAGCCGGGGCGTTGACCCGAAGCAGCCGTCCCAGGAATGGATCGCGTCGGGGCGGGAGAGCCGGTCCTATGAGGTGCGACTCGAGGCGGGGGAAACCGCCATCGTCGAACTGGAGAGCACGACGGGGCAGCTCTCGGTGACATCTGCCGCTGGCAGCGGTCCGGTGCCCGTGACGCGCATCTTCGGGTCGGCCCAGCAGGTGGCCTGGCTCGGTGATCCCTTAGGTCGGTCCCGCCAAGTGCTTACCGGGCTTACCGCGAGCCGTCCGCTCGTTGTCGCGGTCGATGCCGCCAAGGACACGCCGTACGGTCAGATCGCGGACTGGACGCTTCACATTCACTCCCGCCGGACGCAGCCGAATTACCTCGTGCAGTTCGGCATGGACTCAGTGGAGCGTTGGGACGACTGGTGGACGGGCTCTGCCGCTACCCGCACCGGCGTCGTGCCGGCGGGGGGAGTCAAGGTCTTCGAGCTTCCACCACCACCCGACATGAGGAGGGCGGCGGCACAAAAGAGCGACGCGTCTTCGGCCCCGTTTGAGCAGCCTGTGGTGATGCTCGCGCGCCTGGCAGAGGCCGCGGGGCAGCTCTTCGACCTCGCCGTCTGCACGAGGGACGGGCGTGTGCTCGACATCGAGGGCTCGGCGGTCCGATGGGAATGGTTACCGGACGCGGGGCCGCTCTATCTTGCCGTCTTCTCCGATCCATTTGGCGCCCCACAGAACGCCGGCCCGTTCCGGATAGGACTAACGAGATCTCTGTTGAGTAACGCGAGGTAGGGGCTATCTCGACGTGAACAGTTTCCGGTCGATCTTGGTCGAGTCGCCGATCACCACGAACGTGAAGTTCCGGAGGTAACGCCGAGCAGCCTCCTGGATCTCCTCCGGCCGGACGGCGCGCAGGCGATTGACGAGGGTCTCGGCGCGATCCCACCCGCCGCCGAGCAGCTCGTAGCGACCGAGCCGATCGGCCTGGCTCATGTTCGCTTCCTGGCCCATGAAGTACTGCGTGAGATAGGTGTTGAGGCTCGTGGCGATGCGTTCCGGCTCGATCGGCTCATCCTGGAGACGCTGCACCTCGGCGAGCATCACCTTCACCGTGGTGTCGGGTTCTACGGCGGTCACGTACATCAGCCCGCTGTTGGCGCGGTCGCTCTGGAGCCCCGAGAATACGGCATAGCTCAGATTGCGCTTGGTGCGGACCTCTTCAAACAGTCGATCCGAGAGGATCTCCGTGGCCGCGCGGAGGGCCGGGTAGTCGCGGTCCGCCAAGCCCGCGGCCGGGAACACACCCACCACGTAGTTCGTCGGGAGATCGCGCTGCACGACGGTGAGCGACGGCGTCCGCGCCGGCAGGGCTGCGGTCGTGGAGGCCGCCCCTCCCCGCGCCGGGAGCGTGCCGAATGCCGCGGCGACCTTGGCTTGCAGATCGGCGCGGGTCACGTTCCCCACCACGACGAGCAGCAGATTCTCCTTGGTCATCCGCTGCTTGTGCCAGCGAGCCAACGCCGCGGGGGTCAGCGCCGTGACGGACGCCTCGACGCCTGTCGGGTCGGCCGCGTACGGGTGGCCCGCATAGAGCGCGCTGTCGGCGAGCCAGCGCAGGTAGGTATCCGCGTCGTCGCGGCGCTGACGTAGGCCGTTCAGGATCTGCTCGCGGACGACGCCGAGCTCCGCTTCCGGGAACGTGGGGTGCAGGGCGGCCTGCGTAAACAGGTCCCACGTCTCGTCCCAGTGATCCGTTACGCCGCGCGCCGAGAAGACGGTGTAGTCGTGCTCGGCCTCGGCGCCGAACTCCACGCCGCTGGCGGTGGCCCGGGCGGCGAAATCGTCCTTCGAATACTTGGCGGTGCCCTCCGTCGCCATGGCCCCAATAAACCGCTCGATCCCCGCCGTGGCGGGAGTCAGGTTGGCGCTGCCGCCGCGGACGTAGAGCCGAATGGCGACGACTTCGTTGGCGCTGATCGGCTTGAGAATGACCGGGATCCCGGCGACGGTGAACTTCACCACGGTCGGAGCTTGCTGCTGGGCCGCGAGCGACGACGCGGCCAGGAGTCCTACCAGCGTCCACGTCCGGGTCATGGCACGACTCCCGGCGGCAGCAGCGCCTCGGGCGTGAGCGTCAGAGCGGCGCGCGCTTCGGGACTGATCAACACGCCGACGATGCTCGGTTTGCCCACGAGGTAACGCCGCGCGTAGTCGGTCAGCGCACTGCGCGTGACCGCCTGCATGTTGCGGCGGTACCCGACGTAGTAATCGAGGCTCGAGACCGACCACCAGAAGCCGACCGTGTGGGCGAAGCCGCTCGATTCCTCACGCTCGTATGCTCCCTGGACGGCGATCTGGTTGCGCGCCGCGTCGAGCTGCGCGTCGGTGAAATACGTCGAGTCGCCGAACTGCCGGATCTCTTCGAACACGGCCCGCTCGAGCGCGAGGAGCTTGTCGGGCGTCGTCTGCGCGAACACGCTGATCGGGCCGACGTGGTTCAGCGTGTAGTAGTTCAGGTCCACCGAGAAGGCGAGCCCCGAATCGACGAGGCGCTTGATCCAGCGGCTCGTGGGGTTACGCAACACGGTGGAGAAGACGTCCGCAGCATAGGTGGCGCCGGGGTCCTGCCCTACGCTTGGCCCGTTCCACTGAATCAGCAGCGTGACGCTGTTCACGGGCTTCTCGACGATCACGGACTTCGAGCGCGTGAGCGGCGGCGGATCGGGCGCCGGCTGCGGGAACGGGTCTGCGCCGCGCGGCCAATCGGCGAAGATGCTGTCGGCAAGGACGAAGCCGCGGGCTGGGGCGATGTCGCCCGAGAGGATCAGCGCCGTGTTGTTGGGGATGTAGAAGCGCTGCTGGATCGTGCGCATCTTCTCTTGCGTGGCCGTCGAGATGACCGTCCGGTCGCCGATGACGTTCTTGCGCGAGTAATAGGCGGGCGTGTAAAGGGTGCGCGCCACGTCGCGGAATAGATGAAAGAAGGGGCTGGCTTCGCCGCGGTCGAACTCGCCCAGCACGACGGGCCGTTCGCGCTCCAGCTCTTCCTGCAGGAACAGCGGATAGCGGATTGCGTCTTCCATGAACTGCATCGCGGGTGCGAGGCTATCCACGCCCACCGTGAAGAAGTAGTTGACCCGCTCCTCCGAGGTCGTCCCGTTCCACACGAGGCCCAGCTCGTTGCTGCGCTCGAGGTAGCTCTCCTGGCTGGGGATCGCGCGGTTGGCCTTGAAGTACATGTGCTCGTAGAGGTGCGACAGGCCTTCGTACTCGGGCGGCTGGGTGAACGATCCATTGCGGACGTCCAGCTCCACGGTCACGATCGGCACCGCGTGGTTCTCGATGATAATGACCTCGAGACCGTTGGGGAGCGTGCGGGTGGTGATGGGCAGCTGTTGGGCGGCGAGCGGCGCGGCGCACAGCGCGAGCGCCAGACCCGGGAAGAGCCAGCGGCGAGTATTCATGGACGAACGTTGTCCGCGCGCGCGGGCGGCGTCAACCTGGAACCGCTGCACCTCGGAACGTATGATTGCGGCGGGAGGTTAGCCGATGCGGCGTCCGCTCATCATCATCGTTGCGACATTGGTGGCCGCCCTCGTGGGGTTCTACTTCCTGGCGGAGCATATCAGGTACCAGCTCGCGGATCAGCCCTACATCGGCGCGGTGCAGACGGATCTCCGGGCGTTGGCCGCGGCGCAGGCTAAGTACCGGACGACGAACGCGGAGTATGCGAGTGATATGGCGCAGCTCCCCGCGCATCGCGATTCGACGGTGGGCGCCCACATTCGGATCGTTGCCGCCTCCGCGGAAGGATTTCTGGCAGAGGGACACCACGATTCTTGGGCCGGGCGATGCCTGATCGCGCTCGGCGCGTACGCCGGCGACAGCTTGAAGGCCGGAGAGCCGCGCTGCTATTCGCCGTGATGCTCGGCTGACCGCACGACCAGCGCCGCGACCAACTCCACATCGCATCCGGCGTCGTCGTCCCCTACGGGCGGCAGGCGCTCGTGCCACTCGAGTAAGTCCCGCACCGCCAACGCCTCGCGCCGCGCCAGGATGTCCTCAAGCAGCAACTCCTCCCCCGCCGTCATTCCGGACGCCAGCCGGGACACGAGTGCGTCGAGCGCGGTGAGTTGCTGTGCGTCGCCGCGCCGCGCGGCACGGCGTCCCGCCGAGAGCACCCACGGGATGAGCCGGCGCGCGAAGCGGTCGCGGTCGCTTGCGCGCCAGCGAGCGTCTTGGACGGCGGCGAGCCGTTCGCGAACGAGCGACGCCGCGACTTCCACCGCCCGCCCCAACGACGCGGCGTCGTGCGCGGCCGGTTCTGCCGTCAGCGCCTGAGCGAGGAGGCGCGTCGCGGCGACGGGATCGGCCCGAGGGGTCTCTCCTTCCACGACGATCGCCTCGACCAGCCCGCCGAGGCGGACGACGAGCACCGCAGCGTCCCGCTCGCTGCGGATCGCCGTCCACGCGCCGAGCGGAGCGGTGTCCCCGGTTCGGGCGGCCAGCTCGCTCAGCCGGTCACACCAATCGAGCGCCGGAGTCTCTCCCATCGCTCCTTGCGCGGTCTCCACCTGTGCGGCCCCCGCTGCGACCTGCGCGGAGACCTTGGCGGCGAGTCGTCGCTCGACGTCCAACGCGGTGGCGAGAGGCTCGGGCGGCAGGAACGTGACCGTCGCGACCCCCTCGTGGAGCGAGCCGAGCCGATCGATGCGGCCTACCCGTTGCGCGAGACGCGCCGGGCTCCACGGCACATCGTAATGCACGACCCGTTCGGCGTCCTGGAGATTGAGCCCCTCGCTCAGGAGGTCGGTCGCGATGAGCAGATCGGTCTCAAGGGCCCGTGGCGGCGGGGACGCACCCTGCGCCGCCGGCGCGAACGCTTGCAGCACCTCGTGACGGGTCGCATCCCCGGCCGCGAAGCTGCCGGCCACACCGAATACGGCGGCCACCCGTCGCGCACGCAAGCGGTGAAGCAGGTACCGCACCGTCGCGCGCGCATCCGTGAACACGATCGTCTTGCCGGCGCGGGCGTCGAGCAGCCGCTCGAGTGCGTCGGCTTTGAGGTCGCGCGTGTCGGCGGCGAGAGCGCGTAGACGCGCCAGTTCGCGTCGATCGCTCGCGACTGGCGCTACTCCGGTCTGCTCGAGCAACAATGGAAACAGGACCAGTTGCACGTCCAGCGTGTCGGCGCGAGGAAAGCAACGCTGGAACTCGCGTGGCGACAGCCGCCGCCCGTCGGTGGCTGCGCGCTCGACGAGGTCCAGGTACGCCTCGTGACGCGCGAGGCTCGCTCGGAATGCGGGCAGGCTCGACGCCAGGCGGCGGAGGAGCACGAGGCGCAGCAGTGGAGCGGCCCGGCCGCCGGCGGCGAGCCGTCGCACGCCGGTCACCAGGGCTTCCAGGACGCTGTCCGGTGCGGGCCCCGCTCGTATGGGATCGGCGTCGTCACGCCGCGGGAACGAGAGCGCGACGGGGCCGCCGGCGTATCCACTCCGCACCCGCCCTCGGCTCCGGGCCACGACGAGACGCGCCGCCGCGGCTGCGATGCTCGACGCGTCGACCTCACCCAGCGTCGCCCGGCGCAGAGAGGGCACGCCGATCGCGGCGAGAGCGTGGTCCCGCAGGAACAGTCGAAACAGATGAAGGAGATCGGCGAGCCGATTGTGCACTGGCGTCGCCGTCACGAGCAGCACGCGTGCGCCCACGACGAGGCGCGCGAGCGCGCGGTGGCGGTTGGTATCCGGGTTACGGAAGCGGTGGGCCTCGTCGACGATGAACAGACGGCAACGGGCGGCAACAGGCGGCAACGGGCGGTACGGTGTGGCGCTCAGGGACTCGTGCGACACGATCGGGGCGTCGACGGCGAACCGCTCCAACAGACCGCGCCACTGCGGGACGAGCACCGCGGGCACGACAAGCGCAAACGGCTCGGCCTGCGCGATGGCGACGGCGAGGGCGACATACGACTTGCCCAGGCCGACGGCATCGGCGAGGAGCGCGCCGCCATGACGCGCGAGGATCGTCCTCAACCGCTGCGCGGCTGGGATCTGGTGCGGCGCGAGCCACGGCGGCCACGCTTCCGGCGCCGCCGTCTCCAGCGCCGGCCCGTCGAGCAACGCGCGCGCCGCGCGGCTCGCGACCGCGCGCGCCGACGCCGCGCCCCCACGTGGCCGCAACACGACGGCGAGTGGCTCCGGGACCGGGATGAGGTCTTCAGCGAGGATCGAGTGCACGGCGGTCGCGCTGGTCGAGCTCGAACGCGTCGGCGATGGCGTCGTCGGAGGATTCGCCGCGGGCTCCGAGGGCGGTGAGTGCAGCCCACACGGGAGACCCGGCGGCGGGCACCGGCAGATTGCGCACGACGCGGGCGTTGAACCTGTAGAAGCCGCCCCGCGCGGGGTCGGCCACGAGGCGTGCCAGCGCCGTAAGCCAGCGCGAATTGAGCAACGCGGCCAGGCCTGCGGCATCGTCCTGGTCCCGCGTGGCGATGCCATAGACGGTGTTGAGCGGAACGATCGCCGGTTCAGGGACGGCGGCGGCGAGGCGCCGACCCAGGTCGGGCCAGAGGACGCGGTGTCGTGCGCGGGCCAGCGACGTCCGGAAAAGCTGCCAGGGTGCGCCGGACCGGTAGTCGGCGCGGCGACGCAGGCGTTCCAGATGCGGCGCGAGCCGCGCTGCCACGGCGGCCGGCAAGCGCGGCAGAATCTGGCCGTCAGCGTCGTGGGTCCAGAGCAGATGGAACCGCGCGTCACACCGGAACGCGGTCACGTCGCGGCCTCGGACGGCGGGTCGCGTTCCTACGCACGCGGCCGGTACGATGAAGAGGTCGTCCGCGCCGGTCTTCACGCCAAGCTGCGGCGTCCAACGATCCCCGACGGTGGGGAAGGTGACGCGCAACCGCCGTGCGACGCGGTCGCCGTCCGGGACGAGGACCCACGGACCTGGGCCCTGCAGCAGGCGTTGTTGGATGGCTGGCGCCCCCGGCTTGGGACCGAGTGTGGTGGACGTGAGTTCGATACCGGTTGTATCGGCGCGAGCGGCGACGAGCGCCATCGGATAGACCGCCGCGGCAAAGGCCCTGGCAGCGGGCTCCGCGAACGGCACTGCGCGGTCGATTTGCGTGCGGTGGGATAGGTGATGGCGCAGGGGCTCTGCGTACCCGCTGGTGGCGAGCTTCGCCGGGACGAGGAGTGCGACGACTCCACCAGGGCGCACCAGCTCGAGGGCCCGCTCCGTGAACGCGACCGCGAGGTCGGGGAGGTGCGCGAAGCCGGCCTCCCCCCCTGCCGGCCGCCAACAGGAGTAGCGGGCAGCGAGCGTCTCCCGTACACGCGCCGGAAGACGCTCGGCCCGTACCCAGGGCGGGTTCCCCGCCACGAGGTCGAAGCCGCCGCGCAGCGCGACATCGCCGAAGTGTGATTCAAAGGAGAAGAAAGGGACCGCGCCGTCGCGTACGAGTTTGCGAGCCGCGGCACGCAGGTCGCGCAGGCTCTCTCGTGCGCGGGAGAGCCAGGCGCGCTCGCCTGATCCGAGGCCACGACGGCGGCCGAACAAATCGCGATCCTTGGCCGCCGCCAGCAACTCGCCGATCGCTGCCTCGAGGGCGGCCGCCGCCTCAGCGAACAAGCGGCGCGCCAGCGCTACTTCCGCCCGGTTGAGTTCTGCTTGCGCCCCTCGCTTGGCGGGCCCCGCGAGATCGAAGAGTGTCCGCCGCGCGGCCGCGAGCCGACGGACCTCGGGCCCGCCGATCCGAATGGCGCGCCCGCCGAGGGATCCGGCGAGAGCGAGCGGGTCGAGCAGCGCGTCTCCTTGACGAACATGGCCGTCGAGGTTCGGCAGGGGCGCGACGGCACCGAGGTCCATCGTATCGTCGTCGGCGACGAGGGCGAGCCAGAGCCGCAGTTCGGTGAGCCGAACAGCGGTGGGAGTCAGGTCGACGCCGAAGAGGGAGTTCGCAAGCACATCGCGCTTGATCGCGAGGGCAGGCCCCTCGCCCGCGGCGCGCCGCAGCGCCACGAGCTCAGCAAGGGCGCCGAGCAGGAACGCGCCTGACCCCGCGGCGAGATCGAGCACGGTGAGCGCTCGCAGGTCCGGGGCGGGATTCGGGGCGAGCCCTTCATGGATCCAGCGGGCGGCGGCGGTGGCGCTGATCCCCACGCGGTGTACCAGCGTCGCCTCGAGCCCGGCGCGCACGATCTCGCGCACCAATGCCGCCGGCGTGTAATAGCTGCCGCTCGCGCGCCGCTCCGCGGGGTCCATGACGCCCTCGAATACGCGCCCCAGCATGTCGGGCGCGACCAGCTCGCCGGCGTCGTCTTCGCGCACGGAGAAATGGAATCGCTCGAACAGGTCATCAAACGCGTCGCGCCAATCGGCGTTGCTCCAGATCGCGGGCCCGTGGCGCCGCTCGAGCCCTGTCGGCTCGAAAAGCCCACCGTTCAGGAACGGCACTCGGCCAAGGGCGCGGGCCCTGTGGCCGCGACTCGCCAACGGCCGGTTCAGCACGCCGAAGCAGAGGGGATGCAGGAGGACCTTGTGGAAATGCAGCCGCCGGTTGAGCGCGGTCTGAAGCAACCGGGGCAGGTAGCGCCGGTCGCCGTCGAGCCAACCCTTCGATTGGACGAAATAGAGGAACAGGACGCGAGTCAGGGCCGTGAGCGCCAGCGAGTGGCGATCGCTGTGGGCCTGCGGGGCGGTCAGCCGGTTTGTGAGGCGATCGAGGACCTGCCGGAATGCGCGGAAAAACCGCGGTGTGACCCCTTCGCTGGCCAGGACTTCACCAACTCGGAGGCTGAGCGCCAGAGCCGACTCGCCCGCGGCTGTCGCAAGGCGTTCGAGGGTGGCGAGCGCCGCCCCCGGAGGCCGCTGCAGGGGCACCGTGACGAGGCGAATGCCCACGGGACCGGTGGCGGCCGCGCGCCACGCCGCGCACACGAGCCGGCGCGGGCTGCCGCCGAGTGCGCATGCCAACCCGCGCTCGGTGCCCGCGGCGAGCCGGCGCGCGGCTGCCCGAGCGGCGCCCTCGGGATCAGCGGCCTCGAGGCCGAACACGCGAAACGCTTCATGCCGCGCGACGAGCGCGGCGCGCGTTACGGTGGCCGCGTGTGCGGCCTCCTCCCCGAGCCAGGGCCCGGGTGGCACGGCTTCCCACACCGCGTCGTATCCGAGCACGCGAAACAGGTCGCGGAGATCGTCGATCTGCTCGGTGCGGGCGAGAAGTTCCCGCAACACCACGGGCCCCTTTGGCTAGGAGGGGAGTAAGGTGGGGCCGGTGTGTGCGGGATTAGGTACCGAGATCGTGCGGGCTGGTGCGGATTACTGCGGGCGGCTAACCCCGGGGCGACGCTCCGGGGTCAGCCGCGCTCAACGCATCACGTCGCTTTCCGAAGCCGTATCTCTCCATTCACCGTGGAGAGGCTCAACGACCGCCCCCCTGAGCCGATGGTGCCCCGCATCCGGCGCCTGCCGAACCGTCCCGAGATCGTCATGGGATAGTCGGTCACCAGGTCGCCGTTCACGGTCGAGGCGTCCACCTCGGTGTTGAGTCCGGGCGGCAGGACCAGCGTCAGGCCGCCGTTCACGGTGCTGAACTCCAGCTCGTTGGTCCAGTCGGCGCGGCCCATTTCCACGTACACCGACCCGTTTACGGTCCGCGCTTCGGCGAGGCCGGTCGTCGTCACCCGCACGCTGCCGTTCACCGTGCTCGCCGACACGTCGGCCGTGAGGCCCTCGGCGGACATCTCACCGTTCACCGTCTGGCCCCCGAACTTCACCCCGGCCGGGATCCGCACCTCGAAATCGACGGTCACGTCGTTGTCTTCGGTGCTCGAGTGCCAGGAGTCGCCCACCTGGCAGCTGTTCTCCTGCCGGGCGCGACGCGGCGTGGGATAGACCGCGCAGATCGTCACGCCACCCTCGTACTCGATCACCTCGATCTTCACCTCCTCGAGGTCCGAGCGCCGTGCATGCTTCGCCGCGGTCACTTCGACTTCGCCTCCGGTCGCGGCGATGGCGCGGACATCGCCGTTAACGCCCTTCACTTCGACCCGCTTGCCGGGGGCGATGCGGCCGTGCCAACGAAAGTCCTGCGCCTGCGCGGCTGCGGGCAGAACGCAGACGGCGACGGCGGTCAAGATGAAGGCGCGCATGGTTAGTTCTCCTCGTGGTTTCTGTCTTTGTCCTTGTCCTTGTGACGCATCTGTATCTCCGATGGGCGGCGCAACTGGATGTCGCCCTGGAACGACTCGGCTTCCATCCGCGCGCTGCCGGTGCCGAGCTTGAACGTGTAGCGATGCTTGCCAGAAGGCCCCGTGTAGGGCAAGGGGAAGCTCGGGTCGATGTCGCCGTTGGCGGTGGCGACCGACAAGGTCACGTTCGCGCCCTCGGGGATCGACACGGTGATGTCGCCGTTGTGCGAGTTGAAGGAATAGGTGCCGCCATCGCTGACGGTGCCCTCATACACCACGTCGCCGTTGATCGTCGTCGCCTCCACGCTGGACGACTTGATGCCGTTGAGCGAGACGTCGCCGTTCACGGTCTCGGCTTTGATCTGCCCCGACACGTTCGACAGCTCGACGCTCTCGTTGACGGAGTTCACCTCGATACGGCCCGTCGCGTCCGCAAGTGTCACGGACCCCTGGATCGAGTGGAGCATGATGTTCCCGCCCCCACCTCGCACGTCCACCGAGCCGTCCACGGTCTCGGCGCTGATCGCGCCGCGCACGCCGTCCACGGTGATTTCCGTGTACGTCCCGGACAACGTCAGCGCCATGTCCTGTGGCACCGTGATCTCGAAATCGACCACCGACGGCGCGCCGTGCCGGCCGCTCGCCTTGATCGTCACCGTGGTCCCTACCAGTGACGCTTCGATGGCGCCGCGACTGCCGTGCTCCGCGTGGATCTTGACCCGGTTCTGCGTCCACCCGTGGACGACGATCGAGCCGCCGAAATTATTCACCGACAGGCTCGCTCCGGCCGGCACGGCGAACGTCGTGTCGGTCTGCCCCTGGATGGGGGCCAGCGAGGCCAGGACGGCGGCTGTGAGCATCGTCAGCATGTGGTGTCTATCCTCTCTAGGACTGTGCTGTGGCGATCGCGTTGACGCGCCGCAGCAGCTCCAGCTTGCGCCGCATCGTGTCGGCGAGATGGAGGTTCAGGTAAGCATTGCTGGGATCCGCCTGGAGCGCGGTGCGCGCCTCGGCGATTGCCCGATCGATAGTGGTGAAGGCCTGTTGCACCACCCGCACCGTCGACGTGTCGAGCTTGCTCTTGTTACGCTCAAAGACATCCTGGAGATCGGCGATGGCGGCGTCGGTGCGGCCCGTCGACACGTTGATCGCCTCAAACGTAGAGCCGGGCTTGGGAGTGACGGCGACGGTCTGGCGCGGCTTGAGTGCCAGCCACGCGCCGCCCCCCGACAGCAGGACCAGCGCGATGCTCGCGGCGATCAGCTGGGGCACGTTGAAGGACACGCGCCAAGAGCGCGCGTTCGTGTCTCGGCTAACCCCGGGCCCCCGGCCCGGGGTCAGCCGCGCGTGGATGCCTGACCAGAGGTCCGTCTTGGGAGGCCGGGCTTCCAGCGACTTGGCACGCGCCACCACCTGGCGCAGTTCCGCGACGGCCCCCCGGCACGCCGCGCAGGTCGCGAGGTGCGCCTCGAGGGCGATGCGCTCCCCGTTGGCGAGTTCGCCGTCCACATACTCCGAGAGCCGGTCCGTCCATTGGTCGTTCATCGGTCCAGATACCTCCGCAGCGCCATCCGCGCGTGATGCAGCTGCGATTTCGATGTGCCCGGCACGACGCCGAGCATGCGCGCGATCTCTTCGTGGCGATACCCCTCCACGTCATGCAACACGAACACTTGCCGGGCTCCGTCGGGGAGGTTCGAGAGCGCCTCCTCGAAGTCCATCGAGATCTCCGGCGTCTCGCGGCGTGCCGAAACGCCCGCGAGCGGGTCTTCTCCCCCGTGAAACCGGCCCCGTTCGACACCCAGCGTCTTGCGCCGCGCCAGCACCACGTTCACCGCGAGGCGGTGCAGCCAGGTCCCGAATGCCGACTCGCCCCGGAAGGTGGACAGCTTCTGCCACGCCCGGACGAAGACGTCCTGCGTGAGGTCGTCCGCCTCGTCGGCGTCGAGCATGCGGCGCACGAGGCTGTGGACGCGGTTGACGTGCGTGCGGTACAGCCGCTCGAACGCACTGGCATCCCCGCTCGCGGCGAGGGCTGCGTCGGCTCCAATCGAGTCAGCGGCCAGAGTGTCCTCAAGCACCTTGTCGGTCATGCACGGAATTGGATATCCCTACGGGCCATAAGGTTGTAGGCCAAGAGCCTGGGCGCCTACGCGCCTCAAACTGCCGAGGTTATCGGCCCTGTTCTCGTGCCTATAGGCGTTGTCGATCCAGGCTGGGACGCGCCGCGCCATGAGGTGCAACAGGATCGCTACTTCGAGCAGCACGATCGCGGTCAGGGTGATACCGATGTGGTCGGCGACCCATAGGGCGAACCCCGGCCACTGGTCGAAGGCACGGTCCAGGAGCCAGCTCACGCCGTTGGCGAGGATGTACGCGAAGGCGAAGAAGCTGATGAATAAGAAGTTACGCACGACACCCTGGGCGGCGGACATGGCGTTGTGGTACCCCTGCCGCAGCCGGTCGACCAGCGACCGGCGACTGTCGAAGTGCAGCCGCACGCCGTCGCCCACCACCTCGAGATCGTCCACCACCTCCGGCGTCCACCGCTCGGCGCTGCCGCATGCTTCGGCGACCTCTTGGGAGAGCCGAGTCTCGACTCCCCAATCGACGATGTCGCCCAGGTACGCCACGGTGTGCCCGTTGCGGCGTTCGACGGTGGCGCGGTACACCGCGTTCAGGTTGCGGCGATTCGGCTCGACCGCGTCCTTGAGCGCGACCAGGTGGCCGGCGCCGGCGCGGTAGAGGCGCGCGTAGTGGAACTCGTCCAGCTCGCGCGGACGCGAGATGCGCGGTCCGTCCTCCATCCGGTAGAAGAAGTAATCGAGTACCAGGAGCGTCTCGCGGAGCGGCGCGGGATAGACGCGGTCGGGTGTGTCGTTGGGCGTGTGGATCTTGCCGCCGAATACGATCGGCGAGGCCTTTCCCGGCAGCATCGCCACGAGCGCCGTGGCGGGGATGCGGAGCGGGGGCGTGCGAGGCCGCCGCAGCCATTCCCAGGCGCGGGCCACGAGCCCGTTGTTCACCTCGAGGAACGAGACGTGGTCGGTCGTGCCGCCGGCGAGAAAGTTGTTGTACTTGATCCCGTGGAGGTGCGCCGCCTCCTCGAGCAGGTCGTTGAGCGAGTCGTAGTCGCCGAACGGGATGAGCACGCGGATGAAGTCGGCGCCCATCGTCTCGCGGGGAATGTAGAGCCGCCCTTCGCCCACCGAGTCGACCGACACCACCGCCCGCAGGCGCGCGAGCTCCGCCTGTGTGAGGGTGCGCACGTATTCGCGCGACCCCGACACGCCGAAGCGATAGCTCGCGAGCGGGAGCAGGCCGATCGCCACCGCCAACATCCCCCAGTCGCGATACGTGAGCGCGAAGTTGCCGGCGAACAAGCCAAAGGAGAGCAGCAGCTGTGAGAAGAGCCCGATGAGCCCGCATTCTTCGGAGCCCGCGAAGAAGTACACGTGAGTGAGCTTGGGACGCGTGGCCCCGCGCAGATCCGTCAGGAGATACTGCTTGAGAATCTCCTCGCCGGTCGTGTTGTCGTCGGCGCCGGGGCCGCGCCAGGTGTCGTAATGCGCGACGAGGAGCACCTGCTGCTCGCTCTCGCCCGGAACCGTGAAGAGGTAGTTCCAGCGCGTGGTACGCACCGCCCATTTGGATAATCGCTGGCGCTCGATCACCACGCATGGTTCGCCGTTGTGCGCGCGTGCTCGTTGCCAGGTGCGAGCGTCGTCGGGAGAAACCGCGGCGCCGCGGGAGCCCCGAGTGACTTCGTACGCGCGTCCGCGATACTGTGCGGTCAACCACCTGACTTCGTTGCGGGCTTTGGGATCGAGCTCGCGGCAATCGCGCTCGATGTTCTTCAGGATTTCCTGCACGCGCGCGTCGACCGGAGCGTAGCGGGCGTGGATCTCGTGGAGACGCTGCTCGGCAGAGTGCATTAGATTCCGGGCGCCATGGTGCCGGATATTCTACTTGTTCTCGGAGTCGGCGGCCTGCTCGGCTTCCGGCACGCCTTCGAGCCCGACCACCTCGCGGCCGTGTCGACCTTGGCGAGCCGTCAGGGGAGCCTCTGGAGCGCGGCTCGGCTCGGACTGGCGTGGGGAGTCGGCCACACGGCGACCGTCGGCGCCATCGCGGTTCTTGTGGTCGCGCTCGGCGTCAGGGTGCCCGCGGCGCTCTGGCCCACCGCTGAGCTGGTCGTGGCGGGGCTGCTCGTGCTGCTCGGTGGCGTGGTGGTGTGGCGCTATGCGCGCGGCCGGTGGCACATGCACGTCCACGCCCACGACCAGAACCCGCATCTCCACCTGCACAGTCACGCAGCGGGCACGAGCCACGCGCACCTCCATGCCGCCGACGCGCGACGCTCGCTCGGTTTCGGGATCGCCCACGGGTTGGCGGGGAGCGGCGCGATCGCGGTGCTGCTCGTCGCCGCGGCGCCCACGGCCGGGCTGCGGCTCGCGTACTTCGCGGCCTTTGGCGCGGGGACGATCGGGGGGATGCTGGCGGTGTCCATCACACTCGGGGCTTTGATACGCGTCGCGTCGGCACGGGGCGCTCGCTGGGCGACGCTGCTCCACGTGGGATCGGCGTTGGTGAGTGTGGTGGCAGGGGCGGCGCTGGCGTGGGGTGTCGTTACTGGCTGAGGACATGCAAAGGCTAGACCAGACGTGTGCTCTTCCGATCTGCGATCGCGACGGTGGCGTCACTCACCATCACGGCACCGAGCGGGTAGAGCAGCGCGTACTGGAGCGGCCCTCGTTCCCCCGCGTAGATGCCGCTCCACGTGATGAGTGACGCCACCGTCGCGATCGCGGCGAAGTCCCAGCCGTACGCCGCCCACAGAATGGGCGGAGACGCCCACAACAGGGCCGGCAGCCACATGACGTAGGGGAGCAGGACGCGGATCCACGGGACCGGGGGCGCCATGAGGGGCGCGCCGAGCGCGAGGTTCTTCGACCACCCCGCGACGATCTCCCGGAGCGAGCCGTACATGCGGGTGCGCATGTCGTGCGGGGCGTGGGCGAGGAAGATGTCGAGCCCGTGGCGCACGTACGTTTGAGCGAGCATCAAGTCATCGGCGACGGAGCCCTTCACCGCCTCGTGGGTGCCGACGGCTTCGTAGGACGCGCGCGTGACAAGGATGAACTGGCCGTTCGCGATCCCATTCCATTCGATCCGCGTGCGGTTGAGGCGCCGCAGGTCGCTCACGCGCGCCGCGAGCGCGACGAACACGTGGGGTTGGATGAGCCGCTCCCAGAATGTCACCATCTCCTGGCGCGGAATAACGGAGAACAGGTCGACGTGCTCGGTCGTGAGAGCGGTGACGGCGCGCGCGATCAGCTCCGGCTCGTGCACCGTGTCGGCGTCGGTGAAGAGGAGCAGCTCGCCCCGCGCCACACGGTATCCCTGTACCAGCGCCCATTGTTTCCCGAACCATCCCGCCGGCAGCTCCGCGCCGCGGACGAGCTGCACGCCGAGACGCTCGGCCAGTTCTGCGGTCCCGTCGGTCGAGCGGTCGTCCACCACGATGACTTCGAGGTTGGGGTAGGTGGCGGCGAGGATCGACCGGACGCAGCGCTCGATGTTCCGGGCTTCGTTACGAGCCGGGATGATGACGGAAATGAGGGGGCCTGACGCCGCGGGCGGGTAGTCTCGCAGCTGGGGCCGGCGCGTGGCATAGCGGCACGCAATGACCAAGAGGACGAGGATCCACGGCGAGGCAAGGAGCCAACTCATCGAACCTGCGCTATAATACCGGACACCGATTGCCGGAGGAACGTTTGGCACACGCGCAGACGACGACCCCGAGATGGGCCCTCATCCTAGGCGCCTCGAGCGGATTCGGTGAAGGGGCCGCCCGGGCCCTCGCGAAGGCGGGGTATGATATCGCCGGGGTGCACCTCGACCGCAAGGCTGGGATGGACCACGTGGCCGAGATCCGGCGCGACATCGAAGCGATGGGCCGCAAGACCCAATACTTCAACGTCAATGCCGCCGACGAGGAAAAGCGCAACGAAGTGCTGGCGGAGCTGGCCAAGCAAAAGCTCAACGTCGCCGTGCTGCTCCATTCGCTCGCCTTCGGCACGCTGAAGCCTTACGTCGGGGACGACGTCCTGAACAAGGCCAACATCGACATGACGCTCGATGTGATGGCCCACTCCCTGGTGTATTGGTCGCAAGGCGTCGTCAAACTCGGGTTGATGGGGAATGGCGGGCGGATCTTCGCGATGACGTCTTCCGGCTCGACGCGCGTGTTTGCCACCTACGGCGCCGTTTCCGCCGCCAAGGCTGCCCTGGAGTCGCATGTCCGGCAGCTGGCCCTGGAGCTCGCATACGCCGGCGCTTCGCAAGATCCCGGGGAACGAGAAGCTCGTCGAGATCGCGACCCAGCGAAACCCGCACCACCGGCTCACCACCCCGGCGGATTTGGGCGGCGCGATGGTGGCGCTGTGCCATCCGGGCGCTGACTGGATTACCGGGAACGTCATCAACGTGGACGGTGGCGAGGAGATCTCGGCATAACTCTGGAGGACGCCCGGCGCGCGCTGCGCGGTTACCACGCGACGCCGGTTGAATTCGAGCCGGGGATGATTCCGGCGGCGGTCGCCGTGCTGTTGCATGACAGTGCGGACGGCCTCGAAGCCTTGTTCATTCACCGCGCCGAGCGCGCCGGCGATACGTGGTCGGGCCAGATCGCGTTCCCCGGCGGCCGGCGTGAGCCCAGCGACGCCGACCTTCTGGCCACCGCAGTTCGCGAAACCCATGAAGAGATCGGTGTCGATCTGACCGCCGCCCTCGCGTTCGGCGTGTTGGACGACATGTACCCGCGCACGCCTGTCTTGCCTCCCGTTGTCGTCCGGCCGTTCGTTTTCGGTCTCACCCAGCGACCCGCCATCGCGTTAAGTAACGAAGTGCAGGACGCTTTTTGGGTGTCATTTCGCGCCTTGGCGGCGCCCGGCGTCCAGCGCGAAGTGACCATCCACCATCGGGGCGTGACCCGGATCATGCCTGCGTATGTCATGGGAAACCACACGATTTGGGGCATGACCGAGCGTATTCTCAATAATCTTCTTAGTTTAGCAAAATCCACATCTTCGCTTGACAATATCTGATAATTAGCTTAGCCTAAGACCTGGTTCGATCGGTGGGCTAAGCGATTTTGTGGAAAGCTCATAGCTTGGGAGCGCCGCGTCATGCATTCGCCTGTCAAAAACCCCTCGCCACCCCTGACACGGTCGGTCGAAGACTACCTAAAGTCGATCTACCACCTCACCAGCCAGGGCGGTTTCGCGACGACCAGCGATATCGCCGCGATGCTCATGGTGGCCCCCCCGTCGGTCAGTGGCATGATGAAACGTTTGTCGGAGACAGGGCTCATCGAGCACGTGCCCTATCGTGGCGTGCAGCTGACGCATCAGGGGCGCCATGCGGCGCTCCAGATGATCCGTCGTCACCGCATCCTCGAGGTCTACCTCACCCAACAGCTCGGCTACGACTGGGGCGACGTGCATGAAGAGGCCGAACGACTCGAGCACGCGGTCTCCGAGAAGTTGATCGATCGAATGGCGGGTGCACTCGGCGACCCCCACTACGACCCGCACGGCGCCCCGATCCCGACGGCGGCGGGAGAAATCGGGGGCCGCGCTCGTCCTGCGCCAGGTGGGGGACGAGAACCCCGCTCGGCTGCGGTATCTCGCCGAACAGGGGTTGACGCCCGGAACGCGCATGACGGTCGTGGACCGCCAGCCCTTCAACGGGCCGATCACCGTCCGCACCAGTGGCGGCGACACCCGCGTCGTGGGCCAGGAGCTGGCGCTGCTGCTTCTCTGCCGGTCGACCGATGGAGACTAGAGCCAACACAGTCGCCGAGCCGGGATGGCGCCACGCCCGGCTCGCCCCGAGCCTGGTCGAGGTGTACCGCACGGTTCCGGTCAGCACGGGCGGGTGGTGGAAGAAGGCGCTGGCGTTCGCGGGTCCCGGGTATCTCGTCGCTGTCGGGTACATGGACCCCGGCAACTGGGCCACCGACTTGGCCGGTGGCGCGCGTTTCGGCTACACGCTGCTCAGCGTGATCCTGCTCTCCAATCTGATGGCGATCTTGCTCCAGGGCCTCGCGGCGAAGCTCGGCATCGTGACGGGGCGGGATCTGGCACAAGCGTGTCGCGATCACTACTCCAAACCGGTGTCGCTCGCGCTTTGGGTGTTGTGCGAGATCGCGATCGCCGCCTGCGACCTGGCCGAGGTCATCGGCTCGGCGATCGCTCTCAATCTGCTCTTCGGCATCTCGCTGCCTTGGGGGATCGCCATCACGTCACTCGACGTGCTCGTCATTCTGTATCTGCAGAACCGCGGCTTCCGGTTGCTCGAAGCGCTCGTCATCGTTTTGATCGCGACGATCGCCGGCTGCTTTCTGTTCGAGATCCTGATCTCGAAGCCCGATGCGATGGGAGTGCTCAAGGGATTCGTCCCCAGCCCCTCGATCCTCGCCGACCCCAACAAGCTCTACATCGCGATCGGCATCCTGGGCGCGACCGTGATGCCGCATAACCTCTATCTGCACTCTTCGGTCGTGCAGACACGCAGCTACGAGGAGACACCCGCCGGGAGACGGGAGGCGGTCAAGTTCGCTTTTATCGACTCCACGGTGGCACTGTCGTTCGCGCTGTTCATCAACGCGGCGATCCTGATCGTCGCGGCGGCCACGTTCCACCGCGCCGGCCAAACCGGAGTCGCGGAGATCCAGGATGCGTACAAACTCCTGACGCCGCTGCTTGGCGTGACCGGCGCCAGCGCGGTGTTCGCGTTCGCGCTGCTCGCCTCGGGCCAGAACTCGACACTGACGGGAACGCTGGCGGGCCAGATCGTCATGGAAGGATTCCTGAACATCCGGATCCGGCCGTGGCTGCGGCGGCTCATCACGCGGCTGATCGCGATTGTCCCGGCGGCGCTGACGGCTATCTTCTTCGGGAGCCACGGCACTGCCCAACTTCTGATCCTCAGCCAGGTGATCTTGAGCCTGCAGCTCTCCTTCGCCGTATTCCCGCTGGTGCGGTTCACCTCGGACCGTCTGAAGATGGGCGAGTTCGTGAACCCGTTCTGGCTCAAGGCCCTCGCCTACATGGTCGCGGTGGCGATCGCGGGGTTCAACGTCTGGCTCTTGGTCCAGATCTTCAGCGGGTTGGTCTAGGCGATGTACAAGCGCATCCTCGTGCCGCTCGAAAACTCTCCGGCCGACCAGACGATCCTGCGGCACGTCACCGGCCTCGCCCAACTGGCCGGGGCCGAGGTGATCCTCGTGCACGTCGCCGACGGCTGGGCGGCGCGCAACATGGAGCAGCTGAATCTGAAGGAATCCGAGGAGATGAAAGAAGACCGCGCGTACTTGGAGCGCATATCGAAGGAGCTGCGCGCGGCTGGGCTGGAAGTCGATGCGGTGCTGGCGGCGGGGGACCCCGCGAAGGAAATCGCCGCGGCGGCTGAGCGGGAAGAGTGCGACCTGATCGCGCTGGCCACGCACGGGCACCGGCTGCTCGACGATGTGGTTCGTGGCAGTACTGCGACAGCATTGCGACACAACACCCGCATCCCCATCCTGATGGTGCGGTCGGACGTCTAACTGGTCGGACCAGAGGCCCGTGACTGCTCCAATGCGCGCAGGATCGCGGAAAGCCGGCGATCCCGCGCTTCCCGCAGCATCTCGACCTTTCCCGCATAGGCTTTCTCGATCGCCTGCGTCAACTGGCGCTGCTGTTGGGGATCCAGCTTCTGCCAATCGGCGAGCTTCCCATCCCACAGGCCTTCGAACGACGCGAGGAGATGTTGCAGGAAGGCGGTGACGCCTCCGTCGCCTGCGGCCAGGTGATAGGTCAAGTGCGGCCCCGCGGCGGCCCACCCCATGGCAGGGCCGAGCGATACGGCGCGGTCGAGGTCCGACACGTCGATCACGCCGTTCAAGACGAGGTCGATGCACTCGCGCCAAACCGCTGCCGCGATCCGGCCCACGACGTACCCGGGCACGGGCTTCCGGACGACGATCGGCATACGGCCCAGAGACCGCAGGTAGTCGAGCGCGCGCGCCACCGCGGCGGGAGAGGTTCGTTCGCCCGGCACGATCTCGACGAGCGGGATCAGCTCGGGTGGACTGAGCGGATGGGTGACGAGGCAGCGGTCCAGCCGCCGACAGCGCGCGAAGATGTCATGCGGCGACAGCGCGGTCGACGAGCTGGTGAGCAGCGTTTCGGGCGAGGCGACAAGCTCGATCGACTCGAACAGTTTTTGCTTGGCGATCGGGTCCTCCGCGATCGCCTCCACCACCCAGTCGGCGTCCTTCACCGCCTGGAGCAAACTGCGCGCCTGCGTGAACTCGAGCAGGCCGCGTTCCACGATGCCTTGCGTCGCGCGCTCGAGCGCCACGAGCGCGCGGGCTCGGCGCGGCACCTCGGTGAACGCGCGCTCCGTGGTGCGCGAGTTCATGTCGAACATCGCGACCGGCCACCCCGCCGACGCGCACAGCGCCGCCCAGCCCACGCCGATTTCCCCGGCGCCGATCACGGCGACCTTGCGCGGCATCGTCATACCGTCGCGTCCTCTTTTTCGGGGGCGAGCCACGGCAGTACGCGCTCGAACAGCATCCGCCGCACCGGCTCGGGCCGGACCTGCAGCGCGACGCGGGCGATGGATCCTTTGGGATCGACGCGCGTGCGCCCGCGATCGTCGCCGTCATCCAGGTCCACGCGGAGCCGCAGGTCCTGGAAGTCGAGCACTTCGGGCTGGAGCAGCGCGGCGATCGCCAGCACGTCGTTCACCACCACGCCCTCGAGCTTCTCGTACTGGCGGTGGAACTCGAGGTAGAACCGCAGCGCGTCGTGCAGCCAGTTGGCCGTCGCATTGCCAGCGTGGGCCAGCCGGTACACCTCAGTCGCCTTCACGACGAGTTTGCGCGTGACGTCGAGGCCGATCAGCTCCGTCGGCAGCTCGGCGGCGAGCACGATCGCGAGGGCCTCGGGGTCGCACCAGGCGTTGAACTCGGAGTGGGGCGTCGTGTTGCCCCGCGCCTCGATGTTGCCGATCATCGCGATGTGGCGCGCGACCTTGGCGCGCACCAGGGCGGCGTCGCTCCGCAGCGCCAACGCCAGACTCGTCACCGGGCCGAGCGTGATGAGCGTGACCGGCTCGGGCTGCGCGGCGAGCAACCGGTCGAGCGGCTTCATCCAGTCGAGGATGACGCCCGCGGCCGGCACATTCGCGTAACCCAATCCGGAGGCGCCGTGCGTTTCGATCGCCACGGCGAGCTGCCGCTTGAGGGGCCGGCGGGCCCCGACGGCGATCGGGACACGCTTCCCGGTGCGGCGCGTGATCTCGATCGCGTTGCGGTGGGCGTTTTCGACGACCGTGTTGCCGTAGGAGACCGACAAGCCGCGCACGTCGAGCTCAGGGGACGTCAGGGCGAGCCAGAGCGCGAGACAGTCGTCGATCCCGGGGTCGGTGTCGATGACTACGGGGAGTGGGGAATGGGGAGTGGGGGGTCCAGACACGAGGTAAGGCTACCTCCCCGGAAGAGCGAACGCCACGATGGCGTCGCCCGCGCCGAAGGGTCCTCCCCCACCGGCGGCGATCACGACGAACTGCCGCCCTCCCACCGCGTACGTCATCGGCGTGGCGCGCGCGCCGGCGGGGAGGGTCGCCTTCCACACCTCACGGCCCGTCTCGATGTCGAACGCGCGGAACGCGTGTTCGAGCGTGGCCCCAATGAAGACCAGGCCGCCGGCGGTGAGATGGCGCCGGTCTTCAGGCTCACCGCGACCAATGCTCCGAAAGGCGGCGGCGTGCACGGAAGGCCAGTGGGGCTCAGGATCAACCGCCGGCGCATGACGTAGGGCGTGCCGCGCATCCGGGTGTACTCAAAATCCGTGATCCCATGGTCCGCGTCGGACCGTCGAATGCTGTCCCCGTTGAAGCCTTCCGCACGAAACAGCTGCACCATGGCAGGGATGGTGTTCACGGGCACCACCGCGAGCGCGCGCCCCTCGTCTACTGCCACGCCGCCCCAATGAGCGCCGCCGACATTCCCGGGCACCACGAGCGTTCCCTCGAGGCTCGGAGGGGTGAACGCCCCGTCGTTGCGCAGAGCACCCAGGATCGCCCGGCACGCCGCCTGTGACTCGGGCGTCGGCCTCCAGGCGTCGGCGCCTGAGTAATGAAGGGGCGAGAGGGGCGGAATGACGGTCGTGAACGGCTGCGTGGGCGATGCGACCTCCCCGGGCACGCTGCTGGCCGGGACCGCCCGCTCCTCCACCGGAAAGATCGGCGTGCCGGTCCGGCGATCGAGCACGTACAGCATGGCCGACTTGCCCGTTTGAATGACCGCCGGAATCCGGACGCCGTTGTGGAACACGGTGACGAGGGCCGGGGGTGCCGCGTTGTCGTAGTCCCACAGGTCATGGTGGACCGACTGGAAGTGCCACACGACGCGCCCCGTGGACGCGCGCAGCGCAACGACCGAGTTGGCGTAGCGATCCTCGCCGAGCCGTAGGCCGCCGTAGTAGTCTGGCGCCGGACTCGAGGTGGGCAGAAAGACCAGGTCGCGTTCTGGATCGGCCACGATAACGGACCAGACGTTGGCGGCGCCCGTGTATCGCGCGCTGCCGCCTTGCCAGGTCCGGTACGCCGGGTCAGTTGAGTCCCGCGGTACAGGATCGAATGTCCACCGCAGCGCGCCGCTACGGGCATCGAAGGCGCGGACCTCGCCACTTGCCGGCGCGAAGCTCGTATTGTCGGCGACGGCCGAGCCCGTGATCACGAGATCCCCCACAACCGCGGGTGGGGACGTCACTTCGTAGAACTCGAATTCGAGCGGCGGGACACGAAGCCCCGCACGCAGATCGACTACCCCGGCTGCACCGAATCCCGCGCACGGCTTCCCGGAAGCAGCATCGAGCGCTACCAAGCGCGCATCGATCGTAGCCGCGAAGATGCGGTGGGCGCACGGCGCTCCCGGAGCGGCGCGCGCGTCGCGCCAGAAGGACACCCCCCGGTTCGCGAAGTCGCCGTAGCCGCGATGCGGGTTGACGCCCGCGTCGAAGCGCCAGCGCTCCATGCCGGTGGCGGGATCGAGCGCCACGATGTGGCCCGCCGGCGTGCCGATGTACATCAGGCCGTCCACCACGAGGGGTGTCACCTCGAGCGCGGGGGGCCGGTGCGACATGCCGGCCATGTCCGGTTCGCCGGTGTGATAGGTCCAGGCGACCTGGAGTGTGGCGACGTTGTCGCGGGTGATCTGGGTCAGCGGTGAGAACCGGCTGCCGCCGGGATCCCGGCCATAGGCGGGCCAATCCCCCGGTGCCTGCACGGCGAAGACGAAAAGCAAAGCAAGCATAGTGGGTCGTAGACTACGGGGCGCGAATCTCCTTGGCAATAGTTTCGCGCAACGCGCGGAACTGCGCCCCGCCGCCGAACCCGAAGATGCGCTGCACGATCAACCCGTTTCGATCGAGCAGCACCGAGTAGGGGAGGCCGCGGTAGTGGTAGGTCCCCTTCATGCGGCCGCCGCCCACGAGAATCGGGAACGGGGGACGGAACTCCTGCACGAAGGCGCGCATCTTCCCGTCGTCCACGTCGTCCGAGATCGCCGCGATGGCGAAATCCTTGCGGGGAGAATCGCGATACAGCGCGGCCATGTGGGGGAATTCCTCGCGGCACGGATCGCACCATGACGCCCAGAAGTTGACGAGGGTCACCTTGCCCCCGTAATCGGCGAGGCGCACGGTGTCGCCCACCAAGGTCGGGAGGGCGAACGGCGGTCCGAACGCTTCGCGGCCATCAGGCGGAGCCTGGGCGAGGAGCGAGTCGGGGTCGAGGATACGCAGCGTGCCGCGGCCGTCGACGGCGACGGCTGGCTGTGCAGTGCCGAGCATGCGGGTCGTGACGATCCGGCCGGTCGCGAGGTCCAAGACGTCCAGGCGCAAGCGTGTCGCGCCGGAATCCTGCGCACCGAGCACGTAGAGCCGCGCGTCCTGGGGCGGACCCAGGGCCACAGCAATGTTCACGATGGCATACGCGACCTTGAGATCACGCGGTCGTCCCGGCGGGGGTGGCACGAACCGGGGATCGGTCTCCTGGGGGAAGAGCCCTCGCGGTGTGCGCCATAGCGTGCTTCCCGTGGCATCGAGCTTCAGGACCTCGTCGCGTACGAGCGGCGCGAAGTAGATGGCGTTGTCGTCTTTCGGGTCCAACGCGATCGCACCGGCGTTGACGAGCTGGGCCAGGTACGGGACCGCGGGGACGTGAATCGTGCCGATGCCGTGCGTCGGGTGTCCCAGGGTATCGAGGCGCCACAGCAACGGCTCGCTGCCCTGCTCGGCGACAAACTGTACGAAATAGGGCGAACGTGAGGCGACAATGCGCTCGCCGCCGGTGGCGTAGAGGGATGCGGGGAAGGGGCTCTCCCATTCACGGACCGGCTTGCCCGCGGCGACGTCGACTACGATCGCTTCGCCGGTGCGCTCCGTGACGAGGAGACGGCCGGGCGCCAGGCGCGCCAGGGCCATCGGTGTGGCGAGCCGCGGGTCGACGATGGTGCGGACGATGTGCAGGTTGCCATCGAAGGCGACGAGGCGGCTGCGATCGGGATCGGGGGCCCAGGTGAGGTTGCCAATCCGGGCGGTGGGGGAGCGGCCGAGGAACAGCAGTGTGAAACCGTCGGAGGTGGTGCCGCCGCTGCACGCCAGAGATACGACGGCGAGTGCGGCACCCACCCCCAACGCCCGACGCATCAGGTCGCGGCGGCGATCGTCTTGATCTGGATCGTATGCATTCCGCTGGACATGCGATGCGTCCCGGTCACCTTCACCTTGCCTTCGACGAAAGGCTCGAGCCGCGAGTTCTGCGGATCACCGGGCTTGGAGCTGACCGGCATGTAGAGGTTGCCATCGGAGCTGAGGATGGCGAGTGCCACGCCCGCCTTGGCGCACGCGGACGCGCAGGTCTTGTGGCCGGCGCCGGAGGCGCCCATGGTCGTGAAGCAGTTGAGGTCGACCACCGAACCGGTGATCGTCACATCGTTCGCAGCTTGAGCCGGAGCGGCCGCCGCTTGCTGGGCCGACAGCGGCAGCGCGCAAATTGCGAGCAGCGCCATCGTCGCGAGAATTCGCTTCAACATCGTTGCACCTCTGATGTAAGGGTGTACTAGAGGTACGTGCGCAGCTTCATACCCGGATTGGACTATATTGCGCCCCATGAGTGACACCTTTCGCACCCTCATCGATACGTTCGGCAAGGGCTGGGAGCGCGGCGACGTCGAGGCCGTGGCCTCAGTCTTCACTGACGACGCCGTATTCATCGAGACCCCCTTCAGCCAGCCCGACCGTGGCGTTGCAGCCATACGGGCATACTGGAAGGACATCCCGCTGCACCAGGCCGAGGTCAGCTTTTCTTCGGGTGAGATTTACGTCGCGGGACCGTGGTTCGCCACGGAGTTCCGTTGCACATTCAGACGCCGCCGCACGGGGGAACAGGTGGACGCGAGGGGGGCGATCTTCTGTGAGACAAAAGAGGGCAAGATCAGTGAGATGAGGATGTACTGGCACCGATATGGAGGTGGGAAAGAGGAACCAAAGGCATGAGCAAGCGGGTCGCCTAGACGCCGAGACGCCGAGTGTACTCCAGAGC
>WNFK01249348.1_pt1 | contig 34689 bp, 36 predicted proteins | sample 5400281 | NCBI WGS metagenome assembly WNFK01 (sample SAMN13153350, study PRJNA577476) | soil metagenome | isolation source: 20 cm soil on Douglas fir-dominated hillslope | place: USA:California | collected 2013-09-17
AACACCACGTCCACGCCGGCGTCGAGCAGCACATCGGTCAGCGCCGCGGCCACCGTGATGCGGTCCGCGCGCAGACTCACCGGCATCGAGACGGGGATGTCGTCGTCGGCGTAGACGAGGCCGAGCCGCGCCTGCCGGGAGATTTCGGCGAGGGCCTCTTTGAGGGTGACGCCATCGAACGCGAGCGAGATATGCTGGCGCAACACCGCCGACCGTTTCAGGTCTACGCGTACGGGCGCGGCGTGCGCCGCCATGGCCAGCAGGAAGCGCGGGCTCCGGCCGTCGCCGGAATCGAGCGCGTACTGCGCAGTGGCACCGCGGGGCAACGTCGCGAGTGCTGCTGCGAGCGTGAGAGAGAACAATCCAAAACGGTTCATAGGCCTACTCCTCGAAGCGAGACGTCATGACGGTTATCGGTCGTTTCGAAGCACCACTACAGAACCGGGACCGCGCTCCACACGCAGGCCCAATGTCAACGCGATCCGTTCGACGACGCGGTCGATCGACTCGTTGGTGAACGTCGCGGTGAGCCGGCGGGCGCCGAGCGCGCTGTCGGCACTCTCGAGATGGACGTCGACGTTGTACCACCGGCGGAGCGTGAGCACGACGTCACGCAATGGCGCGCCGTCGAAGGCGAGAACGCCGCTGGTCCACGCGAGCTGGCGCGCGACGTCGATTCCCCGTCGCAACGTGACGCCGCCGTCGGCATCGAGGCGCCCCAGATCCCGGGCGGCGAGCACGAGTCCCGGTCGAGCATCCGGTCGAGCCTCGAGCGCGGCGGAGGTCCGTGACGTATCGGCCCGCCATAACGCGACGCGCCCTTCGGCCACGATGACCTCAGTTGTGGGCTGCTCGACATACGCCCGGACCACGAACGCGGTCCCGAGATCTTCGGTGATGCTGCGCGCCGTGTGGACGCGGAACGGATGGCGCGTGTCGAGGGTGACCTGGAAGTACGCTTCGCCGTCGAGGTACACGTCGCGCTGGGCTTTACCGTAGTCGGCGGTATAGCGGAGCCGGCTCTTCGGCGCGAGCGTGATTTGCGTGCCATCACGAAGCCGGACGACCGTGCGATGCCCCACCGCCGTCGAGACCTCACGCCACGCCGGCGCGCGCCCCAGTACCGCCCAGCCGCCGACTACCGCGACGACGACAGCCGCCGCCGCGATCACGGTCATCAGGAACCGCCGAGACGGGCGCAGCGATTTGCTCGCCTTCGCCCACGCCCCTTCGACGCTGGTTTGCGGTACCGGATCGGCGGCGACATGTCTGATGAGTCGAAGATCTTCGAGCAGCGCGGCGTGCTCGGGGGCAGGATCTTCCGCGAGCCATTCGCGTACTGCCTGGGCTTCCGCTGCCGACGCTTCGCCGGCGAGGTAGCGGTCTAGAAGGAGGTAAAGGCGCTCGTCATCGAGGTGCACACCCTATTAACGGGCAGCACCGTGCTTACCCCCAAGCGTCACGCGAACCCGACGCGCCGCATGGCACGGAACAGTCCCCAGGCCGCCACCGCTGCAGTAGCGAGGCACACGATCCCAGCGACCTGCTTTCCGTACAGCAGGTAGCCTGTCCCGAACAGCGTCGCGTAGATGACGGCCACGCCGAGGAACCAGCACAGGAATGCCGCGCTGAGGCTTTCACCGGGGTGGCCGGGCTGGGTCTGTACGGCGGCCCGCCAGCCCGGGCCCATGGGCCGAATGCGGTCGTAAAACGACTGAAGTGTTGCCCGATCGGTGGGCGGCGTCAGGCATGTCACGAGCAGCCATCCGACGGTGGTGATCGCGACGCCGATGACGAGCTCGGTGGTCGAATCGAGCGGCGCGAACCCGAGCACGCCATGGACGAACGTGAAGTACAGGGCGACCAGGAACGAGATGACCATGCCGGCCAGCTCGCTCCACGCGTTGATCCGCCACCAGAACCAGCGCAGCAGGAAGATGAGTCCAGTCCCGGCGCCGATCTGGAGCAGGATCTGGAATGCCTGTGAGGAGTGCTGGAGCCAGAGCGACACTGCGCATGCAAGCGCGATGAGAAACACTGTGACGATTCGGCCAACCGTGACGTAGTGGCGTTCGTCCTTATCGGGCGCGATGAAGCGGCGGTAGCAGTCTTCGACCGCGTAGGACGCGCCCCAGTTGAGGTGAGTACTGATCGTCGACATGTACGCCGCCGCGAGCGAGGCCACCATCAGCCCCAGCAGCCCGTGCGGCAAGTAAATGAGCATGGCGGAGTAGGCCAGATCGTGTCGCACGATCGCCTTGTCGATATGCGGGAAAGCGGCGCCGATCGATGCGAGGTCGGGATAGATGATCAGCGACGCCAGTGCCACGATGATCCACGGCCAGGGACGCATGGCATAGTGCAGCACGTTGAACAGCAGGGTCGTACGCATGGCGTCGCGCTCATTGCGCGCCGCGAGCATGCGCTGGGCGACGTATCCCCCGCCCCCCGGCTCAGCACCGGGATACCAGGTGCTCCACCACTGCACGGTGAGCGGCACGATGAAAACGGCGGCTGCGGTGCGCCAGTCCGAGAAATCGGGCAAGAGCGAGAGGCGACCGGCCACGGCAGGGTGGTGGAATAACCCCGACAGACCGCCGACCTGTGGCAGTCGCAGCGCCACGACTGCCGCCAGCACGGCCCCGATCATCGCGATTACGAACTGGACCATGTCGGTCAGCACAACACCCGACAACCCGGAGCTGGCGGCGTAGATCACGGTGACGGCACCGCCGACGAGGACCGCGGTCTGACGATCCCAGCCGAGCATCACGCCGGCGATTTTCGTCGCGGAGAGATTGACGGACGCCATGATCATGACGTTGAAGAACACGCCGAGGTAAATCGCGCGAAATCCGCGCAGGAACGCGGCGGGCTTGCCGGAGTAGCGCAGCTCGTAGAACGCGATATCGGTGAGCGCCGCCGACCGCCGCCACAGCTTGGCGTAGAAGAACACCGTGCAAATGCCGGTGACGGCGAAGGCCCACCAGAGCCAGTTCTGCGCCACGCCGCCGGTGCGCACCAGATCCGTGACGAGGTTCGGCGTGTCGGTGGAGAACGTGGTGGCCACGAGCGACACGCCCAGCAGCCACCACGATAGGCGGCGACCCGACAGGAAGAACTCGGCCCGCCCCGAGCTGGCGCGGCGCGTCACCGCGAGGCCGACCGCGACGCACACGAGCCCGTACAGCCCGAGCACCATCCAATCCCAGCCGTTCAGTCGCATCCGAGTCGCTCCAATCCGGCCTTGAGGTTCGTCGGGTACTGACCGGCGTCCACCAGGCGCGTGATCTGATCTCGCACGCGCTCGTCATCCGCCGCGTAGGTCATGCCGAACCACTGCGAGCCTGCCGCCGGGACCACGCGCACTCGCGCGTCGCCCACTCTCACCTGTGCGCCAACGGCCTCGCTCAACAGGAACTCCGCCTTCGGGTCCGTGCCTTGGACCTCGAGGAACCGCGCGAATTGCCGCTCCAGCGCGGGCAACAGCGCGGGCGTGAAGCCCCACAGATTCATCGACACGAGCTCGCTGCCGTCGAGCGTCACGGTTTCGCCGGCGATCGTGCGACCGGTGTATGTGGAGCCGCGACCGACGATGTCGGCGACTTCCGTAAGGCGCGTCAGATAGCCCTGTGCGTCCAGCTCCGCAATGGCGCGTGACACGCCGCCGTGTGCGGACGTCGTCTCGCGCAACGTGTAGCCGACCAGGGCGTGGGCATCGGCGCCCGCGAGATGGTCGAACAGCAGACGAAATGCCCCCGCGCCGTAGTAGTCGTCTGCATTCATAACGGCAAACCGCCCCCGCATCCCCCAAGCCGCGGCGAGCACGGCGTGACCTGTTCCCCACGGCTTCGTGCGGCCGGGCGGAGCGGGATCGAGCGCCTGGTGTGCATACGACACCGCGACGCCGGAGCCGATGACATCCGCCACGTGGCGGCGGAACAACTCCTCGGCCTCCCGACGGATGACCAGGACGACGTTGCGGAAGCCGGCGCGCACGGCGTCGTACACGCCGTAGTCCAGCAGTGCCTCGCCATGCGGCCCGACGGGCGCGAGCTGCTTGAGACCGCCGTAGCGAGTCCCGAGGCCCGCCGCGAGAACGACGAGAGTGCTTATTGGGCTGTGCGGATCTGCTCGCGCACCGTCTTGAGACCGCGCGCGAGCTGCGTCTCGACTGTCTTCGTGCCGATGCCCAGCCGGTCGGCGATCTCCGCGTAGCTCAAGCCGTCGATCAACCGCAGCCTGCACAGTGCCGCCCGTTTGGGAGGAAGGGCGGCGAGGGCTCGCTCGACCGCGGCGGCCAGCTCTCGGGACTCGAGATCGCACTGAAACGCCTGCGTCGTCTCGACCTGCCCGAGTCGCCACCAGCTGCGGCGCGCCACGGCGGCCCGCGCCAAACGATCGCGCGCGGCGTTGCGGACGGCGAGGTAGAGGTAGTTGCGCACGGGGCCCGCGGGCAACCAATCAGCGCGGGCGCGCCAGATCCGGAGAAAAACTTCCTGCGTAACGTCTTCGGCATCCGGCTTCGAGCGGACGTAGCGAAAGGCGAAGGCGTAGAGCGGTTGCCAGTATGAGCGGTAGAGCGTCTCGAACGCATCCATGTCGCCGGCGCGGATGCGATCAACCAACGCCCGCTCGACAGCCTCGGCGTTGAGGTCGTCGGGGGAGCGCTCGGCCTGACGGGCGAAGCGGAAGTTGAGTGACGTCATCGACGGGCGCACATACGTCTCGACTGACAGTAGCCTGCGCGCAATTCCGGACCGGCGCAAGAGCGGCCGAGCCTACATATGTGTGACAATTTGCTGCAGCGCCCGCTCCCCCGCGCGGAGGGCGTCCAGCAGGGCTAACTGCGTGCGGCAGCGGTCGAGATTGTGCCCCGGCCGCGCGATGCGATAGTAGCGATCGCCTTCGAGGTGATCGATCAGGAAGCGCGCCGCCTGCTCGTAGACGATGACCTGTGCCGCCGGCACGAGGAGCTCGCGCTCGGCCTGGGTCAGCAGCTCCCGGGTCGCGGCGAGGTAGCCGCAGGCAACACTCTCGAACAGCTCGGGCTCGAGCCGGACGCGGCCGATATCGCGTTCGTCTTCGGCCGCGCGCGTCGCCATGGAGCGGACCAGGTCGCCGAAGTCGTACAGCGCAAGTCCGGGCATGACGGTGTCGAGGTCCACCACGCACAGCGCGTCGCCCGATGCCGCGTCGAACAGCACGTTCGCGAGCTTGGCGTCGTTGTGGACGACGCGCTCCGGAACCGCGCCCCGCGCCGCCGCGTCCACAAGCAATGGCGCCAGGTGGCGGCAACCGCGGATCTGGTCGATCTCGGCACGAACGCTTGCCGCGCGGGCGGCGGCGTCCGACTCGACGGCGCGCTCCAGTGCCTCCAGCCGCCGCGGCGTATCGTGAAAATGCGGGATCGTTTCGTGCAGCCGAGGTCCAGGGAGGTCCGCGAGCGCCCGCTGGAAGGCACCATACGCGCCGGCCGCGCGCCCCACTTCCCGGCCGCTCGGCGCGCCCACGACCGGGACCCCGTTCTCGATGTACGTGTACATGCGCCACACGCCGCCCTGATCGTCGACGACGTACGACGCTCCGTCGCGCGCCGGGACGAGGCGGAGCGGTCCGGCAAGATGTGACGTCACCCGCGCCACGTTTTCCATTAGGCGCTGGTGATCGCGAAACACCTCGGTATTGAGGCGCTGCAAGAAAAACCGGCCGCGCGGGCTCCGCACCACGTAGGAAGCGTTGATGTGACCGGCCGGTCCCGTGAACGGCTCGACCGTCACCGCACCGGAGCCGATCGCGAACCGGGCGGCGATATCCTTCAACGCGCGCTCCACTCCACGACGCGCCGGACTCCGTCGCGCAGAGCCACGACCGGCTTCCAATCCCAGGTTTGACGGGCGAGCGCTGGATCGAGGCAGCTGTGCGCGATGTCGCCGGGCCGGTCGGGCGCGAATGTCGGCTCGCGCGAGTACTTGGTCGCAGCCGCGACTTCGCGAAACAGCTCGAGGTCCGAGACCTGGCGTCCCCAACCCAGGTTCGCGACGACGCCGGTGGGTCCGGAGGCGGCCCGGATGGTCGCGTCCACGACGTCGCCCACATAGATGTAGTCGCGCGTCTTGGTGCCGTCGCCGAAGATCGTGACCGGCTTCCCCGCGAGCATCCGATCGCTGAAGATCGCCACGACGCCGCCTTCGCCGTCGGAGCGCTGCCGTGGTCCGTACACATTGGCGAATCGCAGCGCCGCGTATTCGATCAGTCCCCGCGCCTGGTACGCATTCAGATAGTGCTCCAACGCGAGCTTGCTCGAGCCGTAATCGGAAATGGGTCGCGTGGGGTGGGTTTCGGGAACAGGCAGGCGCTCGGGAGGGCCGTATACCGCCGCCGACGACGCGTACACGACCCGGCGCGCGCCGGCGGCGTGCGCCGCGCGCAGCACGTTCAGCCCACCCAGCACATTGACGCGGGCGTCGTAGTCCGGCTCGCGAATCGACCGGCCGACGTCGGTTTGCGCCGCGGCGTGGAACACGGCGTCGGGTTTGAACGCGGCAACGACGTCGCGCAGCGACGGCCAATCGCAGATGTCGACACGCTCGAAGCGAGCCTCGGAGGGGACATTGCGCGCCGAGCCCGTCGAGAGGTCGTCGAGCACGCAGACGGACTGGCCGTCGGCGATGAGGCGGTCCGCGACGTGGGACCCGATGAAGCCTGCCCCGCCGGTCACGAGGGCGCGCAAACCAGTCCCCTTTCATTCGGTTTCTTCTGCTTCTAGCTTCCTTGCCTGGCAATGGGAATATGCCAATTTCGGGGCGTAGCGCAGTCCGGTTAGCGCGCCTGGTTCGGGACCAGGAGGTCGGAGGTTCAAATCCTCTCGCCCCGACTGCTGAAGAATGATCAATGATCAATGTCCAATGATCATTGATCATTGATCACTGAAGATTCTTTAGCACGCGCCAGTAGCTCAGCTGGATAGAGCGTCGGCCTCCGGAGCCGAAGGTCCCGCGTTCGAATCGCGGCTGGCGCACTAAGCCGCTTACCGCGGCGAGTTGGGTGGGAGATTGCGGCGCTGCAGCGCGCGCCGTGCCTCCGCGCCGAGGTCACGCAACGCACTGACTTTGCCGAACTGCGAATTGGCGAGATCGTCCAAGGCGTGGGCCAGGCGAATGCAGCCCTCCTCCGTCACCAGGCGTCGATCCTCGAGGATCTCGCCGATCCGCCTGGCAGCGTTCCTGTTCAGCTTTTCCTCGGCGCGCGACGTCAGTGGCAACGAGCGAGCAGCCGGTTCGTGTGAGTCATCCGCGCGTCGATTCATGGGCATCCCCCTCACCCAAGAATATCAGCGCTAGAACGCGATCGCGAACCCGATGCGGCCGAGCGATTGCTGGATCGGCGCCGGCAGCGCACCGCTGCCGTCGTCGGTCTCGCGCGAAAAGCGCTGGAATCCATAGTCGCCGGTCACGCGCAGGCGGCTCTTCAGCGCGTCGACGGTCAGTCCCAGCCCCAGCTGGAGCGCGCCGACCCCCGAGGTCGTCCCACCCCCCGAATACTTGGCGCCGAACATCAAGCCGCCACGCAGCGCCATCCGCACGCCCGGGCCAAGGAGATACGCCATCCGCGCGCCGGCGGTAACCGCGCCCACGGATTGGGCTTCGAATTCGGGATCGGCTTTACGATTGAGGAACCCCAGCTCGCCCGAGACGGGCCCGGCGATGTAGTAGCGCAACCGCACATCGACCTCGGAGGCGTCAAAATCGGTCGTCGCCGCCGCACCCGTGGCGGGCTTGTACCTCACCTTTGTCAGGACGACGTCGGCGGAGAACTTCTTCCACTCGAGCGTCGCCTGAGCGCCGATGCCACTACCGGTATAGTGAAGATCGGACGAGACCTCGCGGTAATCGCCGAAGGCTATCTGTGGACCGATGGCGACATGCTGGGCCGCTAGGCGGTTGAGCGGTTGGGCGGTTAGGACCACGCCCAATGCGCAAACCGCCCAACCGCCGAACCGCCCGCCGTTCATCGCCCACCCCCGGTGCGCGGCATCGGCACGACGCCCATCGCTACCTGCTGGCGCCGCCTCGTATTCTCCTGCGCGATCTCGACATTCCGCCGCGAAATCTGCTCACGCAGCAGCGAGTTGTAGAGAATGTTGCCGCGCGCCGCCTGCGGTGCGGGCTTCTTCAACGTCATGATGAACCCCGCGAGGAGGATCCCGCCGCCGATCGCGCCACCCTCCCGCATCGACGCCGACCCGAGCTTGCCGTTCGACAGCGCCGACGTCCCCGCCAGCGCCACGCCCGTGTAGACAAACGCCAGCCCGAGCGGCCGCCAGCTCTTGGGCGGCACTTCGGTCTCGGGCAGGTAGGTGTAGCCGGGCAGGCTGGTCAGATGCGCGAGCGTGTCGACCGCGCCGTGTGTGATGCGAATCGGCTGCGACGCGGAGAAGCTGTTCTGGCCTATCGTGGCATCGACGACGACGTTGTAGTTGCCCGCCGGAACCGGATCGCCATTCGGCATACGCGCCGGCCAGCGAATGTTGACCTGACCGTTCGCGACGGTCGAATCGATCCGCACGCTGCCGAGCGTGCCGCCGGTGACGCGCGTGACGACCCGTGACGGCTGCGTCACCGTGTAGCGGATGCCCACCGCACCCTGCCCGCCGATGAAGTCCACGCTGTCGACGCGCAGCTGCCGGATGACGAGGATTTGTGTCAACGCCACCTGGAACGCGCTGAGCGCTTTGGGCGAGGTCCGATTGGGATCGAGCTCGCGCTCGGGCTCGATCAGCACGACCTGCTTGAACGCGTCGACGGCCTTGAGGATCGAGTCCATGCCGCTGTAGGTAAACCCGAGCATCTCGTAGGCGCGGGCGCGCTCGAACCCCGTGAGCCGCTCGCGCAGGGAAGCCTGACCGAGCGTCAGCGCCTGGCGGTAGTCGAGGTTGTCGAATGCCTGCTGCGCGCGGCGCAGCGTGGCGTTCTGGACCGTTTGCGCGGCGAGCGCAGGACAGATCAGCGGAACGGCGAGGAGCAGCCAGGTCGAGCGACGCATCACTCTGAGCCCTCCTGTTCGAGCACGTAGGTCCTGCGCACCGTCGTGTTGGCGGGCACGTCGACCGTCTCGGTCTTGGTCTTGAATCCGGCGCGCTCCACCCGGATCGTGTGCCGGCCGGCCGATACCGCCTCCTCGATCACGGGCACCGACCCGAGATCACGTCCGTCGATGAACAGCGTTCCCGGCGGATTGGAGTTCACCGACACGAAGCCTTGCGCGGCGACTGGCGCTGTCTTTTGGCGATGGTCAGTCCCGCGTCGCGGAGTCTCGACCGGTACCGTCACCGGCGGCGGCACCGGTGGCAACGACGCCTGGGGAGGCGGCGGCGCTGCGGGCGGCGGTGATTCGCTTTTCCTGCCCAGTGCGAGATATCCGCCGACGCCGACGACGACCACTACCAGCGCGCCGACCACCATGCCGACGCTCGAGCGTTTCTTCTTCTCCGCGCCGAGCTTCAACCCGGCGCGTGGAATCGGTGTCGTCGGGGCGTTTGTCACCTCGGTCGGCGCGTCCGCCGCCACCTTCCGCGGCGGAGGCCGGCGCTGGCTCTTGGTCGCGACCCCAGCCTTCGGCGCAGCCACCGGCTGCTCCGGCCAGACCGCCGTCGCAAACTCCTCCATCGTCCCAAAGCGCTGATCGGGCTCTTTGGACAGCGCCCGGGCGATCGCGCCGGAAAGAAACTCCGGCACCTGGGCGCGCTTGGCGCTGATGCGCGGCATTTCTTCGAAGATGTGCTTATAGAGGATCGTGTGAACGGAGTCGCCGGAATAGGGCAGCTCGCCGGTGAGCATGCGATAGCCCACGACGCCCAAGGAATACTGGTCGGCGCGCCCATCCACCGTCCCGCCCTTCGCCTGCTCGGGCGCCATGTAATGCGGCGTGCCGATGATCATGCCGGTCCCCGTGAACCCACTCGCCGCCTGCAGCGCTTTCGAGATTCCGAAATCGGTCAGCATCACGCGGCTGTCGTGGTCGAACATGATGTTCGCCGGCTTCACGTCGCGATGCACGACGCCGCGCTGGTGTGCGTGGCCGAGCGCGCACGCCGCTTCCCAGAGCACGCGCTGGATGTAGTCGATGGTCAGCTCTTGCTTCTGATCGATCACGTCCTCGAGCGACGTGCCCGCGATGTACTTCATCACGAAGTAGTTGAGGCCGCCTTCGCTCTCGACGCGGTAGATCGGGATGATGTTCGTGTGGTCGAGCTTCGCCGCCGTCTTCGCTTCCTGTTGGAAGCGCTTGACGATGTGCTCGTCCATCGAGATGTCGGGCGGGAGCACCTTGATGGCGACTTCGCGCTCGAGCGTCAGGTCATGCGCGAGGAACACCGCCCCCATGCCGCCTTTTCCCACCATCCGGTCGACGCGGTACTTCCCCTCGACGAGGCGCTGCAGCCGTTGCATCAGACCGTCGGTGCCGGTGCCGGCGCCGAGCGTGCCGCCGCCGGTCACGTCGGCGCCGCAGGCCAGGCAGAACTTGCTACCGTCCGGCAGGGGCGTGTGACACTTGACGCATTCCATCGTCGATCCGGCAGCTCCCGTCATGGGCGCGCGCGCGGGACAAGGAACGAGCTGCGCCTGCTTCCAGACACGCTGGGCGAGGCGTGTGGGCGCGCTTTACTGGCTCCAGGGACCGCCGGGCCTGGCAGAATGAGATTGCAGGTGCGGCTCCCCAGAATGGCCGGGATTTGTTTGATGCACATGGAGTACCGCATAGCGACACCGGCGTAATCCACGACGGCGACGTAATACGATCCGGCGCTCAGACCAAGGATCAGATTCTCGGTCGACCCGGCGTTTTGGGACGATCCCACCTCGGTGACGTTGGAGCCCGTCGAGCCGGGCACCGTGAGCACGTAGATGTCGATGTCCGACGTGTCCCGCCCCGCCACGAAGGGGCGGCTTTGAATGCGGAACAGCGTGGAATCGCCGAGACCGGGAGCGGGAACGTTGATGCGGTACCAATCGATCTCGAACGGATTGTCGATGTTGAGGGTATCGCTGAAGCCGGGCAAGCCGGACGCCCGCGTCGGAATGTTGATCTGCTTATTGTCCGCGTAGTGACACAGATCGTTTTCCTCGTACGCATCGGGTTTGATCCGTGGGTCTGCCGTGAAATACCCCTGGGCCACCGTCAGTCCGTACCGCTGCGTGCGCGAGAAGAAGGTCAGGATATGCAGATCATGGCTGGGCAGGGTCTTGAGGGCCACGGTCGTGGACTCGCGCTGCGCCTGAAGGGGTTGGAATTCGTCCCCTTTGCAGCGAGAGAAATCCGAGCCGACGAAATCCGCGGAGTCGCGTCCGTAGAACTTCTCGACCGGGTCACCGGACGCACCGTAGGCGTAGGCCAGCGAGTCGATCAAAAACGTCCTCGTCGCAGCGGCACTGGTGTCCCCAAACGACGGATACTTAATGAAGAAGGTTAGCGCCTGGGTGGTGTCCAGGGTGTGGAAATGAAACCAGTCTTCGCCCTCGCCCAGAGTGCGGTCCACCGGTTCAAACGCGAGGGCCGGGTTCGCGAAGATGATGGGCGCGAGGACCGTCCCGGGCCACGGACCGCCGAGATCGAGGTTGATATCGGTTGGGATCGTGTCGTTCGGCTCAAACACGTCTTCTTTCTCGACGAGCGTCGTTCCCGTGTCGAGGCCGAACACGCCGGCGCCGAGAAAGAACAACTGGCCGCTGTGCGCGGGCGGCGGCACCCAGAACTTGATCTGGCCCAGGCCCGCGGTATCGCGCACGCGCGAGAACGGGTACTCGATCAGATTGACGTCTCCGAGGCTCGCCAGGAACATGGAGTCCACGCCGACGCCGTAAATCGTCACGACTTCGCCGTAGTGCGCATCGCGCGGGCGCACACTGTCGATTTCGAGGGGATTCGCAACGCGCAGCGAGAGATCGGCCGCCTCGGCGTGCTCGAACGCCACGGCGCGGGCCACGATGTCCACCGTCCCGCTGTTCACGCCGGTTACCGTCGCGTAGCCGCAGCAGTCCTTGTCCACCCGCGCGATCGATCCACTGCCGCTCCCGAAGGCGAAATCGACGTTGCCGATCGCCTGCGTGTCAGCGCCGATCACGCGCCACGCCTGGGCATACACCGAGACTTCCTGACCCCGCAGCACGACGTGTGACGGCGCCTGCAGCGTGACGAATACCTTGTCGCTCTTGTCGGTTGGGAAGGCACAGGTGACGCCTGCCAGCGCCACTGCGACTGTTACGATGGGGGTAGCTCGGCGGAGACTGCGCATCCGGCTCAATCCGTGTACGTGAGGTCCGAACATACAATACGCGGGATGGTCGGGCCAGACTGTGGCTTAGAGCGTGCCGCGCCGCTTGAGGTCGAGATACTTCGCGACCACCGCCTGCGCCGCGCGTTCCGGTGTGACATCGATCACCAGCACCCCCGCGCGGCGCATGTGGCCGAGCGCCTCCTCGCGCGCATGCAGCAGCTCCTCGGCCGCCGCCTTCCGGAATGCGTCGCGCGGGATCGCGGGTCGCTGCGTTGCGACGGCATCGAGCTCGCGATTGCGCAGCGTAACGGCGAGCGGCAGGTGGCGCGGACGCAATGTCGCCACGTTCGCCACGAGCGCATCGGACGCAAAGCGATCGATGACATCGGTGAATAACACCGTCAACGCGCGTTTGCGATTGCGCGCCGCGAGATAGCGAAACGCGCCGGGATAGTCGGGCTCGACCACCCTGGGCTGGACCTCCGCCAGTACGTCCATCACGCCGCGCACGCCGCTCCGGCCGCGCTCAGGCGCAACGAAATGCTGGACGCCGTCGGCGAACGTCATGATCCCGACGTTATCGTCGTGCTGCGCCGCCGCGTACGCCAGCTCGAGCGCCGCCTGCACCGCGAAATCGAGCCGCGCCACACCGGCCGACACGTCGGCGGTCATCAGCCGGCCGGTATCCAGCACGAGCAGCACCTGCTGGCGGCGCTCGGCCTCGTATTGGCGCGTGATCACCTTGGCGCGCCGCGCTGTCGCCTTCCAATCGATGTGCCGCAGATCGTCACCCGGTACCCACTCGCGCAGCGACTCAAACAGCCGCCCCTCACCCAACCGGCGAATCGGTTTGGTCCCCGCCTCCCGCCGTCGCATGGCGTCGGCCACTGACGCGCGCAGCCGAACCGACACGAGCGGCGGATAGACGACGACCTCCCAGGGCAGCGGCACGCGAACACGGCGACGGCCAAGTCCCAGCGGTCCAATGCTGTCGAGCACGAAGCCTCCGGCGCCGCCGCGCTCGCGCCCGCGCCGCAGCGGCACGACGGGCACCGTCTCGCGGCCAACGGCGTGCGGCTCGATTCGCAGCGCTCGAGGCAGCTGTGGGCCGCCCAGGATCTCGGGACGTACCTCACGTACGCGCAGGCGCACGCGGCGCCCGGAGGGATTGGTCCAGCGGTAGGTGACCTCGCCGGGGTGCCCCACCGACAACGCGGGCAGCGGCTCGCGGCTCACGGTGACCGGCCCCGCGACGTCGGCGTCGATCCAGACCAGGACGATCAGCACCAGATCGGCAAGCAGCATCACGTCGAGACCCCACGGCGTCCAGAATCCGGCAACGCCAAGCACCGACAGGACGCCCGCAATCACGAGCGCCCGTGGTGTCCACAGGATCCCGGCGACCGTGCCCAGGGCATACCACAGCCCGACGAACGCCGCGATGACGGCGCCGGCGAGCACCATCGGCGGCGGGTTCACGCCGTGGGAGCCTCGGTCCGGTCCAGAATTGCCTTGAGCGCCTGATCGGCGGTCACACCCTCGAGCTCGAGCTCGGGCGCCACGTTGACGCGATGCCGGAGGATCGCGGGGGCGAGCTGCTTCACGTCGTCGGGAATCACGTAGTCGCGCCCGTCGAGCAGCGCGGTCGATCGCGCCGCCTTGAAGAGCGACACGCCGGCGCGCGGGCTCGCTCCCAGTGTCAGCGAAGCGGCCTCGCGCGTGGCGCGCACGATCGCCGTGATGTAGGCGGTGATGCGGGGCTCGACGCGCACGGCATCGACCGCCTGTCGGAGCTGCTCGAGGCCGGCGGCGTCGATCACCGGCGCGACCCCGTAGGTGTCGGTGCGGTCGGCCTCGAAGCCTTCGACGTACCTCGTCAGGATCCCCTGCTCCACTTCCGCCGGGGGATAGCCGATCTGCACTTTGGCCATGAAGCGATCGAGCTCGGCCTCCGGCAAGGGGTAGGTACCCTCGAACTCGATCGGGTTTTGTGTGGCGAACACGGTGAACGGTTGTGACAGCGGATGGCTCTGGCCGTCCACCGTCACGGTCCGTTCCTGCATCGCCTCGAGCAGGGCGGCCTGCGTCTTCGCCGGCGCGCGGTTGATTTCGTCCGCGAGTACGAGGTCGGCGAAGACCGGCCCCGGCCGGAACGAGAACTGCTGAGCCCCGGTGAGCAGCGTGATACCGGTAATGTCGGCCGGCATCAGGTCGGGGGTGAACTGGATGCGGACAAAGCGCACGTCGAGCGCAAGCGCGAGGGTTCGCACCAGGAGCGTCTTGGCGGTCCCGGGGACGCCCTCGAGCAGAATGTGCCCGCGCGCGAGCAGGCAGACGAGCACCTCGCGTGTGGCAGCTTCTTGTCCCAGCACCACCCGGCGCAGGGATTCTAGAATGCGTTGCGCGTCGTGCGCGGGCGCAGCTCCTCCCACACGTCCTCCACGGCTTGAGCGGCAAGAAGCACGCGTTGCTCATCGCGATCGCGTGCAATGAGAAGATGATGTAAGCGGCGGACGGCGCCGCGGCCTGCGGGGCCGTGCATCGCCAGCTCCAGGCTTTCGAGCCACGGCACGACATCGCCGCTCCCGAGATGCCCGGTCCGACTCAGCCGGCGGCGCAGTCCCAACGCCAGACGCTGCACGGCGGTGTCCACGGCGCCAGCACTCTCGAGACCGGCGCCGAGCGCCTCGAGGTGCTCGAGCGGCGAGCGCCGCCGCCGTTCGATCACGGCTAGCGCGGGACCGAAGCGCACCGCCGTCATCGCGAGCCACACCAGGGCGACGGCAATGAGCTGCAGGATCGCCCAACCCGCCGGCGAGCTCCGCAACCACGCCCACGTGCGACCGGAGGACGATACAGAATTCTCGGCGCCGAATCCCTGATGGTATTCGTCCCACACGACCCGGCCGGGACGCTCGGGCCGCGGCGTGAGCAGCGGCAGCAGTACGATGGGAACGTCGGTGTCGCGCCAGACGCGGTTCGTGAACCAGCGCCGATCGGCGGCAAGCGTGATCGTGCCGCCGCCCCGATAGCGCAGCCGCAGGATCGCAGGCCGATTGTTCAGCGCCACCACGACCGTGTCGACTGCGAACGGTACCAGTGTGTTGCAGATCCCGAGGCGGGAGTCGTCTCCGTCGACGCTTTTTCTCAACCGCACGAGTCGCCCTCCCCCGCTCGCCGTCGTATCGGTCTGCGGGACGTCGGCCGTCAGAACGCGCCGCGTGGTGGGCAGCCGAGCATCCGACTCCCGCGCCCGGACCCCGACGGAGTCCTGGGACCCCAGTCCTCCCGGCCGCGTGCGCCACCCCGCGCACGCTGTGACGCCGGCGCCATCGCCCGTCGCCAGCACGGCGCCTCCCGCCCGCACGTAGCGCACGACCTGCTCCATCTCGTTGTCCTCGAGAGGAATGAAGGGATCGAGCAGGACGAGCACGGCGGGGCGATGGGCGCGCTCGGTGGCAAGCGCCGCGAGTGACGTGGAGGATTTCATGCAGCGCCTTGCTCCCGGTCTGGCCGCTCAGATACGTCGAGGTCCGAAAATCGAACTCGTCTTGCGGCGGGTTGCGGTTTGCCGCCCAGAGTGCCAGGCCGATGGCGGCCGCCAGAAGTCCCGCCGCAAGGATCTCAAGCCGGTACGACGTACTGCCCCCCCCGGACTAGCTCCGTGGCGCCTGCGCCGAACGTCGCGTAGCCGTCGGCATCGCAGGGGACCGCCGCGAAGAGGTGGCGGTAGAGCTGCGCCACGAGGCCGGCTAGAGACGCGCGACCCCGGTCGGTCAGACGCGCTTCCACGACGTACTCCGCCGGGGTTTTCGAGGCGTGAAAGCGTAGCGCCTTCCGGCGGTCCAGCTCGAGGACAAGCGCCAGGAAGCGCTGGCCGAGCGCTTCGGCGTAGCGGCCGGCGCGCGCCAGCTCGTCCGCCATCGCGAGATGGGCTGCGGCGTCCATGATTAGGGCCGCGCCGGCTGCCGTCCTGGCCTCGCCGGTCCGTACGCCGGGGCGGACGATCCGCCACATGACGTACCCCATGTGCACCAGAAGCGCGACGAGCGCGACCACGACGAGGGTCATGCCGACGTTGAAGCCGAGCGGATGCTGCCCCGCCATCCGATTGAGCCAGTCGATCAGATTGTGCCACTGGCGCGCCAGCCACGAGAGGAGGGGCCGGCGCTCGACCCACTGGAACTCCGGGCGGGCGAACACCCGGCCGATCACGCGCCGAATCGAGTCCGGATCGATTAGTGAGTCTCCGTCATCCCCGTGCCCAGCTGCTCGCTCAGGACCTGGAGGTCGAACGCCTCGCGCCGCACCCGCAAGTCGTAGTACAGCAAGGTGAGCGCGCACGGGAGGATCGGCGCCAGCACGATGCCCATCAGCGACGCCACGACCACGAAGAGGGGCTGCAACGAATCGTTCCCCGCGACGCCCAATACCGCGCTGATGCCGCCGACGACCATCTGCGGCAGGAATTGGGAAATCAGCCACGCGACGACCACGGTCCCGAAGACCTTGAGGCGCGCGCCGCGCGTCAGCTCCCAGGAGCGGCCGAACGTGTCGAAGGCGCTGGGGAGATCTTCGAGCACGATGATCGGTGTGGTGGTCCCATACCCACAGGCGACCCACACCACGAACCAGATCGCGCCGACGACTCCGATGAAGATCATCAACGCGCCCATCGCCGGCCCCGCCAGCCGCCCCATGAAGTACAGAACCCCCACGGTAAGCGCGCAGGCGAGATACACGAGGATCAGGAGCAGCGCCTTGCTGAGCGCCACGAGCAGGAGCGGAACGATCTTGTCGATCCCGAAGCGGAGCGACGCACCGAGCTCCGGCTCCTGGCCGAGATAGGAGTCCGAGATGATCCGGATCGTCCCGGCCTTGAGCAGCAGGCTGCAGACCGTCCAGACAACCACCAGGGCGAGAATCACGCCGATTGCGGCTCCCAGGTGCTGCTGGAAGACATTGAGGATTTCGAACGGAGTCTTGCTGAACCGCAGGTTCAGGTAAATCCCTGCCGCCGTCGGAAGCCAGACCAGAATCAGCGTCAGCCGCATGAACAGGCCGAAATGACGGCGGTAGATGTTGAAGCTGCCGTCGAGGATCTCGCCCAGCCGCATCGGCCTGATGTTGGAATTAATGGGTCGCTCCGCGCGAGGACACGCGGTAAGATGAGGACATGCCGCCTTCCGCGCGAGACCTCGATCTCCGCCAGCATCATGGCGTCGAAACGCCGGAGCACGTCGACGTCCAGTTCGAGCTGGCCGGCGTGGGGTCGCGCGTGGCGGCGGGGTTGCTCGATTTGATGCTGCTGTTGCTGGGATTCTTCGCGCTCCTGGTCGGCGGCAATGCCCTGGTCGCCGGGTTGTTCTCCCCGCGTGGGATGGCGCAAAGCTGGCTCGCCGCCGTGATGATTCTGCTGACCTTCTGCTTCCTGTGGGGCTATTTCACGCTGTTCGAGGCGCTCAATCGCGGACGGACGCCGGGGAAACAGGCCCTCGGCATACGGGTCGTGATGGACACCGGACGCCCGATCACCCCCGCGGCAGCGCTGATCCGGAATCTCGTCCGGTTCGTCGACAGCTACATCCCGGCCCTGTTCGCGCCGGCGGTGCTGTCGATGTTTCTGCACCCGAGCAACAAGCGTCCGGGCGACATGGCGGCCGGAACGATCGTCGTCCGCGATCACCCCACTGACTGGACGCTGGGGGCGCCGGCGCCCACGGACGAGCTCCCGGAGCCGATCGAGACCGGGCCCCCGGACCTGTCCGAAGACGAGTTCCGGTTACTGGATCGCTTCCTGGGGCGGCTCAACGACCTGACGCCGGAAGTGCAAGTGCGGATCACCACGGACCTGGTGCGCCGGTTCGAGCAGCGCATCCCGCGGCGGACCGCGGACAACCAGGCCTACCTGGTGAAAGTGTTCGCCGACGAACAACGCAAGCGCCGCAGCCGCTTTGCGCCGCGGGCCAAGGCCGGCGCCGCGGGCCGCATCACCGTCCCCGCCGAGCGCTTTGTACAGAAGAAGCGCGAGGCATGGGAGAAATTCCGCGCCACGGCGATGTTCATGGAGCGCTCCGGCATCGGTGGTTTGGCGCCTGGCGAGATTCCGGCGTTCGCCGCCCAGTACCGCGAGGTGGCCGCTGATCTGGCGCGCGCGCGGACCTACCAGGTCGATCCGCGCGTCATCACGTACCTCGAGCGCGTCGTGACCGCCGGGCACAACGCGTTGTATCGCGCGCGCGGCACGGAGCGGACACCCGTCCTCCATTACATCCTGCGCGACTTCCCTGCCGCGGTGGTGCAGTCGTGGCGGTACGTGCTACTCGCGTTCCTGTTGTTTGCGGTGCCCGCGGTGGTCGGCTACGTCATGATTCGCGAGCAGCCGGCACTGGGCGACGAGATGTTGTCGCCCGTCATGGTGGCGCGCGCCGAGGCGGCCGCCGAAAACCAGGCGGAGGGTCGCGGCTACGCGGAGACGGAAAAGGAATACCGCCCCCAGGTTGCCGCGCTCATCATCTCGAACAACATCTCGGTCTCGTTCGGAACATTCGTCGGCGGCATCAGCGGCGGTCTGCTCACGGCCTGGCTCCTGTTCACCAACGGCATGATGTTGGGACTCGGGATGGGGCTGTTCCAGAACTACCACGCGCTGCCGTACCTGCTGACCTTCGTCCTCGGCCACGGCGTACTCGAATTGACCGCGATCTTCATCTCGGCGGGGGCGGGCTTCCGATTGGCGAAGGCGATGATCGCGCCGGGGGACCGCACGCGCGGAGACGCGTTGGTCCTCGAGGGACGCATCGCGGCGCGCATGATCGGTGCGGTCGTGACGCTGCTCGCGATTGCGGGGACCATCGAGGGCTTGTTGTCGACGTCGGACGCCGCCGCGGGTTGGAAGTACGGCGTGAGCGCCAGCAGCGCGGTATTCCTGGTCCTCTATCTCTTGAACGGCAGAAGCCAGCTGCCGCGGCTCAGCGCGCCCACTCGATCAGCGTACCGAGACGTGGACCGATGAGAGGGACGCTGGTACCGAGGCTGTTGAGCGAGCCGAACGCGAACTGCGCCTGGACGACGCCCGTGGCGTGATCGCTCAGACGGTACCGCAGATCGGTTCCGGTGCGGACCAGATACCCCAGCAACTCCATGTTCTGTGAGGGCCCCGTCAGCTCATGGCGGAACTCGAGCATCGGCGCCAGCGTCGTCTTTGGACCGAGCGGCCGCTCGAGCCGGGCGCCGAGCGCCAGGACGTTGCCGCGCGGGACTGGGAACGTACCGGGATTCGGACGGAACCGGCGCATGTCCCAGCCGTAGATCGACAGGTTCGAGCTGCCGACCGGTAAGCTCATGGCGGCATACGCCAGGACACGGTTGCCGATCGTACTGGTGGAGTCTCCGGTCAGGTCGTTCGCGCCGGTCGTGGTGAACACCAGCGCACCGCGGAAATACTTTCCACCACCGAACGGCCCCTCGATGCCGAAGCGCGCGCGAACCTCGCCGCCGGGGGACATCTCTTGTCCACCCCTGACCGGCGTATAGCTCGCGCCGTAGCGGTAACTCGCGCCAGCGCCGATCGCCCAGTTGGACCCCAGCTTGAACGCCGACGCGAATCCGGCGGACATGCCGCCGCCCGACCCGAAACTGGGCGTCGTGAACCCCAACAGATCGGTCGCCGTCGCACCAAAGAGCGGAATTGTCGTGTCGGGTACCGTTCTCGCTCCGGTGGGAATCGTCCCGACGACATTGAGTAAAAGCTTTCCAGGAACCACCCCGATCGTGGCGCGGATATCGGTGTCCACCAGGCCGGAGTGATCGACCGTCTGGTTGTTGCTCAGGGTGGCCGATGCGCGGACGAACGCCGTCCCCACATCGAGTACCAGGCGGTCGCCCACTCGCTGCGTGATGACCATCGGGATCGTGAACTCGCTGATCTTTTTGAACGCCAATCCGGTGTGGAAGCTGTAGGACTCGAACGTTGCGCCGGTGCGCGCCAGGGTCGTTGCGGCCTGCCCGTGCAGCACTCCCGGAGCGACGAACAACCCGGCTGCAACCAGGAGCGCGCGCGCGCGCGTCACGGAATCGGAAGCTTGAAGATGATGCGGATCACGACCGACGCCGTGACGACACTGGTGATGCCCTGGCTCTCATTCGTTGGATGGCTGGCGATGCTGTTGATACCGGTCGCGGTCAACGCATCCGCCGGACTCGGCGAGACGTCGGTTGTGGACTGCTGCAGCGCGCCGACCGCCGCGGGCTCGACCGGCACATTCAGGTCCGGGGCGGATTCGACCACGGTCACCACGTCACCCGCTGACGCCTGGACCGCGGGTGCGGCCTCGGCCGCTTGCTGCTGCTGCTGCGCCTGCTGAAACGAGGGATCGGCACGCACCGCCGCGTTGAATGCCGTCGCCGCCGCGCGATAATCGCCGCGATCGAGCGCTTCGAGTCCCTGACTATAGGCCAGGAAGGCCACGAGGTTCTTCGGGCCCTGGCGCAGGATGCGCTGCCGCTCGGCTTCCGTCAGCTGAATCCCGAGCTCCGTCGCCAGGCCGAACACGAGCTGCTTCTCGAGATCGAGCAGCTGTTTGAAGCTGCCGTTCGCCTGCGCGCCTGACCGCACGCTGCCGTCCCCGCGCACCACTGTCGCCGACATCCGCACCGGTCCGTTTTCGGTAATCGTGGCGACGCCCTGCACCATCCGCTCGGCGCGGAGCAGACGACCCACGCGCGCGGCGGTGGTGGGATCGGCGCGCCCGCTCGCGCCGAGCTTCATCTCGTCGAGCAGCGCACCAACCTGGATACGCTCCAGCAGGCGAAGGCTGCGCACCATGGCCAGATCGGTCGCCATCAGCTCGGCGAGCCCGCGCGACAGTGGCTGCAGCCCTGAGTCGCCGGCGATCGTCAGCGGCAGCACGGCGACCGTGGACGGCTCGGGGGCAGCGGCCGTGAGCGTCGATTCACGGGCAAGCGCCAGCTTGGCCGTCTGGGTCGCCTGGGTGCGGAGCGCGATCTGAGCCATCGCACGCAGCGCCGAGACGCCGCGGGTCTGGGGGTGCTTGTTGGCGAAGTCGGTGTAGGTGGCAAACGCGAGATCGTACCGGCCGGCCTTCTCCTGACACCCCCCGATGACCATCGGGCCCAGCGCGTCGTTCGGCGCCAGCATCTGTCCTGCGTTCGCGACGACGACGGCGGTGTCGCAGCGGCCGGCGCTCATCAAGGCGGCCGCGAGGCGGAAGCGGATAGGGGCGTTTGCGGGTTGCTGTGCTGCCTGGGCTCTGAGGGTCGGGATTTCGGCGGGTGTAACAGCCCGCGGCCGTGGCCCCCCCCCGCCGGCGCAGGCCACGACAAAACCGCTCATGCTGAGGAGCAGGACCCTGCGACGAGCCAACGTCGGGGACTCCCGGGCGAGAAGGGGTGTTAAGATGCCAGCGCCTCCAACCCTCGCAAGGGCAAGAGGCGAATGTGTGATTTACCGGTGCCTGACCGGAACCGCTATGACGCGCGTCACCTGCGCGCCGCTGCGCGGCGCGAATGGCCTAATAAGGAAAGCAGCGCGGACTGCCCACCTGCGGAGGTTGGGAGGCCACCAGACGGTGGGGGGGGCGAAACGGGGGCGATGCCGCCGGCTCACTCTAGGGTTTGCAGCATCTGACGCATCTTGCGCGCCAGGTCCTCGATTTGCTTGAGCCCGGCCAGCGTCTCCTCGTCGTATTTCTCCGGCGCGAGGAGCAGCAACTGAGTCTCGGCCAAAATCGCCGAGAGAGGGTTGGAAAGGTCGTGGCGCAGCTTCGCCATCGCTTTGAGCTCAGACATCACAACAACGATCGGTACAGGTCCCGCAGGTGGTGATCCCGCAGGTCTCGGACTGATTGCCACAAATCCTGCTCCGTGCCGGCGCAGAAGATCTCCGCGCTCGAGCGCTCCGCCTCCGTCCCCTCGGCCCCGAACAGGATACGGCCACGCCAGACACCATCCTCGGTGCGGCGCAGGGAGAGTCGGATGTCTACGGGTTGTCCGTCAAAACGAATAGGAGGCAGGTCGTGGACGACCGTGTCGGTCGCAGCGGCTGGTGAATATCGGGCAGGTTGTGCAGGCATGCCGATCCAGGGGCTGGTTTGAAACAACATTATAAATGGCTAGGAGTTACGCAATGGCTATCGGGTGTCGGGTAGCCGCTCAGCGCTCCGGCGCAGGTATGAACGTGAGCGCGAACAATACCAGGCACGCCCACAGCACCCACACCCGCGACTTCGGCAGGGGGCGATACGCGTCGAGCACGGGAGGGTGGCCGAACTGTCCCCGCGACAGGACGAGCACGATGACGGCCCAGGCGAACCAACTCTTCGAGAGGTAGCCCAGCAGGAGCACGAGCACCCAAAACACGCGGGCGACCTGTCGTTGGGCCCGCGGGAATGCCGAGTAGAGAATGTGCCCACCGTCGAGCTGGGCGATGGGGAGCAGGTTGTACATCGTAACCAGCATCCCCAACCACCCCGCGAATGCCATCGGGCTGAGCGTCACAGCGTTCCCGCCGTGCGTCAGGTATCGGAATAGAAGCGTCGCCACCGAGTCACCGAGCAGCCACATTCCCCAGCCCGTCGAGACCTGCATCCCCGTCGCACCCGGATCGGTCGTGACGACACTGTGCGCCATCCCGATCCACAGCACGGGGAGGGCGACTAGAAATCCGGCGATCGGCCCCGCGGCGCCGATGTCGAGCAGCTGCCGGCGGTCGTTGAGAATCGTGCGCAGGCGGATGAACGCGCCGAACGTACCGACGCCGATCGGCATGGGCGGTCCCGGCAGAAAGTGTGGGGGCGACACGTTCACCTGGTAGCGACGGGCCGTGAGGTAGTGGCCCATTTCGTGACTGAACAGGATGGCCATGAGCGGGAGCGAGAAGGCAAAGCCGCTCACGCATGCGCGCAGGAATGTTAGGTCCCACGCGCCAGGATTGAGAATCAACCCGAGCTCGGCAGGGACGGCTCCAGCGACCACGGCGCCGGAGATCGTCGTTATGAACAGCGTGGCCGCGAACAGCAACACGTGCCAGAGCCAGGCCTCGCGCGGCTTGATGGTCGAGCGGGTGAGAACGAGGTGGCGCCCGTCCCCCTCGTTCGACCAGTAATAGCTCCCCGGCCATTGCCGGAGGGCGTCAGCGAGTGCGGGCGAAACCGGGGGCCCGGCGTGGGCCGGATCTACAAGCGCATCAACAACTTCGCGGTCGTGGAGGGGGGTCGTCCGCCACGCCAGGAGAAATGGGGCGAGACTCACAGGCGCTCTTGACTCGCCGCCCGTCGAGGCCTACTATCACTCGTTCGCACACCGCCAAAATCCCAAGTTTCCATTTTCAACCAGGACCAATCCCCCATCCCGGGAATTTCCCCGCCCGCAAGCAAACGGAGTTGAAGCACAAGTGGATATCGCCGAACTGAAGAGAAAGTCCGTCGCGGAACTACACGCGATGGCCGAGAGCCTGAACATCACCAACTACTCTGGGCTCCGCAAGCAGGATCTCATTTTCCGCATCGAGCAATCACTCCTCGATTCCGACACCGTTCTCCGCGGCGAGGGGGTGCTCGAAATCCTGCCGGAAGGCTACGGGTTCCTCCGCAGCGCCGACTGGAACTACCTGTACGGACCCGACGACATCTACGTCTCGCCGAGCCAGATCAAGCGTTTCGATCTGCGCACCGGCGACACGATCACGGGTCAGGTCCGGCCGCCGAAGGAAGGCGAGCGCTATCTCGCCCTCCTGAAGGTCGAAGTCGTCAACGGCGAAGAGCCGGAAAAAGCCAAGCACCGCGTGGCGTTCGACAACCTGCGGCCGCGTTACCCCGAGCAACAGCTCAAGCTCGAGCGCAAAGACGGCGACCTGACCATGCGGGTGATGGATATTCTGTCGCCCATCGGCAAGGGCCAGCGTGGCCTCATCGTGTCGCCGCCCAAGGCCGGTAAGACCATCCTGATGCAGAAGCTGGCCAACTCCATCATCGAGAATCACCCCGAGGTCTACCTGATCGTGCTGCTCATCGACGAGCGGCCCGAAGAGGTGACCGACATGGAAGAGAACGTGAAGGGGCCGAATGTCGAAGTCGTGTCCTCCACGTTCGATGAGCCGGCCGACCGGCACGTGCAGGTCGCCGACATGGTGATCGAGAAGGCCAAGCGTCTCGTGGAGCACGGCAAGGACGTCGTCATCCTGCTCGACTCGATCACGCGCCTCGGCCGCGCGCACAACGTCGTGGTGCCGCACTCGGGCAAGATTCTGTCGGGCGGTGTGGACGCCAACGCGCTGCAGAAGCCCAAGCGCTTCTTCGGCGCCGCCCGCAACATCGAAGGCGGCGGCTCCCTGACGATTCTGGCGACCGCCCTGATCGACACAGGCTCGCGCATGGACGAGGTGATCTTCGAGGAGTTCAAGGGCACCGGCAACTCCGAGGTCATCCTCGACCGGCGCATTGCCGAGCGGCGCACGTTCCCCTCGATCGACGTGCAGCGCACGAGCACCCGTAAGGAGGAATTGCTCCTTACCAAGGAAGAGCTCAACAAGGTCTACCTGCTGCGCAACTTCCTGTCCGACATGCCGCCTGTGGAGGCCATCGAGTTCCTGCTGGAGCGGCTCAAGCGTACCAAGACCAACACCGAGTTCTTCCAGACGATGTCGCAAGGGTGAAAGGCAGAATTCTCGCCGTGGACTGGGGTGAGCGCCGGATCGGCCTCGCCCTCTCCGACGAGACGCAGACGCTCGCCCAACCGCTCACCACCCTCACCCGCCGCGCCGGCAAGCGATTCCCCATGGCGCAGCTACTCGAACAGGTCGCCAAGCACAATGTTGTAGGGATCATCGTCGGTCTCCCCCTGGATGAGTCGGGGGCCGAGGGTGACGCCGCTCACGCCGCGCGGAGCCTCGCCGATGATATCAAGAGGCGCGTGGCTGAGCTGGAGGTGACCATGTGGGACGAGCGGATGACGACGGCGCGGGCACTGGCTGCCGTGCGCGAGATGGGCGGGTCGACGCGTGGCCGCAAGGACGACGTCGACGCGATGGCTGCGGCCCTCCTCCTGCAACACTATCTCGATTCCCAGAAGGGCACAGCGCTATGAGGCTGTGCCTGGCACTGCTCTGCGCGCTCGCCGCCTGCAGCTCCCCGCAAACGCCCGCGTACCAGTCGACCGCAGACCGGATCATGGTCATCATTCCGCGCGGCGCCACGTACTACCAGGCGCTCGATTCACTCGAATCGCGGGGCGTCATCGAGAGCCGCGATTGGTTCAGCCTCTACGCGCGGATCCGCGGCCTGCCGTCCAACCTGAAGAGCGGCGTCTACACCTTCGACAAGGACGCAAGCTGGAGCAGCGTGGTCAGCACGCTGAAGAGCGGCCGTGGGCTCGAGGTCCGCTTCACCGTCACCGAAGGGATGATGGGATTCGAGGTCGCCGAGCGGGCGCGCTCGTGGCTGGGCGTGTCGCGGGATTCATTCGTGGCCGCGATGCGGGATACCTCACTCGAGCGCGAGCTAGGCATCAAACCGACCCTGGCGGGCGTCGACGGCTACATGTACCCGACGACCTACGTCGTACCGATGCGGATGCGCGCGCGCGACCTCGTGAAGGTCATGACGCACGAGTTCATCGCGCGCTGGCAGCCCGAGTGGGACGGGCGACTCGGCGAGCTGAACATGACGCGACACGAGATCATCACGCTCGCGTCGATCATTGAAGCCGAAGTGCGCTATCGCCCCGATCGCCCGTACGTCTCCGCGGTCTATCACAACCGGCTCCGGCGGGGGATGGCCCTCCAGGCCGACCCGACGATCGTCTACGCGCACGGCCGGCGGCTGCGGCGCGTGTGGGAGCGGCAGCTGCAGATTCACTCGCCCTACAACACTTACTTGCACAGCGGGTTACCACCCGGTCCGATCACGCAGCCCAGCGACTCGAGCATCATCGCGGCGCTCTACCCTGCCCCGATCGGATATCTGTACTTCGTCGCGCAGCCTGACGGGAAACACATCTTCTCATCGACATACGCCGACCATCTGGCGGCGATTCGGGAGAGCAAGCGACAGCGGAGAGCGGACCGAGTCAACTAGTCCCGTTCCGAATCCGCCGCGCCGATGCTTCTGGATCGGCTGCGCCCAGCACTCCCCCGATAACCGCGACGCCAGCAGCACCCGCAGCGACGATGGCGCGCGCATTCGCCGCCGTGATACCGCCAATCCCGATTACCGGCGTACCTTCAGGAGCAAGCCGTGCGACTGCCGCGAACCCCTCTGGCCCGAGCGGGGGGCCCGCGTCGGCCTTGGTCGGCGTGGCAAAGCAGGGCCCGACGCTCCAGTAATCCGCCGTGGCAGGCGCCCGCGCTGCCTCGTCCGGCGATCCGACGGAGATGCCGAGCACAAAGCCGGCCGGCAGACTGGGGCGCACGGCATCGAGAGGGAGATCGTCCCAGCCGAGGTGCGCGCCGGCCGCACCGGCGGCCAGCGCGATATCCACGCGGTCGTTGACGAGCACGGGCACCGTCAGCGCGGCGACCAACGCCCGGGTCAACTCCAGAACCTCCGCCGGTGTGCCATCTTTCCACCGCACCTGCACCATGGTGGCGCCACCGACCACCGCCTGGCGCAGGACGCCTACGGCATCCCGCCCCTTGAGCAGGACGGGATCCGTGATCACCATCAAGCGCAACTGATCGACGAGAGCCATGACCAAGATCCTGCGCGGCCTGCGTGGAGCGACCACGGCGACCGCGAACACGAGTGAAGCAATTCTCGAGGCGACCGAGGAGCTGCTCGGCGCGCTGCGCGATGCCAACGGCTTCGAGCCGGGGGACGTGGAGAGCGCGATCTTCACCTCATCTCCCGACCTCACCGCTGAGTATCCCGCGCGTGCCGCGCGCCGGCTCGGCTGGACCGATGTGCCGCTGCTCGGGGCGGCGGAAGTCGCCATTCCCACCGGTGTACGGCGCTGCATCCGGGTCCTGCTGCACTTCTATACGACCCAACCACAGAGCGCTCTCAAACATATGTACCTGCGGGGAGCAGCGGTTCTCCGGCCGGATCGATGACGGTCGGACGGCCTGACGGCCGGACGGCCACAGCCGTCAAGGTTACTGCTCGGGGCGCGGAACGATGGAAACAGGGACACCCCTGGATCTATCGGAGCGACGTCGCTGAGGAACCCGACAAGCAACCCGGCATCGTCCCCGTCACCGACCGCAAAGGCAAGTTCCTCGGCCAGGCGCTCTACTCGCCGAACTCCGAGATCCGGCTGCGGCTGCTCACCCGCGGCAAAGAACCCATCGATTCGCCGTGGTGGACGGAGCGCATTGCCGCCGCAGCCCGTCGCCGCAACGGCATCGGCGCGAGCGCCTGGCGCGTCGTGCACGCCGAAGGTGACGGCCTGCCCTCGCTCGTCATCGACCGCTACGGGCCGTGGATCGTCGCGCAGCTGTTGTCGGCAGGGCTCGAGACCGCGCGCGCGGACGTCGTTGCGGGAATCACCGCCGCGCTCACTCCGGAAGGGATTCTGCTTCGCAACGACGCCGGGGTGCGGCGCCACGAGGGGTTGCCTACGGAGGTGGTGCTCGCCCAGGGGGAGGTTCCCGAGGTTGTCGAGGTTATCGAGGATGGTGTGAAGTATCTCGCCGCGCCGTGGTCCGGGCAGAAAACCGGCGCGTTTCTCGATCAGCGCGAGAACCGAGCGCTCGTTGGACAGCACACCCGTGCCGGCGGCCGCGCGCTCGACCTCTTCACCTACCACGGTTCATTCGCACTCCACCTCGCTCGCCATGCGAGAGAGGTGCTGGCGGTGGACCAAAGCACCGAGGCGCTGGCGCGGGGCGCCGAGAATGCGCGGCTCAATGGGATCGGGAACATCGAATGGCGGGTTCGACACGATCGTGCTCGACCCGCCGGCGTTCGCCAAGACCAAGGCGAATCTCGAGCGCGCGGTCGCGGGCTACAAGGAGATCAATCTGCGGGCGATGAAGATTCTCGCCGAGGGTGGCGTGCTATTCACGTCGTCATGCTCGTATCACGTGAGCCGAGACGTGTTCAGCGCGATGCTGGCCGATGCGGCTCGTGACTCGGGACGCCGCATGCAGTTCATCGCGGCCACCGGCGCGGCCTCTGATCATCCTGAGCTGCTGAATGTGCCTGAGACGGGCTACCTCAAGGGCGTCTTACTCCGAAGACTGGCTTGAACAACCAATCGGCGATGGCGTTCACCACGTCGGGCATGATCGGCACCGTCGGATCCTGGTAGGTCGGCAGCTGGCCCGCCAACGTGGTCTCCGTCGTCTCCTTTAACACGTGATTTGCAGACGGCACGATGACCAACTTGCTGCCGGTTCGTGCCGCCTCAACCAACAGCGTGGCGTCGACGGTGGTGACCTGGATATCTCGGCCGCCCTGTATGATCAACACCGGCTGTGAAACGGCGCGGATCGCGGCGGGAGGGTCGAATGACGCGAGTGACTTCATGAAGTGCTGGTTGATCGGAACAAAGAGGACAGCGAGCATCGGAGGCACATCCTTCGGCGTCTCACCGCGAAGATACTGAGCCATGGCGGTGTCGTAGCGTACCAATGTCGCGCTGTCGAACTGGCGGGCCAGCTGCTCGCGCATCACGACGCCGAGCGGACGGCCCAGGCCGGACACGCTGATCACACCTGCGACCGGCGGACCCTGGCGCGCCGCGATCAACGCCAGCGCCGAGCCCTCGCTGTGCCCGAGCAACACGACGCGGGAGAACCGCGCTTCGCGCGCCAACGATTCGGCCGCGGCCCGGGCATCCGCGGCAAAGTCTTCGAGCGTCAGACGCGTGATATCAACCGTGCCCTTGGTGGCCGGCAGCACGCGCTTGTCGTAGCGCAGCGTCGCGATGCCTCGCTCCGCCAGGCGCCACGCCAGCTGCGCGTAGGAATTCGGCCGGATCCCCATGAGCGAATTGCCGTTGCGGTCGGTGGGCCCGGATCCCGCGATGATCACCACGACGGGCACCTTCTCCGCCGCTGCCCGCGGCACGGTGAGCGTGCCACCCAGCTCGAGCGCGCCGCTGTGAATCGTGTACGGAGACTCCACCGCAGCAGCCGGCGCCGTGGTGTCGGCATGCTGTAGCGTCAGTGCGACGAGCGCGAGGCTAAGGACGGTCATGCTGCTCCCATTTCCAGAGGATGTAGGACTGCACGACTGGAATCACGGCCAGGATGAGGATCGCCGCGATCAGCAGAGGCAGGAACGCGCCCTGCGGCAGAAAGACGGACGCTGCGAGGACGAAGCCTCCGACGACCATGAGCCACCCACCGGTGCGGTGCGTCTTCCGCCACACGGTGTCGCTCGAGAGCGTCCACGGCGTGCGAATCCCGATGAACCAGTTGGGCTCGACGCGCGTGAGGTAGTTGCCGAGCACGATGAAGAGCAAGCCGATGCCGATCGGCATGAACCGGTCCACCTTCACGGGATAGCCGAGACCGGTGGCGATGATCATCCCATGCCCGATCAAGATGAAGAGGATGACGGCATTGGCGATCAGCCAGTACGTGTCGATGAACTTGGCGTAGTTCGCCCGCCGCGGGTCCAGTTTGGGCAACACGTTGAACAATCCCGTCAACCCGATGATGACGAGCGGCATGATCAAGACCGCCGTGGCCCGGCTGGAAAACCCGTCCGCCGTGCCGCCCACATTCCAGTGCGTCGCGATCGTGGGCGGGAGCTGCGGGTAGGCCCAGATCGAGACACCCACCGCCAGGGCGGCAATCACAAGACCAAACCAGCGCCTACGCATGCTTTTCTCCTTCCCCACCGAAGCGGGTCATGAAGTAGCGCACGACCTCCTGAAACACGGTCGTATTGAGCCGGTAGCGGATGAACTGTCCCTCGCGCTCGGCGGCAACCAGGTCGGCCACCTTCAGCACCCCGAGGTGGTGCGACACGGACGCGAAGGCGATCGGGAACTGCTCGGCGATTTCCCCCGCTGTCCGATCCTTCTCGGTCAGCAATTCGAGGATCTTGCGCCGCGTGGGGTCGGCCAGCGCCCGAAAAAGTGAGTCGTCCATTGGGCGAGATATTTATACAAATATCTAAATATTGCAAGTAGGGGCGCAGCATGCTGCGCCCGTCCTGGCCCGCGTTGACTAAATCAGCCTCTAGCACAAGCTTGCACACCATGTCCGTCCCGGACAAAGCCCTGGATCGGTCCCGCGCCGTGCGTCGCGTGCTCGCGGGATTGCTCGTAGCGAACGTCGCGGTGCTCGTCGCCAAAGCCGCCATTGGCATGCTGACGGGCTCGCTCGCCGTGCTCGGCGACGCCGCACACTCATCGGTCGACGCCGCGTACAACGTCCTTGGGCTCGTTGTGGTCCGCGTTGCCGCACGCGAGCCCGACGACGACCACCCCTACGGCCACGGCAAATTCGAAACACTCGGCGCGCTGGCGATTGTGGTCTTCCTGTCAGTCACTTGCTTCGAGCTGATGCGAAGCGCCATCAGTCACTTGTTGTCGGGTGGCCAAGCGGTCCAGGTTGGCAACCTCGGCGTCACGCTGCTCCTCGCGACGCTCGTGACCAACATTTTCGTCGCCTGGTACGAGAACCGCCGCGGCCGCGAGCTGGCGAGCGAGCTGCTGATTGCGGACGCCGCCCACACGCGCACCGATGTCTTCATCACGATCGGCGTGCTGATCGGCGTGCTCTTGTCGCGGCGCGGCGCCGCGTGGGTCGATCCGGCCATCGCCATCGTGATCGCGCTCCTGATCGTGCGCGTGGCCTACCAGATTCTCTCGCGCGCGGTGCCCGTGCTGGTGGACGAGCGCGCGATCCCCGCGCCCACAATTCGGCAAACGGCACAGGCCGTCGCAGGCGTGAAAGACGCGTACGGCATCCGTTCCCGTGGCGGCAACGCGGGTGTGCGCTACGCCGAAGTCACGATCGCGGTCGACTCCGCCGCGAATGTTGCCGATGCGCATGCCATCGCCGACGCGGTCGAAGCGCGGCTCAAGAACGACCTGGAGCTGGAAGAAGTGACGGTGCACGTCGAGCCATGCTGACCTCGGTCCCGTTCGAGCGCGCGAGCAAGGCGATGATGCCCGTCCGCCGGGCACCGCGGTCCCTCAAGCAGGAGTATCAGGAGTTCATTCTCCAGCGGCTCGAGGAGTACAAGAACACCGTCCCGCGCGCCGACCTGCTCAAGATCGGCGACGAGGCGGTGCGAGAGCTGCAGGCGAGTGCCCAGGACCAGTATCTCCTCACCGAGGTGCTACTGCTCGAGCATGTCGACCGCATCATCGCGCGCCGACTGCGCCTGCCCTCGTTCCCCCGCTGGCGCCAAAAGCATCGCGCGCTGCGGGAAGCGCAGCGCGAGCCGACGCATTGGGGATTCGATCGCGGACATCCGATCGTGCCGTGGGCGGAGCGGCTCGAGCCTGGTGACATCGTGGTCGTCCTCGGCGCGGCAGCGCTGGGCGAGGCGCTGTTTCTCGCCGCGCATGATGCCGAGGTCTTCTTGCTCGATCAGGATCTGGGCGCGGTGGAAGCGGCGGAGGGCCGCGCCGTGAACGAGCAGCTCGCCGGTGCGTTCCAGGCCCTCGTCATCAATTTCGGAAGCTGGTTCCCCGACCTCGCCCCCTCACTGGTGGCGATTGCCGCGGCGAGCCTGAGTCAATTGCGCACCAAACAGCGGGCGTCGTTGATTGCCGATCTCCAGGTGCGCACGCCGTCCGGCGGGGTGCACGTCATCCTGCCGCCTGCTGCCGAGAACCGCGAAGTCATTCCACTGGGCCCCGAGACTCTGCAGGCGCTCTACCGGGGATGGCAGGTTCAGCGAGCGGGGGGGGGCCGGTCGAAGCGGTCCGGGTTCACGGCCATCAAGCCACCGCGTCAACTCGACACGGCGCAGCCTGCGTTGAACGTGTCTGACTGACACTCGGCCGTCTCGCACAGCAGCTAACACGTTGGCACGTCTGCACGTCCGCGCGACAAGGCGCGGCAAGAGTCTTGCCTCGCCCATGGGGCATGACAACCCTTCCTCTCGCACTCGACGATGAACCGATGGGGATTATTCTGCGCGCCGGCCAGCAGATTCTGCGGCCCGCCAAGATCTGGGCATACTGCTGGTTCCTCGATGAAGGCGAGGATGGCGACCATACCCATCGCCATCTCCCCGTGGATCCCAAGATCTAGCCTGCTTCGCTTTGCGCACGTAAAACTGATGCTGTGAACCTCGGTCTGTCTGGCCGCGTCGCCCTCGTGTGCGGCGGGACCCGCGGCATCGGCCGCGCGGTCGCGACCACGCTCGAGAAAGAAGGGGCGCAGGTCGCGATCAACGGCCGCAAGACTGCGCCGTTTCCGGCCGACGTCGCAGTCCCCGAGCAAGCGACGGCCCTCGTGCAACGGGTCGCCGAGAAGTTCGGGCGTCTCGATATCCTGTTCTGCAATGCCGGTGGCCCTCCCGCCGCGCCGTTCAAGGATCAGCCCGCCGACGCCTGGCAGAAGGCGATCGAGCTGAACTTGCTGTCGACGATCCACCTCGCCCGCGCCGCCGTGCCGATCATGACCAGGGCAAAGTGGGGCCGGATCATCTGTCTCGCGTCGGTGGCCGCCTTGCAGCCGCTGCCGGGGCTCATCCTCTCCTCCACGGCGCGGGCCGGCGTGCTCGGTTTCGCCAAAGCGCTGTCGGACGAAGTCGCGATGGATGGGATCACCGTCAACAGCATCTGCCCGGGTTTCATTGCGACCGAGCGAATCGAGGAGCTCACCAGGGCTCGCCCCGAAATGATGAAGGAGCGATTGGCGGAGATCCCCATGCATCGGGTCGGCACGCCGGACGAACTCGCTGCCGCGGTGGCGTTTCTTGTGTCTGAAGGGGCCAGCTATATTACCGGCGCAGTGCTCCAGGTGGATGGCGGCTTTACGCGCTCGATCTCTTAACCCGTCCCTCGTCCCCCTTCCCTCGTCCCGGACTGCATGCAAGCGATTGTCAAGGAAAAACGCGCGCCCGGTTTGACCGTGAAGTCGGTGCCCAAGCCGGCTCCCGGCCCGGGCGAAGTGCTCATCGCGGTCCGCCATGCAGGGGTGTGCGGGACCGACTTGCACATCGCCGACTGGAATCCCTGGGCACAGGGGCGCATCAAACCACCGATCGTCGTCGGTCACGAATTCGCCGGAGAGATCGAATCGGTCGGTGACGGCGTGACGGGGCTCCGCGCCGGCCACCTCGTCACCGCCGAAGGCCACATCGTCTGCGGGCATTGTCTCCAGTGCCGCACCGGGAACAGTCACATCTGCCAGAACACGCGGATCATCGGCGTCGATCGCGACGGCGCGTTCGCCGAATACATCACCATGCCCGCGACCAATGTGCTGACCCTCGATGGGGGAGCCATCCCGACCGAGGTCGGGGCGATCATGGACCCGATGGGCAATGCGTTCCACACGGTGCTGACCGGCGGGGCGGAGATTCCCGGCAGTACGGTCTTCATTGTCGGGTGCGGGCCGATCGGCTGTTTTGCGGTCGGCATCGCGCGCGCGGCCGGCGCGACGAAGGTCATCGCCTCGGATGTGAATCCCAAGCGTCTCGCGCTCGCCGCCACGATGGGCGCGCACGTCACGATCAATGCAAAGACGGATGACGTCGTGAGGACGGTCCTCGCGGAAACGGGCGGGGAAGGTGCGGACGTGGTGTGCGAGATGTCGGGCGTGCCGTCGGCGTTGCACCAGGCGTTCGCGGCCGTACGGATGGGCGGTCGCGTGCAGCTGCTCGGGATCCCGGACGGCGAAGTGCCGATGGACCTGGCCAATGAGATCATCTTCAAGGGGATCACGGTGTACGGCGTCATTGGCCGCAAGATGTACCAGACCTGGCACCAGATGCGCCGCTTTCTCATTGGCGGCCAGTTCGACCCCCGCCCCGTCATCACGCACACCTTCCCACTCGCCAAAATCGACGACGCGCTCGCCGCCATTCGCTCCGGTGACGCGGGCAAGGTCATTCTGGAGATCGCATGAGCTTCATCGCGCAGCTGCAGGACGAGCTCACCGGATTCAAAAAAGCAGGCGTCTACAAGCGACTCAACTACCTCGACTCACCGCAGGACCGCCGAGTCAAAATGGAAGGACGCGGCGAAGTCGTGATCCTGTCCTCGAACAATTACCTCGGCCTGTGTGACGTCCCCGAGGTCGTGCAGGCAGGCAAGGCGGCGCTCGATCATTGGGGCGCGGGCACGGCGTCGGTGCGGTTCATCTGCGGCACCTTCACCGTCCATCGCGAGCTCGAGCAGGCGCTCGCGAAGTTCGTCGGCTGCGAATCGTCACTCACCTACGTCAGCTGCTGGAGCGCGAACGAGGGCCTCTGCGCGACGGTCCTCGGCGAGTCCGACTGGGTGATCTCCGACCAGCTGAACCACGCCTCGATCAT
>WNFK01012993.1_pt3 | contig 34651 bp, 39 predicted proteins | sample 5400281 | NCBI WGS metagenome assembly WNFK01 (sample SAMN13153350, study PRJNA577476) | soil metagenome | isolation source: 20 cm soil on Douglas fir-dominated hillslope | place: USA:California | collected 2013-09-17
AGGCATCGGTGACATTCGCAAAGTCACCTCCAAGTTGACGTCGCGTCCGGTCGTCGTGCTCAACTCGCACACCCACAACGATCACGTTGGAGGCAACTGGGAGTTCACTTTCGTCTACGGCATGGACACCGAGTTCACGCGGACGAATGCGAAAGGTTCGCGCGACGATGCGCAGGCGGAAATTGCTCCCGACCAGCTCTGCGGCGATTTGCCAAAGGGGTTCAATCCAAAAACGTATGCGACAAAACCCTGGAAAATCTCCCGCGCGATTCTCGACGGCTTCAAGATCAATCTCGGGGGCCGCACTCTGGAGGTTGTATCCACGCCCGGCCACACGCCCGACGCTATCGCGCTGCTCGATCGCGGCAATGGACTGCTCTTCACGGGCGACACTTACTATCCGGGCCCGATCTGGCTGTTTCGCCCGGAAACCGATCTCGATGCTTACGTCGACTCAGGAAAACGGCTTGCGGCACTTTCACCAGAATTGAAACTCGTGCTGGGCGCGCACAACATTCCGGTTGCGCAACCGGATGTGCTTCCGAAACTCGTTGAAGCGATCCAGGCAGTTCGGTCCGGCCAGGGCGCCGTCAGGCCCGCAGGAGAAGGTAAGGCCACCCACAATCTTAACGGCTTTACTTTTCTTCTCGCCGCTCCCCGCAAGGAGTAAAATTTCCTGGGCACGGCCGCCACCCATGCGTTTCCGGGACTACAAAATCGCTGTTGTCGCATTCCTGATTTTTCTCGGTTGCGCTCCAGGCGCGTCTCTCAGCCAGGCAAGACGCAGCAAAACGGTGTGGAGCTATGACGGCGGCGTTTTTTTTGCGACCGATGGTTCGCTACCCAATGGCGTCTGCTTCCGCGTCTCCGGCGAGATGAATGCAGCGGAGTTTTTCGACCATCTGAAGCGTGTCGATGATGAGCACGGCACGGTCTTCCGCCGCGGCCCGGAAACCGTCAGTCAGTTTCCGGAAGCTCTCGCCGTATCCTTCGCCATTCGCGATCTGCCGTGCACGCCCGGCCTCAACGACATCGGACCGCGGACTTACTTAACCCGGGAAATGATGGGTCAACTGCAGCTGATGATCTATTGGAAGAACGGTGTGGAACTTCGCCCTGTGAAAGACGTAAGGGCGGTCCAGACCCGCGTCGAACGAGTTTATCCGCACGCCACGGCACTCGCGGAGGAATTGCCTCAGCGCTTCGAGTGGTCCTATCAGTTGCTGGTCCCCAGCGCCGGGGTGCCTCTTACGGACAGTCTTGTATTCGTGTTCCGGACGGTTGAAGGCCGCATCGCCGCGCGCGTCGCCGCGCGGCTGTAAGTTTTCAGTGAACAGTTTTTGGTCGTAAGTTCTCGATCAAGAAGAGCAATGCGGCAAGGCAATGGAGAATAGAAAGTGGAAAGTGGAAAATAGAAATTGGAAGATAGAAAGTGTAAATTGGATTGCAAGTGTTCGCGATTCCAATTTCTAATTTCAATTTTCCGGCTCCTGAGTTAGTCATCCCATCGAGCTGACTTTTTGCGGCTCGATTTTGTACGTTACGCGCACTTCGCCCGGTTTCCGGAAAGGGTAAACTGGATTTCCCAGATATTTTTGCGAGAGTTTGTTGATGTGGTCGTCCGCGCCTTTTTCGATGATTTCCACGACCTTGCCGCGGATTTCCAGATAGCGATAGGCGTTTGCGGGATCCTGTATCGCAATCGAAACGCGAGGATCCCGCCGCATATTTTTATCCTTCACGCGGCCTTTCGCTGAATTGATGCGCACGAATTTCCCGTCGTAATCCAGCCACACAGGTGCTACCTGCGGGCTTCCATCCTTCATTAGCGTGCCTAGATTTCCGAACGCCGGCTTCTCCAACAAATCCGCATAGTTTTCTGGAATCATTTGGGACGATCAATGGTGCGCCGGTCAACGCCTGTATTTCCTCCGCCGTCCAACCGCGCGCCACTTCGCGCAAGAGCAATCCTTCCGGCTGCACGTCGATCACCGCCAGATCCGTAACGATGGTATCCACGCATGCCAAACAAGTCAGCGGATACGTGCACTTCTTCACGATTTTTGGCGCCCCGTCTTTCGTGGTGTGCTCCATGCAAACGATCAATGTCTTGGCGCCAGCGGCGATATCCATTGCGCCTCCGATACCGCCGGAGCCTTTCGCGCCGGGAATTTTCCAGTTCGAAAGATCGCCCTTCTCCGACACTTGGAACCCGCCGAGCACGGCGACGTCCAAATGCCCGCCGCGCGACATCAGGTGTGCATCCGCCTGATGAAAGAAAGAAGCTCCCGGGATCAGCGTCACGGGCACTTTCATCGCGTCCACCTGATCGAAATCTTCTTCGCCAGGTCTTGCGCGGCGTCCCATTCCTAGAATTCCATTTTCGCTGTGGAAATAAACGGTGATCTCTTTGGGCAAATAGTCCGCGATGAGATTGGGAATTCCCCAGCCGAGATTCACGTACGCGCCGTCCGGCAATTCGAGGGCGGCGCATTGCGCGATCTGTTCCCTGGTCAACCGTGACTTAGCCGGCAATCTGACGTTACCCAACATGACCTTTTCATGTATGCCGTTACCCGGCATAGCGGAGTCCTTTCGCTTGCACGATGCGATGAACGAAGATCGCCGGTGTCATGACATGTTCCGGATTTATCGTACCGACCGGCACGATTTCTTCCACTTCGGCGATGGTCGTCTTCGCAGCCATGGCCATGATGGGATTGAAATTTCTTGCGGCCAGCCGATAGGTCAGATTTCCCAACTCATCGGCTTGCTGAGCTTTGATCAAGGCATAGTCGGCATGAATCGGAAATTCCAGAATGCAACGCTTGCCTTCAAGGAAACGCTCTTCCTTTCCTTCGGCGACTTCGGTGCCCACGCCCACGGTGGTGTAGAAACCCTGCAGACCAGCGCCAGCGGCACGCATTCGCTCGCACAAAATTCCCTGAGGGACGAGTTCCAGAGTCACTTCCTTCGCCGCGAACCGTTCTTGAAAATAGTTGGCGTGAGGTCCGGGAAAAGAGGCAACGACATGCTTGATCTGATTGTTCTTGAACATCAGCCCAAGCTCGCCTTCGCGCGTCCCGCAATTGTTGCTGATGGCGGTGATGTTCTTCGCCCCTTTCCGCGCCAGCGCCTGAATCAGGTTATTCGGAAAGCCCGCGCCTCCGAACCCTCCGAACATAATTTGCGCGCCGTCGGGAATATCCGCCACAGCCTCGTCGAGGCTCGCATACAGTTTTTGTTTCATCGCGCGCTCATCGCTCCCGCTCGCGCGTTTGGCAGGAACTTGGCCGCGACGCCGCTCGCGCGCAGCCAACGTCCCGTTTCCGTTCCGTTCAGATCATGCTCCAAGAGGGTCCGCAGATCCCCTTCGTCGTCTACGTCCATCTCCAGCCGGGCATTGCGGCGCAACACCACCCGCGCATGGGCCTGTTCCGCTTCGGCAAGATGCTTCGCGAAACTTCCGCTCCCGAAATGTGAGGGAAACAACGTAGGCGGGGTCCGCAGCATGGCGTTCGTGCCGGTTCCGTCGCGCGACGGCACTATTACCAAAGCTGGCGCTTGGCACTCAGAGGTAAGGAGTTCATCGATGTCGCTCGATTGGATGAGCGGCAGATCGAGCGGAAGGCGCAGCAATCCGCTAACGCCCCTTTGTTCGCAGATCCTCGAAGCGGCATCCACGGAATGGCTCTCGGAAATTTGCTGCTCTTCCCGCAGAATCTCCCAGCGATTTTCCTCGGCCAACTGCATGACCGGCTCGTAATTGGTGACAACAAAAATTTTCTCAGCGCAGCGCACGCCTCGCACCGCACGAATAGTGTCCGCGAGCATAGCGCCGGCCAGGCCAAGCCTTTCCTCCGGCGTCAACACGCCTATCAACCTCTTCTTCGCATTGTTCAGGTCCTTGACCGGTAGGAGGAGTGCTCGCATGAGAATCGCTCAGTAGGCGCCTTCAGTGTATGTCACGTGGCTTTCCGTCCGCGCCATCGGGAGTTGCGACGGCACTGTGCGTGGATCATTTTCCGGCTGTTCAAATATGCGCCGAATTTTGTAGGTCGTCGTGCGTTCCGCCGGGACTCGCCCAATCGATCGAATCCTGGCGCGAAATTCTTCCGGCGGCACATATTCTCCGAACGTTGCGCCGGCGGCCTTGGAAATACTCTCTTCCATGAGCGTTCCGCTGAAATCGTTTGCACCTGCTTGCAAGCACGCGAGCGAAGTTTCGAATCCCAGTTTTACCCAGGATACTTGCAAATTCTTGATCGCCCCGTGCAACAGCACTCGAGCCAATGCGTGCACTCGCAAATGCTCTTCCCGTTTTGCTCCCGGCCTCGCTCCACCATGACGGTAGAGCCGCGTATTCTCGTGGATGAATCCCAGCGGGACGAACTCGGTAAATCCACCGGTGCGTTTTTGCATCGCGCGCAAGAGGAGCATGTGCCGCACCCAATCCGCGGGCTCTTCCACGTGTCCGTACATCATGGTTGAAGTCGTCGGAATGCCCAGTTCGTGCGCTGCAGTGATGATCTCCACCCACCGCGCGGCCGGCAATTTGTTCGGGCTCAGTTCCTTCCGCACGCGATCATCCAGAATCTCCGCCGCTGTGCCGGGAATGCTGCCGAGCCCCTCGTCCTTCATCATCCGCAAGTAGTCGCGCAGTGCCATTCCTGTTTTCGTCACGCCGTAATCAATTTCCATGGGCGAGAAGGCATGCACGTGCATCTCGGGAATCGCATGCTTGATGGCGCGCAACAGGTCGCGGTAGAAAAATCCGTCGAGATCGCGCGGCAATCCGCCCTGAACGCAAACTTCCGTGGCGCCGCGTTCCCAGGCCTCGCGCGAGCGACGCACCACTTCTTCGAAAGAAAGGGAATAAGCGTCTGCCGCGCCAGGGCCGCGTCCGAAGCCGCAAAAACTGCATCCCACGAAACAAACGTTCGTGAAGTTGATGTTTCGATTCACGACGTAAGTGATGGCGTCTCCGACAGTCTGTCGCCGCAACTGGTCCGCGACGGCCACCAGCGCTTCCAGCGCTGAACCTTCCGCCGTCGCCAGGAGCAGTCCCTGTTCGAACGTCAGCTCTGCGCCGCTCGCCGTGGCGCGGAGAATCTCGCGAACTTCCGCCGGACAGGTTTCCACTGCCGTCAAAGCGGTTCCGTTTATCGTGGGGGGCGCCATTTCATGAATATCCTACCAGAGGAAACCGCTTGCGGGGCTACATCCGCGCCTTCTTCCAGTCCGCGCGCCGCTCTTCTGAAAATGCCCGATATTCGCAGACGGCTTCGATTCGAATAGCACGCACTCATTTTACATCATAGGAAAATAGACGCCTTCCCGCCATTCTCTTTCGCGCCGAAGTTGGGCACGCGACGGGATGAAGCGGTGCAGAGTTGTCACGTCAGCGCCGAATGATTCGCCGCTAGCCGCTCCGGCTATCATCCATTAACATATTCCCAGGGCCATGAAAATCAGAACCCTCGTGATCGCCATCGCTATAGCGCTCCTCGGCGTGGTTGTCGCTATGGCCGTCTCCATCCTGCATGACGGCCTCAGTGCTCGCGCCACTCCTAATCGATTCGAAATCATGCTCGCTCGCAACGCTCGTCATCTGGCGATCCCTTGGAATGCGCGACTGGCCCAGAATCCGCTGCTCGCCTCGCCGGAGGATCTGCGCGATGCGCGGCTGCATTTCGCGGATCATTGCGCCGTCTGCCACGCCAACGACGGCAGTGGGCAGACCATGTTTGGCGGCGGCCTCTACCCCAAGCCACCGGACCTGCGCTTGCCGGAAACGCAAAATCTTACCGACGGCGAACTGTTCTGGATCATCGAGAATGGCGTGCGCTTCACGGGAATGCCGGCATTTTCCAATGGCGGCGAGCACGGAGGCATGCAAAGCAGTTGGAAGCTGGTTCACTTCATCCGCCACCTTCCCCATCTAACCACCGCGGAACGGATCGAGATGGAGCGCTATAATCCCAAAGGCCCCGACGAACGGGCAGAAGAGCAGCAGGAAAATGATTTTTTGAATGGAGCAACACCACAACGGAAACCGGAATCACAAGATCATAGGTAGGAATGAAGCCGGATCACGCCGGCCTTCCATTCCGATCGGAGACGCTCATGAAAGTTCGCTTATCATTGCTGGCTTTATTGTTCGCACTCGCTACGGGCACGGCCTTCGCTCACGGCAATAAAGTTCACGTCAGAGGCACGGTCGAAAAAATCAGCGCCGATTCCGTGGTCGTAAAAACAGCGGACGGGAAGTCCGTGGAAGTGAAAATCGCCGCTTCGAGCGTATTTCTATCGAGAGCGAACAATGAAGACAAACCAGCCAAGGCTGGCGACCTCGCCGCCGGCGACCTCGTCGTTATTCACGCCACGCCCAAGGACAACATTCTTGAGGCCGACGAAATCACATTCTCTGTGGCGGCCGCGGCCAAGCGTGCAACGCCGGCTCCAACGAAGCCGAAGCCTTGAAACTTTTCACTTTCTAAGTTTTTCTTCTATTCCACCAAGTGGCACGAGTGCGTTTTCAAGACCAGCCAAACGCGATGCCCCGCCGATAGCTCCAGCGCCCGCACTGCCCCGGGCGTGACGTGCACAACGAACGCGACGCCACAATCCACGCGCGCAATGGCCATGGTCCCGCGCTGCTCCAGCGAAACGATACGACCTTCCATCACGTTTCGAGCGCTCAATCCGTGGGGCCACTTCGTCGCGAGCAAAATATCTCCCGCGCGAACTGCTACCTGCACACGGTTACCGGACGTCGCATAGCCGAGCGGCACCTCGATCTCGCATGCGCTCTCGCCCAGGCGAACGCGCATCACGCCATCGGCTTCGCGCAGATCGAGCACCGTAGCGCCCAGCAGATTCTCGAATCCCGCCGCTTGCGCCAGTTTTTTCCGGCGCGGGGCGTCCAGAACATCCATCGGCGCACCGGCACTGGCGACGCGTCCATTGTCGAGCGCGATCACGCGCTCGCCCAACGCATCCACTTCTTCGCGGCTGTGCGTCACGTACAGAATGGGGATTCCCTTCGCCGCATTCCACGCGCGCAAGTCGTCCACAATCGCCGCTTTCAGCTCCGCGTCCAAGCCGGTCAACGGCTCGTCGAGCAACAACACGCGCGGCTCGGTCACCAGTGATCTCGCAAGCGCGATTCTCTGCTTCTCGCCTCCGGAAATCTCGCCTGGTCTTTGTTTCCGCAATTTCTCGACGCGAAAGGCTTTGAGAATTGCTTCTACTCGCTCCTGCCTTTCTTCCTCGCCCAAATGCATCAAGCCGTATGAAACATTTTCTTCCCCGCTCAGATGCGGAAATAGTGCCAGGGTCTGAAAAACGTAGGCGGTTCGCCGCTTCGGCGCGGGAAGATTGATTCCGCGCGCGGAATCGAACAGTACATCGCCGCCGGCCACGATTCGTCCCTCGTCCGGCCGCGCCAGCCCCGCAACGCAATCCAGGAGCGTGGATTTGCCGGCTCCGGAAGGTCCAAAGAGAATCGTAATGCCGGGAGAAACCTCGATGCGCACATCAAGGACAAAGGAGGAAGCGCCCGCGCCGCGCCGCTCTTTGCGGATTCGCGCGATGAGCATCGTCGCGTTTACTTCGCCGGCCACGGGGTCCACACGCGGCGATTCACCGCATAGACAAGGGACAACACGGCGAAGGAAATCGCCAGAAGGAGCAGCGCCATGCGGTTGGCCTCGCCGTATTCCAGGGACTGCACGCGATCGTAAATGTCGATCGAGACTGTTCGCGTCACGCCTGCCAAATTCCCGCCTACCATCAATACCACGCCAAATTCTCCCAGAGTGTGCGCGAAACTCAGTACCGCTGCCGTCACCACTCCGGGCAGCGACAACGGCAAGATCACCCGGCAAAATGTCCTCAGGCCACCCGCGCCAAGGACGGCCGACGCGTCCAGCAGTCTTCGATCGACTCCCTCAAAGGAAGCGACCAGCGGCTGCACCGCGAACGGAAAACTGTACAGCACTGACGCCAGAATCAGTCCGCCGAACGTGAACGCCAGTCCGTGGCCGAAGAGGGCGATCCACAGTTTTCCCAGCGGCCCGCGCGGGCCCATCGCCACGAGCGCGTAAAATCCGAGCACGGTCGGCGGCAGTACAAGTGGCAGCGCCACCAGCGATTCGAGCAAGAATTTTCCGCGCCAGTTCGTATACGCCAGCCAATACGCCACCGGCATACCGATCACGAGCAATATCGCCGCCACGCACGCCGCCAACTTCATCGACAACCACAGTGCTTCCATTCGCTGTCCTTTTTTCTACTTCCCTCTGAGCTCTCGGCGTCTCCGCGTCATCCTTTTTCTTCTTTCCTCGTTTTTTCCGGAAACGCAAAACCATACTTTGCCAATATGGCGCGCCCTGCCGAACTCTTCACAAATTCCAGAAAGACTCGCGCCGCTTCCTTATTCTTCGCGTCCTTCAAAACGATCGCTCCCTGCTCGATCGCCGGATGCATCTCCGCCGGAATGTCCCAGCGTTTCCCATCCTGCATCGCGGGCGAAACCGCCAGCGACATCGCTACAATCCCCGCCTGAGCGTTTCCCGACTGCACAAACTGCGCCGCTTGCGAAATATTTTCTCCGTACACCAGCTTGGCTTTGACGGATTCGTAGATTCCCGCCTTTTGCAACGCAGCCACCGCCGCGCGTCCGTAGGGCGCATGCTCCGGATTCGCAATCGCAATCTTCTCGACGCGTGCATCCAACAGGGTCTTCCATCCGTGTTTGGTAACATCCACGTTCGCATCCGCAGGCGTCCAAATCACGATCCGCCCTACGGCGTATTCGTATAGGGTCCCCGGCTCCGCGAGTCCCGCCGCCTCCAGCTTTTTCGGATACTCAATGTCCGCGGAAAAGAACAGGTCGAAAGGAGCACCATTCTGCATTTGCGAGAAAAAATTCCCGCTCGATCCGTAAGTCACATTTACTTTCGTTCCTGACTGCTTCTCAAACGTTTCCGTTAATTCTCCGATCGCAAACTTCAGGTCGGCCGCTGCCGCTATGCGGATTTCCTTTCCCTGGGCTCGCACCTCATGATGGGCAAGGAAAACATAAAAAATGAGTCGGAGGACGCGGAACCACTTGCACGAGCTTGTTTTTCTACCAGTCATCAGTCACCAACCGGAAGTCGTTGCTTTGTCACACTCTCACGATCATTACTTCGGTTGATTTGATCAGCGCCGCGGCCCGGTCCCCGAGCTTCAGCCGCAATTCCTTCGCCGCATCCGCCGTGATGATCGAGGTAATATGCTGCTCTCCGATCGCCAACGTGACCTGCGCCAGCAGCCCGCTGAATTTGATCGCCACCACGCGTCCGATCAACTGGTTGCGCCCGCTGATCTTCCGCCGATTTCCCCGCCGCGTCTCGATGTCCCCGCGCTCCAGCTTCTTCGGAAACAGGCGGTCGATCTCGCTCTCCGGCACGCGATGGTGCCCGCCGGGTGTTTTCACCGACTTGATCTTTCCGTGGTAGATCCATTGCTTCAAGGTGGGATAGCTGATGCCCAGAATATTCGCCGCTTCCCGTGGCGCGAGCAGCTTTTGCACGACAAGCCTCCCGAAAACGTCAGCTTATCGTATATTGAATCGTTATATCAATACGTTTTTATCCGATTAGGTAGAAAGGCGAGATGGAGATTCAGCTAGTTTTGTGTGTTGGGTGCACTGATCCTCCAGCTAATTCCGCAGCGGCTTGCCGGTTTTGAGCGTGTGCGCGATGCGCTCTTGCGTCTTTTGCTCGCCGCAGAGCGAGACGAAGGCTTCGCGCTCGAGATCCAAAACGTACTGCTCGCTGACCAATTGCGGTGACGTCAGCGGCCCTCCGGCGAGGATGTTTGCGAGCTTACGGCCCACGTGTGCGTCGTACTCGGAGGCATAGCCGCCGCGGAGCATCATGTGGATGGCGAGCTTCGCGCCGGCAAGAAACTGTTCGCCGAGCACTTTGATCTGCGTGGTTTGCGCGCCTTCCTGCCAGCTCGCCGCCAGCGGCTTGTAGCCGCCGCGCACCAGCGCCAGAGCGGCCTCCTTGGCGTCCGCGACCAACCTGTCGCGGTTCATGGAAACGCCATCTTCGCGGCGCAAATATCCCAGCTCGCGGCATTCCTCCGCGCTTGTGCCAACTTTGGCCATCGCAATGGCTTCGAAGATGGGCTTCAGGGCGTGGAAAAGATCGAGGTCGGATTCCGGAGAAGAGGACGGGCTGAAGCCTGTCCCACCTGCGTGTTCGTTCGCGCGGATCAGCATTTCCTTCGTGCCGCCGCCACCGGGAATCAACCCCACACCCGTTTCCACCAAGCCGATGTATGCCTCCGCGGCCGCTTGAATCTTTGCCGCGTGCAGGTTCACTTCGCAGCCTCCGCCCAGCGCCAAGCCCTGCGGCGCCGCCACCACCGGCTTTGGCGCGTATTTAATCGCCAGGTTGATGTTTTGGAATTGCTTCACGGCCATGTGCAATTCGTCCCACTCCTGCTCCTGGGCTCCCACCAGAACCAGCATCAGGTTCGCGCCAACGGAAAAATTCACCGCCTGGTTTGCGATGACCATGGCGTCGAAATCCGTCTCCAGCCGCTTCAAGCCCTTGTGCAGCATGGCGATCAAGTCCGCGCCGATGGCATTCATCTTGGCGTGAAATTCGCAGCACACCACGCCGTCGCCGATATCGATCAGGCTCGCGCCGGAATTACGATCCACTTCGCGGCCCGCATCTTTCAGCGACTTGAGAATGATCACGCCTTTTGGCTCTTCGATCTTCTTCGCCCCACCACTGCCAATATCGAAAACGGTCGTCGTGCCTTTCTCCGCCCTTTCGCCCGCTCGCCAGCACTTTCTCGATGACCGCCGGCAGCGTGCGTCCTTCTTTCCGCGCTTGGCCAGCAAACGCCCTTAGGCCGATCGCATCCATGATTTCGAACGGCCCGAGTTCCCAGGCAAAGCCCCAGCGCATCGCGCGGTCAACGTCGACAACGTTGTCGGAAATCTCCGGCACGCGTCGCGCCGCGTACAAACACATTTCGGAAAGCGCGCCCCACAAAAACTGCTGCGCCTTGTCACCCTTCTGTCCCTCTAACACCGGTCCCACCAGCGCGCGCAATCGCTCCCGGGTGTCCTCAATCGCTTTTCCCATTTCGAGCGAAGCGAATTTCGCTCTCTGCCGCGCGCGATACTCCATGGTGTTCACATCGAGCGTCAGGATTTCCCTTTCGCCTTCGCCCTTCACCTTCTTATAAAAACCCTGCCCCGTCTTGTCGCCCAGCCAGCCGCGCTTGACCATCTCTTCCACCAGCGCCGGTACTTTGTACATATCCCGCGATTCATCGGTCGGCGCCGTCTCGTAAATGTTCTTCACGACGTGCACCAGAACATCGAGACCCACTATGTCTGCCGTTCGAAACGTCGCCGACTTCGGCCAGCCCACTGCAGGTCCCGTGCAGGCATCCACCTCTTCCACCGTCATGGCCAGCGTGCCCATCAGGCGCAGCGCATTCAGCATTGAAAATGTTCCGATGCGGTTGGCGATGAAGTTCGGCGTATCTTTTGCCACCACCACGCCTTTGCCCAATCGCCGGTCGCAAAACTCGCTCAACGATTCGACCACGTCGTTCGAAGTCTTCGGCCCGGGGATCACTTCAACCAATTTCAGATACCGCGGCGGATTGAAAAAATGCGTCCCCGCCCAGTGCTGCTGAAATTCTTCGCTCATGCCCTCGGCAATCAAGTGCGCGGGCAAGCCCGAAGTGTTGGTGGTTACGATGGCTCCGGGCTTGCGAAACTGGGCCACGCGAGCCAGTAATTTGCGTTTGATTTCCAGATTCTCCGCGACTACTTCGATGATCCAATCGGCTTCCGAGCAGCGCGCCAGGTCATCCTCGAAGTTCCCAATCGTGACTTTTTCCGCGAGCGCGGGGGTAAAAAATGCCGCCGGCTTCGACTTCTTCGCCGCTTCCAATCCAGCGCGTACGATATTGTTGCGCTCCCCGGCCGGCGCATCCACGGGCAAATTGGACGGGACAATGTCCAGCAAAATGCACGGCAGCCCGGCGTTCGCGAAATGTGCCGCGATTCGCGAGCCCATTGTTCCTGCTCCCAGCACCACTGCCTTTTCGATGCGACGTTTCATGGCACGCCTTTTTAATGGATTTACAGGCCCGCTTAGTTTGATGGGACAGGTTACAAAACCGGCATGCGCGGGTCAAACGGCCGGCTGATCCGCGGATATAGTACTAAAATGGACAAATGACAGAAGAAGGCAGAATCTCCAGCACTCTCGGCTGGTTTCGAACGGCAAAGGACAAGTTCCGCGCCTTCGCCTACGGCGAGCAAAACGATCGCCGGGAGCGCCCGCGCGTGGGCTTGGCACTTGCGGGCGGCTTTGCGCGCGGTATAGCGCACCTCGGTGTTCTCCGCGTTTTGCGCGAAGCTGAAATTCCCATCGATTGCGTGGCCGGCACGAGCGTCGGCGCACTGATCGCCGTGGGCTACTGCGCGGGAGCATCTCTGGAAGCGATGGCCGACGTTGGAGCAGCTACGAGCTTCACGGATTTCGGACGTTGGACGCCGTCCTGGCTTGGGCTGGCCACCAACCAGCGCATGGAAAAGTACCTCGCGCGATACACTCCTGTAAAAACGTTCGAGGAATTGAAGACGCCGCTGGCCATCGCCACCACGGACATCAATGCGGGCGTTTCCGTCTACTACTCCCACGGTGCGATCGCGCCGCCGCTGCGCGCTTCCTGCGCGTACCCCGGCCTTTTTGTGCCCATTCAATTTGAGGGGAGGACGCTGGTAGACGGATTCCTGACCGCTCCGGTGCCCGTTGAGGGTACGCTGCTTCTCGGAGCAGACGTGGTCATTGCGGTGTACCTGGAAGCAGGTACCGTCGAGCAGCCGCGCACATTCACCGATGTCCTCAGCCGCGCGTTCAACATCGTGCAGCGGCATTCAGACCTCTCCTGGCGGACACAGGCGGACGTAGTCATTGAGCCGGACGTGAAGACTTTTGTGTGGGACGATTTCAGCAAGACGCCGGAGATGGTTGCAGCAGGTGAAGCGGCGGCGCTTGCGGCATTGCCGCAAATTCGCGCCCTGCTGCGCGGAGAAAAACGGGATTCCGCAGCCTAGAGCCGTTCTTCCCGTGAGCGGTACTCTCTTGGAGAAATTCTAAGAGTTTATTCGCGAGTGACGAGAACTAGTACGGGCTGGCCTTCGCCTTTGCCGCGCTGCGTTAACCAAGCGGCGAGGCCTTCCGAGAAGCGTTCGGGAGTGAGGCGGAAACTGGCTTCGACCCTGCCATCAGCCACGGGAAGGGTATCGTCGAAGTCGGCGGAGTTGGTGAAGTTGCGCATGCAGAATTGATCGAGCCAATCGAGCGGGCAGGCACGGGTTTCGCCGCGAATCACGACGTTGACATTGAATTTTTGTGCGTACATGAAGCGCAAGATGCGGGGTAAGGCCCGCTTCTATAGTTTAGGACAAAGCGCGAGCCGGTGGCACGCCACGGGCTACGACGCGCGGGGGCGCTTGACGGAGTGGGCCAGGCCAACGGCTTCGAGCATCCAGATGAAATACCAGCCGATGTCGGTCTGATACCAGCGAAGGCCAAGGCGCGCGGAACCAGCGTGCGTGTGATGGTTCTGGTGCCAGTTCTCGCCCCACGCGGTCAATTGGAACGGGCCAAGCCACCAGACGTTCATGCTGGAATCGCCTTCCTCGACATGGTTGAGATGTGTGAGGCTGTTCACCAGGCACTGCATATGCAGCGAGTAAACGAGGCGGATAGCGCCCATCCAGAAGAAGCCCATCCAGCCGAAGCCGAGAATCAGGCCGATGAAGATCGAGAAGACAATGACGGGCGTTTCGGCCCAGCCCCAGATTTTGTAGATGCCGCCGGTGAGCTCGGGAGCCCAGCGCTTTTTGTCAGCGGGCTGAGTTTGATAGAGCCACCGAAGATGCGCCCACCAGAAGCCGCCTTGCTTGGGACTGGAGATGTCCTCGGGCGTGTCGGTAACCGAGTGGTGCAGGCGATGATACGCGACCCAGCTCGCAGGGTGGCCGGAGCCGTTGAAGACGGCCCAAAAGATCAAAATTTGCTCGACGACCCGGTTGGTCTTCAGCGTCTTGTGGGCAAGCATGCGGTGATAGCATACGGTAGTGCCGAGACCGCCAAAAGCAATACTGAGCAGCGTCATGCCAACAACCTTGAGGCTTGGTACCGGGAAGAGGATCAGGCCGACGACGGCAAGAACGTGAATGAGAACGAGATAAGCGAAGACGCCTTCTTTGCCGTGAACGGGTTTCCAGAAGGGTCGGTCCCAGGGGCGCTCTTGTTGCGTTGCGATCAATTCCATGTGCTCTCCGGCGGTCTGCTTTGTTTACTGCGTGAATGCCCGGTGTGCAGAACGTGATAGGCAAACATAAGAATACCATTTTCCGGCGCGGTGCGCTGCAAGGCTGTACATAAGCGAACACAAAAGGTGACTAGCCTTTAGGACAGGGTTATGGAGTTCGAAATACTGGCCTTGTGTCCCTCGGCCTCCCTTCCAGACCAACTTGCCTCTTGAGCAAGTTTCAGCCCCGTGAAAAGTCGAAGGGTGGAGAGTCTGTTGAGGGGAACAGCAGGAATCCATTAGGTTGCTCTAAGAATTAAAACATGTTTCAAGTGTCGCGCAACTCGCTTAAGTCCAGATCTCTCAACGATTTTCCCCACTGCCAGCTTCGCTCCCCTTGCCAAGCGCAGCAGAAGTGAGCCCGCCGCGAGTAGCTGAGCCATACGGGGTGAAAAGAAATCGTCAGGGCGATGGAGTTTTGGCGGAGCCGAGTTTCCAGAAGATTTGGCGGAGGATGCCGAGGGTGAGATCGGCATCAGTGGCGGAGAGGTGCAGTCGGCGGACGAGACGGCGGATTTTTTCCTCGGTGGGAGCGGCGGTGCGTCGTTTCTGGGAGCTGCTGGGAGTCGCTTTCAAATAGCCGCTGGACCGCAGAGCGTCGAGCAAGAGCGCGGTGAGGCGCTCGAGATCGGCGGCGGTGGCGGCGGTAGGTTTGTCCTGCTTCGGGACGGCTCGGGGATTGCGCGTGAGTTCGTAGAGGCAGACGGCTACGGCTTGGCCGAGGTTCATAGAACGATGCTCTTCGCGCGTGGGGATACGCAGCAGCCAGTGGCAGTGGCTGAGGTCTTCATTCGAAAGACCACGCTTCTCTGAACCGAAGAGAAGGGCGACGGGGCTGGTCGCAAGGCGTTTGCGGATAAGGGGGGCGGCCTGCTCGAGGCGGCGGACCGGGTGCTGCAATTGACGGAGGCCGACGGAGGTGGTTCCGACGACGAGTGTGCAATCCGCTACGGATTCGGCGACAGCCTTGAACTCTTCGGCGCGGGCGAGCAGAGGCGCGGCGCCGACGGCGGAACGCGCCTCGCGAAAAGCCAGTTCGTACGGGTTCACCACGCGAAGATGGAGGAATCCGAAGTTGCTCATGGCGCGAGCGGCAGCGCCGATGTTGAGGGGATTGCGCGGACTAACGAGGACGACGCGCAAGCGGTCAAGTTCAGGGTGGGCAGACAAGGGAGACGAGTTTACTGCAGAAGAGAAGTAATGAAGTAAGGAAGTAATAAGATAAGGATAAAGGAAAATTAAGGTGCCGCAAGGAAGGCGGCGCTACGAGACAGAGGGCGGCTTGCGCGAGCGGCGAGGGGTAACATAGACTGTGGCGGATAGAAGCAGAAAGCCTGCCAGGCTGGCCGGAAGTTCCCGCCTTTGCATGGGCCCGTTGGCATGGCCGAGTCCATTCGTTCCACGACCGCCTTGCGGTCCTCATCTGGAGTGCTGCCAGCGCCGCAAGCGGCGGGGGCGCCGCACTTTGGACAATGTGGCGGCGAAATGCTGGACCGACGGGGGGATCAGAGTGGCAACTCCACTGGAAAGCTGGGTCGATGAAGCGGCGAAGCTGACGAAGCCGGCGCGCGTGGTGTATTGCGACGGAACTGAAGCGGAGTACCGGCGGATGATCGGGGAGATGCTGCGCGGTGGAGATACATACACGCTAAACGAGAAGACCTATCCGAATTGTTACCTCCATCGTAGCAGTCCGAATGACGTGGCGCGGACGGAGCACTTGACGTACATCTGCTCGCCTGAAAAGGAAGACGCCGGCCCGACGAACAACTGGATGGACCCGGGCGCGGCGAAACATAAGGTAGGTGCGCTGCTGGATGGAGCAATGCGGGGTCGGACAATGTATGTGGTGCCGTACGTAATGGGGCCGGTGAGCTCGCCGATCAGCAAAGTGGGTGTGGAAGCCACGGACAGTCCGTATGTGGTGGCGAGCATGCGGATCATGTCGCGGATGGGCAAAGTGGCGATGGAGCGGCTGGGGGCGTCGAGCGAGTTTGTTCCCGGGTTGCACTCGCTGGGCGACCTGGACCCCATGCGGCGCTACATCGTGCATTTCCCGCAGGAGAAATTAATCTGGAGCGTAGGGTCGGGCTACGGCGGAAACGCGCTGCTGGGGAAAAAATGTTTTGCGTTGCGGATTGCGAGCGTGATGGCGCGCGAGCAGGGCTGGATGGCCGAACACATGCTGATCCTGGGGCTGGAGTCGCCGGGAGGCAAAGTGACGTACATGGCCGCGGCTTTTCCGAGCGCATGTGGAAAGACGAACCTGGCGATGATGGTGTCGGCGCTGGAGCGCCAAGGCTACCGCGTTTGGACGGTGGGCGACGATATCTCCTGGATGAAAATCGGCGAGGGCGGATACTTGCGCGCGATCAATCCGGAAGCCGGATTTTTTGGCGTGGCCCCGGGTACGGGAATGAAAACCAATCAAAACGTAATGGGAGCGCTGCACAAGAACACGTTATTTACAAATGTGGCGATGACTTCGGAACGGGAGCCGTGGTGGGAAGGAATTGGCAGCGAGGCGCCGGCAGGGCTGATCAATTGGAAGGGCGAGGCATGGGATCCGTCCAAAGGAGCGGCAGCGCATCCGAATGCGCGGTACACCGTGCCGGCAAAACAGTCTCCAAGTATTTCGCCGAAGTGGGAAGCGCCGGAAGGGGTGCCGATTTCAGCGTTCATTTTTGGGGGGCGGAGAGCACGAGTGGCGCCGCTGGTGTACGAATCGTTTGACTGGCAGCACGGAGTGTTTGTTGGCGCCACGATGGCGAGCGAGACTACCGCCGCCGCGACAGGCGACGTGGGCGTCACGCGGCGGGACCCGATGGCCATGCTGCCCTTCTGCGGCTACAACATGGCGGATTATTTTTGCCACTGGCTGGAGATGGGGAAGAAAATACCGAAACCGCCGAAGATTTTTCACGTGAACTGGTTCCGCAAGGGCGCGGATGGAAAATTCCTGTGGCCCGGTTACGGCGAAAACGTGCGCGTGTTGAAATGGATACTGGAGCGCGTGGAAGGCCGCGGCGCAGCGCAGGAGACGCCGATCGGGTACGTACCAACAAAGAACGGGCTGACACTGGACGGACTGAAGATTTCCGAGGAAGCGGTGAACGAATTGCTGCGTGTGAACCCAGAAGATTGGGAAAATGAGATGGATGATTCGAAACAGTTTTTCGGCAAGTTCGGCGAACGACTGCCGCGACAAATTCGCGAAGAGCAGGAAAAGCTGGCGCGACGATTCCAAAGTGTAGTAACGGCCTAAGAAATCGCCTTACTCTCAGTGATGGCCGCCGCGGCGCCCTGGCGAACTGATGGGCGGCATATCCTCCGAATCAAAAGCTGTGGGTCCGCGCTCGAAATGAAAGTCGGGCCGGCTTTCCAGTAATCGGACGCAACGATTCCAGCGGAGAATACTGTCGTCATTGCCAAGGGCAAGAGAGTATGCGGGGCATAGCCGACCATGAGCTGTGTCTTGGCATGGCGTTCGTGCAATAAACCGGTGTAGTAAAACTGTTCGTAGGGGTCGCGCAGACCCTGAAAGATGGACTGCACTTCGATATAGCGATCGCTGGCGGCGCCGATAAATTGGTCGGTGATGGCAAGACCGAGCATGCGGCGAGCGAGCTGATGTTCGGGGTCGACGGCGAGGATGTCCCGGCAGATGGATTCAGCCTCTTCGGGCTCGTTGAGATAGCGGTAGAGCTCGACCTTGGCGATGGCTTCGGGGATGCCGGACTTGGAGATGGATTTGAGTTGGTGCTCCATAAGACCTCCTGTTTCGTGGCCCGTTGGTCAAAGCTGACAATCAAAGAATTCTTGCCCGGCAAGCTCACCGAGCTTGCGCGGCACAGCCAAAAGGCTGTGCTACCGGCCGCGGATCTTGCGGAAGAACATGGTCAACGGATCGTAGAATTCGTCCACCACGCGCTCTTTGAGAGGGATGATGGCGTTGTCGGTGATGCGAATCTCCTCGGGACAGACCTCGGTACAACATTTGGTGATGTTGCAGAGACCGAGGCCGAGCTGATCCTTGAGAAGGCCGGCGCGGTTGTGGGCGTCGAGGGGATGCATTTCGAGGCCGGCGATTCGAACGAAGAAGCGCGGGCCAGCGAACTGCTCCTTCTTGTCGTGTTCGCGAAGGACATGGCACACGTCCTGGCAGAGAAAGCATTCGATGCACTTTCGAAACTCCTGCACGCGGTCCACGTCGAGCTGTGAGATCTTCCATTCGACGCCGGAGCGCGGAGCGAAAGCAGGGATTTTCCGGTTGACACGGTAGTTCCAGGAAACGTCGGTGACAAGGTCTTTGATTCGGGGAAAGGATTTCATGGGGAGGACGGTGATGGGCTGGTCCTGCGGGAGCTCGTCCATGCGCGTCTTACAAGTCAAGCGCGGGCGGCCGTTGACTTCAGCGGAGCAGGAGCCACACTTCCCAGCTTTGCAGTTCCAGCGGACGGCGAGGTCCGGAGCGAGGTACCCCTGAATGTAATGGAGCGCGTCAAGGACAACCATGCCGGGCGCGACGGGCACGCGATAGTCGATAGTCTTTCCATTGTTCGAATCGCCGCGAAAAACGCGCAGGGTTGCTTCGGCCATCGGTGATCTCCGCCCTTCTTGTTGGCTCAGTCCTGAGCCAGAATTCGCTTCAACTCCTCGGGTAATTCTTCAACGGGCGATTCGCGGCGTTTCATGGCGCCGGATTCCCGGACAATGATGTTGTGTTTCTTTTCCCAGACTGTGTCGAGATTCGGATAGTCGATGCGGCTGTGCGCGCCGCGGCTTTCGGTGCGCGCCAACGCGCTGTGAGTGACGGCCTCAGAGACAATGAACATGGCTCTCAGATCGTAAGAGAGGTGCCAGCCGGGATTGAAGAGACGGGAGCCTTCCACGCCGGCTTTTGCCGCAAGGGCTTTCAGCTTTTCCAGTTCGACGAGCGCCCTCTGCAAATCCTCTTTTGTGCGATAAATTCCGACAAGATTCTGCATCACTTCCTGCAAGTCTCGATGAATGGCATAAGGACTTTCCGCGCCGGTGCTGGAAAAGGGCGCGAGCAATTCCTTTTCGGCTTGCTCGATCTGCACGCTATCGATGGAAGCGGGGGAGGCGCGCTTGGCATATTCGGCCGCAAATAGTCCGGCGCGGCGGCCGAAAACCAGAAGATCGGAGAGCGAGTTACCGCCGAGACGATTCGAGCCGTGAAGGCCAGCGGCGGCTTCACCGGCTGCGAAAAGACCGAGAATGGTGGATTGCGTCGTTTCGGCGTCGACACGGATGCCGCCCATCATGTAGTGGCAGGTGGGGCCGACTTCCATAGGCCCCTTGGTGATGTCGACGTCGGCAAGTTCTTTGAACTGGTGATACATGCTGGGGAGTTTTTTCTTTACGTACTCGGCGGGCTTGTGAGAGATGTCGAGATACGCGCCGCCATGTTCGGTGCCGCGGCCTTCTTTCACTTCTGTGTAGATGGAGCGGGCAACGACGTCGCGCGTGGAGAGTTCCATTCGCTTGGGGTCGTATTTTTCCATGAAGCGCTCGCCTGCTTTGTTGCGCAGGATGCCGCCTTCCCCGCGAACTGCTTCAGTGACGAGGATGCCCTGGACGCCGGGCGGCCAAACCATCCCGGTGGGATGAAACTGGACGAATTCCATGTCCATGAGCTCGGCGCCGGCTTCGTAGGCGAGAGCCATGCCGTCGCCCGTGTATTCCCAGGAGTTGGAAGTGATGCGCCAGGCCTTGCCGATGCCACCGGTGGCGATGACGATGGACTTGGCTTTGAAAACGATGAGGCGGCCAGTCTCGCGCCAATAGGCAAAGGCGCCGGCAACGCGGCCGCTGTCAGTCAAAAGCCGAGTGACGGTGCATTCCATGTAGACGTCGATGCCCTGCTGCACGCCACGGTCCTGAAGAGTGCGAATCATTTCGAGGCCGGTGCGGTCACCAACGTGGCAGAGGCGTTTGAAGGTGTGACCGCCGAAAGCACGCTGCAGAATGTCGCCATTTTCGGTGCGGTCGAAGAGGGCGCCCCACTGTTCGAGTTCGCGGACGCGATCGGGAGATTCCTGGGCGTGAAGCTGGGCCATGCGCCAATTGTTGAGAAATTTTCCGCCGCGCATGGTGTCGCGAAAATGCGTTTTCCAATTGTCCGCGGCATCCACGTTGGCCATGGCTGCAGCGATACCGCCTTCGGCCATTACGGTGTGGGCTTTGCCAAGTAGCGATTTGCAGACGACCCCGACGGAGGCGCCTTGGGCGAGCGCTTCGAGCGACGCCCGCAATCCCGCGCCACCGGCGCCAATGATGAGAACGTCGTGCTCGCGGGTCTCGTAGTTTGTGGTCACAGGAGCCTCAGGTCACGGATCGCACCGCTGGCCAGCATGCGGACGTAGAAGTCAGCCAAGCCAACAGAAAAGAGGCTGCACCAGGCGAAGAGCATGTGGCGTTCGTTCAGAAATGTGGAGACGCGCCAGGCAGCGAAGCGATACCGGCCGAAGTTCGCGCAAGAGAAGCAATCAAGCTTGCCGCCGGCAAGATGACGGAGCGAATGGCAGGAAAACGTGTAGAGAGAAAGAAGTGAGACGTTGAGAGTGAGGACAAGTGAGCCGACACCCACGCCGAAGCGGCCGTCGAAGAAAAAAGAACGGAAGGCGTCGTACCAAAGAAACGCGATAAAGAGAACAGCAAGGTAGAAGAAGTAGCGATGGACATTTTGAAGGATGAAGGGAAAAGCCGTTTCGCCGAGATAATTCCGGCGAGGAGACTCACCGACGGCGCACGCGGGGGGATCGAGGAAAAACGCGCGGTAGTACGCTTTGCGGTAGTAGTAGCAGGTAGCGCGAAAGCCCAGCGGGCCGGCAAGAATCAGGAGCGCGGGCGAGAATGGCCACCAGCGATGCTGTGGGTCGATGAGCGGCGAGTAGAAGGGCGATAGGTACGGACCCAAGAAATAGTAGGCATTTTCGAAGGCGCGAAGCGTGGCATAAACACCAAAACCACCGAGCACAACGGCGACGGGGAGAATCTCCATCCACCAGGGGTCGCGACGCAGAGTACTGCCGAGTCGGGACTCGGGCAACAGGGTCGGGGAACCAGACATCGGGCCACCTCCGAAGTGGCTGTAGGGTAGTCAAAAAACAGATTTTTTCAAATGAAAATAATAGCGGGGACGGATGAATGGAGTCTTAAAGAATCGTTTCGATCTCGGCGTCGAGGGAGACGTGGGTGACAGGGATTCCGTTGATCGAGAATTTCTCGCCCCCGGCTTCAGAGAATTGGAAGAAACGGCTGATGTGATAGTCCTCATCGTAACCGGAGAAGAGGCGTTCCGTTTCTGCGTTCGTCAAACCGAAGACAGAAAGAGCAACTGGCTCACCAAAATTGCCAGCATGAGCGCGGTATAAACGGACGAGATTACGCAGAGGCATGATGGGAGGGCGATCGGCGGCCTCGGCGCTCATACGGTTCTCCTGAGGAGAGTCTACTTCCGAGGACAAAAAGAAGGAACGAAATTAACGTAGAGTACGGGAGCATCGCGTAGAAGAGCGGAGAAAAAGACGGGAAAAAAGGCAAGATTGTGATGAGCGGGGAGAATGACGCAGAAATTTGTAGCGTCTCTCAGGGATGGTAAGATACCTAGTGAGATTTGCGAAACACAGGAGGAAAGAGTATGAGTATCGCGGTGGGACAGACGGCACCGGATTTTATGCTATTGAATCAGGAAAAGAAGGAAGTGAAGCTTTCGGATTTCGCGGGGAAAAAGAACGTCGTACTTGTGTGGTACCCTTTGGACTGGAGCCCGACGTGCACGAACGAGCATGCCTGCTTCGTCAATGAGATGAAGGCGTTCGAAACGCTGGACGCGGAAGTGCTTGGCGTCAGCGTCGACAGCATCTGGTCGCACAAGGCCTATGCGGAGAAGATGGGGATCAAGTATTCGCTGCTGGCGGATTTTCATCCGCGGGGAGCGGCGAGCGAGAAGTACGGCGTGTATCTGGCGGACAAAGGCATTACGGGCCGGGCGATCGCCATCGTGAACAAAGCCGGAAAAGTGGCGTGGTTCAAGAACTATGACATTCCGGTGGTGCCGGATTTGAAAGAAGTTGCGGCCGCGCTGGGGCAAGTGAAGGCGGCTACGGCGTAAAGAGAGATCGCCACGGTGGCACAGAAACACGGAGCAAAGAAAAGCGGCCGCGACCAGGTCGGGGCCCGCTTTTCTTTGCCCTTTTATTTTGCCGCGAGATCGTTGCGAACAACCGTACCGCCCTTCGTCACGAACTTGACGGATTCAAGGATACGCACGTCGGAAGCCGGGTCCCCGCTCACAGCGATCAGATCGGCATAATGGCCGGTCTCTAACGCACCGATCTTGTCGGGCCAACCAAGTAGATCCGCGGCGTCGACCGTGGCCGCCTGAATGGCGTCGAGAGGCTTCATGCCCCATTCGACCATCTTCCCAAACTGTTTCGCATTGTCGCCATGGGGATAGACGCCCGAATCGGTGCCGAAGGCCATTTTTGCGCCGGATTGAAATGCATGGCGGAAATTCTCACGCTGGAGACGTCCGATCTTCTTTTCCTTTTCGATGGACTCGGGCAGCATTCCAGCCTTCGCGCCTTCCTGGAGAATGTAGTCGTCGTTGGAGATGTCAAAGACGAGATAAGTTCCGTGCTGCTCGGCGAGGATGATGCCTTCGTCATCCATGAGGCTGGACTGCTCGATGGAATCGATGCCGGCGCGGATGGCGTCTTTGATGGATTGGGTGCCGTGTGCGTGAGCCGCGACTTTGCGGCCGAGCTTGTGGGCTTCCTCGGCGATAGCCTGCATCTCTTCGAGAGTGAATTGGGGAGTCCCGGGCTGATCGCCTTTGCTGAGAACGCCGCCGGAGGCCCAGATTTTGATGACATCGGCGCCATATTTGACAACTTCGCGAACTTTGGCGCGGGCAGCCCAGGGACCGTCGGCGACGCCATCGGATTTGTATCGAAATTCAGAAGGAAGCAAGTTGTTGTCGCAGTGGCCTCCGGTGATGCCGAGCGCCGGACCGGAGACGCTCATGCGGGGACCCTCGACGTCGCCGGCGTCAATCCCATCGCGGAGAGCGACGTCGGTGAAACCGTGTGCGCCGACGTTGCGAACGGACGTGAAGCCGGCGCGGAGGGTAAGCCGCGCATTCTTCACGCCGGTGACCGCTTCGCGCGGAACGGAAATGCCGAGGCGTGAGTAGCCATGGCTGCCAGGATCGCCCGTGAGATGCGTATGCACATCGACCAGCCCAGGGAGACGCGTGGCATTCGAAAGATCTATCGCGGTGACGCCATTCGGGAGCTTTGTAGAAGACGAGGAACTGACTGAAGTGATCGTGCCAGAAGCATCGAAGACCACCATCTGGTCGTTAAGCATCTTACCGGAGCGAACGTCGAGAAGCTTCCCGCAGCGAACAGCGCCGCGGGCGGATAAGGCCAGCGGCGACAGCATAGAGGAACAGAAAGACGAGCAAATTCTTGCGCATGAGTCTCCTTAAAAGTGTGAATAGGGTGAAATGAGAATATATCCGCAGCACGGGTTTTGAGAAGAGAGGTTGATGACGAAAGATTATTCTTTCGGGGACGCGATTATGCTCTTAGCCGCGTCAGAATTCTTCTCGTGGAGTGGCGCCGCGGAGGGAACGGAGAAGGAGCGGACGAGAAGAACAAGCCCCCAGCGCTGATCTTCGGTTAACCGTTTCTTGAACGAGGGCATGGGCTTTCTGCCTTCGCTGATTTGGTAGAAGATTTCGCCGTCAGTGACAGTGTTCATGTGTCTGGTGTCGGTGAGGTCGGCGGGAGCCAGAGAGTGCATCGTAGCTTCGGGGCCATCGCCCTTGCCGCGTTCGCCGTGGCACTGTGCGCACTCGTCCATGTAGATTCGCTTGGCTGCCTTCAGGGTGGATTCCGAAGGTGGGAGAGGATTCTTAAGTTTCTTGGCTTCCTCAGGTACGACCCACGGCTTGTCCCTCTGGAAAACGGCGTAAACAAGCACCATGCAAATAAGGGCAAGAAGAGAGGCGAAAAGGACTTTGCGCGTCTTGAGATTGGGCTGCGCGTCGATGGGCATGGTGACCAGGAAAATTCTCGCACATTCAGTGTGGCAACAAAAGGCAGAGAAAAGTGCGGAGAAAAGATCAGCGCCTTTTGGTTTAGAGGTCAGGAGGAACGGAAGATGAGCCAAACGAGCTCGCCGTTGAAGAAGAGGATGGCGGCGGCCACAACCCAGGCGACGACTGTAGTAAATCGCGAATTTACGAATTCGCCCATCTTGGAGCGGTCGGAGCGGTCGCCGGTAAATTGGATCAGCGGGATCACCGCGAATGGCAGCTGAAAACTGAGAATCACCTGACTGAGAATAAGCAACGAGGTGACTTTGTTCTCGCCGGCAAAACCAATGACCAGTGCAGCAGGAATGATGGCGATGGAGCGGGTGATGAGCCTGCGGAGCCAGGGCTTGAGCCGAATGTCGAGAAATCCTTCCATCACGATCTGGCCAGCCAGCGTGCCGGTGAGCGTGGAGTTCTGGCCGGAGGCAAGCAGCGCGCAAGCGAAAAGCGTACTGGCGAGGCTTGCACCGAGGACGGGGCTGAGAAGTTTGTAGGCGTCGGCGATTTCGGCCACGTTGTGAAGACCGCGGGTGTGGAAAGCGGCCGCGCCAAGAACGAGGATCGCGGCATTGATAAAAAGGGCAAAGCCTAGGGCGAGCGTGGAATCGAAGATCGCGTAACGCACCGCTTCGCGCCGGTCGCGTGTGGAAGAACCGAAGGCGCGCGTTTGCACGATGCTGGAGTGAAGATACAGATTGTGCGGCATCACCGTGGCGCCAAGGATGCCGATGGCGATGTAGAGCATTTCGCGGTTGCGCAGGATTTCGGCACGGGGGATGAAGCCCATGGCAGCTTCGCGCCAAAGAGGATGAGCAAAAAAGATTTCGTAAGCGAAACAAGCGGCGATCGAAGCGATCAGTGTGACGACAAAAGCTTCGACAAGGCGGAACCCGCGCCCCTGCAGTGCCAGCACGATGAGAACATCCAAGGCAGTGATAAGAACACCGGCCAGCAGCGGCAATCCAAAGAGAAGCTTCAGTGCGACGGCTGAACCCAGGACCTCGGCAAGATCGCAGGCGGCGATGGCGATCTCACAGACCACCCAGAGAAATAGGCCCGTGCGGCGAGAATAGTGTTCGCGGCAAGCCTGGGCCAAGTCACGTCCGCTAGCAATTCCCAGCTTAGCGGAGAGAGCTTGCAAAAACATCGCCATCAGGTTGCTGATGAGGATGACGCTCAGAAGTGTGTAGCCGAACTTTGACCCGCCGCCGATGTCCGTGGCCCAGTTGCCGGGGTCCATGTAACCGACGGCGACGAGATAGCCCGGGCCGGCAAATGCCAGGATCTTGCGGAACCAGGAAGCGCCGGAAGAAAAAGGGATGGTGCGATGGGATTCCGGGAGCGACGGGAGAGCGAGCCCAAGGCGCGTGGCGGGAGTGGACCAGAGATCCCGCGAAGAATCAGAGTCGAGTACGGGTTCCGTTTCGAGTTGGGGCGGCAGCGCGCGAGCCATGGGTGAAGTTAACTATGCTAAATATCGATACTAAACTACGCTTAATAGGGATTTTTGTCAATGGAACTTCGGCTCGTTTTTGCTATGTTTTACGACGATGGCTTACAGACAAGAGGGGCGGGGCAAGCGAACCGCGGGTGCTTATGATAAGTTCAAGGCGGCATTCCGGGAGAGGGACGAAATGGACCAACAGCAGCCAGTGCAAGGCCAGGTGCAGATCAAAGCCGACGAGAAGGAACTACAGGGACAGTACAGCAATTTGGTGATGATTCACCACAATCTGGAAGAGTTCACGCTGAATTTCATCTATATTTTTCCAAATGGCGCGCAGGGGAAGCTGCTGAGCAGCACGATCGTGAGCCCGGGACACGCGAAGAGGATCTGGCGCGCGCTGGGGGAGAATCTGGCGCGGTACGAATCTCAGTTTGGGACGATTAAGGAGGCGCCGGAAGGCAACCTTCCCACACCCAACGTGGGCTTTGTGCAATAGAGGCAAAGGTATTCGTCTGAATCCTGAGGCAGAGAGAATGGAGCTGTGCCAGGCGTCCTTCGCCTGCTGGAATTTTAACGTTGTTCGCCGATTTGGGCCTGTAGCTCAAGAGTCTCTTGTTGATTCTGCGTTGCTTAAGTCCCTTTCAGGCCCTTCAAAAACGCCTCCGTGTACACAGGTTATACACAAATCGCTAGCGGGGGACCCACCTCAGATCAGCGCTTAGATCCGGCAAAGGTATCGGCAGCGGTAGAATCCAACGTTTTCATGCCATTGGGGTTTCAGCGCATGGCGTCCCCTCATTTATCCCCTCAGCGAACAGGAAGCGAAACGTCTCCTAACGATTCCCCGAGTTAAATGCAACTTTTCGGGTTTCTACGGGAAGGTAAATGCTGCAGTCCCGACGAACAATTGCTGAGAGAACTCTTGTCCTAGGTTATTCATCTTATCTCTTACGTGGAGCGACCCGAAATCGGAACGCGAAAGAGACTCTTTATGGGCTATCCGGGTAACGCGAAATGGAGTGCGCGGCCGACGTTAGCCGTTTTGCTGCGTTATGGACTAGCTGTTACTTCGGTTGCGGCAGCGCTCGGGACAACCCTCATCCTGCGGCACTACAATTCACCGCCTCGGTTCATCTCCCACTTCACTATGATCGCAATCGCCATCACCCATCGCCATCAGCCGATCGTCGGGATTGTGGTGGCGTTGATCTTTGCGGTGGCGTGGCCGGAGACGGAGAGAGCAGCATCTGGGAAGACATGAATTCTTTGACACCAACCATGCTGCTGAAGCATCGGTAGCTTTGCGGGAGACACAGCGAAGGATGGTGACTTGTGGCCAAGAAAAAAGTAGCAGACTTGTTGGTGGAGGTTCTCGCTGAAGCAGGAGTTCGGCAAATTTACGGTGTTTGCGGCGACTCGCTCAACGGCGTCACCGACTCGATTCGCGGACAGAAACAAATTCAATGGATTCACGTGAGGCATGAAGAGACAGCAGCGTTTGCCGCTGGAGGGGAAGCTCATCTCACGAGGCGGCTGGCGGTCTGCGCTGGGAGCTGCGGTCCCGGGAACCTGCATTTAATCAACGGGCTCTACGACTGTCACCGCAGCCGTGTTCCCGTCCTGGCCATCGCGGCGCAAATTCCAAGCAATGAAATCGGGAGCGGATATTTTCAGGAGACCAAACCAGAGCATCTCTTCGCGCAATGCAGCCATTATTGTGAACTGGTTTCTCAACCCGAGCAGATGCCCCGTGTCCTTGAGATTGCCATGCAAACCGCAATCTCACAGCGCGGCGTTGCCGTCGTTGTCCTGCCTGGCGACGTGGCCTTGCGCGATGCCGTTGAACAAGGGCCACGTCTGCATTTTCCACCGCCGAAACCCAATGTGTGTCCTTCCGATGATGAACTGACTACCCTGGCGGGGGTTTTGAACAATTCAAAAAGGACAACGATTCTTGGTGGCGCGGGCTGTGCCGGAGCTCATGCGGAGTTGCTCGGGCTTGCCGGCAAGCTGAAAGCCCCGATCGTGCATGCGATGCGGGGGAAGGAGTTCATCGAATACGACAACCCATTTGATGTGGGCATGACCGGCCTACTCGGGTTTTCGTCCGGCTATCACGCCATGATGAACTGCGACGTGTTGCTGATGATCGGTACCGACTTTCCTTACCAGCAGTTCTATCCCAAGGACGCAACGGTTATTCAAATTGATGTCCGTGGAGAACAACTGGGCAGGCGCACAAAAGTCGACTACGGCTTTATCGGAGATGCGAAGACAACCGTCAGTGCCCTTTTGCCAAACCGGACCAGAACGAGTTCGATACGCACTTGAATGCCTCGATCGAGCACTATCGTAAGGCACGCCAGGGCCTCGATGAACTTGCGACAGATGGACAAGGTAAGAGGCCCATCCATCCTCAATATCTTGCCCGAGTGCTCGACGAGCTCGCTACGAAGGACGCTATTTTCTCCTGCGACGTTGGCACTCCGGCGATTTGGACGGCCCGCTACCTGACGATGAACGGCAAACGGCGGATAATCGGCTCCTTCAATCACGGTTCCATGGCCAATGCGCTCCCGCAAGCCATTGGAGCGCAGGTGAGTCATCCTGGCCGTCAGGTGATCTCGTTGTCCGGGGACGGCGGACTCGCGATGCTCATGGGCGATCTGCTCACGCTTCGGCAGTTGCAGGTGCCGGTCAAGGTGATTGTCTTCAAGAACGACTCGCTGGCTTTTGTGGAGTTGGAAATGAAAGCAGCCGGCATCGTCGATTTTGGAACAGATCTGCACAACCCAAATTTCGCGAAGATCGCAGACGCCGCAGGTCTCCTTGGACTCACGGCCGAAACACCGGATCAGGTAGTGCCCGTGATTGCGCAAGCTCTCAAGCATGACGGACCTGCTCTGGTCGAAGTCCTTGTGAGCAGGCAGGAGCTCTCCATGCCACCGACCATTACTCTCGATCAGGCCAAAGGCTTCAGCCTCTTCATGCTGAGAGCAGTTCTCAGCGGGCGCGGCGACGAAATCATCGACCTCGCGAAAGTGAATCTCCTCCGCTAAGTTCGCGGCAACTTTTTCGGTGTCAAGAGAATAGAAAGGAAGCAACGAGAATGGCTACAAAACAGCAGTTTACGCAGTCAGGTTTTCCGGACGTCCTCCGCGGGATGGATCTCCTCAACCGCCAAGGGCTGAACAAAGGCACAGCGTTCACGGAGGAGGAGCGAAGCAAGCTTGGCTTGCACGGACTCCTCCCGCCTCACGTCGAGAGCCTTAATGAGCAAGTAGTTCGCGCGTACGAGGCCTACAAGCGAAAGGACGACGATCTGGAGCGACACATCTATTTGCGCGCTCTTCAGGACACCAACGAAGTCCTCTTCTACAGGCTACTGGTCGACCACATTGAAGAGATGACACCGATGGTCTACACACCGGTCGTCGCGCTGGCATGCCAACAATTCAGTCACATCTACCGGAGGCCCCGCGGCTTATTCATTTCCTATCCGCTGCGCGACTCTATCCCCGCGCTCTTGTGGAATCGTCCCAATCCGAAAGTCGGCGTGATTGTCGTCACGGACGGGGAGCGCATCCTGGGCATCGGTGACCAGGGCGCAGGCGGCATGGGAATCCCGATTGGCAAGCTATCCTTATATACGCTTGTCGGAGGGATTCGTCCGGAACGGACGCTGCCCATCGTGTTGGACGTAGGAACGAACAATGCGGAACGACTCAACGATCCCGAGTACCTCGGCTGGCGACACGAACGGATTACCGGTCAAGCGTACTTTGACTTCGTCGATCAGTTCGTTCAGGCCGTGAAGCAGGAACTTCCCGGAACATGTCTGCAATGGGAAGACTTCGCGACCCCGCATGCGCGCCCCATTCTTCAGCGCTATCACGATGAATTGCTGACTTTCAATGACGACATCCAGGGGACTGCGGCTGTTGCTCTAGGAGCGGTTCTGGGCGCCGTCAAAGTGACCGGGAAAAGTTTGAAGGATCAGCAGATCGTCATGCTGGGAGCAGGTTCCGCCGGCATAGGCGTTGCCGATGGATTGCGTGCGGCAATGAAAGGGGAAGGTCTCTCCGAACAGGAGGCGCGCAGCCACTTCTGGGTCGTTGACAGAGACGGTCTTCTGCGTTCAGGGCGAAAAGACCTTAGCCCGGAACAGAGTGTTTATGCCCAGCCAGAGGACCGCGTCTCCGGATGGCCGCGAACTTCCAACGGTCACATCGGACTTGCCGACGTGATTGGGAAGATCGAAGCAACAATTCTGATCGGTCTTTCTACCGTTGGCGGCACTTTTTCGGAATCGATTGTTCGTGAGATGGCACGCAAGGTTCAGCGACCGATTATCTTCCCGCTCTCGAATCCGACCTCCAAATCGGAAGCGAAAGCAGATGATTTGATTCGTTGGACCGACGGACGTGCTCTCGTGGCCACGGGCTCACCTTTTGCGCCTGTCAGCTACGGCGGGCACACGATTCCGATCGCACAGTGCAACAACATCTTCATCTTCCCGGCGATGGGGCTTGGGGTTGTCGCGTCGGGCGCTCGGCGCGTCACGGACGCGATGATGCTGGCGGCGGCCCGAGCACTCGCCGTGAATTCGCCCGCCCTCAAAGATCCTTCTGCGTCTTTGCTACCTCCTTTGACCGACATTCGGAGGGTGGCCGCGCAAATCGCGATAGCGGTTGGTATCGAAGCGCAAAAGGAGGGCCTTGCTCCAAAGCTGGCCGAGGATGAACTTCGTCAGCGCGTGACGGCAGCGCAGTGGATTCCGGCCTATCCATCTTTTGCCCCAGCCAAGATGTAAGGCAGATGTAGGTAAGAGGAGCCTGCGATGCAAAGTGTCCAGGGTTTGCCGATCAAAACCATAAAGAAAGTCACCGCAAAAGCTGACGCACGAAATGGTTCAAATAGCGCGCTTTGCATTAGGAAAGCCCGTGATGCTGCATAACATTCTCGTGTCGATCGAGCTCCTCGCTGACGCCTGCCGCTCTTTCTCTCAGCGCTGCGCCACGGGGATTCAACCAAACGAAAAACGGATCAAGGAGCAGCTCGACAATTCGCTCATGCTGGTCACCGCCCTCAATTCGCACATAGGATATGAGAAGGCGGCAAAGATCTCGCTCACCGCGTACCACGAGGACCTCAGTTTACGCGAAGCTGCTCTCAAACTCGGTTTTGTCACTGCGGAGCAGTTTGATTCATGGGTACGCCCGCAGGACATGACTCATCTACTGGGAGGAAATCTATGAGCAAGCAGTGGAAGGTAGTCATCGTGGGCGGTGGTTTTGGAGGGCTTTGCGCGGCCCAAGCCCTGAAATCAGAGCCGGTGGACGTTACTCTGATTGATCGGCGCAACTATCACCTCTTTCAGCCACTGCTCTATCAGGTTGCCACAGGCTCTCTCTCTCCAGGCGAGATTGCGGCTCCGTTGCGCAGCGTCTTGAGCCGCCAGAAAAACACCCGCGTGTTGCTGGGCGACGTCCAAGACATCGATCCGACATCGAAACACGTGTTGCTCGCTGACGGAGCGAGCTTCGAGTACGATTCGCTGATTGTTGCAGCGGGTTCACAGAGTTTCTATTACGGCCACGAGACTTGGCGAGAATGGGCTCCAAGCCTGAAGAGTGTGGAGGAGGCGACAGGCATCCGACACAAGATTCTTTACGCGTTCGAGGTCGCCGAACGAATTTCTGATCCCGCTCAGCGACGTGCATGGCTCACGTTCGTCATTGTGGGTGCAGGGGCAACAGGAGTAGAGCTTGCCGGAGCTATTGCCGAGATCGCACGGCAGACGCTCAAGCATGATTTTCGCTCTATCCACCCGGAGGAGGCCCAGATCATTCTGATGGACGGGGCGCCGCGGGTGCTTCCGCCCTTCCCGGAAGACTTGGCGAATAAGGCCGCTCGCACGCTTGCGAAACTCGGAGTGCAAGTGAAAACCGGCCTGATGGTGAAAGACATGGATAAGGAGGGCCTGACCATCCAGAGTCGTGATGGTATAGAGCGCTTGGAAGCCAGGACCATCCTTTGGGCGGGGGGCGTGACAGCATCGGCCTTGGGAAAGGTTCTGGCTACGCGCACGAAGGCGGAGACGGACAGAGGAGGACGAATCAAAGTAGGTCCTCAACTTACTGTTGCCGGATATCCGGATATTTATGTGGTGGGAGACCTCGCTCTATCGATAGACTCCAACGGAAAACCGCTGCCGGGTGTGGCTCAAGTGGCCATGCAACAGGGAACCTACGCCGCACACGCGATTGTTCAGAAAGTACAAGATGAAAAGGAGCTTCCACCCTTCAAGTATTTCGACAAGGGGAGTCTGGCAGTGATTGGCAGGTGGGCTGCAGTCGCGAATGTGTTCGGCTTCCACCTGTCTGGGTTGCCGGCGTGGCTCGTATGGGCGTTCATCCATCTTATGTACATAGTTGAGTTCCAGAGTCGCATTGTGGTTTTCATCCATTGGGCAATCCAAGATCTGACCTTCAGTCGCGGGGCACGAATCATTACCGGGGCCGCAGCTACTGACTTCAACTTCAACAACGAGCTTGCCTCGCTTGTGAAGCCTCCATTTGAAAAGACGGTAGCTGCAAAAAAAATGTAAGCGCTATAGACTGATCGAAACGGGAAGCGGCAGTGATGAACACGCCCTGGCGATGGTTTGCCCTTCTAATGGTAACTGCGGCGATTTGTAAACTCGCCTCGAGGCAGAGTGAACCTCCTTCACCAGACCGTTCCTGGCATCTCCCCGCCGAACGCGAAGTCCGGGCAGAGGCGAAAGCTTTGCGAGTTTCGCGACTCGCGATCGATGCTACCAAGTCGTATTCGCTCGCTAAGCTGGTGGATTTCGCGGAGCGCAACAATCCAGAGACACGCGTGGCATGGGAAGGCGCCAAGGCCCGAGGAGCCGCTTTGCAAATCGCGCAAAGCGAATTGTATCCGGCCCTAGCCGCCGTTGCGCTCTCGCAAGTGCACCGCGAGGACCTGTTGTTCGGCAGCAGTTTTGTGCGTCAGACGGTCGCAGCGTTTGGATCGGCAGTGCAGTTGGATTACATCATGTTTGACTTTGGCGCGCGCGCGGGTCTCATCGCAACTGCCCGTGCGGAGCTCGCTGCAGCCAACTTTGCCTTCAACGACACGCACCGAAAGATCATCTTCCAAGTCGCGGACACTTACTACCGGCTGCTGAACGCCGTCGGGCAAGTCGACGCGGCCGAAGCCAGCTTGCTGAACGCGAAGACCGTACAGGAAGCAGCGGAAGACGGATTAGAACGCGGCCTTGCCACTCTTCCGGATGCTCTGGAAGCTCGGAGCGCCACAGCGCAGGCGGAATACGATCTGCAGTCGGCGCGTGGGTTCGAAGAAATCGCGCGTGGCGATCTGGCGACCACGCTCGGCATTGCGCCGACCGTACGCATCCGAGTGCAGCCACTCGACGAACTGCCGACTCCCGAGGTGCACGATGATTCCATCGAGCAGTTACTGGATCGCGCATTAGAGCAACGCCCCGACCTGCTGCAACAGCTAGAGGGCGTGAAGGCTGCAGAGGGAACGATTTGAGAGGGGCGCGCGCCTTACTACCCGTCGGTGAAGTTCGAGACGACAGCGGGTGGACTGTTTCAATATGGATGGCAGCAACAACTTCCGGCAACTCATAGAACGGGTCTGACCGGAACAGGAGCAGTGCGACTGGATTGGACCATTTTTGACGGAGGAGCTCGAAAGAACAATCTGCTGAAGGCCGAGGCCAAGGCCGAAGTCACTATGGATCAGATTGCCGATGAGGTATGGCGAAGCTATTCAAACGTAAAAACAGCATTGCGCCAGCGTCTGGCGGCCACCGCACTTCTGGAAGCCGCGAGCCAATCCTACGCCGCGGCTGTTGAAGCGTACGGCTACGGCGTGCGCAGTTTGCTCGATGTTACGGCGGCGCAGCGAGCCCTGGCATAGGCCCGAACCGCTGATGTTGCGGCACGCACGCAGGTCCTTGACATCCTGGCCGATCTGGCTTTTCGGACGGGCGACCTGATGCGAATCACCGGTTCCAAGGACCAGCCATGAACCAGGCAGCAAAACGCACTGCCGCGGGAGCGCTGCTTCTGCTTGGCCTGCTTCCGCTTGCTGGTTGTCAGCAAGCGGAAGCGTTCAACATCCTGGGCTCTTTTTTTCCGGCTTGGCTTGTTTGCTTGACCTTGGGAATTCTGCTGGCGGCGGGAACTCGTTTCTTGCTGTTGGCGGTTCACCTGGGTGAAGCGCTCTCTCCTCCGATCGTGATGTATCCCTGCCTGGCGGCCCTGTTCACATTTGGACTTTGGCTCCTTTTTTTCCACTGAGGAGGCCAGAATCCCAGGCTGAGAAATAATCCCGGCGCCAGAGCTACGACAAGCACGCCGTTCACGTTCGCAATGAACGATGGCGCTCAGGCGGCAATTACAAAATGCATGATCAGACGGTAGGCATAGTGCCGCCATCAATGACGTAGTCCGCGCCGTGAATCGAAGCTGCGCGATCGGATGCTAGGAATGCCACCAGTTCGGCAACTTCCTCCGGCTGGCCGGGTCGGCCGATGGGAATGCCTCCGATCATGTTCATGATTTGCTGGCGCGCGGCGTCCTCGCTGATGCCGCTGCTCCGGGAGAGTTGCACGATCA
>WNFK01155908.1_pt1 | contig 34571 bp, 33 predicted proteins | sample 5400281 | NCBI WGS metagenome assembly WNFK01 (sample SAMN13153350, study PRJNA577476) | soil metagenome | isolation source: 20 cm soil on Douglas fir-dominated hillslope | place: USA:California | collected 2013-09-17
GCGCGTACTGCTTCGCAGGCTGAGCTGAAGAAGGTTGGCGAGGAGTGTGATAAGGCTCACCGGACCACGGGGCGCGGGGCGGGAACCCGCGAACCCGTGGCCGGTCCCCGGGTAGAGGACGCGCACTTAACCCGAGGACCGGACATCATGCGACGGATTCTCATTGTGCTCGTGCTGCTGCTCGGCGCCGCCGGCGTTTCCCGCGCCGCGGCCCAGCGCTCGCATTTCGGCGTGCACGGCGGTTACAACTTCGACAGCGATGACTTTCTCATCGGCGCGCAGCTCCACATGCCGGTGGCGCGGTCGATCGAGTTCTACCCGTCGTTCGACTACTACCTGGTGGACGCTGGATCGCTGGTCGGGTTCAACGCGGACCTCAAATTCCGCAGCCTGGGCACGCCGCTGTACTTCGGCGGTGGACTGAACATCCTGCGGGCGAGCGGGAACTCGGACACCGGCTTCGATCTGTTCGGGGGCTTCGAGACGCGCTACGGGCGGACCCATCCGTACGTCGAGGGGCGCGGCCTATTTCACGGCAATTCGTCGCTCCAGCTGCTCTTCGGGCTGAATGTGACGTTGTACTGACGAAGGTGACATGAGGGTAGGGGCGCAGCATGCTGCGCCCCTACTTCCATCCTCTCAGGCTCCTTACAAAGTCGTGGAGCACTAAGAACTTCTCGTACAACCTCACACCCTTGCGCTTCCGGCCGAACTCCGCGAATAGCTCGCGGAGCCGGCCGCGGCGGGCGACGTAGAAACGGAACGTCTCCGCAAAGTCCTCCTGCGGGTGCGTCGCCGCATACGCGCTGACGTAATCGGTCAGGGTCGTCGCGATCCGGCGCCGCTCGAAGTCCACCCAGTGCTCGTCCGCCACGCGGTAGGCTTTGCGCACCTCACCGAAGGTGCGGCGGAAGCGGCCCGAGCGTGTCCACGCCCAGTGATGATAGAGGAATGAGTGGCCGAGCTCGTGCAGGAGCAGGCCGGTGAGCATGTTCCACGAGATCTCGTCGCGGCGGCGCTTGCCGGTGACGTAGCGGCGGTCGAGCTCGATCACCTTGGGGGCGCGCGGCGCGACGCCCGACACGCCGGGCCGCAGCGCCACGCGGTAGTGCCAGTCGCGGATGCGGGAGACGATCAGCAGGCGCCGCGCGCGCCGCAGCGCTCGCGGAATGAGATCGCCGCCGGTGGCGTCCTCGCCGCACCAGGGGCACGTCGCCATCCAGTCGTCCACGCCGCACCGCATCGGATACATCACGCCACCGCCGCAGCCCCAATCGCAGCGGGCGTGGAACTTGAACCCCTTCGGCGCCTTGAGCGGCTCGTCGCTCGAGTCCTCGTCCTCGATGTTGCGGCCGCACCAGGGGCAGAACGACGAGGCGTCCGACACCATCCAGCCGCAGTAGGCGCACTCGGCGTTCGTCTCGCGCAGCGTGTCGCGCCACTCGAGCCGCCGGCTGCAGCTCGGACAGTAGCTCCAGAACCGCTCCAGCTCGGTATGGCAGCGGGGACACCGCGTCTCGGGGGTGGGGACTTCGCGCCTGCTCACCGTGCCAGCGCCTCGTCGACGATGCGTTGAATGAACGCGTTGTACTTGAGCCCCGATTTCTCCGCGGCCTCCGCCAATTCGTGCTCGGCCGCGATGAAGGGGTTCGGATTTACTTCCAGCACGTACACCTCGTTGTCGTGCGCCAGGCGGACGTCCACGCGGCCGTAGTCCTGCAGCCACAACGCGTGAAAGGCGGTGCTGCAGATTTCGCCGATCCGCCGCGTCAGCTCGTCGGATACGCCTTTGGCAAACACGTTCTTGATCTTCTTTTTCTTGCGGTAGTCCTCGTCCCACTTGGCCTTGTAGGTGGCGATGCGATGCTCCGCGGTTTCGGGCTCCCCGAACGTCATCTCGGTCAGCGGCAGCACTTCCAGCGTATCGTTGCCGAGCAGACCGACGTAGACCTCGCGGCCCTCGACCAGCTCCTCGACGATCGCGGCCTGGTGGTACTTGGTGTGAATGAACTCCACGCGCTGCGACAGCGACGCGTCGTCCTCGACGACCGATGCCTGGGCGATGCCGATCGACGCATCCTCGAGCAGCGGCTTCACGATGAGCGGGAACCGCAGCTCCGACGGGCGCACCAGCTTGTCGCCCTCGTGAAACTCGGCAAATGCCGGCACCCGGATGCCGTGATAGGCGAGGACTTTCTTGGTCAGCGACTTATTGCGGGCGACGAGCAACGCGGTCGGCGAAGATCCCGTGTAGCGATAGCCGTACATGTCGAGGAGCGCGGCGATCCCGTACTCGTGCCGCGCGTTCTTGCGGAAGCCCTCGCAGCCGTTGAACACCAGCTTGGGCTGGAAGTCCGCCAGTTTCGCAAGCAACGGCGCGACGTCATCGCCAATACCGATCATGCGCACGTCGTGGCCGCCGGCCATGAGCGCGCGGGCGACGTCGTACTCCGCCTCTTCGGCTTTCTCCTCGACCTCGCGCTTGAACGCCGCATCCTCCCATTCGGGGTGCAGCGAATCGAAAATGACGGCGATCTTCATGGCATCTCAGCGCCGGCCTGACACGTGGATATCGAGCGCACGTAAGCGCTGCATATCCCGCCGCACCGTCGTGAGCGCGATGAGGATGATGACGCCGCCCAGCAATCCGACGGCCGGCAGGAGGAGCATCGCGGTGCGCAGATCTCCGGTCCGGTCGGACAGGTACCCGATCAGCGGCGGCGCGAGGGCGTCACCGGCGAGGTGCGAGAAGAGCACAAACGCGCCGAGCACGGAGGCTTGGACCGCCGGCGGCACGACGTCGAGGATGACGGCCACCAGCGGCCCGTTGTACCAGGTGTAGAGGAAATACGTCGCCAGAATGAGCGGCGCGAACCAGCGCAGGTCGTGTACGAGCAACAGCGCCGCACACACGGGCGCGCCAAGGACGAACCCGGCGCCGGACGCGAGCACGCGGCCGCCGTGCCAGCGCTGTTGCAGCCGGTCGGCGAGCCTGCCGCCCACCAGGGCGCCCAGCACGCCGCCCGTGAGCGCCCAGACGCCGAACTCGGCGCCCACGCGTGCGACCGTGAGGCCATGGATCCGCTGCATGAATGCCGCCGCCCACGCGATCAGTCCGTTCACCGCGAACGTCACCATCGCACCGCCCAGGAACACCCAGATCAGCGTTGGTGTCCGGAGCACAAGGACGGCAGCGTCCAGAAAATCATCGAACGCGCCCGCCGCCACGGCGCCCGCTTCGGTCGTGCGCCGCACCGCGAGCGGCACGAGGCGCCACACGGTCCACGCGATCCCGATGCTCATGCCGACGCCGAACACCGCCGTGCCGAACTGTGATGGAATTCCCTCGAACAAGGAAAGAAAGCCCGCGAGCAAAGCGCCGACGCCAGAACAAATCGCGAGCGGCATGACGTAGCGGGTGACGCCGTGCTTGCCATGCTGCCACCACTCGCCGAGCGTCTCGACGATCGGCGGCGGGGGACGGCGATCGACCTCGCGCAGGCGCGAGGCAAGCACCGCCAGCAGGAGCCCCGGAACGCCCATCCAGATGAAGGCCCAGCGCCACCCGTACTTTTCCGCGATGACGCCACCGAACCAGATGCCGAGCACGCCGCCGAGCGCCATACCGACCGAATACACCCCGATGGCAAACGCGCGCCGCCGTCCCTTGTAGTACTGGGCGATGATCGCCTGTGACGCCGGGCCGTAGCCCGCTTCTCCGAACCCGACCAGCGCCCGGCAGGTGAACAACTGCCAGAATTGGCGGACAAAGCCGCCGGCCGTCGTCGCCGCGCTCCAGACGGCGACGCCGAACGTGATCACGCTGCGGCGGGACCGCAGGTCGCCGATGACGCCGAGGGGCAGCGCGGCCAGCGACAACACGACGATATACGCGGAGCCGAGCCAGCCCAGCTGCGCATCCGACAGCTTGAGGTCGCTCTTGATCGGCTCGAACACCGCAAAGACGACGTTGCGGTCGAGGTAGTTGAGCAGATTGACGAGCGTCAACAACGCCAGGACGTAGACGGCGTACGCCCTGGTCTGAGAAGGGGACTTCGCGGTATCAGGTCGCTCGGCCGCCAGTTGCCGCCTCGGCGCGCGCGTCCCGGTCGGCTTTCGCCTCCAGATATGAATCGGTCAACTCGCGCATCATGTCAGCACGCCGGTCATACAGGCGCTTCAGCTTCCTGGGCTTCCGGCGGGCCAGCGCATACGCGGCCAGAATCGGAAAGGCCACGGTGTTGTCGAGATAGGCGACCACGGTGCCCGGCAGCTTGTCGGGATCGACCTTGCCCCAGCTCACGGCCTCCGCCGGGGTCGCACCCGACAGGCCGCCCGTGTCAGGACGCGCATCGGTCAGCTGCAGATAATAATCATGGCCCTTCTCGCTGATGCCGAGCACTTCCTGAATCTGGGGCTCGGTCTGGAGCACGAAGTTCTTGGGACTCCCGCCGCCGATGATCAGCACACCGCTTTTGCCGCCGCTGACCTTGGCGGAGAAGACGATCGCCGATGTCTCGTTGACGTCGGCGCTGACGTCGAAGCGCAGCTTGCTGCCCGAGAGCGCCTGCTCGGCGACATTCATGCCGATCGACGAGTCGCCGGGCGAGGAGGTGTAGATCGGCACAGCGGCGGCGTGCGCGGCGCCCAGCACCGATTTGCGCGACAGCCCGAGTGCTTTTTCGCGCTCCAGCACGTAGCCGCCCAGCAGATAATGGTACTCGGCGGTGCTCATCGGGCGCTGGAATTCGTCCCGCGCCGAGACTTCGCGCACGAACCGATCGGTGGAGAGCAGGACGTCGTAGTCGAAGAAGATGTCGTAGATCCGCACCACACCTTCTTCCCGCAGCACGACGTCGTCTGCGAACGGCGTCCCCCGGTGCATCGCCATGCCAAGTCCGAAGTGGGCGTCGTGGTAGAGATTCGCACCGGTCGAGACGATCCAGTCCAGAAAGCCCGCCTCGATGAGCGGGATGATCGTCGACATGCCCAATCCAGCCGGCGTCATCGCGCCGGTGAGGCTCATCCCCACGGTCACGTCGTCTTCCAGCATGCGCTCGGCGAACAGCCGGCAGCCTTCCCCCAGCCGGCCGGCATTGTAGGCCAGAAAGGCGTTGTCGACGAGATCGGCGACCGTCTCCTTCCCGCTGACCGGCTTGGGGCTGATCCGCTGCCCGCGCAGGTATTCGCTTTGCGTCATCGCGCCGCCTGCGCGGCGCTGTTCATCGCCCGGAACGCGCGCGTGCGCCGCTCGCGGGCTTCAATGATCCAGCCGAGGGCTTCCTTCGGCTCGTCGGTGACGAGAAACAGATTCAAGTCCTCCGGCGAAATCTTTCCCTCCCCGGCGACGCGCTCCTTGAGCCAGTCGGCGAGTCCCATCCAGTAGTCGCGGCCGAAGAGGACGACGGGGAACTGTTTGACCTTCCCCGTCTGCACGAGGGTCAGCGCCTCGAACAGCTCGTCCATGGTGCCGTAGCCTCCGGGGAAGGTGATGAACGCGGTCGAATACTTCACGAACATCGTCTTGCGGACAAAGAAGTAGCGAAAGTTGACGGACCGCTCCACCCAGCGGTTCGTGCCCTGCTCGAACGGCAGCTCGATGTTGCATCCGATCGACAGGCCGCCGCCCTCTTTGGCGCCGCGGTTCGCGGCTTCCATGATGCCCGGCCCGCCACCGGTGATGATCGCGAACCCTTCCTTCGCCAAGAGGCGCGCCGTCTCCTGCGCGGCCTGGTAGTAGCGGTCGCCCTCCAGCGTGCGCGCCGATCCGAAAATCGTCACCGCGTTGCGCACGTCGGACAGCGTATCGAAGCCCTCCACGAACTCGCCCATGATGCGCAGCACGCGCCAGGGGTCGGTGCTCGTAAAGGACGCCCGCCGCTCGACCGGAACGACTTGCGGCGGGGTGAGGAGTTGCTCGTCCTCAGTGAGCGGGTTGCGAGGCGAGGCGCTCGGTTGCTCTGACATAGTCATCCTGCACGTTATAGAAGAAGGGCGAGAACCTGACGTGGCCGGGCCGGCTGTCTGCGATCACGCCGCCCGCCGCCAGGTGATGCACGGACGCCGCCGGATCGGGCATGGGAATCATCACGATGGCCGAGCGCCGCTCCGGCTCGGCGGCAACCTTCGGCTTGAAGCCGGCGGCGCGCACCGTGGCGATCAGGTCCTCCGTCAACGCCGCGGTCGCCTCCCGAATGGCCGGGATTCCGATTTCCTCGATGTACTCGAGGCCGCCGAGCTGCGCATACACCGCCGCAAGCGACGGGGTGCCCATCTCGAAACGCCGCGCGTCCTCGTGAAACGTCAACGCCCGCGGATCGAACGTGAACTGCTCGCGCTGGCCGAACCACCCGGAAATCCGCGGCTCGAGCGCGCGCGCCACCGCCTGGCGCACATAGAGGAAAACGATCCCCGGCCCGCCGAGCAGCCACTTGAGACCACCGGCGACCAGGGCGTCGACGCCCGCGTCCTGAACGTCCACGGGAATCTGGCCCACCGACTGGTAGGCGTCGATCAGGCACAGCGCGCCGTGCGCGTGCGCCGCGGCGGCGACCCGTTTGATATCCTGGATCGCGCCGGTGGTGAAGTACACGTGCGATGTGACGACCAGGGCGGTGCGGTCATCGATGGCGCGGGCGATCGCGTCGACCGGCACGCTGATGCGATCGGGACTCTCGACGACGACGAGCTCGACGCCACTGGGAGCCTTCGCGAGCCACTGATAGGCGACCGTCGGGAAATCGAGTGACGTGATCACGACTTTAGGGCGCCGCTTATAGTCGAGCGATTCGGCCACCGCACTGAGCGCGACCGAGATACTCGGCGCCAGGGCGATGTCGCCAGGGGGCGCGTTGATGACGCGACCGTAGCCCGCGCGGAGATCGCCCAGCGCTTCCCACCACACGTCGTACCACGCCGCCGCGCCGCGGCTCTGCCACAGATCGAGGAATTCCACTACCTTGCGGCGGGACCGCTCGCCCAGCGCTCCGAGCGAGCAGGTGTTGAGGTAAATGCTGTCCCTGAAGATGGGAAACTCGCCGCGGTATTTGGCGAGTCCAAGCGCGCGCGGTTGTACGCTGCTTGCGAGCGTCATAGGCCGGGAATATACAGAAGGAATGCAGCCTATCGCGAGTTGGTCCGCACTCTATTTGCGCTTGGCGCTCAGGGCGTTGGTGAGTCCGCGACTCGCCGTCGATTTGTTACGCCTCACGTGGAGTTTTCGCGCCCGCGACTGGTATCGCCGGCCCCCGTTTCTTCCGATTCCGCCACGCGACTACATGCGCTGGCGCATGTTCACCGCCTACGGCGACGAAGCGGCCGTCCCACCCGCCCGTGACGTCGTGAACTTCGCCCGCTGGCGGCGCGAGACGATGGGGCTGTGATCGAGATCAAACGTCTTGGCGCCAAGCTCGGCTTCTCGGCCGTGGGGATCGCGGCGCTCGAGCGAAACCCGCACGCGGCCGAGCTGGACCGCTGGCTGGCGGACGGGCACGCCGGCACCATGACGTACCTCAATCGCCAGGCGGAAAAGCGGAAGGATCCACGTCTGGTGATGCCCGGCGCGAAGACCGCTGTTGTGACGCTCACGAACTATTTCCACGGCGACCGGATTCCGAACCCTGCGCCCCGCGTCCCGCGAGTCGCCCAGTACGCCTGGTCGCCTGACTACCACGACGTCCTCGGCGAGCGCCTCGAGCAGCTCGCCACGGCGATCCGCGAGTTCGTGCCCGGCGCGACGACGCGCTGCTATGTGGACGCCGGTCCCGTGCCCGAGCGGGAGCTCGCTCAGCTCGCCGGGCTCGGCTGGATCGGCAAGAACACGATGCTGATCCATCCCGAGATCGGATCGTTCACGTTCATCGGCGTCGTGCTCACCGACGCGCGTCTCGAGCCGGACCTGCCCTTCGAGGCGGACCGCTGCGGTACGTGCCGGCGCTGTCTCGACGCCTGCCCCACCCAGGCCTTCGTCGGGCCGCGCGATCTCGACGCGCGCGCCTGTATTTCATATCTCACGATCGAACACCGCGGGGAATTCACGGCGAGGCAAGCTTCACAGGTCGGCGACTGGCTGTTCGGCTGCGACGTGTGTCAGGATGTCTGTCCGTGGAACGTGAGCTTTGCGCAGGCGACGCAGGATCCGGGATTCGCGTCGCGAACCGATGTCGCGCGACCCGACGCCGGTCAGCTGGCCACGATAGACGAGGCCGAGTTTCAGCGCCGCTACGACCGCACGCCGTTTACCCGTCCGGGGCACGACGGCATGCGCCGCAACGCGGCGGCGGTCCGCAACGACGTATGACGTCCACCGACGCCATCACCGAGCTGCAACGCAGGCTCGCCGACGGGCTCGCCAAAATCGACCCACACCACCGGCTGCTGGGACGGCCCGTGAGTTATCGCGTCATCGACGGGCAGATGCTCGAGATCACCTATCGCGACGTCGCCGGCATCGCCGATGGGGAGGTAAACGGAGTCAAGCGCATTATGGGGCGCGATTGCTCCTGCAGCGTCAGTCCACAGACCGCCGAGCAGATCAGCGTGAGGTTTGTCGTTCCACTCAAATAGCGAGTTGCGTGACGCGGAGCGCGTGGTAAGGTTTCCGGTTCCCGCGATCAAGCTGAGACCTTATGCGCCGCGTCACCCTTTTCTGTCTCGTGTTGTTGAGCACCACACGACTTGCCGCGCAAACGCCGTACAGGACACCGCCACAAGTAATCGTTGATATTCTGGACGCACCGCCACTGCCCTCGGCAAGCATTTCGCCCGACCGCCAATGGCTACTGCTGCTCGAGCAACGCAGCATGCCGACGATCGCCGAGCTGGCGGCACCCATGCTGCGCCTCGCGGGAAACCGCATCAACCCGCGCACGACGGGCCCGCAGCTCCCGGGCGGCATCACCGGACTCGTCCTGAAGCGCGTGGCGGACGGGACCGAGCGCCGCATCAACGGTCCGACGCCCGCGGCATTGTCGTACGTCATCTGGTCGCCCGACAGCCGCACCATCGCCTTCGTCCAGACGCGCGACTCGGGACTCGTCCTCTGGGTTGCCGACGCCGTCACCGGGCAGACCCGCGCCCTCACCGGCGCAAATCTCAACGCGACGAACGGCCCGCCGTGCCAATGGACGCCGTCGAGCACCAGCCTCCTGTGTGAGTTCATTCCGGAGGTCCGAGGCCCCGCGCCCGTCGCGCCGCAGACCCCCGTCGGCCCCACGATTCAGGAAACCCGCGGTCGCGCTGCCCCGGCCGCAACGTTTGAAGACTTGCTGAAAAACGCCTTCGACGAGCAGCTGTTCGACTACTACTTCACCGCCCAGCTCGCCCTGGTGAACGCCGCCACGGGCGCGCGCACCCCCGTCGGGAAACCCGCGATCTTCGACCGCGTCGAGGTCTCGCCTGACGGCGAGCACGTGCTCGTCGTACGCATCGTCCGGCCCTTCTCGTACCTCGTCCCCTCGGGCGCCTTCCCGCAGGAGATCGAAGTCTGGAACCTGAAGGGCGAGCTAATACACAGCATCGCGAAGCTGCCCTCGTCCGAAGGTGTCCCGATCCGCGGCGTGCGCACCGGGCCCCGCAACGTCCACTGGCGACCGGGCACGCCCGCGGCCCTCGTCTGGGCCGAAGCCTTGGACGGCGGCGACCCGCGCAGCAAGGCCGAGCGGCAGGATCGCGTCGTCACCCTCGCGGCGCCGTTCACCGCCGAGCCCACGGAGGTGGCGCGCCTCGCGAAGCGCTACGCCGGCCTGACGTGGGACACGCAAGGCGTGGGATTCCTGCAGGAGTACGACCGCGAGCGCCGCTGGTCCAAGACATGGATCGTCGACGCGAACAAGCCGGGCACTGCGCCCGTCCTGCTCTTCGACCGCAGCGCCGAGGAGCGCTACGCGGATCCCGGGTTCCCGATCATCCGCCTGACGTCCACCGGCGACGTCGCGATGCAGCGGAGCGGCGACTGGATCTACTTCACGGGTACCGGCGCCTCACCGCAGGGCGACCGGCCGTTCCTCGACCGCTTGAACCTCACGACTCGCAAGACCGAACGGCTCTGGCGTGCCGATACGGTCCACTACGAATCGGTCGTCGCGCTGCTCGACGACGCCGCCAAGAGCGTCGTGACGCGGCGCGAGTCGCGCACCGAGCCGCCGAATTACTTCGTGCGCCAGGGCACGAAACTGCGCGCCCTCACCGCCTTCAAAGATCCGGCCCCGCAGCTCACCGGGATTCAGAAGCGGCTGCTCACCTACACTCGGGAAGACGGTGTGCCGCTCTCCGGTACGTTGTACTTGCCCCCCGGTTACGTCCCTGGTTCACGACTTCCTGTAGTCATGTGGGCCTACCCGACCGAATTCGCCTCGGCGAGCGCGGCGGGCCAGGTCTCGGCGGCGCCCAACCGCTTCAACATCATCCGCGGGCCGTCACACCTCTTCTTCCTCACACAAGGGTACGCCGTGCTCGACGACCCGAAGATGCCGATTATCGGGGGCGACACGGCGAACGACCACTACGTCGAGCAGCTCGTGATGAGCGCGCGCGCAGCGGTGAAAGCCGTTGTGGACGCCGGCGTCGGCGACGCCGACCGCATCGGCATCGGCGGCCACAGCTACGGCGCCTTCATGACCGCCAACCTACTCGCGCATTCGGACCTGTTTCGCGCCGGGATCGCGCGGAGCGGCGCTTACAACCGGACGCTCACGCCGTTCGGCTTCCAGAACGAAGACCGCACGTTCTGGCAGGCACGCCCGGTGTACTTGCGGATGTCGCCCTTCGTGTACGCCGACTCGATCAACGAACCGATCTTGATGACGCACGGCGAGGCCGACAACAACTCGGGCACCTTCCCGATCAACTGCGCGGCTCGTGATGCTGCCGAACGAGGCGCACGGCTACGTAGGCCGCGAGTCGGTGCTCCATACGCTGGCCGAGATGATCGACTGGTTCGACCGCTACGTGAAGAACGCGCCGCCGCGGTCGCCGGGAGTGTCGTCGGGCGTTCGCTGAGGCTTCATTTCGCGGCGACGCGCGCGACGACGTCGTAGTAGAAGCGCACGCCGAACCGCAGCGCGTCGACGCCGACGCGCTCGTCGTTCCCATGGACGCCGCGCGAGTCGCCCTGCGTGAGCGGGAACGGCCCGAGCCCGTAGCTCGCGATGCCGAGGCGCCGGAAATAATGGCTGTCGGTGAACCCGGCAAGCATCAGCGTCGTCACGAGGGCGTTGGGGTCGCGCGCATGAGCGACGGCGGCGATCGCGCGAAACATTTCCGTCTCGGTCGAGCTCTCGGTCGCGGGCCAATTCGGCCCCTGGGGGCGAAACGACACGCCGGTGTCACCGACCACGCGCGTCAGGTCCGCGAGAAACGCCGCCGGATCCTGGCCGGGCAGCAGCCGGACATCGATCGCCGCCGTGGCGACGGGCGGAATGACGTTCGTCTTGTCACTGCCCCGGAGCCCTGTGATCGAGATGGTGTTGCGCAACAGCGCATTGTAGGTGAGATCGGCCGTGATCGCGCGAACCGCGACCGAATCGCGCAGCGCCGTGCGGATGTCGCTGAACCAGCGGCGGACGGTCGAGTCGCGCTCGATCGTGGCGAGATCGCGGAACGAGCGATCGACAGCCGGGGTCAGGGTGAGCGGCGTGCGCCACTCCGCCATGCGGTTCAGCGCCCGAATCAGCCGATGGACGGGGTTGTCCGGCGTGGGGCGGGAGCCGTGGCCGGCCGTGCCGCGGGCCGTGGCATCGAGCCAGAACGGCGACTTCTCGGTCGTCCCGACGCCGCAGAACTCAACTCCCCCGTGTCCGTCGGCGCGGGTCAGACCGCCCTCGTTCAGCAGAAATTCGGCGTCTTTCACGAGGTCGGCCTGGTGATCGACGATCCAGGCGGCGCCGACGCCGGCGCCAATCTCCTCGTCGGACGTCGCCAGAAAGATGATGTCGCGCTTCAACGGAACATGCGCGCGCTTCAGGATGAGCATCGTCATGAGCTGCGCGATCGCCTCACCCTTCATATCGAGCGCGCCGCGTCCCCACACAGCGCCGTCCTTGATCAGACCGCTGAATGGATCCACGGTCCAGTACTCGCGCGATGCAAGCACCACGTCCATGTGGTTCAGCAGAATCAGCGGGCGCGCGCTTCCGTCGCCCGCCAGGCGCGCGTACAGATTGGCCTTCCCCGGAGCCGGCTCGAAAACTCGCGCCTCGATCCCATCCCGCCCGAGCACCGCGGCGAGCCAGCGCGCGGCGGCGATCTCGTTGCCGGGTGGGTTGGTGGTGTTGATGCGCAGGTACTGCGACAGGAGCGTGGTCGCTTCCTCGCCGAGCGCCTTCCAGTCGGCATCGCCGGGCGCCGACATGAGCGCGACACGCGCGGGCGTCACAAATTCCGGAGCGGATGATGGGCCGGCGAGCGGCGGCATGGCGCGATGCGCGCACGCGGCGGTACCAAGCAGGAACAGCAGGACTGTACGATTCACGCGCTAGTCTAGCACCAGAGTCTCGCCGTGCGCGAGCTGACGATAGCCGCCCGCGGGCAGCCCGGCGCGCTGCCACGCCGCGCGGGCGCGGACCGGCGGCTCGTCCATCGCTTCGTCGGTGAGCTTGAACGTGCCCCAGTGAATCGGCACCATCACGCGCGCGTTCAGGGCGCGGAAGGCCTCCACCGCTTCCTCCGGATTCATGTGGACATAGCGCATGAACCAGCGCGGTTCGTACGCCCCGATGGGCATGAGTGCGATGTCGAACGGACCACAACGTGCGCCAATCACACCGAAGTCCGGGTGATAGCCGCTGTCACCGGCGAAAAACACCCGCCGGCCGCTCGCGGCGGTGAGCGCAAAGCCACACCACAGGGTGTCGCCGCGGTCGCGGAAGCCTCGGCTGCTGAAATGCTGCGCCGGTGTGGCGGCGACGCGCAGTGCTCCAATCTCATGCTCCTGCCACCAATCCAGCTCGACTACGCTGCGTCCCCCGCGCTTCTGGACGAAAACCGCGAGACCCAGTGGCACGACCCACACCGCGGACGGGTGAGATGCTGCGAGTCGCCGGACGGTTCGATCGTCGAGATGGTCGTAGTGATTGTGCGACTGCAACACAAGGTCGAGCGGCGGCAGCTCGTCGAAGCCAATCCCCGGGGCGACCCAGCGGCGTGGACCGGCGAATCGCACCGGCGACGCGCGCTCGCTCCACATCGGATCGGTCAGAATGTTGAGCCCACCCAGCTGCACGAGGAGGCTCGAGTGTCCCACCCACGTCACGGTGAGTTGTGAAGCCGGCGCGCGGGGAGCGATGAAAGCGGGCGTCACGCGCGCGAAGACCGACGGGTCCGGATCCTTCGGCCGCGGCCGCGTCGTACGATGTACGAGCATCCATTTGAGGAGACTGCCGAACCCGGGAACGGCTTCGGCAACCCAAGGGTTGCGGAAGCCGCCGCCGGGGCGGTGATGTGATGGAAGCTCAGGCGCCGCCACGGCGCGCAATATAGCCGCGCCGTGACCCGGAGGGCGCTTACGGCGTGCTGTCGGGGGCTACCGAAATGACGAGCGTGTCCGCCAACGCGCCGCTCGAGGCGACAACTCGGCCCGATCCCACGATCTTGGACGTGACGCGCGCATAACGATTGCTGTCCACCGCGAGTGTGAGTATGGCGGTGTCCAAATTGTGCCATCCCACCAGGGCAGTCGGATCCTGCTGATGCTGCGCGTTCACTACAATCGCTTCGAGTGGATTCGTGTGATTCACGAGCATCGAGGCCGCACCCTGAATGAGTACGGAACCCCGGAATGCCGACAGGATCACGTTGTGCGTAGTCTCGGCGCCGGCATTCACGGCCACGTTCGAGTCGAGTGCCGACCCAAAGTTGCTTGCGGATGGCGTGGGCGGCGCCACGCCGACGATATAGGTACCGGGCAGCAGAAACGCGAGGCGATAGTGTCCGGCAGCATCGGTCTTGCCGGTCGACAGGATGAACCAGTTGTTCGGGCCACCACCCCAAGCGCTGACCGTCGCGTCCGCGACCGGGCCGGCCGGTCCCGCGCTGGTATCGTGCGAGACCGTACCCGAGATATTCCCCGTCGCCGCACGGTTGACCGCCCGGATCGCCGCGAAGAAGTCGAATGCGCCGTCGCCGAGCTGGTTGTACACGAAGGAGCGTCCCACATCGAAGTCGATGACGATGACCGCGCCGGTATCGGGAACGGTGATCGGGGCCTGAACAAACACGGCATACGATTCCTGACCCGAGCCGTTCCAGCGGACGACGGCCGGCGCGCCGTTCTTGAAGCGGATGCCCGCGGAGGAATCGACGTTGATGGTCACGCGCACCGCCTTGTACTGATCGGCGGTCACCTCGCCGATCCCCAGCGAATCGGTCAGGCCCTGCTGGAGCGTCAGCAGATCGACCTGGCGATGCGGCGCCGCGACGGTGACCCAGTGCATGCTGTCGGCCGACGTGCCCGTATCCGGGCGAGTGGAGACGTCGATTCCGACGATGTAGACCTGCACGCTCTGCACCGAGTCGAAGGGGAACGGGTCGTCGGTGAGGAGGACCTTCGCCATGGGCTTGAGGCCATAGGGACCGCCGAGGGCCCGGACATCGTCCTTATAACAGCCGGTGGCGATCGTTGCGACGGCCAGCAAGGCGAGGGTCGGTCTCGACATCGTCAAATTCCTCCTGGGGTGTTGCGCGGACGGCGCTATTGCATTGAATACCCATATGCCATTACGCGGCGTCACAGCCGCGACCACCTTTCACGTTGTGACGCGACGACTTAGACGATGGGTATAGAAAGAGTGGAATCAAGCGACGCAGAGCTGGTGCGCCGGGTCCGGGCCGGCGACATCGGCGCCTACGGCGCGCTGGTTTCGCGCTACCGCGATCGCTTGGGGCGCTATGCCGTCCACATGATCGGTGATCATGAAGACGCCGAAGAGGCGCTGCAAGACAGCTTCGTGCGCGCGTACCGGTCGCTGGCGCGCTGCTATGATCCGGCCCGGTTTGGCGCCTGGCTGTATGGGATTCTGGTGAACCGCTGCAGGACGACTGGGGCGCGCGCGGCGCGGCGCCGCCGGATGTTCGTGCGTGACGCCGACGCGTTGAACGGGGCCGCGCATGCCGACCAGGCCGATCGTCTGGAGTGGACGGACAGCGTCGACCGAGCCTTGGCCCGTCTCGCGCCCGAGTACCGCGAGGCGTTTCTGCTCAAGCACGTCGAGGATCTCGAGTACGAGCAGATCGCCGAGCTGACGGGCGCCGGAATATCGGCGCTCAAGATGCGGGTGAAGCGCGCGCGCGAGCAGCTGCAGAAGTACCTCAGAGAGGCCGAGCATGTTTGAACCAGAAGACGACGTCGTCGAACGCGTGATTCAGCAGCTCCGTCGTCCCGTGACGATTGATCCGGGACTCGACGCGCGCGTCATGCGAAAGATCGCCGACGTACCGCCGGCACAGCGCCGCGTCTGGCCTTTGTGGTCGCTGCTGGCCGCCGCAGCCGTGCTTAGTGCGCTCCTCATCACGCGTCCGTGGACTCGCGATGCCGGCCAGAGCGGCCCCGACGCGTTTCAGTTCATCCTTGTCGCTCCGCAGGCCGCCTCGGTGTCTCTGGTCGGCGACTTCAACGATTGGGACCCCAAGCGCGCGCCGATGCAGACGGCGCAAGGCGTCTGGGCGACTGTCGTCAACCTCGCGCCGGGACGCTATCGCTACGCCTTTCTCGTAAACGGCGTCGAATGGCGCGCCGACCCCGGGGCCCCGGCGGCGAAGGACGACGAGTTCGGTGCGCCGAGCTCGGTGGTAACGGTCGGAGGGAGAGGATCATGATCATCGTCGCATTGCTGTTGAGCGCGCAGGTTGCTGCGCAAGATCCACGACTCGAGCGTCTGGATCCCGACACGCGGTCTGCGGTCGTCGCTCTGATGGACTCGGCTCGTGGCGACGGCCTTCCGGTTGAGCCGCTGATCCAGCGCGCGTTGGAAGGTGCGACAAAGAGCGCCCCCGGAGCCCGGATCATCGCGGCCGTTCGCCGGCTCACGCTGGACCTCGGCAGCGCGCGCACAGCCCTCGGAACTGACGCGTCATCCCCGGAGCTGGAAGCGGGCGTGGCGGCACTGCGCGCCGGCGCAACGCCCCAGATCCTGACGCAGCTCCGTACCGTGCGCCGCCCGCCGCTCACGATGGCACTGTCGGTGCTTGCGGACCTGGTCGCGAGCGGGGTCCCCGCTGACAGCGCCGCGGCCGCCGTTCTCACGCTGGCGCCGAAAGCCCGCGACGCCGATCTCGTGGAGTTCCGGCGGGCGGTCGAGCACGACATCGCGCTCGGCGCACCACCCGGTGCCGCCACGTCTGTCCGCATGAACCCCGGCGCCCTCAACACCATGAACGGCCCCGGCGGTTCGCCACCGCCCCCTCCCCGCCGGCCGTAGCCCAGTCGCATCCGTGTGAGGACGCTCGCACTCATCGCATTGGCGTGTGGGGCGGCGGCCAACAGTCGTACCGTAGGCGCGCAAGTCACGGCCAACGTCGAGGCCGGCATCTCTGACGTGCGGTATGATGGATTTCTGGCGTCTGGTGCGGCGTCGATTGCTCCTACGCTGCGGTGGGAGCAGGCGCGGGGCCGCGGCTTCTTCACCGCTCGCGGCACCTACCTGCGGTTCGAAAGCGGGCGCCGCAGTCTCGATGCTTCGGCTAATGCCTCGTGGTTCACGCCCCTCGGTCGGCAGTGGCGTGGTGAGCTTGGCGCGACGGCCGGCGCGAGCGACTACGCAAACATCGCCAGATTCAGCCACGGCCAGGCGGACGCACGTCTCCACTGGATGAACGGGGACCACGGCGGCTGGGTCGCGGCGACGGCGGGAAGCTCCGCGTTCGGAGGCGGACCGCGCCCCGTCTTCGTCGTCACCCTGGGAACGTGGCTGCTCCGTTCCGACAAGACCGTGTCCGTGTCCGTGGATCGTTCCCGCATCGGCGACACCGCGTATACCGATCTCCGGTCCGCAGGGAGGTGGCGCAGCACGGGCATTGTACTCGAGGGCACGGTCGGAGCGCGTTTTTGGAGTCGCGGGGGCGGGCGCGGCGTGTTTGGGGATGGCAGCGCGACCGTGACAATCGCTCCCCATGCCGCCCTGGTCGTGTCCGCCGGTCGCTATCCCACCGACGCGGTGAGCGGAAGCATCGCCGGTCGCTATGTAACGGCCGCACTACGACTGGGAGCGATCGGCGTCCGCACACGTTCCGCACCGGGTCTTCCCGGCAACGTGCACGGGACGTGCGGCTCACACTGTTTGCTCCCGGCGCCACGACCGTCGAAATCACCGGCGATTTCACCGACTGGCAACCCGTGCCGTTGAGCAGGAATCCGGGGAACGGCGACGGGTGGCGTGGGACGTTCCGAATTCCGCGGGGCGTGCACCGCATCAACGTCCGGCGCGATGGTGGGCGCTGGCTGGCGCCCGGCGGTACGACGCACAGTGTCGACGACTATGACGGCGAGGTTGGAGTCTTCGTCGTTCCCTAGCGCGCGCCCCCGGCCAACTGCATCGCCTCAGGCCGCCGGCGCAACGCCAGCATCGCCCACACACCGAGCGCCGGTCCGATCGCCAGAACGCTCATGCTCCAGCGCCAGCCGATGACGGTCGCCACCTTCGGCAGCATGTAGATGGTGACGCACGTGAGCAGAAACCCGAGGCTCGTCTGCAGCGTCAACGCAGTGCCGACGTAATCACGCGGTGCCAGCTCACTCACCGCCGCGGAAAACTGCGCCGAGTCCGCGACGACGCTGACGCCCCACACCAGCAGCAGTGGGATCAACAGGGCGAGCGGCGCGGCAAACAGCAGGCCAACGGCGATGGCACAGCACCCGGAAATCACCATCGCCGCACTGGTCACGAGTGTCCGACCCCAGCGATCGGCGTACTTCCCGCCGAGCCAACATCCGATCGCCCCACTGCCCACGACCACGAACGTCACGAGCGCCGCCAGTCCCGTAACGTCGGCGAAGGGGCCACGGCGGGCGTGCTCGCTCGCTGCCACAAACACCGCCATCCAGGTCCACATCGCGTAAACCTCCCACATGTGGCCCAGGTATCCAAGGTTTGTCAGCAGCACGCCGGGATCCTTTAAGATCCGGGGCGCGGCGGCGAGAGAAAACGGCGGCGAGGTGGCGGCGAAGGGTCCATCGTTTGGCACCATGAGCACCAGCAGTCCTCCCACCAGCGCACTGACGGCGGCAATCACGAGGACAATTCGCCACGCCGCCGGCGCAACTGCCCACCGCAGCAGATGGGGACTGGCGGAGCCGACCGTGAGCGCGCCGACCACAATGCCGATCGCCAGCCCTCTTCCTTCTTTAAACCATCCCGCCGCGATCTTCATCCCGGGAGGGTAGACGCCGGCCAACGCGGCGCCCGTGAGGAGCCGGCAGGCCACGCCCGTCGCGAAGCCGGTGGAGGCAGCGACTCCGACGGTCGCAGCCGCCGCGAGCGCGGCGCAGCCGGCGACCAGGCGCCGCGCCGAGACGCGATCGGCGAGCGTGAAGATTGCACTTACGAGCGCTCCTGCCACGAACCCGAGCTGCACCGAAATCGTGAGCCACGACGTCCCGCCGGGCGAGAGCTGCCACACGCGCGCGAGCGTTGGGGCAACCGCGGATGCGCTGAACCATGGAGCCATCGCGAGAAGCTCGGCGATGGCCAGTACGGCAAGCACCCGTCGCGGGGTCACAGCCCGGTAGGATGGTCCAAAAAGACCCAGGGCAAATCGAACTTCTTGGAGACGTGCTCCGCCAGCGCTTTGACTCCGACCGTCTCCGTCGCGTAATGGCCGGCGTAGAAAACGTTGACGCCCAGCTCCTCGGCGTCGAAGAAGGTCCAGTGCTGTCCTTCTCCGGTCACGAACGTATCGAGCCCCGCCGCGGCCGCCTGTGGGATCAACGACCCTCCGGAACCTGTGACGATTCCAACTCGGTGCACGCGCTCGGGGCCGAACGGGAACAGTCGGGGGGCGGTGCCGAGCGCCTTGGTCAGCGCCCAACTCAGATCCTCTCGCTTGCCGTTGAATTCGCCCCAGACCCCGGCCGGAGCTCCGTGATACGATCCGAAGTCGCCGCGCACCTTTATCCCCAGCATGCGGGCGAGCACAGGATTGTTGCCGACGTCAGGGTGACGATCGAGCGGAAGGTGGGCGGCGTACAGCGCGATGTTTGCTTTGATCAATCCAGCGAGCCGGCGGTAGGCGGGACCGACGACCGGCCTGAGACCACCCCAAAACATTCCGTGATGCACGAGGAGACAATCGGCATGTTGTTCAGCAGCCTGGCGGACGGTTGCCTCGCATAGGTCCACGGCGGCAGCCAGTCGGTTGACGTCGCCGGAGTTGCTCACCTGGAGGCCGTTCAGGGCCTCAGGAGCGTCAGCGACCTCCGCCGCGATTCGTAGGTAGTCGTCGAGAAACTGGACTAAACTGTCTAGGCGCACTCAAGACACCGTGAGCACAGTATCGAGACATCCAGACGACTTTCCACATGATGGTGTCTGTAAGCGATTATGCTATAACAAGTTAGAGAATCCACATGCTGGGTCGGCGGTCGTGTGGATATCTCTAAGCTCGGGCTAAAGCCTGGCCGCTGCGCTCGGTAACCTGAGGCGGTTGGCCGGCGTCCTCTCCCATCCGCAGCACGCCGTTCATCTCGCCGCCCTCCTGTATGAGCAGACGCTTGGTGTGGACGTCGCCGTGGACGACGCTCGTCGCTTGGAGCTCGACACGCTCCTCGGCGTAGATCGCGCCGCGCACATCGCCGCCGATGATGGCTTCGCGACTCACGACATCGCCGTCGACTTCCCCGCCCCGCGCGACGAGAACCTGCTTTGCCGCGCGCACTGTCCCGTTCACGGAGCCTTCGATTTTCACGACGCCGTCCGCCGAGATGTCGCCGATCACGCGCATTCCCGCGCCGATGATGGACAGACCGGGGACGCCTTCACGGCCGGGCGCGGTGGTCCCTGCGCCCTTGTCGGAGAATACCGCCATCAGCTTCCCTCCTTCACGAGATCCAGCGGATCGACCGACTTGTTGTCGCGTCGAATTTCAAAGTGCAAGTGTGGAGCGGTTGATCGCCCCGAGTTGCCGGACAAGCCGATGACCTGTCCCGCCTGAACGTCGTCCCCCTCGGCGGCGACCAGCCGCGACATGTGACCATACATCGTCTCATACCCGGACGGATGCCGCAAGAGGACGAAGAGACCATAATCGGCATCATACCCGGCAGCGGTGACCGAACCACCCCCGGAGGCCCGAACCGGGGTCCCCAGCGGCACCGCGATGTCGATGCCGGGGTGGGATTCGTCGACCACCCCTGGGCGCACCTGCCCGCGCGTAACGAAACCCTGAACGTCCAGTGGCCAATGCTTGGGAGTCGACGCGCCTGTCTCAAACCTGGTGACGGCACCGGGGCGCGCGGCTCGAATCGCCACCGCACGCATCAGTCCGGTGAAATCCGCGTTGCGGGCGACGGTCCCGCCGGCGCCCGCCCCGCCCGCGCCGGCACGGGTGACCGGGGGAGCTCTGACGCCCAGCATCTGGCGGAGCTCCTGATAGTTCGCTTCCGCGCGATTCAATGCGGACGCGAGCTGCTGGACGCGGCTGTTCTCGACCCGCAGCCGCGAGACCTCGCGCTCGAGCCCGGGCACCCGCGCCGCGTTGCGCGAGATCGGTCCGGCGAACGCGAAGAACAACACGACCAGGACGGCAATCGCACCGGCTCCCCACTTCCCCGCCATCAGCGCCCAGCGCGGGAGCCGATACTGTTTGGATTCGAGATCGCCGTCGGCGTGGACGACGATCGTCACGCCGCGCGTTGTCATCCGTCGAACGGCGCGCCGAGCATCAGCTCGAGCAGCCGCGCGAGATCGTCGTTCGAATAGAAGGACAGATGAATCTGTCCCTTCCCTTTGGCGCGCAGCGTGACCCGCACGTCGGTGCCGAGCCGGCGGCGCAGTGCGTCTTCGACGCGCCGGACTTCGGGAGCCGCGCCGACGCCGCGTTTCATGCGCGGGCGGCGTTCGGGCGCGCGACCGCCACGCACCCGATCCTCCACCTCGCGAACCGAGAGGCCCTGGGCGACCGCCTCGCGCGCGAGGTTCGTGACGATCCGCAGATCCTCGATCGCCAGCAACGCGCGCGCATGGCCCACTGACAGCTGCCCCCCGTGCAGCATCTCCAGCACCACCTCCGGCAGTTTCAGCAGCCGGAGCGCATTGGCGACGGTCGAGCGGTCACGGCCCACGGCATCAGCGACGTCTTGCTGCGCGAGTTTGAACTCAGCGATGAGCCGCTCGTACCCGCGCGCTTCGTCCACCGGCGACAGATCGTCGCGTTGCAGGTTCTCGATCAGCGCGAGCGTCAGCAGCGTGCGGTCATCGGCGTCGCGCTGCACGGCGGGGATGCGCTCCCAGCCGAGTTGCTGGCAGGCACGGAGCCGGCGCTCGCCGGCGATCAGCTCGAACGCGCCATTGCCGCCCGGCGCCTTGCGCACGACGATCGGTTGCAGCAGTCCCGCCTGTTTGATCGACGAGACGAGCTCCTCGAGCGCTGTCGGATCGACGGTCTTGCGCGGCTGGAAGGGGTTCGGCCGAACATCCTTGATGGGCAGCTCCACCAGGCTTCCTTCTCGCTCTGCTTCTTCGCGAGTCGGGCCCAGCAACGCCTCGAGGCCACGGCCTAGGCGGCGTCTTCCTGCGGCGGTTTCCGTCATGCGGGCACCTCCGGGGGAGGCAGCGAGGGCAGCGATGCAATTGCGGGGAGGCTGGGCGACGGTGGAGCACCCTGCTCAACCCGGCGAATCAGCTCCTGCCCGACGGCCAGGTAGCTCTTCGCGCCGATCGATTGTACGTCATACAGCACGATCGGTTTGCCAAAACTGGGCGCTTCGGCCAGACGCACGTTGCGTGGGATCGTCACAGAAAACATCCGGCCGCCGAAGTACTCCTTCGCTTCCTCGGCGACTTGCTTGCAGAGATTGAGGCGCGCGTCGTACATCGTCAGCAGCACGCCTTCGATCGCGAGCGCCGGATTGAAATTGCGCTGGACGAGCTTCACCGTGTTCAGGAGCTGCGACAGACCTTCGAGTGCGTAGTACTCGCACTGAATCGGAATGATGACGCTGTCGGCCGCAGTGAGCATGTTGAGGGTGAGCAGGCCGAGCGATGGCGGGCAGTCGATGATGACATAGCCGTAGTCGTCGCGCAGGTCCCGCAACGCTTCACGCATCCGGGTCTCGCGCGCACTTTGATTGACCAGCTCGAGCTCCGCGCCAACCAGGTCCTGCGTCGCGGGGACGACGTCGAGACATGGGAAGTGCACGTGGGGGAAGCGCGACTGCGCCAGCGGCGCACCGTCAATCAACGCGTCGTAGAGCGACTTGCGGATGCGATCGCGCTCGATGCCGACGCCGCTGGTCGAGTTGCCTTGCGGATCGGCGTCGATGAGCAGCGTCTTTCGCTCAGCAGTAGCAAGCGAGGCCGCGAGATTCACGGCGGTCGTCGTTTTTCCGACGCCGCCTTTTTGGTTGGCGATCGCGATTACACGTGACATTATAAGTCGTTACAGATTAATGAGTTATGTAACTCGTGAATTTAGACGAGTTGAATATACGTCAGTTTCACGTGAAACGAAAGAGCGTAAGTTTCACGTGAAACTGCAACAAACGCTTCTAGGCAACACGCCGACGCCACCGCGTCGCCTCGAGCACCAGGTTATGAAGGTCGCTCGGGGTCACACCGGGAACGCGCGCGGCCTGCGCGAGCGAGCTGGGCCGGACCCGATCGAGTTTCTGGCGCGCTTCCGTCGCCAACGTCCGCAGCTCGAGGTAGGGAAGGTCAGCGGGCAGAATAAACGCAGCCAGCTCGGCGAGCCGACTCGCGGCCTCGCGCTCGCGGGCCAAATAACCGTCGTACTTGATCTCGATTTCGGCGGCCATGACGGCCTCCGCCGACATCGACCCGCCAACGCCCGCGGCCGCGAACAATGCAGCGAGTGAGACTCCCGGTCGCTTGGCGATGACAGCCACGCGCGTGCTCTCCGCGATTGGAACTGGAGCCTGAGTCGGAGTGACCGTCGTCTCACGCGCGAGCTCCAGCGCCGCCTCCTCGTCACCCAGACGGCCCTCCGCCGCTCGCAGCTCAGCATCGGTCAGCAGACCGAGGCGCTCGGCGAGCGGCAGCAGGCGGCGCAGTGCGTTGTCCTGACGAAGCAGCAGCCGGAACTCGGACCGCGACGTGAACAGCCGGTAGGGCTCATCCACACCGCGGGTCACCAAGTCATCGACGAGCACACCGATGTACGCGTCGTCCCGGCCGAGGACGACGGGCTCGGCCCCGCGGATTCTGCGCACGGCGTTGATGCCCGCGACGACACCCTGGCCAGCGGCCTCCTCGTACCCAGTGGTGCCGTTGATTTGGCCGGCGAAGAAGAGATGCTCGACGGTCTTCACCTCGAGCCACGGTGTGAGCTGGGTCGGCGGATAGTAGTCGTACTCGATCGCGTACCCGGGTCGCGTCATCTGCGCCCGCTCGAGACCGGGGACAGCGTGCAGAAACTCGAGCTGCACCGCGACGGGGAGGGAAGTGGAGAGCCCGTTGACGTACAGCTCACTCGTGTCGAGTCCTTCGGGCTCCAGGAAGATCTGGTGGCGCTTGGCGGCCGGGAACTTCACGATCTTGTCTTCGACCGAGGGGCAGTAGCGCGGGCCGCGGCCGCTGATCGAACCGCCATACAGCGCCGACTCCTTGAGGTGGCGCTGTATGATCTCCTTCAGTTCCTCGCCTGCCCACGTGATCCAGCATGGCACCTGGCGCGGCCGCTCGATTCGCTCGTGGACCGCGAAGCGATATTCGTCGCTGTCGCCGTCCTGCCGCTCGACCTTGCTCCAATTCACCGAGCGCCCATCAATGCGTGGGGGAGTGCCTGTCTTGAAACGCGCTACTGTAAGTCCAATAGATTCAATGACTTGTGCCATATCAACGGATGGCTGATCGCCCGCGCGGCCCGCAGGGATTTGCGTATCGGTGCCGAGGTGAATGCGGCCGCGGAGAAAGGTACCGGCCGTGATGATGACCGACCGGGCAGTGAAGCGGCGTCCGTCTCCAGTCTCGACGCCGGTGATCCGTGTGACGTGGGAATCGAAGAGCAGATTGGTGACCATGCCCTGCATGAGCTCGAGGGCAGGGAATTGCTCGAGCAATGTGCGCACGGCGCGGCGGTAGAGCGTCCGATCGCACTGCGCGCGCGGCGCCCAGACTGCCGGGCCCTTGGAGCGATTCAGCATCCGGAACTGGATCGTCGCGCGATCCGCCGCGCGGCCCATGAGACCGCCGAGGGCGTCGACCTCGCGGACGACGGTACCCTTGGCGATGCCGCCGATGGCGGGATTGCAAGACATCTGTCCGATCGTTTCGAGATTGGAGGTAAGCAGTAGCGTGTGCGCATTTAGACGGGCGCACATTGCGGCTGCTTCCGTTCCCGCATGACCACCACCCACCACGATGACGTCGTAGTCCAACACCATCCAGCAAAGATAGAGGGGAGCGAGGCGGCTAGGCAGACGCCGAGAGGCCTAGACGCCTAGCGGATGCTAGCTGGAGGGGGGAGGTAGTCGCGCGGCGCTCGCGCTGATCTTCCGAAGCAGTCCAAAGAGTGTCTTGCCCGTTTCGGTGGCCAGCGCTTCCAACCGCCCGAAGTCTGCTGGCCTCAGGTACTCAAGCTGGAGGGCGAGTCCCAATGCAGTTTCGACCTCGGCAAGAGAACCGTTGGCCGTGTCGAGGAACCTTCGATATTCCCGCGAGCCTCGCCGTGAACTGCCTTCCGCAATATTGAGAACCACGCTGTAGGACGCTCGGCGCAGCTGATCAGCCAAGCGGAGTTGCTCGTAGTCCGGAAAAGACCGACAGGCCTTCGCACACTCGATCGCGAGTCGTTCAGCGTGCTGCCAGGCCTTGAGTGTCTTGTAGGGAGCCATGCAGACAAGATGGTTTGAAAAGCGAAAGACACGACACCGAAATCATGCGTGTCGTGCCTTTCCTATGCCTTCAGCTCCAACCTAGTACCCGCTAGGCGTCTCGGCGTCTAGGCGGTCCGCACCCACCTCACCAATTCTTTCATGTTGGGTCGTTTGCCCGTCATCAGAATTCCCACTCGATAGATCCGTGCGGCGACCCATGTGACTCCTACGATCGCAATCCCGAGTATCACCAGCGACGTCACCAGCTCCCACGTCGGCATACTGCCGGCGGTCCAGCGGACTGGCGTCGCGATCGGCGTCGTGAACGGCACGAGCGAGAGCGTCCGCGCGAACGTCGAGCTCGGATCGTTCGTGAGCCCCAGAATCGACAAGTAGGAAATCATCAGCACGTACGTCACCGGCTGCTGGGCCTGCCGCGCCTCCTGCTCATTGCTCGACATCGCGCCGACCGCCGCAAACATCGCCGAATAGAGCAGGAAGCCCCCCAGGAAGAACGCGATGAATACGGCGAGCGTCGTGGCAGGGATGTGCGGCAACGGCATCGTCTGCACCGACGCGGGGTCCGCCCCCAGCGCTCGCGCGATGGGACCGCGCAGGGAAAGCAGCACGCGCGCCGACACGCCCCAGATCACGAATTGGAAGAACGAGACCGAGCCCGCACCCATGATCTTGCCCAGCATCAGCTGGAAGGGACGCACCGACGAGACGAGCACTTCGATAATCCTCGTGGTCTTCTCCTCCAGCACCGAACTCATCACGTTCACGCCATACAGCAGAATCGCCATGAATAGCAGGATCGCCATTGCGTAGGCCGTGAAAAACGACTGCGCGGCGCTGTCCGAGACGGTCTGGCCGTGCGCGATCTTCTTTTGCTCCAGCGAGACACGAATCTGGGCCCAGTCGACGACGCCGGGGTTCACGCCCTTCTGCTCGAGCCGCACCTTCACCACCAGGCGGCCCAGCGTCCGCTGCAGCGCCTCGATGGTCTGCATCCCGAGGTTGGACGCCTGATATTCCGCCCGGCCCGTTTGAACGAGATCGTCCGTAATTATCAAGAATCCATTCAACTGTTTCGACTCGACCAGCTGCTTCAGCGAATCGATGACACCGGGACCAGGGGACGCGAGTGACGCCCGGAAGGCGCCGCTCGCCGACAGGGCGTCGATGACCTGGCCGCCCAACTTGCTGGATGTGCTGTCCACCACGGCAACGTTGCGAACCGCGCCGCCCATGGACTGGACGATCTGAAACACGATGATGCCGGCGAACAGCACGGGGCCCAGGATCGCCGAGACCCAGAACCACCTGGTGCGCACGCGCTCGACGAACTCGCGGCGAATGATCGCCCAGACTTTATGCATGCGGGCTCCCTCCCCGTCCATCGCCGCCGGTCGCGGCCGCCGTGGCGGCCTCCGGACCGACGAGATCCACGAAGATCTTGTGCAGGGAAGGGCTCGCCAGCTCGAAGCGGGCGAGCCGCGCGCCGGACGAGACCAGGCCCTTGAGGATCTCCTGCGCGTCCGCGCCAGGAGCGAGCTCGAGCTCCGCCTCCTGACCGAAATCCTGAATCTTGGCGACGAGGCGCCGGTCCGCGAAGATCTGCTGCGCGTTGCCCTGGCTGCCATCGAACGCGACGATCACGTGCTTACCGCCATGAGTGCCCTTCACCTCCGCGAGCGTGCCGTCGATCAGTTTCCGGCCGCGCGCAATTATGCATAAACGGTCACAGAGCTTCTCGGCGTGCTCCATGATGTGCGTCGAAAACAGGACCGTCTTGCCGCGCCGCCGGTAATCCACGACGGTGTCGCGCAGCACCTGCGAGTTCACCGGATCGAGCCCGGAGAACGGCTCGTCGAGAATCACCAGATCGGGATCGTGCAGCATGGTGGAGATGAACTGGACTTTCTGCTGCATCCCCTTCGACAGATCGGAAACCTTGCGCATGCGCCAGTCGGAAAGTCCTAGCCGCTCGAGCCATTCGAGCGCTTTGGCGCGCGCGGCCCGCCGCGACACGCCCTTCGCCTCGGCCAGAAACACGAGCACATCGAGCACGCGCATGCGCGGGTAGAGACCGCGCTCTTCGGGCAAATAGCCGATGCGCTCCGAATGCTCGCGACCGCCGCCGATCTGATCGAACAACCGAACCGAGCCTCCATCGGGCTCGTAGATGTCCATGATCATCCGCAGCGTCGTGGTTTTGCCGGCGCCGTTCGGACCAAGCAGACCGTAGATGATGCCGGAGGGGACGGTCAGCGACAGCGTGTCGACCGCGGTGTGGCCGGCGAAGCGCTTCGTGACGCGATCGACGACGACAGGATCAGGCATGCGGGGAAACTATTAGGAAGGTAAAGCGACGCTAGGGTGAGGCGACGTTATGATACTACGACGCTAGGACGCCAAACAGTTCGCCGGCTTTACGCACGGCCGTCACCAACGCATCGATGTCATCGACGTCGTTATAGATGTAGAAGGACGCGCGGGCGGTCGCCGCGACTCCCAGGCGACGCATCAGCGGCTGGGTGCAGTGATGGCCCGCGCGAATACAGACGCCGTCCTTGTCCAGGATCGTTGCGAGATCGTGCGGGTGAATGTCGCCGTACGTGAACGGCACGACGCCGGCGCGGTGACCCTGCGGTCCGTAGATCGTGACGCCTTCGATCTGTGACAGCCGTTCGATGGCGACGCGGGCCAGCTCCTGCTCGTGCGCCGACACCTTGTCCATCCCGAGCTGCTCGAGATAGGCGATCGCGGCCGCCAACCCGACTGCGGCCTCCACGTTCGGCGTTCCGCCCTCGAACTTGTGGGGGATCTTGTTCCAGGTCGATCGATCGTCCCACACCCGTTCGATCATTTCGCCGCCGCCGTGGTAGGGGGGCATCGCCTCGAGCAGCGCCGGCTTGGCAATCAGGGCGCCGCTGCCCATGGGGCCGAGCATCTTGTGGCCTGAGAGCGCGTAGAAGTCGCAATCGAGGACCTGGACGTCGACCCGGAGATGCGGGCTGGATTGTGCCCCGTCCACCATTGTCACCGCCCCGGCCGCATGGGCCAGCTTGCTGAGCTGCGCGGCGGGATTCACGGTCCCCAGTGAGTTCGAGACATACGGAAAGGCCACGAGCTTGGGGCCTGCCTCGAGCGCCCGCCCGAAGTCTGCCAGGTCGATCCGCCCATCCCTCGTGATCTCCACCATGCGGAGCGTGGCGCCCTTTTCCTGACACAGGATCTGCCACGGGACGATGTTCGAGTGGTGATCCATGGCGGTGACGACCACGGTGTCACCGCCTTTGACGTTGGCCCGCCCCCACGACCCGGCGACGAGGTTGATGGACTCGGTCGTACCCCGGGTGAATACCACGGCCTCGGTCGCCCAGGCGTTCACGAACCGGGCGAGCGCGGTCCGCGCCGCCTCGTAGGCTTCGGTTGCTGCGACGGCGAGCGTGTAGGCCCCGCGATGCACGTTGGCGTTGTGGAAGTTGTAGTAGTGGACGATCGCGTCGATCACGCGCCGCGGCTTCTGGCTGGTCGCCGCATTGTCGAGGTAGACCAGACGTTGCCCGTTCTCCTGCTGGGCGAGAATCGGAAAGTCGGGCCGGATGCGCCGCGTGTCGAGCATCAGAAGTCTTTCGCCGATTCGGTGGTCACCGGCGCAGCGCTGTTCTGCAGCGCGGCGTGCAACGCGTGCCAGGCGAGATTCGCGCATTTGACGCGGCTCGGAAATGCCCGGACGCCCGAAAATGCCGCGAGCTTGCCCGGCGCATGCGCGCCGCCCGCCAGCATGTCACGAAAGGCCTGGAACATCGCCTCCGCTTCCGCCTTTGGTTTGCCTTTGACCGCTTCGGTCATGAGCGACGCGGAGGCCTTGGAGATCGCGCACCCGGCGCCCTGCGGCATCTGAAAGCCGATGTCGTGGATCGTATCACCATCGAGCTGGACGTACAGCTGTATACGGTCGCCGCACAGCGGGTTGTTGCCCTCGGCCTTGCGGTTCGCTCCGTCCAGACGCTTGAAGTTCCGCGGATTGCGATTGTGGTCGAGAATAACCTGCTGATAGAGATCGCCGAGGTCGCTCATGACTCCGCCAGGCGACCCCGCACGATGGCGTCGAGTTGCGCGCGCAGCGGCGCGACCTCCATCCGGCCGAGGATCTCGGCCGCGAAACCATACGTCAGGAGCCGGCGCGCCTCGTGCTCGCCGACGCCGCGGCTCTGCAGATAGAACAGGGCGCGCGGGTCGAGCGGTCCCACCGTCGAGCCGTGTGTGCACTTCACGTCATCAGCATAGATCTCGAGCTGCGGCTGGCTGTCGGCGTGCGCGTGACCCGAGAGCAGGAGGTTGTTGTTCGTCTGCTTCGAATCGGTCTTCTGCGCGCCAGGACGGACGATGATGCGTCCGGTGAACACGCCGCGTGAGGTGTCGTCGAGTACGCCGTTGAAATACTCGTGACTCTCGCAATGATCGGCGGCGTGATCGATCGTCGTGTGATGGTCGGCATGCTGCGCGCCGGCGAGCAGGTAGAGCCCGTTCAGGATCAACCTTCCACCGGGGCCGGCCATGACGGCGCCGATGTCGTGGCGCGCCAACGCGCCACCGAACGCGACGGTGTGAAGACTGACGGTACTATCACGGCCTTGATGGGTCTGCGTCGCGGCGACGTGATACGCTCGGGGACTTTCGCGCTGGACGCGATGGAAATCGACGCGCGCCCCATCGCCCACGCTGATTTCCGTGACTGCGTTCGTCCAATACACGTCCTGCTCCAGCGAGGCGTAGGTCTCGACAATCGCCGCGCGGGCTTCCCGCTCGATGACGATGAGGTTGCGCGGATGCGTGACAACCTGTTTGCCGCTAGCCAGGAACAGCAGCTGGATCGGCTCCGCGATCGTCGCCTTGGCCGGCACGTGCACAAATGCGCCGTCGCTCACGAACGCGGTATTGAGTGCGGAGAACGGCCGGTCGGCGGTCGCGGCGTACTTGCCGAGATGCTCTCGCACCAGATCCTGGCGATGCGTTACGACATGGGCAAGGCTTTGAACGTCGTCGAAGAAAGGCGTCGAGAGCGAGCGTTGAAAAAAACCGTCAACAAAGACGAGACGATATCCAGCCTCGAGAGGTAGGAACGGACGGATGTCGTCGAGCGTCGGAACGCGCGCCGGCGGCTTCGCCAGCTCGAAGGAGCCTTCGACGAGCGGCGCGACGCTGGTGAAGCGCCACGCCTCCTGCTTCATGTTCGGAAAACCGAGGCTCTCGAAGCGCGCAATCGCGCCGCTTCTCATCTCCTTCAGCCACTCGGGCGCTCGCGCAGCACCGTTTCCTGCCCAAGCGTTGTAACTGCCCACGATTCTCTCAACCGCGACCATTACGACACCATCGCCGCATCACGCAGCCAGTCGTAGCCACGGGCCTCGAGTTCCAGGGCCAATTCGGGGCCGCCGGTTTTGACGATCCGGCCGTCCGCGAGGACGTGGACGACGTCCGGCGTGATGTAGTTCAGGAGCCGCTGATAGTGCGTCACGATGAGAAATGACCGCTCCGGGCCGCGCAGCTGGTTGACCGCTTCCGCAACCGTCTTCAACGCGTCGATGTCGAGTCCCGAATCCGTCTCATCGAGGATCGCGAGCCGCGGCTCGAGCACGGCCAGCTGCAGGATTTCGTTCCGCTTCTTCTCGCCGCCGGAGAACCCTTCGTTCACCGGGCGGTTCATCATCGAGTCGTCCCAGCCGATCGCCTTGACCTTCTGCTCGAGGAACTGCAGGAAATCGATCGGATCGAGCTCCGCCTCTCCCCGCTCCCTGCGCAGCGCGTTCAGCGCCGAGCGCAGGAAATAGGAATTCGTGATGCCGCGAATCTCGACCGGATACTGGAACGCGAGGAAGACACCGGCACGCGCGCGCTCCTCGGGTTTCATGCCGAGGAGATCCTTGCCTTCGTATGTCGCACCGCCTGCCAGCACCGTGTAGGCCGGATGTCCGGCAAGCACCTGCGCCAGCGTGCTCTTGCCCGATCCGTTCGGCCCCATGATCGCGTGGACTTCGCCGGCGCGAATCGTGAGATCGACGCCCTTCAGGATCTCGTTCCCCGCAACAGACACGCGAAGGCCTTTGACCTCGAGCAATGCCGTTCCCTTCTTCACCCCACGCTCCCTTCCAGGCTGATCCCGAGCAACCGCGTCGCTTCGACGGCGAACTCCATCGGCAGCTCCTTGAACACTTCCTTGCAAAAGCCGTTGACGATCATCGACACCGCGTCCTCAGACGAGAGGCCGCGCTGGCGCAAATAAAAGATCTGGTCTTCGCCGATCTTGGACGTCGACGCTTCGTGTTCCATGATCGCGGTGCTGTTGCGCACGTCGATGTAGGGGAAGGTGTGCGCGCCGCACTTGTCGCCGATCAGCATCGAGTCGCATTGTGAATAGTTCCGCGCGCCCTCCGCACCCTTCATGATCTTCACAAGCCCGCGGTATGTGTTCTGGCCGCGGCCCGCGGAAATGCCTTTCGACACGATGGTCGAGCGCGTGTTCTTACCGAGGTGAATCATCTTGGTGCCGGTGTCAGCCTGTTGCTTGTGACTCGTCACGGCCACGGAGTAGAACTCACCGATCGAGTTGTCGCCCTGCAGAATGCAGCCGGGATACTTCCACGTGATCGCCGAGCCGGTCTCGACCTGCGTCCACGAGATCTTGGAATTCGCACCGGCGCACTTCCCGCGCTTGGTGACGAAGTTGTAGATCCCGCCCTTCCCCTCTTCGTCGCCCGGATACCAGTTCTGAATCGTCGAGTACTTGATCGTCGCCCGCTCGAGCGCGACGAGCTCGACGACCGCCGCGTGCAGCTGGTTCTCGTCGCGCATCGGCGCCGAACACCCCTCGAGGTAGCTGACGTAGCTTCCTTCGTCCGCGATGATGAGCGTGCGCTCGAATTGGCCGGTGGACGACGCGTTGATGCGGAAGTACGTCGAGAGCTCGAGCGGACAGCGCACACCCTTCGGCACATACACGAACGAGCCGTCGGTAAACACGGCCGAGTTGAGTGCCGCGAAGAAGTTGTCGTTATGCGGGACGACGGTGCCGACGTACTTCTGGACGAGATCGGGATGCTCGCGAATCGCCTGCGAGATCGGACAGAAGATCACGCCGTACTTCGCGAGCTCCGCCTGGAACGTCGTCGCCACCGAGACACTGTCGAACACGGCGTCGACCGCGACACCGCTCAGGCGCTTCTGCTCTTCGATCGGGATGCCGAGCTTCTCAAAGGTCGCGACCAGCTTCGGATCGACCTGGTCGAGCGAGTCGAGCTTGGGGAGCTTTTTGGGCGCCGCGTAGTAGCTGATCGCCTGGTAGTCGATCGGCCCGTACTTCACGTTGGGCCAGTGCGGCTCGCTCATCTTGAGCCAGTTGCGGTAGGCCTTCAGGCGCCACGCCAGCATCCACTCCGGCTCGCCCTTTTTGGCCGAAATCAGCCGGATCACGTCCTCGTTCAGGCCGGCCGGCACGACCTCGGATTCGATGTCGGTGACGAAGCCGTACTTGTACGGTTGCTGGACATGGGCTTCAATGCTGGTCATTTTGCCTCGAAGTCGTTCTCTGGCTTACAGTTCCGGTATCCTAATAACTTTGTCGGGATTCCGCTAGTAGATGTCTCGATTCCAGTCGCGGACGAGGCGTTCATAGTCCTCCGGCGTATTGACTTGGTCTATGACGGCCGGATCGTCCACCGGAACGCTCACAACTTCTCCCTGGTGCCTATGCTGGACCGCCCGAGCGCCCTGCTGGGTCGCGTCCGGATCCTCCAGCAGCTCGTCAAACAGCGCTGATCCCCAAACCACGGGATGGCCGCGACGCTCCCCGAACGTCGGCACGACCGTCCGAGCCCCGGTCCGGCGGTGCGCCTCGAGGATTCGCTCGACGGTTGTTACGCGGATGTGCGGGAGATCGACGGGCCAAACGAGGACGGCGCTGGGTTGGAGCGGCTGCAGCGCGCGCAAGGCGGCGCGCAGCGAGGCGATGGGACCGGTCTCGGGCTCAGGATTCTCTACGATCATGCAGTCGTGGCCGGCAATCGCGGGCTGGATCCGGGGCGCATCGGGCCCCAGCACAATGAGGCGCGTTTTGATCTCGAGGGCCTCCATCGCCTCGAGGATTCGGACGGCGAAGGGGCGCCCGAGGAAGTCCAGGAGGGCCTTGGGAGAGCCCATCCGGGCCGACCGGCCGGCTGCCAGGACGACGCCCGCTAAAGACATAGGGGTTATGAGACTAAGGCGCTAAGTGGCTCCATGGCTAGAGGCAGTTGCATGAAGGCCCGAAAGGGGCAATTTTGGCGCGCTCCCATGGCAGTCCGACGCATTCGCCAGCTAGGGGACCCGATCCTCAGGGTTCGCTGCGACCCGGTCCACGACCCGAAGTCGCCGGCCGTCAGGCTGCTCGCCGATGACCTGCGCGATACGCTCCGCGCCGCGCGCACGAAGTACGACTTCGGTCGCGCCCTGGCCGCGCCGCAGATCGGCGCCCCCGTACGTGTGATCCTGGTGCAAGTCGGGAAATTCCGGGCCTGCATGGTCAATCCGGAGATTACGGACGTTGGGTCGGAGGATTTTCTCGTCTGGGACGACTGTTTTTCATTTCCCAGCCTGCTAGTCCGGGTCAATCGAGCCTATCGGGCGACGCTCCGCTACACCGACATAAAAGGCAAGACCGTGACGATGGACCTCGAGGGACCGATGGCGGAGCTGCTACAGCACGAGCTCGACCATCTCGACGGCATTCTCGCCCTCGACCAGCCGGCCGGTCTCGACCCGTTCGCCTACAAAGCGGAATGGGAAAAGCTTCACAAGCCTGCGGAGCGTTACGGACCGCCACGCCCGCGGGAGGTCTAGACGCCTAGTCGCTTAGACGCCTAGTTACATTTCCAAATCGACAGGGGTGCCCCGGCACGACGCCGTGGGCTGAGATCACACCCTCATCACCTGATCCGGTTCGTACCGGCGAAGGCACGATCACTCCCGAGATGCAACGCGTCGCCGAGCGGGAAGGGCTGCCCCCGGAGACCATTCGCGACGAGGTCGCGATAGGCCGGCTCATCATTCCGGCCAACGTCAATCACCTGAAGCAACGCCTCGACCCCATGGCCATCGGCAAGGTGGCCAGCGTCAAGATCAACGCCAATATCGGGAACTCGGCCGTCGAGTCCGATATCGACGGCGAGCTCGAGAAGCTGCATCACGCCGTCCATTATGGCGCTGACACGGTGATGGATCTCTCGACTGGTGGAAACATCGATGCGATTCGCGAAGCGATCATCGCGGCGTCGCCCGTGCCGATCGGGACGGTTCCCGTCTACCAGGCGATCGAGACCGCCGGCGACGTCACCACGCTCACCGCCGACCATCTCCTCGATAACATCGAGCATCAAGCGAAACAGGGCGTGGACTACGTCACGGTGCACGCCGGCATTCTGCGCGAGCACGTCGGTCTCGCCCTGGGCCGCGTGACGGGAATCGTGAGCCGCGGCGGGTCGCTGATGGCCTACTGGATGACGCAGCACGGCAAACAGAACCCGCTGTACGAGCACTACGACCGCTT
>WNFK01158802.1_pt1 | contig 34069 bp, 30 predicted proteins | sample 5400281 | NCBI WGS metagenome assembly WNFK01 (sample SAMN13153350, study PRJNA577476) | soil metagenome | isolation source: 20 cm soil on Douglas fir-dominated hillslope | place: USA:California | collected 2013-09-17
AACAGGACGCCGCGCCTTGCATACGGCGTGCTGGAGCCCAGGAGCAGCGCGTCCGGGAGCGTGGCCATGCCGGGGCGGATCGCGTCGATGATCTCGGAATCGGGCTCGGCCGAGTCCTCCGTGCTCCAGAAGGCGATCTCGTCTGCGATGGCGCAGGCGACCGTGTACCCTCTGATCGTCCTGTAGCTCGCCGTGTGCACCTCGAGGATGCAACCCGTGCGGAGCTCGATGCTCTCCTTGAGCTGGCGGGCTACGTAGGGCTTGAAGGCGGGCAGCTCGCAGACCCCACGCAGGTAGCGCATCACCGTGCGCGCCTGCCGCTTGTCGGCGGCGATGATCGGGATGGTGGCTTGCTCTCCGGGTGCCAGGATGGCGCGGTAGTCCCGGCGGATGCCCGCGTGCAGCGCGCTCACGGCGTCGAACCTGGACTTGCCGCCACGTCTGCCGACGATGAGCCAGCACTCCGCCACGGGCGTGGTCGGTGCAATCTGCCGACCCGTGTGCCGCACGTAGATTGCAAGCTCGTCCGGCGTCATCGGCAACGCGTGGATGGCCTTCGCAACCACCCGCCACGCGGCCCACGACGGTCCGACCAGGCCAGCGGCATCCAGCGCGTCGAGGATGGATCCGGCGTAGGGCGGCGGTGGGAGCCTGGCGGCCACGGCCGCGCGTCTCGACGCGACGCTGGCCTTGTTGGCAATCTTGGCGACGCGGCGCCGCACGCGCCGACCGGCGTGGTGGAGGCTCATGGTCGGCCAACGTGGGAACAGGACCCACCACGTCGCCGCGTCGGTTGACACAACGGTGACACAACGGCGTGGCAAGTGCTTTGCCTCCAAGCATCGCCGCGGGCCCAGGGGATTGAGAATCCATTGGCCTGAGCACGCCGATCCGCCTGGAAGGTGAGCGATCCGCGTGAGTGAAGGCGCTGTGACAACGGTGTGCTAAACAAGGGGACACTAGGGGTACCTAGACGTACAACGGGGGCGGGTGCCCACCCCCCCAAGTGCTTGCTCCTTCTACTTGCTGTGTCGTTGAGTGTCTTGGTGTCCCAAGGCGGGGTCTGACTTAAAATCCCTCGGGGGCGACCCCTTGCAGGTTCGATTCCTGCCCCGAGCATGGCCAAACTCTTGATGCAGCGCCCTTTAATACACACCTTAGGAGCCTCCCTGACAGGGATATCCGGTGCGGTCGCGACCCTTGGTCGCCGGATTAGCGGCGGGCTTGCTCGGCAGTCTGGCTGTGAGCTGTGGTTTGACCGATGTCTTCGATCCGCCGGGCACGGCGGCGGACATCAGCTTTGTCTTTTCCGATAGCCTTCTGGCCGTCGGCGATACCGTCCCCTTCGTCGTGGTGGTGCACACGGGCGCGGGCGATCTCGCCAATCCCCACCTCCGCGTTACCTCGCTCGATCCCGGGCTTCTTCAAGTGAACAGTCGCGGAGATACCTTGATCGGCCTTGCACCTGGGCGCGCAATGCTCGACGTGCAGCTCGTCAGCTCCATGATCACCGGCGTGGCGTCCGACACCGTGCATCCCATCCGCGTGAGACCCTAGTGCCTGGGTCGGTGAAATGCTTCGGCTGCGGTACCGCGGTGCCCGAGACGTCCCGCTTCTGCGGCAACTGTGGGCGGCTGGTCGTCGATCCCAATAGCAGCACCGTCGTGGATGAGACGGCGGCAGAAAACACGCTGCTCGACCGGCTCCGGCGCGTGCTGGTCGGGGATTTCGAGGTCGAGCGGGAGATCGCCCGGGGCGGGATGGGCATCGTGTTCCGGGCCACCGACGAACAAGCGAAACGCTCCGTCGCGCTGAAAGTGCTCTCGCCCGAGCTCGGCCTGACGCCGCGCGCCGCCGAGCGCTTCAAGCGGGAAGGGCGCATGGTCGCCGAGCTGGAGCATCCGAACATCGTCCCGGTGTATCGGGTGGGGCAGATCGGCGGGATCCTGTTCATCGCCATGAAATTCGTCGAGGGCCGATCCCTCGACGAAATTCTCGACGCGCAAGGCCCCCTGCCGGTGCCGGCGATCCTGGTGGTGCTGCAGGCCGCCGCGCGAGCCCTCTTGTTCGCTCATGAGCGGAGCATCGTCCACCGCGACGTGAAGGCTGGGAACATCCTGATCGATCGCGACGGGCGCGTGATGGTGTCGGATTTCGGCGTCGCGCTGCGTGCGTCCGACGTCACCCTGACGGCGGACGGTGCCGTGATCGGGACGCCCGGCTACATGAGCCCGGAGCAATGCGCGGGGCAGCGCGCCACGCCTCAGGGCGACCACTACTCGCTCGGTATGGTGGCCTTCCAGATGCTGACCGGCGCGTTGCCATTCCAGGCCGACACGCTGGCGGGCATCATGCACCACCACTTCTTCACCCCGCTGCCCGACGTGAACGTGGCCCGCGACGATATTCCCCCGGACCTCACCCAGATCATCGCGCGACTCACCGCTAAGAAGCCCCAGGAACGCTATCCCACGACGCGCGATCTCCTGACGGAAATCGAGTCCGTGCCATTGGACACCGTGGCGCGTCGCGAGGCCGAACAGCTGTTACGACGGCTCGCAAAAGGCGACGCGGTCGCCGCGGTCACGACCCGCCCCCTGCCGGCGCTCCCGGATTCGCCGACCCTGCAGTTCGACGTTGGGAAGCGGCCGCGCGGTCGCTCCACGTGGTGGAGGCAGCGCAGATGGGCGGGTGTTGCAGGCGCGGCTGCCGTACTGGGTCTGGCGGGGGGGGTAGTGCTTCGTCCTGCCGCCAGCGAGGGACACGATTCGGACTCGGTGCCGCCGCCGGTGCCCGCGCCCGTTTCCGTTCCAGCCCCTACGCGCCAGCGTCCCATTGTCACCGGGTTGTTACGACTGCTGACCACACCGAGCGACGCCGACATCGTTGTCGACAGCCGCGTGCGTGGCACCGGGGCCGTCCTCGACTTGCCGCTGGCGGTTGGCAGTCGCCGCCTGCAGATCCGTGCGCGCGGGTACATCACCTTCGACACGACCATCACCATATCCGCGGACAGCACCATTTCGCTCGGCCGCATCGCCTTGCGAGTGTCCGAGCAGAAGCCTTGAGCCGGCGCGCGGCCGCACTCGGGCTCGCGTTGCTGCTCGTCGTTCCCACCACCACCGCCGCCCAGGCTGGCACCGCCGAGCTGTTGCAGCAGGCGCGTCAGCTGTACGAGCGGCTCGAGATCGAACGCGCGCTTCCGCTCCTGCGTCAGGTCGTGTCGCCCGAGTGGCCGCTGGAGGTGACGACCGCGCAGCGAGTGGAGGCCTATAAATATCTCGGCGCCGCGCTCGTGCTCAGAGGCAAGCCGGATTCCGCCGTCCTGTATTTCCGGGCGGCGCTCGAGCGCGATGCCTTCGCCGATCTCGATCCGGCGCAGTTCACGCCCGCGCAGCAAGGCGCGTTTGCCGTCGCGCGGCGCCGCACATTCTCCGTGGGTGTGAAACCGATTCCGGAAAGCCGTCTCGATCCGCGCACGGGACAATTGTCGGTCACCGTGGTGACGACGCACGCTGCCACGCTGCGCGCGACGCTCCGCGAACTCGGCGACACCGAATCCCTGGTGCTGTATGACGGGCCGAACGATGGCGCACGCGAGATCACGTGGAACGGGCTGGGACTTAATGGCCGCCTGGCGCTTCCAGGACGTTATGATCTCACGGTCGTCGGGCGCAGCCGGCTCGGCACGCAGTCGGATTCGCTGCGCATGTACCTGGATGTCCAGCACGACGTCGAACCGCTCGAGGACACGCTGCCGATGTTGGGTGTCGGGGGGTTGCTTCCTGAACGGTACGCGGAGTCCAGTGCGGGGAACGATCTCCTGAAGACCTTGGGCGTCGCGGTCGGCGCGCTCGCCGTCGGCAGTCTGCTCGGGAACGACCGGTTGGGAAGAGGAAACGAGGGTCCGATCATGGCCGGGGCGGCGACTGTCGGTGGGATCGCCGCGTTCTCCTACCGGCGCGCGCACCGCGCCATACCGGCCAACGTCGCGCTCAATGACGCACGCCGCGCCGTGCGTGATGCCGCCAACTCGGCCGTCCGTATGCGCAACGCCGATCGGGTCGCCCGCACGATGCTGTTGATTACGCCCGCGAGCGCGCCGGTGGTGCGGCCGTGAGTGCAGCGCTGCGCCTGGTGTTTCCCCTCCTGCTGCTTCCGGTGATGGCTGCTGCCCAGGGGGTCGAGTTCAGCGGCGCCGTGACGCTGCAGCATGCCGATCACCGAGTCGATGCCGGTCTCGGCGTGGAGCGCGCGACCGGCCTCCTCGCGGGCGGCGCGGCGCGCCTGCGATTCCGCTCCATCGCGGTCGCGCTCTCGGGTGAAACCGGACACCTCACCGCGGTGCCGGGCAGCGGCGGCGTCGATCGGGATGTTGCGCAGGTCGGGGCAACGGCGCAGTTCACGCCGCTTCCTTGGCTGGTGCTCGAGAGCGGCGTCACGCTGCGCAGTTTTGGTACGGTCGTCGCACGGCAACGCTGGACGCTGCTTCGTGCCGGGGCGCAGGCTCGTGTGCCGCTCAGCGGCGAGACCTTCTGGGTCCTGGGTCATGCCCACCTGTTGCCCATTGTCAGGGTCAACGGCCTGCCCGACGCCGCGACGGCATTCGACGCCGGCACGGGACTCGCCTATCAGCGCGGTCGCATCGTGTTCGCGCTCACGTTCACGTTGGAGCGCTGTGACTTCCCCTCGCAGGGAAGCACGCGTCGCAGCGAGCAGTTGGGAACGCTGGCGCTCAGCGGCGGTGTGCAGCTGCACCTGCATTGATCCCTGACGACACGGGCAGTTCCAGAAGCGAACAGGGGCACGCGATTCGCGCGTGCCCTGTTCTCTTGTGCGCTCTGTCACTGTCCAGAACGCGTCAACTCCAAACGCCATGCAACCTTTCACGCGATCACTGCGTCTTACCCTCTGAAGATTCGCACCACGTCTCTAGCATGAGAGGATGCAATGCGCGGCCTGACCCTGCTGACAGCGACGATCCTGACCTTCGGATACGGCTTCGCCGCCCAAGCCGCCATGACCGTGGACCGTGCGGAGACATACCGCCGCGTGGCCGGCACGGTCGAAACCGCAGCCCCGACCCCGGCGGCAGACGCCCAACGCGTGTGGTACGGCGGCATGCTCGCGCCCATCACCGTCGAGGTGACCGCCGAGCCGAAATGCACCTTGATCTGAGCGCCCCTGCGGGCTTCCCCCTTACGCGCCGCCCGCCCAGCTTCGGCGGGCGGTCGCGTATCCGGGCGAAACTTGTAAGATTGAAGCTGCGTACCACCACTTAACCATGGACATATCAGTGGATCAAACCGCACCGGCGAAAACCTTCTGGCGCACGTGGCGTCGCGAGATCGTTCGCGGCGGCGTGCTGTTCGGGTTGGTCGTCGGCACCGGCCTCTTCATCCGCAGTATCCGCGTGAACATTCCCTCGTCGCTCGGCGCACTCGGGTCGTTCGGCGACTTCAACTGGGGCGACGGCGACGGCGGCGATCTGTTCGGCCGCGGCCGGCAAAAGGGCGATCCGTGGGAATACCGGGCCCTCATCACGCCGACCCAGCACGTCTGGATCCGCAACACCAACGGCCCGATCGAGGTCGTCGCGGGAACGGGCGACAGTCTCGTGATCCTGGTCGAGAAAAGCTGGCACATGTCGGACCCGCAATCGGTCCAGTTGATTCCGGTGCTGACCGAGCGCGGCCTCACCGTGTGCGCGCTGTGGGAAGCCCGCGACCGCCGCTGCAACGAGGGCGGTGACTACAAAATGAATGGCGTCCGGAAAAACGACGTGGCGGTGCGCTTCACGATCCAGCTGCCGCGAAACGTTCCCATCGACGCGTCCACCGTGAACGGTGGCCTGCAGATCGACGGCGTGAGTGCCCCGGTCGCTGCCGCGACGGTAAATGGCCGCATCGCGGTGAATACCTCCACCGGCCCGGTGCAGGCAACGACCGTCAACGGCAGCATCGAAGCGAATATGCAGTCGCTCGCGAGCGGCGACGTCCGGCTCACCACGGTTAACGGTTCCGTGAGCGCGGGCTTGCCGGTGCAAATCAACGCCAACATCGACGCCGAGACCGTGAACGGCCGTGTGGAGACCGACTTCCCGGTGAAGATCACCGGCAAGATCAGCCCACGACACCTCCGCGGGACGATCGGCACGGGCGGCGCGACGCTGAAGCTGCTCACGGTCAATGGGTCCATCTCGCTGCACGAGGCGGACGCCAATCCCAATCCCAATCCGACTCCGCACGCGCATTTCGCACCGGTCGCGCCGCACCGGCCGCACTGGCGGACGCCCCCGCCGGCGGAACGGCCCTAACGCGAGCTCAGCGGCCGAGGCTGTACGGCCACCGCATCGGGTACAGCGTCGCAAAACCGAAGATCATCAACGCCGCGCCCGCCAGCGCGATGTTCTTCCAGAAGTGCGCCGCTTGATTCGCGGCCATCATCGGATCGCTGATCCCCCAGAACTTGTGCACCATCACCGCGGTGGGAACGAGAAACACGATGAGCAGTGCGGCACCCCACTTCGGCTGCACCCCCAGCAGGATGCTGAGCCCGCCGCCGAGCAGCATCAGACCCGTCACCGCGACCGCGACCGTGGGCGCGGGCACGCCCGAGGATCCGGCGTACTGCGAATACATGCTGAGTTTGGTCAGGTGATTGAACCCCGAGTAGATAAAGAAGAAAGAAAAGACTACCCGGCCGATTAGCAGCACCATACCGCCCATGAGTTAGCCTCCGAGGTATCGCGCGACTTCCGCGGGGAACGTGCGAACATCAATCGGTTTCGTGATGTAACCATCGAATCCGGCGGCGCTGGCGCGCGTGCGGTCGTCCGGCAGCGCGTGCGCCGTCAACGCGACGACTTTCCAGGAGCGTTCCGGGAGTCCCTGCAGTTCCGCGAGCAGCTCGTAGCCATCGCGGCCCGGAAGCTGAATGTCGAGCAGCACGAGATCGGGGGCGGGTTGCGAGCGCACGACCTCGGTCAACCGGTCGCCGTTGGGGAGCCCGACGACTTGATGCCCCTTAATCGTCAGCAGGGTCGTCAACAGCTTCAGATTGTCCGGCTGATCTTCGACGATGACGATCGTAGCCACACTCACCGTGCCTGCGGCAATGTGAACCAGAAGGTACTGCCTTTTCCCATCTCGCTGTCGACCCCGATCGTTCCGCCGTGCAGCTCGATGAGCCGCCGCGACAAGGCGAGCCCCAGTCCCGTGCCTTCATACTTGCGGCTCGCCGACGCGTCGAGCTGGGAGAACTCCTGGAACAGCCTGGGCTGGTCGTCGGCCGCGATGCCGATTCCGGTGTCGGTGACCGCGATCCGGACTTCGGAGCCTCCCCCCGTGCCCCCGTTGACCGGCCCCGCGGCGACCGTGATGCGACCGCCGTCGGGCGTAAACTTAATCGCGTTCGACAGCAGGTTGAGGAGCACCTGCCGCACCCGGCCCCGGTCCGCCTGCACGCGCAGGTCCTGGGGCGTCGGCGTGACGACCAGCGCGTGGCGATGCTTCTGCACCTGGGCGTGTACGCTGCCGGTCGTTTCGGCGAGCAAGGCCGCCAGGTCGACCGGCTCCGGCTTCAGCGTCATCTGTCCCGCGGAGATGCGCTGCAGGTCGAGCAGCTCGTTGATCAACTCAAGAAGATGGCGGCCGTTGCGGGCGACTGTCTCCAAGAAGTCCCGCTGCTGGTCCGAGAGGGCCGGCCCCAGCTCCTGGGTCAGCAAGAGGTCAGTGAATCCGATGATGCTGTTGAGCGGCGTGCGCAGCTCGTGCGAGATATTGGACAGGAACAGGTCTTTGGATTTCATCACGCCGTCGAGCTCGGAGTTCAGCTGCTCGAGCCGCTTGGCGGTTTGCCGCACCTCGACGGCCAGCCGGCGGGTGTTCTGGTGCGCTGCCCCGCGCTCGCAGGCGATGGCGAGATTCGGGGCCGCCTGATCGAGCGCCGCGCGCTCGTCGGCTCCGAACGTGGCGCCCGGGACGACGCCCAACACGCCTACGAGTTTCGTGCCCGCACGTAGCGGCGCGAGCACCAGGCCCTGGGGCATAGGCGCGTCCAAGCGGAGCTGGTGGCGCACCGGCTGCACCGCTTCGCCCCCATAATGGATGGCCTGCGTGGCGTCGCCCATGAGATCGCGCATCGTTGCGCGCGAGACGGGACGCGCCTCGACGTCGCGTGAGACGCTCGGCGCCCACTCATTCGCATCGACGGCGGGCTGATACAGGACGATGCCCGTCGCCCGCGTCGCACCGGCAATCACCTCCAGCGCTTGTCCGAGTCCGGTCGTCGCGTCATCCGCCGATGTATTGAGCGCCGCGAGCAGCTGCGAGAGATACGCCTGCAGCGCTTCACGCCACGCCAGCGCCTTGGCCATATGGTTGATGCCGCGGGCGATGGCGCCGAACTCCCCCGGCTGATCCTCGGGCAGCGTCTCGACGAACTGTCCTTCCGCGACGCGTTGCAGCGCCTGTGCGATCCGGGAGAACGGCGCCGCCAGGCGACGCCGGTTATACCAGAACCCGAGCCCGAGCACGCCGACCATCGCAGCAAAGAGCACGCTGGCCGACAGCGCCGCCTGGACGGCATCGTCGCCGGCATCGGCGGCTAACTCTGTCGCTGCCGTTGCCTCGGCGGCGACACGGGGTGATGGATTGAGCTGCTGGAGGCGATCGAGGCGCTGAGTCAACGCGATCATCGCGAACTGGGTGGCGCGGGCGCTGCGCCAGGTCGCGATCTGCGTACCCAGGCCCACGAGCGCCACGGCGATGAACGTCGCGGCGAAGAGTCGGGTGATGCTCGGCGCCCGAGGCGGCATGATAGCGTCAGATAACTATGACGGCGGCCGACGGTTGCACAAGAGCGGGCGCAAAAACTGGCGCCTCCAAGTCGCCGGGGCTACACTAAGAGTTTCTTTTGGGGGTTGTCCTGTCTGACTTGCTGGTCATACTACGCGAGGCGCTCGCTGACTCCTACGCTGTGGACCGCGAGCTGGGGCGCGGGGGCATGGCCACCGTGTTTCGCGCCGAGGATGTAAAACACCACCGCCAGGTCGCGATTAAAGTCGTCCACCCAGAGCTCTCGGCGAAGATCGGCCCGGAACGCTTTGCGCGCGAAATCGAAATCGCCGCGCGGCTGCAGCATCCGCATATCCTGCCCCTTTACGACTCGGGGCAAGCGCAGGGTCTTCTGTACTACGTCATGCCGCTCGTGGAGGGAGAGTCGCTGCGCGATCGCCTCGGTCGTGAGCAGCAGCTCTCTCAGGAGGACGCCCTCCGCATCGTCGTAGAGGTGGCGAGCGCACTCAGTTACGCCCACAGCCACGGGGTCGTGCATCGGGACATCAAGCCGGAGAATATCCTGCTGTCGGGTGGCACGGCCGTGGTCGCCGACTTTGGCATCGCGCGAGCATTCGACCAGAGCAGCGCCGAGGCGTTGACCCAGGCGGGCACGATCATCGGTACCCCTGCCTACATGAGCCCGGAGCAGGCCACGGGCGCGGCGCAAATCGATGGACGCAGTGACCAGTACAGCCTCGCCTGCGTGCTGTACGAGCTGCTCGTCGGCCAGCCGCCCTTCACGGGACCGACCGCGCAGGCGATCATCGCGCGCCATTCCCTCGATCTCGTCTCACCGCCATCCATCGTGCGTCCCGGCATTCCGGAGGCAATGGAGGACGCGCTCCTCAAAGCGCTGTCCAAAGTGCCCGCGGACCGCTTTGCCACCACGACGCTGTTTGCCGAAGCCCTCGCGGTACCGGGTCGGCCGTCCGGACTGCGCCGCCGGTCGACTGCAGCCGCTACGCCGCCCCGCCGCCGCTTGTGGACGAAAGCGGTGGGTGGGCTCGCCGGTGCGGTCGTCGTCCTCGGGGCGATCTGGGCGGCGGTGGCGGGGATTCGCGGTGGCATCGCCGCGAAGGAGCGGGCGGCGGCGGACGTCGATCCGCGGCGCATCGCCGTGCTGTATTTCGACCATCGGGGGGACTCGGCGCACACCCTGTATCTGGCCGATGGCCTCACCGAAGCGCTGATCCACCAGCTGTCGGCGGTCAAAGCGCTGCAAGTCATCTCCGCCAATGGCGTACGGCCCTATCGCGATGGGTCCGGGCGGGTGCGGCCCGACAGTCTGCGGCGCGCGCTGGGCGTCGGCACGATTGTGCAAGGCACGGTGACAGAGCAGGGAAGTCTCATCCGCGTGGATGTCGCGCTGATCAACGCCGCGACGGGTACCGAGACGAAGAGCACGACGCTCGAACGCCCGCGGACGGAGCTGTTCGCCCTGCAAGACACACTCTCGCGCGCAGTCACGAATTTCCTCCGCCTGGCGATTGGTGTGGAAGTGCAGCTGCGCGACACTCGGGCGTCGACCCGCAACGTCCGCGCCTGGGAGCTCGTGCAGCAGGCCGCTGAGGAGCGGCGGGCGGCCGATGGCGCGATTGCCGCGGGCAACCTGACGGGGGCGGTCGCGGCACTGGCACGCGCCGACACGCTCCTGGCGCAGGCAGCGGCGCTCGACGCCGCGTGGACGACGCCGATCGTCGAGCGCGGCTGGCTGGCCTGGGAACAGCGCCGCATCCTCGGTCTGGATAAGGGCCCCGCGAATGACTGGACCAGGCGCGGCCTCGACTTCGCCGAGCAGGCGCTCGCGATCCGAGCCGATTCCGAAGCCATCCACCTGCGGGGCACCATGCGGTACATGCGCTACCTCCTCAACCTGGATGCCGGTCCGCTCTCTGGCGAGCGGTTACTGGCAGCGGCGGAAGGGGACCTGCGGGCCGGAGGTGCGGCGCGGTCGAATCCCCGGCGCGCCTCGGCACTCGCGCTCCTCAGTCATTTGCTGCTGCGCAAGTCCGAAACGGCCGAAGGCAAGCTTGCGGCACTCGAGGCATGGGAGGCGGACGAGTACCTCACCGAGGCGAGCGCCGTCTTGTGGCGTCTCTACTCGGCCTCACTGGATCTGAACGACGCCGCGGAGGCGAACCGCTGGTGCAGCGAGGGCCGACGGCGGTTCCCGGCCGACCCGTTCTTCACCGAGTGCCGGATTTCGCTGTACGCGATCCGCGGCCTCAAGCCCGATGTGCCCGCGCTGTGGACGGAGGTGGAGCAATATGCCCGGATGTATCCGGCGAATCAGCAGGAGTATCGTCGCAAGCGCGCGCAGTTACTGCTCGCCATGGCGCTCGCGAACGCTGGACTGCGCGATAGCGCACGTGCCGTCGCGCTCCGCGCGCGCGCGGATCCCACCGTCGACCCGACCAACGACCTGGTCTACCTCGAGGTCGCCCTGCGTAACGTCGTCGGAGACCGAGACGAAGCCCTGCGACTTCTGGGTCGCTACCTGGCGACGAACCCACAGGATCGCGTGTCTATCGCCCGTGACGAGACGTGGTTCTTCGCGGGCTTGCGCGATGATCCGCGATTCAAAACGCTCGTCGGCACCGGGCGTTAGTATCACGACGTGTCCGTTAGTGTAGCGGTCGGCTTACGAGGCGACCGGACGCCGGGGCCGCTTGCAACACGCAAACATAACCGTCACAGTGCATTAGTCCCGACAGCGGCGGTGGTCTGCCGCTTGCCCTCTGGTACCCCAAGCCGGAGGCGCGTCCGCGTCTCGGCGTCCCGTACCAGGAGCGAAGGCATGCGACAGTGGTTGGTAGGCGGTGCGATCATGGCACTGGGTGCGGCCGTAGCCGCCTGCGGTGAACCGCGCGGCGTGACGCCGTCCGGCCCCAGCGCGTCAGTCACTACACTTGCGACGCTTCCCGCGTGCGACCTCAGTGGCACGAATCCGCTCATATCGCACTACTTCGGCCCCGACGAGGCGAAGGTGGTCCGCGATCTGATCGGTCAGATTACGCTCGCGGGAGTCGGTTCGGCAACGGCTCGCGATCGGGGCTTCGCCGTGATCGCGCATATTGCCGCGAACGCGGAGGCCGGGACCGGGGGCGATGTAGCCGCGGCGTCCGATCTTATCAATCGGGTCACACCGTGCATGTTCACCGACCTGGCCGAGTTTCCTGCGACCTATCCCGAGGACTACACGATTGCGATCACTACCGCCTCACCAGGCGGCCTGGGCGTGCGGGGCGGCAGCGCCGATCCAGCGACCGATCCGGTGTTGTCCCGCGATGATTTTTCAGGGGCAGCTCCACCCTTCGGTGTGACCTGGGCTACCATGCTCGGCGGCAATCCCGCGCCTGCGCGCGTGGCGTTCTACGGGCGCCCGGGCTCCACCGCACAGAGCTACGACTGGAAGGTCCTGCCACGTAACGCGACATTCGCCCCACCCGCCATCGTGGGCGTGTGTGTGGACGTCAACACGGCAACGATATCCATGCTGCACGAGGAACACGTCGGGTTGCTGACGTTCGCGCACGCGTACTTCCTCGACCCGGCGAGCTGCGGCAGTCTGGCGTCGCGCACGGGTCTCTCCTCATGGTCACACCGGTTGGCACAGTTACTCCTCCCGCGTCCCCTCTCCGCAAGCGCAGTCGTTTTCGGTGGGATCGGGGGTTCTACCGGTGGCATCGGGAGCGAGTTCTCCGCTGAGGACGTCCCGAACGTCGACCTCACCTTCACGATTCAGCCGCCGTCCACCGTCACGGTAGGGGAGACGTTCACAGTCCAGCTGCGGGCGACAGACCCGGCGACTGGAGCGGCCGTGGGTGGCACCCAGGTGTCGATTCTGGCGGTCAACAACAACGGCGTGACAAAAACCTTGTTGGGCACGACGACGCAAACGACGAGCAACGCCGGCGTCGCCACCTTCGGCGATTTGAGCTTCGCGCCCGGCAGCACCGGCGGCTACCGGCTGGTTGTGGGCGGCAGCGTTTTGGGCCGCGCGGCGATCGTTGTCGGGCAGGTCACCTCGAATAAGGTCAACGCCAAGCCCGCGCATTAGCAGGAACGCGGTACCGGGCGGGGGATGTTTGGTTGGGGGGCGGCTCTGTCGAGCCGCCCCCCAATGTTTAGGTTTCTGCGGCGTGAAACCAACTCAGCTCGGCATTATCGGCTTGGGTGCCATCGGCGGCTCGCTCGCGCGGCAGGCGAAGCTGGCCGGCGTCGAAACTGTGGTGGGATGGTCGCCGGTGCCTGCCGAGCGCGCGCTCGCCGCCCAACATGGTGCGCTCGATGACTCGCCCCCGCGCGCGTCGGACGTGGCGTGCGTCGCCGATCTCCTCGTGCTCGCCGCACCACCCGCCGCGAACATCGCGCAGCTCGACGCCATCGTCACCCACCTGAAACCGGGCGCCGTGGTCACCGACGTCGGCTCGGTGAAGCGGGCGATCGTCGCGCGTGCCGAGGAGCTGGGACTGCAGGACCGCTTTGCCGGGAGTCATCCCCTCGCGGGCACCCATCGCCATGGGTTCGAGGCGTCGCGACCCGATCTGTTCCGCGGCGCGGTCGTGTACGTGACGCCATGCGCGGGGGGAGAGGGGGCGGCGCGGGCGGCGCGCGAGATCGTGGACTTCTGGGAGCACGTGCTCGAGGCCGAGCCGGTGGTGCTCGACGCCGCGCTCCACGACGCGCAGGTCGCTCGCACGAGTCACGTCCCGCAGGTCGTCGCCTCGCTGCTGGGCGATTTTCTGGCGCGGCACGCCCCACCCGGATCGACGTTCGGCACCGGCGCGATCGATACGACCCGCCTCGCCGCGAGCGAGCCGCAGCTCTGGACGGAGATCCTGCTCATGAATCGCGACGAGCTACTCGTCGCGCTGCGCGCATTGGAGGAGTCGCTCGGCAGTGTGGAGCGCGCGCTCGAGACGGGCGACGCCCGCGCGCTCACGGCGTGGCTGACGCGGGCGTCGGACTGGCGGCGCGGCATCGGCCCATGAGGGCGCGCGGCGTGGTGCGGCCGCCCGGTGACAAGAGCATCTCGCACCGTGTGCTGATGCTGGCGTCGCTCGCCCGCGGCAAGAGCGAGCTCACCGGCCTGCTCACCGGCGCAGACGTGAAGAGTACGGCGCGCGTGTTGCGCCAGCTCGGCGCGGACATCTCGCGGATCCAGGAGTCGGGAGTCGGGATTTCGGGCTCCCGACTCCAGACTCCTGACTCCCGTTTGAACTGCGGGAACTCAGGAACTACAGCCCGACTCATGCTTGGGGTCTTAGCCGGCCAGAACTTCTCCGCCACTCTCACGGGAGATGCCTCGCTGCGTCGCCGGCCGATGCGACGCGTGACAGAACCGCTGAAACAGATGGGAGCCAGGATAACGGAGTCAGGAGACGGGCTTCCCGTGACGATTCACGGTGGACAATTGCGCGGGCTCGAGTACACGTCTCCCGTCGCGAGCGCGCAGGTGAAGAGTGCGATTCTGTTCGCAGCGCTCACCGGCGGCGTAGCGGTCACAATCCGCGAACCGTATCGCTCCCGCGATCACACAGAGCGGTTGTTTGCCTACCTCGGTTTCGACATTCACGACCGCGACGGAGCGATAGTTTTCGAACCGCCCATCCGCCCATCCGCCCATCCGCCGATCAATCTTTCGGTCCCCGGCGATATCTCGAGCGCAGCGTTTCTCGTCGCAGCAGCGGTGCTTGCAGACGACGGCGAGCTGCTCATCGAAAACGTCGGCGTGAATCCGACGCGCACCGGCTTCATTGTGGTGCTCGAGCGGATGGGCGCGCATGTCGAGCGCGTGAACCTGCGCGACGAAGGGGGCGAGCCGGTCGCCGATCTCGTCGTGCACCCGGCGCATCTCCGTGGGACCGAGGTCACGGCAGCCGAGATCCCGACGCTCGTCGATGAGGTACCGATCCTGGCGGTGCTCGCGAGTCGCGCGCGCGGGACGACGGTGTTTCGCGAAGTCGGCGAGCTGCGGGTCAAGGAGAGCAACCGGCTGGAGCTGATCGCCGCGAACTTGAGGGGACTGGGGGTTCGCGGTGAGGTCCTGGGGAACGATCTGCACGTCGAAGGCACCGAGAAGCCGCCTCGGGGTCGAGTAGATACGGCCTCGGATCACCGCCTCGCGATGGCGTTCGCCGTGCTCGGCACCGTGAAACGCGCAGCGGTGCGCCTCTCAGAGAAAAAATCAGTGGCAATCAGCTACCCCGACTTCTTTCGCGATCTGAAACGATGCTTCGGGTAATCGCCATCGACGGTCCAGCGGCCTCGGGCAAGAGCTCGACCGCCGGCCTAGTCGCCGAGCGACTCGGGTGGGCCCATCTCGACTCGGGCGCGCTCTATCGTGCGCTCACGCTCGCCGCCCTCGATAACATCGGGGAAGGGGAACGGTGGAAGAGTGAATGGTCGGGCCAGAGCATCGTCGGCCTCGCCGAACGGCTGCCGGTGCGCCTGGTGCTGGTCGGCACGCGGTTCCGGCCCGAGGTCGCCGGCGCGGACGTCGAGGTGGCGATCCGGGGTGAGCGTGTGACGCGTCATGTGTCGGCGCTCGCCGCCATCCCTGAAGTCCGGACCTGGGTGAATGCCCAGCAGCGGAGGGCGGTCGAGGGCGGTCAAGGGCGGGGGGTCGTCGTGGATGGGCGGGATATCGGGACGGTGGTCTTCCCGGAGGCGCCGCTGAAGATCTTTTTGACGGCGACACCGGACGAACGGGCGCGGCGGCGGCTGTCGCAACGCGGCCAGGCGGTGGACGGTGACCTGATGCGTCGCGAAAGTCAGGAGCTGGCGGCCCGGGATACGGCCGATTCCACCCGGGCGATCGCCCCCCTCAAGCCAGCCCCGGACGCCGTGTTACTCGACACCACCACCCTCACGTTGGAGCAGCAGGTGACCGGGGTTGTCGAACTGGCGCGTGGCTTGTTCCCTGGGTAGGTTTCCGCCCGTCCCAGGCTGAAGCCTGAGCTCTGGAGGGGTGAAGACAACCTCAAACCCACAACCGAACCGGTGCACTGCATGCTCGTAGAAGCACGTGACGTAGAAGATATCGAAGAAGACACTCCCACTCGTAAACCTCCCCGCCCGCAACTCCGCGTCCGTTCCGGTCTCGACGAGGAATACTCGTCCGACGAGATCGAGAAAATGACCTTGCTGTATGAGGGGACGCTTTCAAATATCCAAGAAGGCGAAATCGTCAAATCCAAAGTGCTGCGTGTGACCGACACCGCCGTCATCCTCGACGTCGGTTTCAAGTCGGAAGGCGCAGTGGCGATCGACGAGTTCAAGGATCCGAAGAGCCTCAAGGAAGGCGATGAGATTGAAGTCTTTCTCGAGCACCTCGAGGACCAGGAAGGCGCCGTCGTCCTGTCGAAGAAGAAGGCCGACTTCATGCGCGTCTGGGAGCGGATCCGGGAAGCGCACGAGAAGGATGAAGGCGTCACCGGCACGCTCGTGAAGAAGATCAAGGGCGGCGTCGTCGTCGACCTGATGGGCGTGGACGCATTTCTGCCGGGCAGCCAGATCGCCCTGCGGCGCGTTCCCAATATCGACGAGCTGCTGGGTCAGAGCTTCGAGTTCAAGATCATCAAGCTGAACAAGCGCCGCCGCAACATCGTCGTTTCGCGCCGCGTCCTGCTCGAGGCCGAGCGCAAGACGAAGCGCGACGTACTGATGAAAGAGCTGTCGGTCAATCAGGTGCGGAAGGGCGTGGTGAAGAACATCACCGACTTCGGCGCGTTCATCGACCTGGGCGGCGTGGACGGCCTGCTGCACATCACCGACATGAGCTACGGCCGCGTATCGCATCCGTCCGAGATGGTGCAGATCGGCCAGGAGCTCGAGGTGAAGGTGCTCGACATCGACTGGGAGCGCGAACGCATCTCGCTCGGCCTGAAACAGCTGCAGACATATCCGTGGCAGAACGTCGCCGCGAAGTATCCGGTTGGAACGCGCGTGCAGGGCAAGGTCGTCTCGATTACGAACTACGGCGCGTTTGTCGAGCTCGAGCCGGGCATCGAAGGCCTGGTCCACATCTCCGAGATGAGCTGGACGCGCAACGTGCGGCATCCGTCGAAACTCGTGTCGATCGGCGAATCGATCGAGGCGGTCGTGCTGAAGGTGGACGAGGCTGAGGAGAAGGTCTCGCTCGGGATGAAACAGACCGAGCAGGACCCCTGGATGGCGCTGCCGCAGAAGTATCCCGTCGGCACGCGGCTCCGCGGCAAGGTCCGCAACCTCACCTCGTTCGGCGCGTTCGTCGAAATCGAGCCGGGCATCGACGGCCTGATTCATATCTCGGACATGTCGTGGACCAAGCGGGTGCAGCATCCCTCGGAGGTCGTCAAGAAGGGCGACGAGGTCGACGTGCTGATCCTGAACGTCGACGCCGAGAACAAGCGCATCTCGCTCGGATTGAAACAGGCGCAGGAAGATCCGTGGCTGCGCATCGGCGAGACCTACCCCGTCGGCACCGAGCTGCGGGGTCGCGTCATGCGGCTGATGGACAAGGGCGTGGTCGTGGACCTCGGCAACGACATCGAAGGCTTCGTGCCGATGTCGCAGCTCGGGATTCCTGACATTCAGCAGCCCGGCGACGCGGTGAAGGAAGGGCAGGCGGTCGCGGCGACCGGGTTCCCCAAGGACGACATCATTCCGCCGCCACCCCCGCCGGTCCCGCCGCCAGACGACGAGACGCCACCTCTAGACGCCTGAGAGGCCGAAAGGCCGAGGGGCTGTGAGGAGTGAGGGGCGAGGATAATCCTCGCCCCTTTTCGTTTCCGGTCCTACATTTTGCCCATGTCCATGCGAGAAAAGCTCGAGCTCCTGCAGCAAAAGCGGTCCGAATCTGAGCAGGGCGGCGGCACTGATCGAATAGCGACACAGCATTCAAAGGGAAAGATGACGGCGCGCGAGCGGCTCGATGTGCTGCTCGACCCCGGCTCATTCGTCGAGCTCGATCGCTTCGTCACCCATCGCGCGACCGATTTCGGACTGGCCGATCAAAAAGTCCTCGGCGACGGTGTCGTGACCGGCTGGGGCCGGGTCGAAGGGCGCCTGATCTACGTCTTCTCGCAGGACTTTACCGTCTTCGGCGGCTCGCTGTCGGAGGCGCACGCCGAAAAAATCTGCAAGGTGATGGATCTCGCCGTGCAGAACGGCGCGCCGGTGGTCGGGCTGAACGACTCGGGCGGCGCGCGCATTCAAGAGGGCGTCGCCTCGCTCGGTGGATACGCCGACATCTTTTTGCGCAACACCAAGGCCTCGGGCGTCGTGCCGCAGATCAGTGCGATCCTGGGGCCCTGTGCCGGCGGCGCCGTCTACAGTCCGGCGATCACCGATTTCATCTTCATGGTGCGCGGCATCTCGTACATGTTCGTGACCGGCCCCAGCGTCGTGAAGACGGTGACGCACGAAGAGGTCGACTTCGAGAAGCTCGGCGGCGCCGATGTGCACGGTGCGACGTCCGGCATCGCGCATTTTGTCCACGATTCGGAGCTCGAGTCGATCACGGCGATTCGCACCCTGCTGTCGTTCCTGCCGGGCAACAACCTCGACTCGCCACCGGTGCGCACGCCGGACGATCCACCGGATCGCCGCGAAGAGGGGTTGCTCGACATCGTCCCCGATGAGCCGGCGAAGCCCTACGACATGCACGACGTGCTCAAGCTGATCGTGGACAACGGCGCGTTCCTCGAGGTGCAGCGCGATTTCGGCAACAATCTCATCGTCGGCTTCGCCTGGCTGGCGGGCCGCCCGGTGGGCATCGTCGCGAATCAGCCGGCCGCCCTGGCAGGTGTTCTGGACATTGCCGCGTCCGTGAAAGGCGCTCGCTTCATCCGGTTCTGCGACGCCTTCAACATTCCGCTGGTCACGTTCGAGGACGTCCCGGGATTCCTCCCCGGCGTGGCGCAGGAGCACGGCGGTATCATCAAGCACGGCGCCAAGCTGCTGTTCGCCTACTGTGAGGCGACGGTGCCGAAGCTCACCGTGATCACGCGCAAGGCGTACGGCGGCGCCTACGACGTCATGAGCTCCAAGCACATTCGCGGCGACTACAACGTGGCCTGGCCGACCGCCGAGATCGCTGTGATGGGGCCGAAGGGCGCGGTGGAGATCCTCTATAAAGGAGAGGCGAGCGAAGAGCGCGCGAACGAGTACCGCGAGAAATTCGCTCATCCGTATCAGGCCGCGGCGCGCGGATACGTCGACGACATCATCGATCCGCGCGACACGCGTCCGCGCCTGATCGAAGCCTTGCTCACCCTCGAAACGAAGCGCGACAAGAATCCGCCCAAGAAGCATGGGAATATTCCTCTCTAAGGCCGCCCTGGTGCTGCAGCTCGTGCAGACGCCGCACCCCGATTCGGTGCGGGCGGAGCTCTGGGCGCGCGTCGCCGCCGATTCGACCAACGGGCCGGCATGGCTCGAGCTGGGCCGGGCATACCTGCAGCGCGCCGCGGATTATCACGCACACAAGAAGCCGGTGACCGTCGATACGGCATGGGCGCACGCGATACTCGACACGGCGCAGCTGGCGTTCGAGCGCGCAGCGCGGTTCAGCGCGGGCACGCGCACCGCCGACTCGGCGCGCGTGTACCGTGTGTATGCCTTCGGGGAATGGGCGTACGTCGACTGGGAAGCGGCCGGCACCACGGCCGCCACGCTCACTTGGCACGCGCTTCCCGAGGAGCTCCGTCTGCCGCCGGTACTCGAAGAGCTCGGCGAAAACCTACTGCGCGCCTGTCCGCACCAGGGCATGCTCTTCACCGCGGGCGAGACGGACACGCAGGCCGCGTGGTATCTGCGGTTCGCCCGCGGGTTACGTCCCGACCTGATGATCGTACCGGTGGATCGCTGGCGCGGCGACAGCGTGCTGCGCAATCGCGCGCTGCGCGAGCTCCGCACGCGCGACCCATCGCTCAGGGCGCTCAGCCAGTCGCGCGCCGTGTGCGCCAGCATGGGATTCGAGCGGCCGCCCGACGAACGGGCGGTCCGGTGGAACAAGCGCCCGCTCGTGTGGGTCACGGGGAAGGAAACGAAAGCCGACCGCGTGCCGGCGCAGGACTTCGTCTTCGCCGCATTGAAACTGGCGGTCGATGAACACGAGACGTGGACCGCGCCGGTGACGGTGCTCTACCGTCGCGCCGCCGCGAACGTCGGCGCGTTGTGCAAGGCGTTCGAGACCTTTGGGCTGTCGTCTGAGGTTGGGTGTCACTGAAGCGGGTGCTGGTCGCGAACCGCGGCGAAATCGCGGTTCGCGTGATCCGCGCCTGCCACGAGGAAGGCCTCGCCGCCGTCGCGGTCTACTCCGAGCCTGACCGTCTCGCCCCGCACGTTCGCGACGCCGACGCCGCGGTCCTGATCGGCCCCGCGCCCTCGAGCGAATCCTATCTCGCCATTCCCAAGCTGATCGCGGCGGCCAGGGACACCGGCTGCCAGGCGATCCATCCGGGCTATGGCTTCCTGTCGGAGCGCGCGGCGTTTGCGGACGCCTGCAAGGATGCCGGTCTCATTTTCGTGGGCCCGCCGGCCGCCGCGATCCGCGCCATGGGCGATAAAACCGAAGCGCGGCGCCGGATGCAGGCTGCCGGCGTGCCGGTGGTACCGGGGACCGCCGCGCCGCTGCGCGATCCGGTCGAGGCGCGCCGCGAGGCCAAGCGCTTGGGCTTCCCGGTGCTGATCAAGGCCGTGGCGGGCGGCGGGGGCAAGGGCATGCGGCTCGTCGGGACGGAGGCCGAGGTGGAAGGCGCGTTTGAGGCGGCGCGCCGCGAGGCGCTGAAGGCGTTCGGCGACGGCAGTGTGTACATCGAGAAGTATCTCGAGCGGCCCCGGCACATCGAGATCCAGATTCTGGCCGACCACCGCGGCCGCGTGGTCGCGGTGGGTGAGCGCGAGTGCAGCATTCAGCGGCGCCATCAGAAGCTCATCGAAGAGTCGCCGTCGGTCGCGGTGTCGCCGGCGCTGCGGCGGCGGCTGGCGGAGGCGGCGACGGCCGCGGCGGGGGCGGTTGGCTATGTCAGCGCGGGGACGATCGAGTTCCTCCTGACGGCGACCGGCGAGTTCTTCTTCCTCGAGATGAATACGCGGATTCAGGTCGAGCATCCCGTCACCGAGGTCGTGTACGGCGTGGATCTCGTGCGCGAGCAGCTGCGCATCGCGGCGGGCCAGGCGATGCGCGTCCACGGGGCGACGGGGCCGGGTGGTCAACTGCATCCGCGCGGCCACGCGATCGAATGCCGCATCACCGCCGAGGATCCGTTCAACGATTTTCTCCCGGCGACCGGTGTCCTGCAGTATCTGCGCGTGCCGGGTGGCCCCGGCATCCGGTGGGATGCCGGGATCGAGGCAGGGAACGAAGTCACCCTGTTCTACGATCCGCTGCTCGCCAAGCTGATCGCCTGGGGGGAAACGCGCGACATCGCGATCCAGCGCATGCGGCGTGCGCTGAGTGAGCTGGTGATCGTCGGAGTGCCGACGAGCCAGGCGTTCCATCTGCGTGTCATGGACGATGCCGAATTCCTGAAGGGTGAAATCGACATCACGTATCTGGAGCGGGCGGGCGCGCGCCTGCTGGCCGCCCCGCCGCGCGGTGGCCTCGAGCGGGCGCTGGCGGTTGCTGCGGCGATGGTTGCTGACCAGGGGCATGACCGACCGCCGCCGAGCAGTTTGACCGCCCGACCGCCGCAGTCGAATGCATGGAGGCAAGCCGCTCGTCTCGATGCGCTTCGCGACGGTCTCGAGTGAGCGACATCGTGACGATCACGAGGATCGCGGTTGGCGGCGACGGGGTCGGGCGGTTAGGAGACGGCCGCGTGGTCTTCGTGCCGCGAACGGTTCCGGGCGATCGCATTCGCCTGCGTGAAGGCTCGCTCGAGCGCCACCGCAACTTCGCGCGCGCCGAATTGGGCGAGCTCGTCGGCGCCGGCGCCGCCAGAGTCGCGCCGCCGTGCCCGCACTACGTCCACGATCATTGCGGCGGTTGCCAGCTGCAGCATCTCGCCTACGATGAGCAGCTCAAGGCCAAGAGCGCGATTGTCGGTGAGACACTGCGGCGACTCGGCAAACTCCAGATCGAGGACCCCGAAATCGTGGAGGCTCTCGACGAATGGCGGTATCGCTCGAAGATCTCCATGGCCGCGAAGGGCGGCGAAGGGGCGGCAAAGGCAATTGGGTTTCATCCGTACGATCGGCCCAACTTCGTCTTTCCCCTTGCCGATTGTCACATCACGGACTTCAGGCTGATGGCCTTGTGGCGAGAGCTCCGCCCAAAGCTCGCGCTGCTGCCCGAGGAGCTGACGCGCCTCACACTGCGGCTCGATCGCGAAGCGCGCCGCCACATCATCGCCGAATCAGCGGGCGAACCTTGGCTGAACGCGGACGAGCTGCGTCGCGCGCTGCAGCGTGCGGTCGACGGCGAGGTGGTGTGCTGGTGGCAGCCGGTCGACGGCGCTGCGCGGGTGATGGCGGGCCCCGCGACGGGGTTTCCCGCAACCGCGTTCGAGCAGGTCAACCCCGGGATGGGCATGCTGACGCGCCGCTGGGCGGTCGATCAGCTGGGAGACGTGCGCGGTCAGACCGTCTGGGACCTCTACGGCGGCATCGGCGACACCGCGGCGCTGTTGGTCGAGCGGGGCGCCAGGCGGCGCGCTTCATCGCGGCGCGGGCCGAGGATGTGCTGCCGAGCCTTCCCGTGCCCCACGCCGTGGTCGTCAATCCGCCGCGTGCGGGGCTGCACTGGGACGTGTCGCTGCGGCTCACCTCCGACCCCGTGCCGAAGCTCGTGTATGTCTCCTGCGATCCGGCGACGCTGGCGCGCGATCTCCAGCGGCTCAACGTCAACTACCAGGTGACGGGAGTGCGGGCGTTTGATCTGTTTCCACAGACCGCGCATGTGGAGACGGTGGCTGTGCTGGAGGCCGCATGAAGTACCACGTCACGATCCGTTCCCGCACCTACGTCGTCGATGTCGAGGGCGGGTCGGTCATCGTTGACGGCGAGCGGCTCGAGGCACACGCGGTCGCGGTCCCCGGCACGCCCCTCGTTCATCTGTTGCTCGGCAAGGACTCCTGGACCGTCGCGTGTCAGCACCTCGAAGCCAGGCGCTGGGCCCTCGGCGCGGCCGGCGAGCGGCTGGAGGTCGAGGTTCAAGACGACCGGTCAAGGCAGATCGAAGCGCTCACGGGGCAGGGACGAAAGCCGGCGGCGGGCGGCGTGGTGAAAGCGCCGATGCCGGGGCTGGTGGTTCGGGTGGAGGTGGAGCGAGGCCAGGCGGTGGCGGCGGGCGACGGGTTGGTCGTCGTGGAGGCGATGAAGATGGAAAACGAGCTGCGCGCCACGCATAAGGGCATTGTCGAACAGATTCACGTGAAGGCGGGCGATCGGGTCGAGAAGGGCGCGCCCCTCGTGTCGCTTTCGGCCGAATCCTCGCAACCCTCAGGTTGACACGCCCTTACGCCCCGGTTAGAGTTCGCGTCTGTCAAATTCCGGGACTTGAGAAGGCATGAAGACGTACACGTTGAAGGCGCAGGACATCGAGCGACGGTGGTGGCTGGTGGACGCGGCGGAGCAGCCGCTCGGCCGGCTTGCCAGTCGCGTCGCGCAAATTCTGCGTGGCAAGCATAAACCGACGTTCACGCCGCACGTCAATGGCGGGGATTTCGTCATCGTCATCAACGCCGAAAAGGTGCAGCTGACGGGCCGCAAGGTGGAGCAGAAGCGCTACTTCCATCACACCGGGTACATGGGTCACGAGCGGTTCACGCCGGTGAAGAAAGTGCTTGGGAAGCATCCCGAGCGCGTCATCGAAAAGGCGGTGTGGGGGATGTTGCCGAAGACGACGTTGTCGCCACGCGGCGCAGCAGCCGACGCCGCTGGTCGCCGTGGAGGCCAAGTGAGCTCAGGAATCACGCCCGAGCTGCGCTGGCACGCGATCGGACGCCGGAAGCTCGGTATTGCGCGGGTCTATCTGACTCCCGGGTCGGGCAAGTGGAGCATCAACGGGCGCACGCTGGGTGACTATTTCCCCCGGCCGTCGCTCGTGTCGCACATCCAGCAGCCGTTCACCGCAACCGACACGCTGGGTGCCTTCGACGTGAAGGCGCGCGTGGTCGGCGGTGGACTCACTGGCCAGGCCGGCGCGATGCGGCTCGGGATCGCCCGCGCGCTGGTGTTGGCGGATGACCGGCATCGCAAGAAACTGCGTGAGCAAGGGCTACTCACGCGTGATCCACGTGCTGTAGAACGAAAGAAGCCCGGTCGTGCTGGAGCTCGGAAGAGATTCCAGTTCAGCAAGCGGTAAGCGTTCAAATACTCACGCCGCTTGATCTCGCTCTGGGTCCCTGCGGGGTTGAGCGAGAGATGAGAGCGGCGGCGGAAACAACCCACGGAAAGGGATAGCGTGCCTCAGCCTCAGTTGCAGGAATTGTTGGAAGCAGGTGTGCACTTCGGCCATCAGACCCGCCGCTGGAATCCCAAGATGCGGCGGTTCATCTTCGCCGAACGCTCCGGCATCTACATCATCGATCTGCAAAAGACCCTGCGTCAGCTCGAGGTGGCGCAGGAGCTGTTGCGTGGCGTGGTGTTGAAGGGGGAGGGCGTGCTCTTCGTCTGCACCAAGAAGCAGCTCAAGGGCATCCTGGAAGCCGAAGCCAAGCGCTGCAACTCGTTCTACGTGACGGAGCGCTGGCTCGGCGGCACGCTGACGAACTTCCAGACGATCAAGAAGCAGATCAAGCGGCTCAAAGACCTGGAGCAGGGCGCGGCGGACGGCGACTTCACGAACTACACGAAGAAAGAGCAGCTGCTGTTCGATCGCGAGCGCGGGAAGCTCGACAAGAACCTCGCGGGTATCAAAAACCTCGGCCGGCTGCCCGGCGCGCTCTTCGTGGTGGACGCGAAGAAGGAGCGGATCGCCGTCGCCGAGGCGAACAAGCTCGGCATCCCGGTGGTGGCGATCGTCGATACGAACGCCGACCCCGATTTGATCACCGTGCCGATTCCCGGGAACGACGACGCGATTCGCGCCGTCTCGCTGATCACCAATGCCATCTCGGACGTGATCGCGGAAGCGCGGCGCCAGATGCCGCTGCGTGACGCCGCCACCGGTGAAGAGGGCGAGGGCACGACCTACTCCACGGAGACGGGCGAGGCGGACGCGGATGGCGATCGCAAGAAGCGGCCGGCGCGGCGCAAGCGGCGGCCGAAGCCGGAAGCGATCGCGGCCCGGATGAAGACGGAGGAAGCGCCCGCCCCGGCGGAGCCCGTTAGCGGGGGCGAGTCGTAACAACTTCTGTGTGCTGGCCAACCGACCGCCGCCCCCGGGCTTCACGGCGCGAGGGCGGCGTTTTTATGAGGGAGTGAAGAGGAGTATGACAACGGTGAAAGAGATTCCCGCAAAACTGGTGGCCGAGCTGCGCGCCAAGACCGGCGCGGGCATGATGGATTGCAAGGCCGCGTTGCAGGAGACCGGCGGCGATCTGGACAAGGCCGTCGACATGCTGCGCAAGAAGGGCGCGGCCAAGGCCGAGAAACGCGCCGGCCGCGAGGCGTCGGAGGGATGGATCGGATCCTACATCCACCACGACGGCTCGGTGGGTGTGCTCATCGAGCTGAATAGTGAAACCGACTTCGTGGCGCGAACGCCGGATTTTCAGGCGCTCGCGAAAGACATCGCGGTGCAGGTCGCTGCGACAAGCCCGCTCGCTGTGCGGATCGAGGATTTGCCGGCGGCCGTCGTCGAGCGCGAGCGCAAGGTGTACGAGTCGCAGGTCGCCGAGCAGAAGAAGCCCGAGACCATTCGTCAGAAGATCGTGGACGGCATGCTGCAGAAATTCTACGAAGAGCGGGTGCTGCTCGAGCAGAAATTCGTGAAGGACGACAAAGTCACGATCGGCGACATGGTGAAGGCTCTCTCTGGCAAAACCGGCGAGAAGATACAAGTCCGGAGATTTGCAAGATTTGAATTAGGGGGAAATTAGGTGGCCAAGCTCGTCTACAAGCGCGCGCTTCTCAAGCTGTCCGGAGAGGCGTTCGCCGGTGGGCGAGCGTCCGGCATCGATTTCGCCGTCATCGAGCGGCTGTCGGATGAGCTGAAGTCGGTCGCCGCCACCGGCATCCAGCTTGGGCTCGTGATCGGCGGCGGCAACATCCTGCGTGGCACGGCGGCGAGTGAGCAGGGGATGGATCGCGTGTCCGCCGATTACATGGGCATGCTCGCGACCGTGATCAACGCGCTCGCGCTGCAGGACATTCTGGAGAAAAAGGGCGTCGATACACGGGTGATGACGGCGATTCGGATGGAGGAGCTGGCCGAGCCCTACATCCGGCGTCGCGCGGTGCGGCACCTCGACAAGGGCCGGATGGTGATCTTCGCCGGCGGCACCGGCAACCCGTACTTTTCCACCGACACCGCGGCCGTGCTGCGCGCGCTGGAGATGGAAGCGCAGGTGATTCTCAAGGCCACCAACGTCGACGGCGTCTACACCGCGGATCCGAAGAAAGACCCTGCCGCCAAGTTCCTGCCGACGCTGACGTTTCAAGAAGCGCTGGTGAAGGGCTATGCGGTGATGGATGCCAACGCCTTCGGGTTGTGCAAGGAGAACAAGCTCCCCATCGTGGTGTTCAACATCAACCAGCCCGGCGCGACGGCCAGGGTCCTGGCCGGAGAACGCGTCGGCACGATCGTCAGCGGTGGAAGCCGTCAAACGCGAGTTCACGACGGTGCGCACCGGCAAGGCCACGACGGCACTGCTCGATCTCGTTCGCGTCGAGGCGTACGGGAACGAGATGCCGCTGACGCAGGTGGCGAGCGTCGCGGCGCCGGAGCCGAAGCTGCTGACGGTGCAGCCGTGGGACAAAGGGCTGCTCAAGGCGGTGGAGAAAGGCATTCTGGCGTCCGATCTCGGCCTCACGCCGTCGAACGACGGCAACGTGATCCGCATTCCGATTCCGCCCCTCACCGAAGAACGCCGCAAAGAGCTGGTCAAAGTCGTGCACAAGTTCGCCGAAGAGGGGCGCGTCGCGATTCGTCATGCGCGCACGGAAACGATGAACCGGATCAAGAAGACCGAGCACGTCTCCTCGGATGACCAGAAGCATGCCGAGAAGGAAGTCCAGAAGACCCACGACGAGCATCTCAAGGCGGTCGACACCGCGGTGAAGGCCAAAGAAGCGGAGATCATGGAAGTCTGATGCTCCCCGGGCCGATTCCCCCTCCCCCCCCTCGCCATGTGGCGATCATCATGGACGGCAACGGCCGCTGGGCGAGTGAACGCCGGCTGCCGCGGCCGTTCGGCCATCGGGCCGGCATGAAGGCGGTGCGGGAAGCGGTGGAAGGCGCCATCGATGCCGGGGTCGAAGTCCTCACCCTGTTTGCGTTTTCCGAGGAGAACTGGAATCGCCCCGCGCCCGAGATCTCCGCGCTGATGGATCTGCTCGAGGAATACATCGCGAAAGAGGTCGCCGAGCTGAAGGGCCAGGGCGTGCAGGTGCACATGCTCGGCGATCGCAGCCGGCTGACTCCGGGTGGACGCGCCGCCGTGGAGCGCGTCGAGCAGGAAACCGCGGCCGGCCAGAAGCTCCATCTCAATCTCTGCATCTCCTATTCGTCGCGGGGCGAGATCGCGCATGCGGCACGCCTCCTCGCCGAAGAAGTGCTCAAGGGCACGACAAAGCTCGAAGACATCGATGAAGAAGCCCTCCGCGCCAAGCTCTACACGGCGCCGTGGGGCGATCCCGACCTGCTGATTCGCACGTCGGGCGAGCAGCGCCTCTCGAATTTCCTCCTCTGGCAGCTGGCCTACACGGAGCTGTACATCACGCCGGTGCTGTGGCCGGACTTCAGCCGGCGCACCCTGCTCGACGCCATCCTCGACTACCAGCGCCGCGACCGCCGCTTCGGAAAAGTCACCGCGTCCTGATGCCGTCCCAAAACCTGGTGCAACGCATCGCCGTGGCGGTGGTCGCCATTCCGCTCGTCATCGGAGTCGTCTGGTTGGGCGGCTGGGTGCTGGCGGCGCTCCTGGCGGTGCTGGGCGTCCTCGGCGCACAGGAGGTGTACGATTTCGCCCGGCGGCAGTCGATCGAGCCGCTCGAACGCACCGGGTGGCTGGCCGCCGCCGCAATTCCCCTGCTCGCGTACTGGGCGAAAGGTTCGGAAACGCACTGGGCCGAGCCGGCGATCTATCTGGGCGCGATCTGGTTGATGTTCGCCATGACGCTCGCGATGGCGCGACGCGGGCCCACCGGCCGCCCGCTCGCCAGCGTCGCGATCACCATGTTCGGCTGCCTGTACGCGTCCGGGATGCTCGCATTTTTGATCGCGATCCGTCACGGCCTGAACGCGGCGCAGCGGCCGGGGGCCTACGTCATGCTCACACTGTTCCCGCTCGTCATCACCTGGGTGTGCGACACGGCGGCGATGGCGGTGGGAACGGCGGTCGGCGGTCCCAAACTCGCGCCGGTGCTGTCCCCCAAGAAGACGCTTGCGGGGGCCGTCGGCGGAACGCTGGGCGGCGTCATCGCGGCCCTGGCGCTCGGGCTCTTCGTACTGAACCGGTACGGCTGGAGCTTCACGCCGGGCCAGCTGTTGCTGTTTGGCCTTGCCGTCTCCATTGTCGGACAGATCGGGGATGTCGCCGAGTCATTGTTCAAGCGGGAAGTGGGCCTCAAGGATTCCTCGACGCTCATTCCGGGACACGGTGGCGTGCTCGATCGGCTCGATTCGCTGTACTTCGTGATTCCTGCGGCGGCGGGACTATATCGCATGTTCGGAGTGATATGAGCGTTGGGGTGGCAGTCCTCGGCTCGACCGGGTCGATCGGCCGATCGACACTGCAAGTCTTGTCCCGGCAACGGGAAAGATTTCGGGTCGTCGCGCTGACTGCCCATTCCAACGGCGATCTGCTCGCCGCGCAGGCGAAGGAGTGGCAGCCCGCTTTCGTCGGCCTGGTGAATGGCGGGGCTCGGGACTCGGGACTCGGGATTCGGAAAGGCCCCGATTGCCTCGTTGACGCGGCGACCCATCCCGATGTGCGCATCGTGGTGAATGGCATCGTCGGTGCGGCCGGACTCGAGGCTACACTGGCGGCGTTACGTGCCGGGAAGCGGGTCGCGCTCGCGAACAAGGAAACGCTCGTGATGGCCGGCGAGCTGGTCGCGCAGGCGGCGCGCGAGGGCGGCGGCGAAATCGTCCCCGTCGACTCCGAACACAGCGCGGTGCTGCAGTGTGTCGCCGGCCGGCGCCCCACCGAGCTGGCGCGGCTCATTCTCACCGCGTCCGGGGGTCCCTTCCGCACCTGGGAGCGCGAGCGTGCCTCACGCGCCACGGTGGCCGAGGCACTCAAGCACCCCACCTGGTCGATGGGGAAAAAGATCACGGTCGACTCGGCGACGCTCGTGAACAAGGCGCTCGAGGTGATCGAGGCTCACTTCCTGTTCGATGTGGAGTACGATCGCGTGGACGTGGTGATACATCCGCAGTCGGTGATTCACGGCTTTGCGGAATTCGTGGACGGGTCGGTGCTGGCCCAGGTCGGGTTCCCGACGATGGAGCTGCCGATTCTCTACGCGCTCACCCATCCCGACCGCGTGCCGGATCAGGGCGTGCGGCGCTTCGATCCGGTCGCGGCCGGCACGCTCACGTTCGAGGCGCTGCAGCCCGAGCGCTTCCCGGCCTACGTCGTCGGCCGCGAGGCGGCGCGAGTCGGCGGCATGGCGCCGGCGCGCTTCAATGCCGCAAATGAAGTCGCGGTTCAGCTGTTCCTAGAGGAGCGGATCCCGTTTGGCCGGATCGCCGAGATCATCGAGCGTGTCGTTGCCGAGGACACGCACCAGGGCGACGCGACGTCGCTCGCCGACGTCTTGGCAGCGGACGCCGCGGCCCGCCGCCTGGCGCAGGAGGCCGGATGCTCCTGATGCTCGTCTCGCTCGTGGTCGTGCTCGGGGTGCTCATCTCGGTGCACGAATTCGGACATTTCATCGTCGCCAAGCTCGTCGGGATTCAGGTCCTGCGGTTTTCGCTGGGATTCGGGCGCCCGCTGCTGCAGTGGCGGCGGGGCGAAACGGAATACTGGATCGCGTGGATTCCGCTCGGCGGCTACGTGAAAATGGCGGGGCTCGAAGAAGAGGGGATGGTCGGCGAGCTGGAGGGCGGCAAGGCAGCCGTGGCGATCGACCCGGCGCGTGCGTTCGATCAGCAACCCCTGTGGGCCCGGATGGCGGTCATCCTCGCCGGTGTGACGATGAATGTCGTGTTGGCGTTCGTCATCTATACCGTGTCGTTCGCCGCCTCCGGCGTGCCGGTCCGGACGACGACGCAGGTCGATACGGTCCTCGCCCGAATACTGCCACCGGGGGCGGAAGCCCTGGCGACGCTGCATCGCGGCGATCGCATTGTGCGAGTGAACGGCGACACGGTAAGAACCTGGGACGATCTCCAGGAACGGCTTCTCAACAGTGGCGCCGAGGCGAGGCTGGACATCGCGGGCGGCCGTGAGCCCATCCGCGTGCGCCTCACGAACGACGCCGGCGCACGCCTCCGCCTGGTCCAATGGGCGATCCTGCCGGACGCTCCGGCGCGGATCGGGTTGGTCTATCCGGGCGAACCGGCCGCTCGCGGCGGGTTGAAACCGGGTGACGTCGTCGTTCGCGCCAACGGAGATTCGATCCGCTCCTGGAACGACGTGCTCTTCAAGCTGTGGGAGAGTCCCGGGAAGAGTATTGCGATGACGGTGCGGCGCGACAGTGCGCTGGTGAATCTCCAGATCACTCCCCGGGCGCAGGAAGAAGAAGACAGCCTGTCGCCCAGGCCCAAGACGTTCGGGCTCATCGGCGCGGAGGGCGACTTTCCCACGGTCCGGAAGCGACTTTCGCTGACCACCGCGCTGCGCATCGGCGGACTGCAGACCGTCGGGCAGCTCGGCCTCGTCCTGGCCGGGGTAAAGCGGTTGGTCCAAGGACGCGGGTTCCGCGATCTTGGCGGGCCGATCACGATCGCGCAGGTCTCCGGCCAGGCTGCCCGTTTAGGGCTGGACCGATTCCTGCTCATCCTGGCGAACATATCGATCGGTCTGGCCGTGCTGAACCTGCTGCCGATCCCGGTGCTCGACGGTGGCCACGTCGTCTTCCTGATCGCCGAGGGAATCCGCCGCAAGCCGCTCTCGGCGCAACTGCGGCTGCGGCTCACGCAGGCCGGCATGGTGCTGGTCCTGCTCATCATGGCCATTGCGATCTTCAACGATGTCGTCCGCAACATCGGTTAGCGACGTCCTGACCGGCTACGCAGCGGGTCGCGTTACCGCGGAGCAGCTCGTCGCGCAGGTGGCGGCTGCGTACTATGGGGCTCGGGACTCGGGGCTGGGGACTCGGTTAAAACCACTGATCGAGCTGATCGAGCGAGTACATCCGGGAGTCGTGGAGCTATCGGGAAGCGCGGACAAACCCGGGTTTGGCGTTCGACTGGCCGAGCGACCATTTCCAAAACGATATGAGAGAGAACTGCGCGAGGCGGTGGGAATGCTGGTAGGGGCGCAGCATGCTGCGCCCCTACCTGATTCCCCATCCGTCGCGCCGGCCCGTAGCATCCTGTCCCGGCTTATTGGCGCGGTCCGAAGATTGTTTACCGCATCAACCTGACCACCAACGCCACCAGCAGCACCAATCCAATCCCGATCGCCGCGATCACGAGCCAGGGCCGGCGCGGGCTCAGCGTGTCCTTCAAGGCTTCGCGCTGCCACGTGCCCATCGGGGCCAGACCCATCGTGGTGGTCGGCCGCTGCTTTTGCTCGACCTCGTCGAGATCGGCCTGCAGCTCCGCAGCGTTGGCGTAGCGATCGTCGGGGTGCTTGGCGAGGCACTTCATCACGACGCGCTCGAACCGCTTCGAGATCTCGCCCCGTTTCCTGCGCAGCGACGGCGGTGGATCCTCGACATGCATGCGCGCCAGCTCGAACCAGTCATTCGAGCTGAACGGGACCTCGCCGGTGGCGGCCTTGTAGAGCGTGATCCCCAGGGCATAGAAGTCCACGCGCTGATCGAGCGGCCGTCCCTGCGCCTGCTCCGGTGAGAGATAGTGCGGCGTCCCGATCGTCATGTTCACGCCGGTCGACGCGACGTAGCCGGAGACGGCGCGCGCGATCCCGAAGTCGGTGAGGACGGCGGACCCATCGGATCGGATGAGCACATTGTCAGGCTTCAGGTCGCGATGAATGACGCCCTGTTGATGCGCGAATTCCAGCGCCGCCGTGATGTCGCGCGCCAGACGGAGGATGTCCTCTTCCCCCAGGGGACCTTCCCGCGCGATCCGGGCGCCGAGACTGTCGGCGCACAGGTCCATGGCGAAGTAGACGTGCTCGCCGGTTTTGGCGACCGAGCGGATGCGGATGATGTTGGGGTGCTCGAGCTTCGCGGCGGTCTCGCTCTCATTGCGAAACCGGCTCTCGAACTGCGGATCGCCGGCGTAGCGCGGCTTCAGGACTTTGATCGCGACCGGCGTGCCCTGTGGGTCCCGACCCACGAATGCCCACGCGAACCCGCCCTGGCCGAGGAGCCGCTCGAGCGTATAGGTGCCGAGGGTTTGACCGACGAGGTCGGTTGCAGCATTCGTCACTAGGCGTCTCGGCGGCTAGGCATCGAGGGGTTTACAAAGGGGTCGAAGCCGGTTAACCTACGGCGCTTCCAACGATTAGGGAACAGGGACGATGTACGACAAGACGACGCCGGTCAGGAAACACGGGCTGCACGACCGGGACACCGGCTCCAGCCGGGTTCAGGTTGCGCTGCTCACCGAGCGCATCAACAGCCTCACCGAGCACTTCCGAGTGCACGCCAAGGACTTCCACGGGCAACGCGGCCTGCTGCGTATGGTCAGCCGCCGCCGCCGCCTGCTGGAGTACCTGAAACGCACTGATCTCGCGAAGTACCGGCAGCTCATCGACGAACTCGGTCTCCGACATTAAGTCACGCAAGGCGTCGTGCTGGGCCGCCCTGGGAAGAGCACCCGGGGTGGGGCGCTCAGCACATTTCAAATGCTCTAGACAGGCAATGCAGTGAAGCGAGTAGAAACGACATTCGCCGGCCGCACCCTGAAAATCGAATCGGGACGGCTCGCCAAGCAATCCGCAGGCTCGTGTCTCGTCCAGTTTGGTGAAACGGTTGTGCTGGCCGCCGTCACCGTCTCCGAGAACCTCTCGAACCTGCCGTATTTTCCGCTGACCGTCGAATACCGCGAGAAGGCCTACGCCGCCGGCAAGATTCCCGGCGGCTTTTTGAAGCGCGAAGGCCGGCCCTCCGACGACGAAGTCACGTCGGCGCGCGTCATCGACCGACGTGCTGTCAGCGGACCAGGAGAACGACGCCGACGTGCTGGGCGTCGTGGCCGCCTCGACCGCGCTCTCGCTCTCGAAGGTGCCATGGAACGGACCGATCGCCGCGGTGCGCGTCGGCCGGGTCGAAGGCGCCTGGATTCTCAATCCGACATTCCAGCAACTCGAGTTCTCCGACGTGGACCTGACGGTGTCGGGGTCGCATGAGTCCATCGTCATGGTCGAGGGCGGCGCGCTCGAGCTGACGGAGGCGGAGATCATCAAAGGCCTCGAAGTTGCCCACAAGGGAATCAAGGAGCTCCTCGAGGTCGCCGATCAGGTGGTCGAGGCGGTGCAGCAGCCCAAGATGGAGTGGACCAAGGCCGAACCCGCCGCGGAGCTCGTGGCTCGCGTGAAGGAGTTGGCCGAGGACAAGATCGCCGAGGCGCTGACGCTCGCCGAGAAGGCGGAGCGCACGCAGGCCCTCAGGGCCATCAAGTCCAAGACCGTTGAGCAGCTGGTGGAAGAGTTCCCCGACAAGCAGCGTGACATCGCGGAAGTGATCGAGGGGATCGAGTACACCACGATGCGCGAGCGCGTGCTGTCGGCGGGCGAGCGCGTCGACGGCCGCGATCTCGACACGGTGCGGCCGATCACGTGCGAAGTGGGTTGGTTGCCGCGCGCGCACGGCTCCGCGCTGTTCACGCGCGGGCAGACGCAGGCGCTTGCGACCGTGACACTGGGCACGACGGACGACGAGCAGCGCATCGACTCGATCGACGTGGCGCAGGAGACGACGAAGTCGTTCATGCTGCATTACAACTTCCCGCCGTTCTCGACGGGAGAAGTGAAGCCGGTGCGCGGCGTCTCGCGTCGCGAGATCGGCCACGGCGCCCTCGCCGAACGGGCGCTGCAGGCGGTGCTGCCGCCGTA
>WNFK01179858.1_pt1 | contig 34038 bp, 29 predicted proteins | sample 5400281 | NCBI WGS metagenome assembly WNFK01 (sample SAMN13153350, study PRJNA577476) | soil metagenome | isolation source: 20 cm soil on Douglas fir-dominated hillslope | place: USA:California | collected 2013-09-17
GGGCCGAGGGAGCCTCGCCATCCTCCATAGGTGACAAGTACGGCTCCGATTCTCGCGCCGGAGTTGGCGAAGGCCGTCGCGGCCCAGCACGACCGCCTCGACCTCGAGGTGCTGTCGCGCGCCTACCGGATCAGCGCGGCGGCCCATCAGGGCCAGAAACGGCTGTCGGGCGACGACTTCGTGTCCCACAGCGTCGCCGTCGCCACGATTCTCGCCGAACAGCAGATGGACACGACGACCATCGCTGCGGCGCTGCTCCACGACGTGGTGGAAGACTCCGACGTCACGCTCGAGCACCTGCGCCGCGATTTCGGCAACGAAGTCGCCGAGCTGGTCGACGGCCTCACGAAGATTCGCGCGCTCAACTTCCGCTCCACCGCCGAAGAACAGGCCGAGAACTACCGCAAGCTGCTGATGTCGGTCGCGCGCGACGCACGTGTGATCATCATCAAGCTCGCCGACCGGTTGCACAACATGCGTACGCTCGATCCGCTGCCGCCGGAGAAACGGAAACGCATCGCGCTCGAGACGCGCGAGCTGTACGCGCCGCTCGCGCATCGCTTCGGCATGGCCGGCGTGAAAGCCGAGCTCGAGGACCTCTCGTTCAGGTATCTCGAGCCGGACGACTACAAGCAGCTCGCGCGCCACGTAAAATCGCGCCGCGTCGAGCGCGAACGGACCATCGAGCGGATGCGTGCGCCGCTGGCGGACGAGCTGCGGCGTGCCGGAATCGTCGGCTGGGAGATCGTCGGCCGGCCCAAGAATCTCTGGTCGATCTTCAAGAAGATGAAGAAGCGCGGCAAGCCGTTCGAGGAGATCTACGATCTCCTGGCCGTCCGCGTCCTCGTCAATAGCATTACCGACTGCTACCACGTGCTCGGCATCATCCATCACACCTGGACGCCGTTGCAGGAGCGGATCAAGGACTACATCGCAAGCCCAAAATCCAACGGGTATCAGTCGCTCCACACGACCGTGTTCGGTCCCGCCGGCCAGCTCTACGAGATCCAGATCCGCACCCGCGACATGCACCGCACCGCCGAGTACGGGATCGCGGCGCACTGGCTGTACAAGGAGAACGGCAAGAGCGCCGACGAGCTCGATCACCACCTCTCGTGGTTCCGGCAGCTCATCGAGCTGCAACAGGACGCGCACACCCCTGAGGAATTCCTCGAGTTTCTCAAGATCGATCTCTATCAGGACGAGATCTTCGTCTTTACGCCGCGCGGCGACGTCAAGCGGCTGCCCAAGGGCGCCACGCCGATCGATTTCGCATTCATGGTGCACACCGAGGTCGGCCAGCACTGCAACGGGGCGCGGGTGAACGGCCGGATTGCGCCGCTGCACCGGCCGCTGCGCAACGGCGACACGATCGAGGTGCTGACCAGCGCGCAGGCCAAGCCCTCGCGGGATTGGTTGGCGCACGTGCAGACCGGGCGGGCGCGCCAGAAGATCCGGCAATGGATCAAGCAGGAAGAGCACGAGCGCAGTGTGTCGCTCGGCCGAGAGATTCTCGCCCGCGAGGTCCGGCGGCGGCGCCTCGACCCGCCAACCCCCGAGCAGCTGACGCAGGCGGCCGACACACTCTCCCTCGGCGTCGCGGAGCAAGTCGAGGCGGCCATCGGGCGGGGTGACGTACAGCTCGGTCAAGTGATGAAGGCGCTCTACCCAGCGCTGCCGAGCGAGGAGAGCCAGCCCCCACCCGCCAAGCCGGGGGCGCTGGGGCGCGTCATCGAGCGGCTGCGGCTGGGCCGTGGCATCAAGATTCATGGCGTCGAGGGACTCATGGTCCGGTATGCGCAGTGCTGCCAGCCGGTGCCCGGAGATCCCGTCGTAGGCTACGTCACCCAGGGGCGAGGCATCTCCATCCACCGCACCGACTGCCCGAACCTCCTCACGCTCTCGGCCGAGGCGGAACGGCGGGTGGAGATCGATTGGCGCGAGGTGGAGGGGCAGACGCCTCTATGCGGACATCTGCGAGGCGATCAGCGGGACCGGCACGAACATCCGCAGCGCCGAGCTCGCGTCCAAGGACGGCATCGTCTTCGGGTCGATCCTCGTCGAGGTGGAGAATCACACGCATCTGCACAAGGTCCTGAAGGCGGTGCGGAAGGTGAAGGGTGTGACGGAAATCGCACGGCGGGACTCGAGCGGTCCCGCTGAAGTCGTCGTCGGTTAGCTTTCTCTCCTATGCCCTTTGAGCTTGGCAACGCCCCGGCGCCCGCGGGCGATCAGCCGCGCGCCATTCGCGAGCTGTCCGCCGGGCTGCACCGCGGCGACAAATACCAGACGCTGCTCGGGGTGACGGGGTCGGGGAAGACGATGACGATGGCGCACGTCGTCCGCGACTTCGGGAGACCGACGCTCGTGCTGTCGCACAACAAGACGCTCGCCGCGCAACTCTACGGGGAGCTGAAGACGTTCTTCCCGGGGAACGCCGTCGAGTTCTTCATCTCCTACTACGACTACTATCAGCCCGAGGCGTACGTGCCGTCCACCGACACGTACATCGCCAAGGACTCGTCCATTAACGACGACATCGAGCGCCTGCGGCTGCGCGCGACCTCGAGCCTGATGGAACGCGACGACGTCATCATCGTCGCGAGCGTCTCCGCGATCTACGGCCTTGGCGATCCCGAGCTGTACCGCGAGCTGCTGGTGACCGCCGAGAAGGGCGAAACGCGGGGCCGCGATGCGCTGCTCGCCGACCTGGTCGCGGTGCAGTATCAGCGGAACGACGTCGGGTTCGAGCGTGGCACGTTCCGCGTGCGCGGCGACACCGTCGAGGTCTTCCCGGCGTACGACGAGCAGGCGGTCCGGATCGAGTTCTGGGGGGATGCGATCGAGCGGATCGCGAAGATCGATCCGCTCACCGGCAACGTCATCAGGCAGATGGATAAGTCCGCGATCTATCCGGCGACCCACTTCGTCACCCAGCGGGCCACGATCGAGCGCGCCGTGTCCCGGATTCGCGCCGAGCTGGGCGCGCGCCTGACCGAGCTGCGCGCCCAGAACAAGCTCCTCGAGGCGCAGCGCCTCGAGTCCCGCACAAATTTCGACATCGACATGCTGATGGAAGTGGGACGCTGTGCCGGGATCGAGAACTACTCCCGGCTCTTCAGCGGGCGGCAGTCGGGCGAGCGGCCGGCGTGCCTGCTCGACTATTTCCCCGATGACTATCTCTGCATCATCGACGAGTCGCACCAGACGCTGCCGCAGCTCGGCGCCATGTACGAGGGCGACCGCTCGCGCAAGCAGACCCTTGTGGACTACGGCTTTCGGCTGCCCTCGGCGCTCGACAATCGGCCGCTGCGCTTCGATGAGTTCATGGGGCTCGTGCCCCGTATGGTGTTTGTCTCGGCGACACCGGGGCAAGACGAGCTGCAGCTGTCAGGCGGAGTTATCGTCGAACAGATCATCCGGCCGACCGGCCTCGTGGATCCCACGGTGGAGATTCGGCCAGTCGCGGGGCAGGTGGACGACTTGCTCAGCGAGATCCGCCTGCGCGAAAAGAAGAACGAGCGCGTGCTCGTCACCACGCTGACCAAGCGCATGGCTGAAGACCTGACCGATTATCTGCAGCAGCATGGCGTGCGCGTGCGCTACCTGCATTCGGAAATCGACGCGATCGAGCGTGTCGAGATCATTCGCGGCCTCAGACTCGGCGAGTTCGATGTGCTCGTCGGGATCAACCTGCTGCGTGAGGGGCTGGATCTGCCGGAGGTCTCGCTCGTCGCGGTGCTCGACGCCGACCAGGAAGGCTTCCTGCGCTCGGATCGTTCACTCATCCAGACCGTGGGCCGGGCGGCGCGTCATCTGAACGGCCGGGCAATTCTCTACGCCGATCGCGTCACCGGGTCGATGGAGCGGGCGCTGAACGAGATGAACCGGCGCCGCGAGGCCCAGGTGGCCCACAACGTCGAGCACGGCATCACGCCGCGATCCATCGTCAAATCGGTGGGCGACATTCGCTTCGTCACGCGCGTCGCCGACGCGCGCGCCCCCAAACCGGGCACGGTGCCGGTGCGCCGCCCCGCCGACGCGACGGAGCGCGACACGCTGATCCGCATGCTCGAGCAACAGATGCAGACCGCCGCCGAGGAGCTCGATTTCGAGCTGGCGGCGGTGCTCCGCGATCAGCTCCTGGAGCTGAAGGCTGCCGATGCGCCTCTCCGCGAGCGAGCTCAGCCGGTTCGGTGAGGACCTCGGCGCTCAGCTCCGCGCCCCGGCCGTAGTCGGGCTGTCGGGAGAGCTGGGCACGGGGAAGACGACACTCGTTCAGGCCATCTGCCGCGGCTTGGGCGCGCAGGCGCGCGCCACCAGTCCCACCTACGCGCTGGTCCACCATTACGACGCCGGACCGGCCCCCGTCTATCATGTCGATTGCTACCGGCTGCGTCATCCTGATGAGGCGCGCGACCTCGGCTTTGACGACATGACGCGCGAGCGGGCGATCATTCTGATCGAATGGCCCGAGCGCGCGGGGGCGTGGGCGCCGCCGCTCGACCGGCACTTCCGGCTGTCGTACGACGAGGAACCCACGCGTCGTATCGTCGAAGAGACGGCGGTTGGATGAGCGCCAACTGGCTGGCCATCGATACCGCGACCGACGTCGCGAGTGTCGCCGTAGGATCGGCTGAGCACGTCGCCGCGGCATGCTCGGTGCGCGGCGCGCGCCAGCACGCGGCGCAGATCGTGCCTCTGATTCAGCAGGTCCTCGCGATCGCCAAACTGCAGCTCGCGCAGATCACCGGAGTCATTGTGGGCGATGGACCTGGCAGCTTTACAGGTCTGCGCGTCGGATGGGCCGCAGCGAAGGGTCTGGCTCAGGAGCGCCACCTCCCGCTGATTGCGATTCCATCGCTGCTTGGCGCGGCCCACGCCGCGGGGGCGGAGACCGTCGCGGCGTGCTACGACGCATTACGCGGCGAGGTCTTCGGCGCGATGTATACCTTTGACGGGGATCGGTTGATCACACGTGTCCCGCCCGACCTTTTTACGATCCCCACACTTGCCGTGCGTGGCAGGATGTCACCGGATCTCGTGGTGGGGGACGTCGCCGCGCGCGATCGCGCGACGGTTGTAGCATGGTCCGGAAAAGCTCCCGTGGGCCTCGACGCGCTGCCCCCGATCGCGGGATCGCTGCTCGCGCTCCTCGCGTATGATGGGGCGCGCCGCGCGATCGAGGACCCGCAGGTTGCCGAGCCCGTCTACGGTCGTCCCGCCGAAGCCCAGGTGAAATGGGAGAAGAGCCACGGCCGCCCCCTTCCACATCCGCCCCGCTAAGCTCAGCGACGTCGCCGCGGTTCGCGCGATCGAGCAGGAGGTCTTCAGCGACCCGTGGTCCACGCAGGATTTCCGTGACTGCGTGAGCTTTGCGTCATTCCTCGTGGCGGAGGCCGCTGGGGAGCGGATCGTTGGCTACATCGTCGCGCTCGATGCCGCCGACGAAGGCGAGATCCTGAACCTTGCGGTATCCCCAGCGACGCGGCGTACCGGGTTGGGACGGGCGTTGGTGCACGAGATGCTGGAAGCGTTGAGCGACCGCGGTGTTCGACAGGTCTACCTGGAGGTTCGCGAGTCGAACGCCCCTGCGCGGGCGCTGTACGCGGCGCACGGGTTCAAAGAAGCGGGTCGCCGGAAGCAGTATTACCGCCGGCCCGTAGAGGACGCCATTGTCCTGAGACTTGATGCATAACTTTGGTACAAGTGGCGTATCTTTGGTTGACAGAATGACTTGCGATTTATATAGTGTGAGGCACCCTTGGGCCCAACCCGCTACATCGTTCGGAGGTTGTTGTGAGCCGCAGTCTCAATAAGGTCCAGCTCATCGGGAATCTGGGGGCCGATCCCGAGGTGCGTAGCACGAATAACGGTTCCCGTGTGGCCACTCTCTCCCTGGCTACCAGCCGGCAGTGGACGGGAAATGGCGGGGAGAAGCAGGAAAAGACGGACTGGCATCGAGTTATCTGCTGGAATAATAAGGGCGGATCCGGCCTGGCCGACGTGTGCGAGAAGTACCTGAAAAAGGGCGACAAAGTCTACGTCGAGGGACGGATCGAGTATCGGACTTGGGAAGACAACAACAAGCAGACGCGCTACGTCACCGAGGTCATCGCGCGTGAGTTGATCATGCTGGGGTCTAGAGGCGGAGCCGCCCCGGTAGGTGCGGGAGCGGGCGCTGCTGCGAAGGGGGCCGCGGAGGCCGGCGGCAAAGCCCCAGAGTCGCTCGACGCGTTCCCGGAGGCGCTGGATGAGGAGGACGACGATCTGCCGTTCTGACCGCGCCGTACTACTGGCCCTGGCGGCGTTGCCGCTGATGTGGCGCGTCCTGCCGGCGCAGGACACAACGCAAGTGGTTCAACAGCAGGACACCACGCAAGCGGCCGCCGCTTTTCAGGGCCAGGTCCCCTCCAGTCATACCGTTTCGCGCGGTGAGACCCTCTGGTCCATCTCGCAGATGTATTTCAACGATCCACTGTTATGGCCTGAGATCTACCGCCTCAATACCGCCGTCATTGAAGACCCGCACTGGATCTATCCCGGTGAGGTCTTGAATCTCTCGGAGATGGCGAACGTCGCGCAGCGTGGGGACACGGTCGCCGCCGTGCGCCAGGATACCACGGCGGCGGCGGCCGACACCGTCCGTGCCGCTCCGGGCGACACGATCGCTGCCGTCGTGCCGCTCGATACCATGCCCGTCGATACGATTCCGGCGGATACAGCGCTCCTGCCCGTCGAGGCGCCGCCGCCAACCGCCGTGAATGAGAGCAACGAGACGATTTTTGATCGCCGCCGCACAAATCAGCAGGTGGTCCAGGATGTGCTGCGTGCCTACACGCACCAGCCCTATCATCCGCTGCGCGCGGGCGAGTTCTACGCCGCGGGTTTCTTGAGCGAAAACGAGCGGCTGCCCTGGGCCAACGTGCTCGGCGCGACCGCCACGCCGGCCATTCCCCGTCTCTCCGATCGCACGACCGCGACAACGTTCGAGGAAATCGCGATCCAGCCGCCGCGGAACGCGTCGTATCACGTCGGCGATTCGCTCCTGCTGGCCCGCGTCGATCGCACGCTCGAGTTCGGCCGGTGGGGCGACGTCGTCATCCCGCTCGGTATCGCGCGCGTCACGTCGATCGAGAATCAGCAGGTGCTCGCCGAAGTCGTCGCTCAATACGGCCGCATTCACGACGGCCACCTGGCGATGCCGCTCGAGCCGTTCCGCGACCCTGGTCAGGTGCGGCCGACGCCCGTGGAGAAAGGCATGACCGCGAAGCTGCTGGATCCGCGGGATCCGCATCCCATCGCCGGCGCGCAGCAGTACTTCTTCATCGACAAGGGGCGCAGCGACGGCGTCACCCCCGGTGATATCTTCGAGGTCGTCCATCCGGCGCAGAGCTATGCGGGAGCAGCCTCGGAAGAGGTGCGCGCGGTGATGATGATCGTGCACACTCGTGACCACTCGGCCACCGGCCTGTTGATCCAGATCATGCACCCGGGGCTGGACCGCGGTCTGCCGGTACGATTGATCAAGAAGATGCCCTCCTGATAGGCGGCCGGGCCCGCCGCGCGCGTGGGCCCGGCTCGTACCTGCCGTGATTCTCACCCTGCACCTGGTGGCTCTGGCGCTGTACGGATTGGCGACCGCGTTGGCGCTGGCGCCGTTCATGGGCTTCCGCGCCCTGCCGCGCGCGCTCACGATCGCGCTGCCATGCGCGGGGGCCGCCGTCCACGTCGTCGCCGTTTCGCAGCTCACGCCCATCGGTCTCGGTCCGGCACTCTCGATGCTGGCGCTCTGTCTCGTGTTGTTGCAGCTCGCGAGCGAGCGGCTGCTGCGCGGCTCGGCCGTCTCGTTCTTTGCCGCGCCGCTTGCGACGGGGCTGGTCGGCCTCGCCATCTTCAGCGGGCTGACACCGGGCGCGGACGCTGCGGTGGCTCGCAATGCATGGTTCGTCCTGCACGTTGCGCTGAGCGCCCTGGGGCTCGCCCTGATGGCCTTGGCGTTCATCGCCGCGGCGTTGTACCTGCTGCAGTTCCGCGAGCTCAAGGCCCGACGCTTTGGCCAGGTGTTTCAGCTCTTTCCGCCGCTCGAGCGCCTCGACCAGCTCAATCGGTTCGCGCTCGTCGCGGGATTCCCCGCGTTGACGCTCGGCGTCGTGCTCGCGCTCGGCTACGGCGCGCAATTTGCCGGCGATCTCCAGGCGGCGAAGGCCCAGATTGTGTGGGGCATCTTTACCTGGGTGGTACTCGGCTGGGCCGTTTGGGTACGAGTGGTACGTCACTGGGCCGGCCGCCGCGCCGCGCTCGCCAGTATCGCCGGCTTCTCGGCTGTATTGCTCGTCTACGTCGCGCTAAAGCTGACCCAGCCTGGTGCCGAACGGTTCCTGTGACGAGTCACATAGAGATGGGAGGGGGCATCAAGGTCGTTGGCGTAAACCACCGGACCGCCCCGCTGGATGTGCGAGAGCGGTTTGCGCACGGCGCGCACGAAGTGCCGGGCGCGCTCGCGCGCGTGATGGCGGCCGGCGCGAGTGGCGGGGTGCTGCTCTCCACCTGCAATCGCACCGAGTTCTATCTGGTCTCGGGCGATGAGCCGGCGCTCGAGGCGGTGTGGACGCTGCTTGGCGAGCGGCTGCCAGTCAGTCCTACGGGCAGAGGGGAGCAGGGGGCCCGCGGATACGGATACATCGCCCGCGACCGTGACGCGGTCCGCCATCTGTACCGTGTGTCGTCGGGGCTCGACTCGATGATCATCGGCGAGTCGCAGATCCAGGGGCAGGTGCGGGAGGCGTGGGAGGCATCACGCGCACAAGCCGGTCCCGTGTTGCATCGGCTGTTTCAGACGGCGCTGCACGTCGGGTCACGGGTTCGGACCGAAACCGGCATTGGAAGGGGAACGGCATCCGCCGCGTCGGCCGGCGTGGCCGTCGCCGGGAAAATCTTCGGCGATCTCGCCGGCAGGAGCGCCCTGATTCTTGGCGCCGGTGACATGGCGGAGCTGGCCGCGACGTGCCTGAGCGACGAAGGCGTCCAGATCACGCTGGTCGCGAACCGCACCCACGAGCGTGCGCGGGCCATTGCCGAGCGGCTGGGCGGGACCGCGGTGACCCTCGAGGAAGCCTGGCCGCATTTCGCGACGACCGACATCGCTCTCTGCTCGACTGCCGCGCCGCACGCGGTGGTCACGTGGGAGCGCGTGGGTGCGGTGATCGGCGCCCGCGGCGGCAAGCCGCTCTGCATTCTCGATCTCGCGGTGCCGCGCGACGTCGATCCCGCGATCGCGCAGCTCGAGAACGTGTTCCTCTACGACGTCGACGACCTCCAGACAGTTGCCGCCCAGGCGACGGTCCGCCGCCGCGACGAAATTCCCGCCGCCGAGCGGATCGTGGAAGAGGAGACCGATCTGTTCTGGGCGTGGTACGGCGGTCTCGGTGTCGTTCCGATCATCAAGGAGCTGCGCCAGCGCATGGATGATCTGCGCGCGCTGGAGCTCGAGCGCGCGCTGCGTCAGCTCGGGCACTTGAGCGCCGAGGATCGCGCCCGGGTCGAGCAATTCAGCCAGGCGTTGCTCAACAAGTTCCTGCACCAGCCCACCATCGCGCTCAAGGCTGCCGCCGAGGAAGGGCGGGGATACGGTCTGCTCGAGGCGCTCCGCCGGCTGTTCGGGATGGAATCCGACGGGCCGCGGGGCGGGGGGGCGGAGTGACGCAACGCGTCCTTGTCACGGGGGGTGCGGGCTACATCGGCAGCGTCGTCGTCGATCAACTCCTGGATCGGGGGTACAAGGTCGTCATCCTCGATGACCTGAGCAACGGTCACCGTCAGGCAGTCGCGCGTGGTGCCAGCTTCATCCAGGGGGAAGTAGGCAACCGCGAGCTGATCGAGTCGGTGTTCGCGGCTGAGGGCATCGAGGCAATCGTCCACCTGGCCGCCTTCGCCCTCGTCGCGGAGTCGGTTGCTCAGCCTCAGAAGTATGTGACCAACAATGTGACGGCCGCCCGTGTACTGTTGGAGGCGGCTGCTCGCGCCAAGGTCCGCCGGTTCGTCTTCTCGTCCTCGTGCGCGGTGTACGGGCATCCGGCGAAGGTCCCGATCACCGAGGACTCGCCGCAGGCGCCGGTGAATCCGTACGGCGAGACGAAGCGGGATTTCGAGCGGCTGCTCGCCGACGTCGGGCCCCGGAACGGCATGGGTGTGGTGAGCCTGCGCTACTTCAATGCGTCGGGCGCCACCGCACGGCTGGGCGAGGACCACGATCCGGAGACGCATCTGATCCCGAACGTGCTGGCGGCGGCACTCGGCAAACGTGCCGCGCTGGAGATCTACGGGACCGATTACCCGACGCCTGACGGCACCGCGGTCCGTGACTATGTGCACGTGACAGACATCGCCGACGCGCATCTCCGCGCGCTGGACGCGAAGCTCGATGGAGGATCGGCGGTGGCGGTGAACCTGGGCACGGGGACGGGGCGCTCGGTGCGCGAGATCGTCGAGGCCGCGCGCCGTGTCACCGGACGCGACGTTCCGACCGTCGAGCGTCCGCGCCGTCCCGGCGATCCGCCGGAGCTGGTCGCGGCCGTGGGACGCGCCGCGACCTTGCTTGGATGGCGGCCGTCGCATTCGAGTCTGGACGAGATCCTGAGTAGCGCGTGGCGGTGGCATCAAACACACCCGCAGGGATACCGAGGAGGCTAGGGTGCTTTTTCAGGTGAGAGGGGCCATCCCCACGACGCCGTGGGAGCTGGTGCTCACGTCCAGCCGCGAAACACAATTCGTGCTCGGCGTGCTCGCCGTCTTTTCGCTCGCGTCGTGGTATCTCATCGTGCTCAAGTGGTGGCAATTCCGTCGCATGCGGCAGCTCGGCGACCGCTTCCTCGCCGAAGTCGAGAAGGCCCCGCGGCTCGAGGAGGCCTATCATGTTGCGATGCGATTGCCGGCGTCGCCTTACAATCGCCTGCTCCGTGAAGCCGTTCATTTCTTTTCCGAACTGAAACCGGGACTCCTCAAGGGCACGGGGGCCACGCCGGGCAATCCGGGTCCGGCGGCGTCCGGAACGCTGACCACGACCCAGCTCGAAGCCTTTCGCATGGTGCTCGCGAAAGAAGTGGCCGCCGAGCGTGATACCGCCGCGCGCTTCATTCCCTGGCTTGCGACATTTGGATCGGTCAGCCCGCTGCTCGGCTTGCTCGGCACGGTGCTGGGCGTGATGGATGCCTTTATCGGGATCGCCGTCGGTGGGTCCGGCAACATCACCGCCGTCGCGCCAGGCGTCGCCGAGGCGTTGGTCACCACCGTCGGCGGCCTCGCCGTCGCCGTGCCCGCCGTGATGGCGTACAACCTCTTCGTCAATCGTCTGGGCCTGTTCGCCGGCGAGCTCGAGGGCTTTGCCCAGGAGATTGTCGGGACCCTGGCCCGGGAAGGACGGATCTGATGGCAGGAGGCCTCCTCGGCGGCGGCGGGTTGCGCGGACACGGCGAGCTGCCGCTCAACGCCGACATCAACGTGACGTCGCTCGTAGACGTCGCATTCGTGTTGCTGATCATTTTTATGATCACCGCGCCCATCATGCAGGGCGGTGTGGACGTCCGGTTACCACGCGCGCAGGTTCGCGCCATCGAGCCGAAGCAGGGACTGGTCGTGACGGTGGACGCGGACGGCAAGATCTATCTCGATCAGGCGGGGCTGTCCTACGATGACTTCCTGGCCACGTTTCCGGCGTTCGTGCGAACGAAACGCCCCACGGGGGTGTATTTGCGAGCCGATGGTCGAGTTGCCTACGCCCGCGTGGTACAGGTCCTGGCGGTGATCCGGGGCGCGGGCGTACAGGATGTGGGACTCGTCGCCGAACCGGAGACGATCAACCGATGAGAGGACGCGGCCGGGCTCCGGCCCCTGTCGGCATGGCGGTCACTGGCACGCTCGTGGTGCACGGGCTCGTGGGGGCGTTGCTGTTTGGCAAACCCGCGGGACGGACGCGGCTGCCGCCCACCTACCGCGTCCATCTCATCGCCGCGCCGGCGCCGGATCTCGAGTCGCGAAAAGCGCCGGAAGCGTTCGAGCGGCCGGCCGAGGAAAAGCCGGCACCCGTTCCTGCGGCCAAGCGCCCGCAAAGCACCGTCTCCCGCGCGCCGCCGCCGGCGACGCAAGATCAAACGCGGCGCGAAGCGGCGCCGCGCACGACGCCTACGAACCAGCCCCTGCCCGGCGAAAAGCCCTCGACCGGCAACGACGTCGCGACCGTGAGCACGGAAGGCGTGGCGTTTCCGTTCCCCGAGTATCTGCAGAACATCGTGTCACAGGTGTTGCGCGTCTGGCAACGTCCTGAGCAACGCACAGCGCTGGAAGCGGAGGTTTCGTTTCTTGTCCATCGCGATGGGTCTGTGACGGACCTGCAATTCGTCCGACGTTCCGGCAACTTCGCATTCGATCTGGAAGCACAAGGCGTGATCGAGGAGCTAGGCCAGCGACGGCTATTCGGCGCGCTCCCCGCGGGATGGACCCCCGACATTCTCTTCGTGCGGTTCTACTTCTCCGGACAACACCAATGAGGGCGGTTCGGCGGTTGGGCGGTTTGGCGGTTTGCGGCTACGCGGTTCTTCTAACCGCTCAACCGCTCAACCGCCTGAGTGCCCAGGACACGTCAGCCATCGACCGCGGCGTCCGCATCGGCATCATCTACCGCCCGGGGGTGCGCCCAGGGTTGGTGCTGTTGCCGCGCACCGGGGGCGGGATGGGTCTCGATTCGGTGCGCGCGATGGTGGCGCGGGATCTGGACTACAGTGATCGCTTCGAGGTGATCACCCTTCCCGGCGGCGACTCGATCCGGCTCGCGGGCGCTCCGACGTCCACGCGCGCCACGGGACGCCGGCCGGGCACCGGGACCGCCGCCACGGGCGGAGCACAATCGGGCAGCACGCTCAACTATCCGCTGTATCAGGCGCTCGGCGCTGATTTCGCGCTCGACATTACCGCGGCAGGTGACACCACCGTGGCGACGCTCCACGATATTGCCGCGGCGGGCATTCGCCGCACAGTGCGCGCCAGGCTGCCGCGGCCGGGCGATTCCGATTTCCGGATGGCCGTGCATCGGCTCGCCGACCAGGCGCTGCAGGCCGCACTCGGCACACCGGGAATTGCGGCCACGCGCGTGCTCTTCGTCAGAGAAGGCAAGGTGTATCAGATCGATCAGGACGGCGCCGATCAAAAGCTCGTGTCGTCGACCGACCGTCAGGCCATGTCGCCCGCGTGGGGCGCGGACGGCAGGCACTTTGCGTACATGGAGTTCCAGGCTGGAAAGGGATGGCTGTATCTGCAGGAGATGGCCACAGGGAAGCGCATCGCGGTGTCGACGACCGGGTCGGCGCTCGATTTCACGCCGGCGTTCTCGCCCGACGGCCAAACCCTGGCGTTCAGCCGTGCGATCGAGGAAGGCACCGATCTGTACACGATTAACATCAAGAATAACTGTTGCTTACGCCGCTTGACCGTGGGGCGCTTTTCAGACAACTTGTCCCCGACGTTCAGCCCTGACGGGCAGCGCATTGCATTCGTCTCGACGCGCCCGGGTCTGCCGCAGATCTATGTGATGGCGGCGGATGGAACGGACCAGCAGTTGTTCGCGCCATTCGACTACGGCGTGACCGGGTCGTCCAATGCGCCCGAGTGGTCGCCCGACGGGCAATCGGTAGCGTTTCACCGGGACGTGGCAGGTACACTGCAGGTGTTCGTGCTGGATGTGCGCACGCGCACGGTCCGGCAGCTCACCTCGGTGGGACGCAACGAGGATCCGACCTGGGCCCCCGACAGCCGTCATCTCGCCTTTGTTTCCGACCGGTCGGGCTACCGCCAGTTGTGGATCATCGATCTCGACACCGGCCGCATCCGGCCATTGCTGCAGCAGAGCGGGGCGCGTTTGCCGTCTTGGTCACCACGGCTTTCGGAGGCCCCATCTTCCACCCCCTGATCGGAGAGATAGGATGAAATCGGTATCGTTGCTCCTCGCGCTGGGCTTGGGCGCCGCCATTGTCGCCGGCGCGTCTTGTGGTGGCAATCCGCCGCCCGCCCCCCCGCCGGCGCCGACTGTGGACACCTCGGCCGAGAACCAACGGATCCGCGACTCGATCGACGCGGCAAACCGCGCGGCCGCGGATGCAGCCGAGCGTATCCGTCGCCAGCGCGAAGCCGATTCAATCGCGGCACTCGGTAGCGCGTCGGCCGAAGTCCGCAGCACACTCGCCGCGATGATCCACTTCGACCTCGACAAGTCGAACATCCGCTCAGACGACATGGGTGCGCTCGACCAAAAGGTCGCCATTCTGCAGGCGAACCCCGACCTCAAAATCCGGATTGGCGGGCACTGCGATGAGCGCGGCTCCGACGAGTACAACCTCGCTCTGGGCAATCGCCGCGCGCAGGCCGCGAAGCAGTACCTCGTGAGCCACGGGATCGATGCGAGCCGCATCGAGACGCAGTCGTGGGGTGAAGAGAAGCCGCTGGTCGACGGCCACGACGAGTCGGCGTGGTCGCAGAACCGGCGCGATGAATTCGAACCGACCAGCGGTGGCGACAATCTCCACCGTCCGTAGTGCGTGCGTTGTAGCCCTGGGGCTCGCCGCCGGATGCGCGCTGAAAGGCGATGTCCGGAAGGTCGAGCTCCAGGTGCAGACGCTGCAGGCCGACCTTGCCAAGAGTGACGCGGCGCGGGCGGCGGAACGGGACACCATCCTGGCCGCCGTCCACCTGCTGCAGCAGGCGTTGTCGGCACAGCAAGCCTACCTCGTCCAGATGCGCGGCGACCTGCGCACCGAGCTGCTGTCGGTGCAGCAGCAGCTGGTCTCGGTGCAGGAGTTGACCGGGCAAAGCCAGCAGCGGCTTACCGAGCTCCGGTCGCGGATTGAATCGCGCGCGCAGCAGCCCGATCCCGGCGTGCCAAGCACTGGGACCCCGGTCGGTCCGTCGGGCAATCCCGCCGGACCCGGGCCCGATCAGATGTACGACCTCTCACTGCAGCAATACCGGCGCGGCAGTCTCGCGACGGCCCGGCTGGGATTCCGCGAATTCCTGCGCGTGTTCCCGACGCACGAACGAGCGCCCGACGCGCTGTTCTACATCGGGGAGAGCTTCGAGCAGGCGGCACCCGATTCCGCGGCGGCGGTGTACGATCAAGTTGTGAAGACCTACGCCAAATCGCCGCGCGCTCCGTCGGCGCTCTACAAGCAGGGCCTCCTCGCCGAACAGCGAGGTGACAAGCCGACGGCGCGAACCTTCTATTCCCGGGTGATCGCGACGTATCCGCGCTCGCCCGAGGCCGATCTCGCGCGGCAAAATCAGCAGCGTCTCAAGCCGTAACGTCTTCTGGCCGTAACCCGACAATGACGCCACGCGGTGAGATGCCGTTTCTCGACCATCTCGAGGAGTTGCGTTGGCGCATCCTCTGGAGTCTGGTCGCGGTCCTCGTGGGGACGGTCGTGGGTTGGTGGCTGCTCGACAAGGTCGACATCATCGAGGTCCTCAAGCGGCCGATCGCCCCGTACCTCCCCGGCGGCCGGCTCGTCTTCACGAGTCCCGCCGAGCCGTTCATGCTCACGCTGAAAGTGGCGTTCGCCCTGGGCTGCCTGGCGGCCTCTCCCGTCGTGATCTACCAGATCTGGGCATTTCTGGCGCCGGCGCTCTACGAGCGGGAGAAGCGGCTCATCATCCCCGCGCTGGCGGTCGGTGTCGTGCTGTTCCTCGCCGGCGCAATCGCCTGCTACCAGTGGCTCCTGCCGGCCGCCCTGAAGGTGCTGCTCGGCTTCCAGCGCACCGACCTCACCGCGATGATTACGATCGACCGCTACTTCGGGATGGCGGTGCCGTTCGTCGTGGGGTGCGGGCTCATCGCCGAGCTGCCTCTTGTCGTGACGATCCTCGCGGCTCTGGGAATCGTGACGCCGCAGTTTCTGGGACGGCAGCGGCGCTACGCGATCGTGATTGCCGCCTTCCTGGCGGCGATCCTGACGCCGCCGGACGCCGTGTCGATGATGCTGATGCTGGGACCGCTGTTACTACTGTACGAGCTGAGCATCTGGTGCGCGTGGGTCGCGAGCCGGCGGCGGGCACGCCGTGTGGCGGCGGCAACGATGGTCCTGATCGTGCTGGGCATCGGATCGCTCCGCGCGCAGAATCCCCCCCCGCCGCCGCCCCCGTCGCGGCCGCCGGCGGCGGCGCCACAAGGCGGTGCGCGCGACACCGCAGCCGTCGCGAGGCCACCCGGCACCGTGGATACCGCGACTGCCCGCAAGATCGGCCTCCCGACCGCCCCGTCTCGCTCCTTCCCTCCTCCCGACGCCGTGATGGACTCGCTGATGAAACTCCAGGGCTTCCGCATCACGCACTACACGTCCGACACGTTCGTGGTCGTGGGCGACAGCCAGACGATTTTTTTGCGGAAGGAAGCGTTCGTCGACCGCGAAGGCACACAGGTGCAGGCTGATTCGATCCGCTATCACGAGGCAAGCTGCCAGCTCAACGCGGAGGGAGACCCGCAGCTGTTCGATCAGGGCACGGTGCTGGTTGGGGAAGGGATGCGCTACGACACGTGCCTGCGCCGCGGTACCGTGCGTGACGCGCTGACCGAGTTCCAGCAGGGCGGAGTCAACTGGTACGTCCGCGGCCGGGGGTTCGCCACCGATTCGAACTCCCGGCGGGTCTACGCCAACAAGGCGGTGTTTACGTCCGATCCGCAGCCCGTGCCGGACTATCATTTCGCTGCCGGGAAGGTCAAATGGATCAACAAGAGCACCATGGTGGCTCGGCCGGCGGTGCTCTACGTCCGCGACGTCCCCATCATGTGGCTGCCATTCATCTTCTCGGACATTCGGGGCGGCCGCCGGAGCGGGATTCTGTTCCCGCATTTCGGCATCAACGATCTCGTCCGTCCCACGCGCCGCTACGCGCGGCACGTCTCCGACTTCGGCTACTACTTCGCGCTCAACGACTATGTCGACGTACTGGTCTCGGGAGACTGGTTCGCCGGCCGGAATGTGTCGGTGCACAGCCAGGCGCAATACCAATGGCTCGATCGTTTCATGAGCGGACAGCTCACGTTCACGCGCACGTCAGAGCTCGATAATCCTGGCGTCAGCACGCGCATCGGGTGGAATCACACGCAGCGCTTTAATTCGCAGACGTCCTTCAACGCGCACGTCGACTATTCCACGAATGGCGCGATCATTCAGCGCAATTCGCTCAATCCCTGGGAGGTTACCGCCCGGGTCGGGTCGAGCCTGAACTTCGACAAGCGCTTCTCCTGGGGCGCGCTGAATATCGGCGGGACGCGGTACCAGGACCTGTCATCGGACAACATCACGCAGACATTCCCTACGATCAGTCTGACCCCGTCAGCGGTGAACATCACGTCCTGGATGACATGGTCACCGGGGTTCTCGTTCAGCAATGACCAGCAATTCCACCAGGCGAATGGCGTCTTGCTCGTCCCCGGTGGCGCGACGCCCGATACGCTGAAGTTGTTCAACGATACGCGTCGCACGACGATGAACATCAGCACGCCGCTGCGCCTGGGGCGTTGGAATTGGGTCAATAACCTGTCGATCACGGACTCCCGGATCCACGGCCGCCAGGAGTTCAACCTGCCAGGGGATAGCACGGGCGCGGTCGGGAAGGTGCTGTTCGGGGAAACGTACGAGTCCCGCGTCGAGTGGACTACGGGCATTAACCTGCCGTCGTTTTTCGCGAGCTCCTGGAAACTGCAGCCTGGCATCGCAATCGTGAACGCGACCGGCGCGGGCCCCTTCATGATTCGCAACCAGTTCACAGGAGGCGAGTTTCTGCGCCAGGGGAAGCGCCTGCAATTCAGCGCGAGCGCGTCACCGACGTTCTTCGGTTTCTTCCCCGGGATCGGCCCGCTCTCGCGCATCCGGCATTCGATCTCCCCCCAGATCAGCTATCAGTACGCGCCCGGCGTGAGCGTGCCGGCGGCGTTTGCCCGCGCGATCGATCCGTCCGGCCGGACGCTCAACGCCCGTACCGACCCGCAACAGACGATCAGTCTCGGGCTGTCACAGAACTTCGAGGCGAAGCTGAAGCCGGCCGCCGGCGACACCGCCAGCCAGGCTGAGCCGCGCAAGCTCCGGATCTTGAGCATCAGCACCAGCGGGATCGGCTATAACTTCGAGCAGGCGAAGCAGCCGCACCGCACCGGCTGGCAGAATCAAACGCTCTCGAACACGTTCCTCTCCGATTTGCTGCCAAGCTTTCAGCTGTCGATCACGCACGACCTGTGGAAGGGGCAAGTCGGAACCGACTCGGCGAAGTTCAAGCCGTTCCTGCAGAGCGTGTCGGCGTCGTTTACCGTGACGCCGGCGACCCTGCAGGGTCTTGGCCGGATGTTTGGACTCCGCCCGCGGCCGGTGCAGCCTCCCCCCACGCCCGACAGTACGGCACAAGGCCCCGGTACGCCGTCCGACGACTTTCACCGCTTTCAGGGCAGCACGCGGCAACCGTATCCTCCGCGGGGGCCTGGAAGCGGAATGATGGGTGGCGGAATCGGCGCGGGCAGGGGCTTTACCCTCGGTATTTCGTTGTCGCTGTCGCGCAGCCGCGGCGACACGACGCCCGCATTGCGGAACGTCCCGGGCCGGGAGACGTCGGCGATGAACCTGTCGTTCAGTCCGACGCGCAACTGGACCGCGAATTGGAGCACGCAGTACGACCTCGTCACGCGCCAGTTCTCCTACCACTCGTTGTCGCTGCAGCGGGATCTGCGGCGGTGGCGGGCGAGTTTCAGCTTCAACAAGACGGCGGCCGGCAACTTCTCCTTCAGCTTCAACATCACGTTGACCGATCAGCCGGACATCAAGTTCGACTACGATCAGAACACCTACGTCCGGTAGACTGCGCTGTCCTCTGGCGGTGACATTAGTGCGGTTGCTTCTTTCGTAACTACCTGCAGAACAGCCACTTCGCTTCGGGCATGAGCCGTGCTTACTCCTCGGGCGATCCCCCCTTCTGAGGTTCTTATGCGTGTGTTCCTGTCACTGGTCTTGCTGGCCACCGTCGCCTGCCAATCGTCCCTCGTGGACGGCAACGGCAGCGGCCCGTCCACGCCGGCCAACCTGTCCTACGAGCTCGAGCCGAGCGGCGATCCCAATCGTCCGCTGGGCATTCTGCTCTTCTGGGATGATGTGACCGACGCGAATCTCGCGAGCTACCGCGTGTACTCGCGGGCGTCGACCAGCGGCTCCTTCGATCCGCGCGGCGAAACGACCTCCAACAGCTTCCACGACAACGGCGTCCCCTTTCTGCAGTACCTCGTGACTGCGGTGGACGACAATGGCGTGGAGAGCGGCTTCAGCAACGTGATCACGGTGGACGAGCGGCAGCAGCTCGTATCCCCCGCGTGGTTGTCTTCGATTTCCCTGAACGGCGCCATTCACCTCGAATGGGATGACACCTCGTACATCGCGGCGCCGACCCGCTTCAAATGGTATCGCATCTACAGCACGGACTACGATCTCGACAGCAGGCTGTGCGGCACGAACTGGCTGCTCGAGGGCACCACGGTGGCGCCCGAGTTTCTCGCCAGCGCCATGACGAATGGCGTACCGCGCTGCTTCGGCGTCTCGGCCGTCAGCCGCGAGGGCTACGAGAGTCTCTGGTCGCCGCTGCGCCAGGACACGCCCCGTCCCGATGCGCGCAACACCCTCGTGTTCGCCTACGAGGAGAACCAGCCTCAGTCCGGTTTCCGGTTCTGGCAGGACGTGAACGCCGACGGCCGCGCTCAGGCGTCGGAGCTCGGCCTGATCCAGAACGGCAACCTCACGAGCATCGACTTCTGGGTGCATCGCGACCCGACGGACTCGACGCTCTGGCTGGTGCCCGAGTTTTCGGGGACGCAAATCCGGCTGTACAGCACGTCGCCGGTGGCGGACCTGACGTCGATCGACTCTGCGTCGGCCACCGGGTACACGCGCAACATGATTCAGGCGGTTCCGGGCTATGCCTATGTCTTCCAAATCGTGGAGGGCACGACGTTACGCTACGGCGCGTTGCGCGTGACGCACGTTGGCCGGGACTACCTCATCTTTGACTGGAGTTTCCAAACTGATCCGGGTAACCCCGAGCTGGTGATCCGCGCCGGGCAGTCGGTCGCGAAGCCGACTGGCACCGGAGTTCGAGGCTCGAGATAGGGAGTCCGAGTCAGGTCTAGGCGCCGGAGTGGTCAAACCACTCCGGCGCCTTAGCTTTGGTTCCCATGGCGAAGCCCGTCACACTGGATGGTCATTCGCTTTCCATAGATGACGTCGTCGCGGTGGCACGGCGGCATGTTTCCGTCGCGATCGATCCCGCGGCGCTCATCGCGGTCAAGCAGTCGCGCCAGGCGGTCGAATCCGCCGTGGCTCGCGGCCAGACGATCTATGGCGTGAACACGGGCTTCGGCAAGCTCGCCCACGTCCGGATTCCACCGGACCAGGCCCGGCAGTTACAGCTCAACCTCATCCGCAGCCACGCCTCCGGCGTCGGCGACCCGCTCCCCGCCGATGCCGTCCGCGCGATGATGGTGCTCCGCGCCAATGTGCTGGTGCGCGGGACGAGCGGCGTGCGGCCGATCGTTCCCGAGCTGCTGGTCGACATGCTGAATCGGAAGTTGCACCCGTCGGTGCCGTCGCAAGGCAGCGTTGGCGCGTCGGGCGACCTTGCACCGTTGTCTCATCTCGCGTTAGCCATGATCGGGGAAGGGGACGTCAAAGTCCCGCACCCCATCACGCTCGAGGCCAAAGAAGGCCTGGCCTTTGTAAACGGCACGCAGGCGCAGACCGGCCTCGCGGCGCTCCTCGTCAGCGACGCCTGGACGCTGTGGCGCAGCGCGCATGCCGCGGCGGCAATGAGTCTCGAAGCGGTGCGGGGCTCACCGGAACCATTCGACGCGCGCATCCATGACGCCCGCCCACACCCCTGGCAGCAGCGCTCGGCAGCGCTGCTTCGCGAGCTGCTGGCGGAGAGCGAAATCCGGGAGTCGCACCGCGACAACGATCCGCGGGTACAGGACGCCTACTCCCTGCGTTGTACGCCGCAAGTGCTGGGGGCGGTCGGCGAGGGGCTCGCGTTCGCGGAACGGCTGGTGAGCGCGGAGCTGAACGCCGCCACGGACAATCCGCTCGTGTTCGGCAATGACGTGGTGTCAGGCGGCAATTTCCACGGCCAGCCGATCGCCCTGGCGCTCGACGTGATCGCGATCGCGCTGACGACGCTCGCGGGACTCGCCGAGCGGCGCCTGGAGCGGGTGGTGAACCCGGACCTCTCGTCGGGGCTGCCGGCTTTTCTGGCGCACGATCCCGGTCTCGAATCGGGGTTCATGACGGCGCAGATCGCTGCGGCGGCGCTCGTGGCGGACAGCCGTGTGCTGGCCACACCTGCGAGCGTGCAGTCGGTGCCGACGGAGGGAAACCAGGAGGACGTCGTCCCGATGGGGATGAGCGCCGCCTGGAAAGCGGGGCGCATTCTCGCCAATGCCGAGCGCATCGTCGCGATCGAGCTGCTCGCCGGCGCGCAGGGACTGGAATATCTCAAGCCGCTCACGCCCGCGCGGGCGGTGGCGCGCCATTACGCCATGGTGCGCCAGTATTCCGCGGCGCTCACCGGCGATCGACCCATGACGGCGGACATCGAGAAGGTCGCGAGCGCCATTCGTGAGGGGAAATTCGCGTCGTGACGGGTCCCCGGACGGTGCGGGCTCCCCGCGGCGCCACGAAGAGCTGTAAGGGTTGGGTGCAGGAAGCCGCGCTCCGCATGCTCATGAACAACCTCGATCCCGAAGTGGCCGAGCGCCCGCAAGATCTCGTCGTGTATGGCGGCACCGGCAAGGCTGCGCGGAATTGGGCGTCGTTCGACGCGATCTGTGGCGCGTTGCGTGTACTGGCGGACGACGAGACGCTGCTCGTGCAATCGGGCAAACCGGTCGGGGTGTTCACGACGCACCCGGATGCCCCGCGCGTGCTTATCGCGAATGCGAACCTCGTCCCGCGGTTCGCCACGTGGGAGGTGTTCCGCGATCTCGAGCGTCGCGGCCTCATCATGTATGGGCAGATGACTGCGGGATCGTGGATCTACATCGGGACGCAGGGAATTCTCCAGGGGACCTACGAGACGTTCGGCGCCGTCGCCGCACGGCACTTCGGCGGATCACTCAAAGGCCGCATCATGCTTACGGGCGGGTTGGGCGGCATGGGCGGGGCGCAGCCGCTGGCCGCGACGATGAATGACGGGATCTGTCTGGCGATCGATGTCGATCCGGGCCGCGTGCAGCGCCGTCTGGAGACGCGCTATCTCGACCGCTCTACATCCTCGGTCGACGAGGCCCTGGCGTGGTGCGACGACGCAAGACGACACGGCCGCGCGCTGTCCGTCGGGCTGGTGGGCAACTGCGCCGATGTCCTGCCGGCGCTGGTGCGTCGCGGATTCGCTCCCGACGTCGTCACGGACCAGACGTCCGCGCACGATCCCTTGAATGGCTACGTCCCGGGTGGCGTAACGCTCGCAGCGGCGGCGGACCTGCGTCGCACGTCGCCCGACGACTACATCGCGCGCGCGCGCGCGAGCATTGCGTCGCACGTCAGCGCGATGCTCGCATTCCAAAAGCGCGGCGCGGTCACATTCGATTACGGAAACAACATCCGCACCGAAGCCCGGGACGCAGGCGTTGCCGATGCCTTCGCCATTCCCGGATTCGTTCCCGAGTATATCCGGCCGCTGTTCTGCGAGGGGAAAGGTCCGTTTCGCTGGGTGGCGCTCTCAGGCGAAGCAAAGGATCTGCATCGGACGGATCAACTGGTGCTGGAGCTGTTTCCCGAGAACACCCATCTCAAGCGTTGGATCACGCTGGCACAGCAGCGCGTGGCCTTTCAGGGATTGCCGGCGCGGATCTGCTGGCTGGGTCAGGGGGAGCGCGCGCGGTTCGGCGTCGCGTTGAACGAGCTGGTGCGACGCGGCGAGCTGTCGGCGCCGATTGTGATCGGCCGCGATCATCTCGATACGGGATCGGTCGCGTCCCCCTTCCGCGAGACGGAGGGAATGCGCGACGGATCCGACGCGATTGCCGACTGGCCGATCTTGAACGCGCTGCTGAACACAGCCTCCGGCGCCTCGTGGGTCTCCTTTCACCACGGCGGCGGGGTCGGGATCGGCAATTCGCTCCATGCGGGGCAGGTCATCGTTGCCGACGGGACGCCCGCCGCCGCCAAGCGACTCGAGCGGGTGCTGACCAACGATCCCGGGATCGGCGTCGCCCGTCACGCGGATGCCGGCTATCCGGGGGCGATTGAAACGGCGCGCCGACACGGCATCCGCCTGCCGCTGACCGAGGACCTCGACTGAAGACACTGCTCGTCGGCGCGCGGCAGGTCGTGACATGTCGCGGGCCGGCGCGCGCCCGCCGCGGACAGGAGATGGCGGAGCTCGAGGTGCTGCGCGACGCCGCGATCCTCATCGACGGCGAGCGCATCGCCTGGGTCGGGCCGCGTGTCGACGCGCCACGGGCGCGGGCGCGCGTCGAGGTGAGCGGTGTCGTCTTCCCCGGATTCATCGATTGCCACACGCACGGCGTCTTCGGCGCGCCGCGGCTCGACGATCACGAGCGCAGGGCCCTCGGCATCGATTACAAAGCGATCGCCGCAGCGGGCGGCGGCATTCTGCAATCCGTGCGCGATGTGCGCGGCCGGACCGAAGCGGAGCTCGAGGTCCTGACTCGGGGCCGGCTCGCCGCGTTGATCGCTCGCGGGTCGACGACCATAGAGGTAAAATCGGGGTACGGCTTGGAGCTCGAGGCGGAGCTCAAGCAGCTGCGCGTGATCAAGCGGCTCGCCGCCGCGCTACCCGCGACGCTCGTCCCGACGTTCCTCGGCGCCCACGAGGTGCCGCCAGAGTATCGCGGCAAGCGTGCTGAATATGTCCAGCTCGTGTGCAACGAGATGATTCCTGTCGTGGCGCGCGAGAAGTTGGCGCGCGCTTGTGACGTGTTTTGCGAGCCGGGCGTGTTCAGCATCGACGAAAGCCGTCGAATCCTGACCGCCGCGCGCGCGCATGGCCTGGATGTCAAGCTGCACGCCGATGAGCTCGAAGGATCGGGGGGCGCCGAGCTGGCCGCCGCGCTCGGCGCGGTGTCGGCCGATCACCTCGCGTCGATCTCTGAGCCGGGGATCCGAGCGCTCGCGGCGAGCGACACCGTCGCCGTTTTGCTGCCTGCGACGATGATCTTTCTGGGCAAGCGCGCGCAGGCCCCGGCGCGAGCGTTGATCGATGCCGGAGCCGCCGTCGCCCTGGCCACCGATTTCAATCCCGGGACGTCCCCCACTATGAGCCTGCCGCTGGTCATGGCGCTCGGCGTGTCCCAATTGGGGCTGCGTCACGCAGAAGTTGTGACGGCGGTGACGATCAATGCCGCCGCCGCCCTCGGACTCGCCCAAGACCGAGGTCAGATTGCGGCGGGATGCGTCGCCGACCTCGCGGTGGCGGCGGTGGATGACTGGCGGGAGGTCGCGTATTGGATGGGGAGGGACGTCGTAAGCGCCGTCTGGACAGCAGGTTCGGCTTGTCCCGCTTCGGCGGTCCCGATATCTTAGTCGGTTCATATGTCAAAGCTTGAGCAGCTCAAAGAGAAGGCAAAAGGTCTCGAGGCCAAGGATCCGAAGAAGGCCGTTGAGGTCTGGCTTGAGGTGCTCAACAATCAGGATGAGGGCGATCCTGACCTTTCCGTCTACAACCGCATCGGCGACCTCTACATCAAGTTGAAGGATCCAGGCCTGGCGGCCGATTACTACGACCAGGCGGTGGACAAGTACGCCGAGCTCGGGTTTCACAACAACGCGATTGCGATGTGCAACAAGGTGTTGCGCAACGCGCCGGCGCGGCAGACGACTTACCTGAAGCTCGCGAAGCTGTACGCCGCCAAGGGGTTCATGTCGGAGGCGAAGCAAAACTTCGTCGAATACGCCGAGCGGATGCAGAAGGTCGGCAAGATCGACCACGCGTTCGCGGCGCTCAAGGAATTCACCGACATCTCGCCCGAGAGCGCCAACTTGCGCGAAATGCTGTCCGAACATCTGAAGATGTACGGCGCCGACCCCGGCAAGCGCGGTTCCTCGGCAAAGGTCGCGCCACCGAAGACCGCGCCTCCGGCGGGGGGGCATGACGACCTTTCGAAATCGGGGAAGCGGAAGACGTCGAGCCTGGTCTTTCTCGATCTCGACGCGCCCAGTGCGCCGAAGGGCGGGAAAGCTGCGGCGCCACCCACACCTCAACCTCCGCCGCCTCCTCCTGTTGCCGAGAAGCTCATCGAGGAGGTTGTGCCCGAGCCGGACGAGTCGCTGGAGATCGAGACGACGAGCCTGGCCGACGAAGCGCCGGGCGGCGGCGGTGGTGACAACATGCTCGAGGGGCTCGAGACCACGGTTGCGGATTTCGGGCAGGTCCGACAGGAGAGCCCGCGGGCGCCGTCGATCCGCGAGGAGTTGAATCCGGCGGACCTCCACCTCGAACCGGTGCCAGAGCTCGAGCCCACAATTCCCGACGTGAGCCCGGACGAAGGCATCGAGCTGGAAGGTGCGGATCTCGTTCTCGAAGGCAATGTCGTCGAGACCCCCAAACCTCCTCCCCCGCCGCCGAAAAAGGGGGTGCCCACACTGAAGCCGTTGGGCCGTCCGGCCGGCGGAAAAGCTGCAGCGCCGGAACCGCCGCGCGTGAAGCCGGTCGTACCCAAGCGTCCATCGGCTCCGACGGCGAAACCGGCAGCGACTCGGGGGGGTGGAGGGGGGAGCGAGGGGGGGGGGCCAGGCACGCGGAAGACGGTGGTCGAGGTCCCGCCGCTCGAGCTCGAGCCGGACTTTGAGACTGCGACGACCGAAGCCGGGCACGACGTCGACGATGAGCCGCTGGCGATCGACGAGGCACCGCGGCATCCGAGTTTTATCCAAACGGAAGATGAGACATCGATCTCGACCGGTGGGCGCAAGTCCGGCTTCATCGATCTCGGAATCGATGAGATCAGCAGCGGGGCCGATCAGGCGGGCTCGCTCGTGTTCTCGAACATCGAAGAGACGCCGGCGGCACCCGAGATCGAAGAGCTCGAGAGCCGAGTCGCGGATAACCCCGACGATCCCGAAGCGCATCAGGCGCTGGGCGAGGCGCTGATCGAGCAGGGCGACCGCGAGCGGGGAATCGAGGAGCTTGATCTGGCGACCGGCGGCTACGAGAACGCCGGCAATCTGTCGCACGCGCGCGATCTGGTGGACGAGGTGCTGCGACTCGACCCGAACAGTGTGCGCCACCGCCAGAAGGCGGTGGAGTTCGCGTTCAAGGCCGGCGACAAGGCGAAGCTGATCGACGCGTACCTCGAGCTGGCCGACGCGTTGCTCCGGTCGGATCTGCCGGAGAAGGCCCGCGCCGTCTACGCCCGGGTCGCCGAGCACGATGCCAAGAACGAGCGCGCCAAAGCCGCGCTCTCGATGCTCGCGCCGGCGGTGGCGGCTCCGGCGCCCGCGGGGAAGCCCGAAGGCAAGGTCAAGGCCAAAGACGCCAAGATGAAAGTGCGCGACGAGGCCGGCGGGGACGGCGACTTCATCGACCTCGGCTCGATGCTCACCGACGAGGACGAGGGAGTGCCCGCCAAAGACTCACGCATGACCGTCGAGGATGAAGAGCCGACCGGGGACGAAGAGCAGGACTTCCAGGACATGCTCGCCCGGTTCAAGCAGGGGATCGACGAGAACATCGACGAGGCCGATTTCGAGTCGCATTACGATCTTGGCGTCGCATTCAAGGAGATGGGCCTCCTGGACGAGGCGATCGCCGAGCTGCAGAAGGCGTTGCGCGCTCCGGAGGGAAAGCTGCGCACATCGGAAATGCTGGGGATCTGCTTCTTCGAAAAGGGCGCGTTCGGCGTCGCCGAGTCGATTCTGCGCCGCGGCCTCGATCTCCCCGCCTCCGGCGATCAGGAGCGGCTGGGCGTCCTCTACTGGCTCGGCCGCGCGCTCGAGCAGCAAGGCAAGAAGGCGGATGCACGCGATCTCTACGGCCGCGTCTTTGCGGTCGACATTCGGTTCCTCGATGCCGACCAGCGCGTGAAAGCGCTCGCCAAGGCGAAATAGCGTGAGCCAACAAGTCGCCCGTGTCAGCCTCCACGACGTGCAGCGGCCGGTGGCCGGCGAGCTGGAGCAGGTCGTGTTGGAGCTGCGGCGCGTGATCGCCGCCGACTTCCCCATCGTGAGCGAAGTGAACGACCACCTGCTCCAGATGAAGGGGAAGCTGTTCCGGCCGACGCTGCTGCTGCTCAGCCATCAAGCGGCAGGATCCAAGGACCCGCGCTCCGTGACGCTCGCCGCCGTCGTAGAGCTGATTCATCTCGCGACCCTCGTCCACGACGACTCGGTCGATCATTCGGTGCTCCGGCGTGGTCTCCCCACCATCAACGCGCTGTTTTCGCATCAAATCGCCGTGATCATGGGGGACTACCTCTACTCGCGGGCGATCATCGAGCTGGTCCGTCTGGACGACCACGAGGCACTGCGGGTCCTGGCGCGCGTGACCAACGAGATGACCGTCGGCGAAATGCGCCAGCTCGAGGCCCACGACAAACTCGCCTACGGCGAGGGAGCCTACGACCAGCTGATTCGCGCCAAGACCGCGTCACTCCTGTCGGGCGCGTGCGAGGTCGGCGCGCTCACGGCCCCGGCGCGCTATCGGCAGGCGCTGGCGCGGTTTGGCATGCTGCTCGGCATGGCCTTCCAGATCACCGACGATCTCCTCGACTACACCGAACCCGAGGCGGTGACCGGCAAGCCGTCAGGGCTCGATTTGCGGGAGCACAAGGTGACCCTGCCGCTGATCGCGGCGCTCGCGCGCCTGTCGGCGGAAGGGCGACGGGTCGTTGCCGAGCTGATGGAAACCGCGGAGCCGAGTGACGATTTGGTCGCCGAAGTGATCCGGTTAGTGGAGGGCGCCGGTGGGTTGGAGACCGCGCGCCAGCGCGCGCTGGATCTCGCGCAGCAGGCCGAGGCGGAGCTCGATGTGCTCCCGCCCTCGCCGGCGCGCGACGCGCTGCAGGGGAGCATCGCCTACGCCGTGGAACGGCACAGCTAATGCCACCCGGACCGCGCCGGCCGCTCTTCTATCTGAGTGTGCTCGCCGTCGGCTTCGTCGTCGGCGGCCTGCTGCAGGCGTTCCTGAGGCGGTTTCTGCCCCAGGGCCCGGCGAAAGAGCTGTTCACCTGGTCGGTAACCCCGACCATCGGCCCGATTCACTTGGATTTGCTCGTCATGTCGATTACGCTGGGACCTGTGGGGCTCGATGTGTCGCTGCTCGCCGTCGTCGGTGTCGTGGTCGCGTATCTCGTAGCTCGCTCGCTGTTCTAGGAAAGGCGAACCAATGTTCGGCAATCTTGGCTTCACGGAGATCGCCATCCTGCTGTTGATCCTGGTGCTGTTCTTCGGGGCGAAGCGCATCCCGGAGATCGGCGCGTCGATCGGGAAGGGCATCAAGGAGTTCAAGCGCGGTATCAAGGATGAGCCGCCGCAGGACCCCGGAGCGTCCTCGGACTCGGCACTTCCTCCGGCGGCGAGTGGCAGCGCCCCGAAGCGGCTGAATCAGTAAGAGGCCGGTATGGGTCTGGGAAACCTGAGCGGCAGCGAAATCCTGATTTTGATGTTGATCGTGCTGCTCGTCTTCGGCGCGAATCGGCTTCCTGAGGCGGGCAAGGCGGTCGGCAAGGGCCTGCGGGAGTTCAAGCGCGCGCTGTCTGAGGCCGAACACAGCATCCAGCAGCTGCCGCCCCCCAAGGGGGAGGAGCAGCCGCGGGATGGCAAACCGAAGCGTCTAGTCGAGTAGCGTCACAACGTGGCCGCGGCCTCCGCCGAGGCCTGCGACTTGAAGAGATCTTTGCGCCGGTCGACGACCTTGGCTCTGGCGCGCACCCCTTCCATGTACTGCTGAATCCGCGCCTGCTGCACGGCCTGGCGCAGCTGCGTGCGCTGCGTCTCGCGCTGCGCGAGCCAGGCGGTGGAGTCGGCGAGCTTGCGCGACAGCGACTCGATGATGAAGTCGCCCTTCTCACCCTGGATGACGCCGCTCCGCTCACCGACCTTCAGGCCGAACGCGGTGCCGACGACGAGCGGCTCGACCGCCAGGTAGCTCGGCGGCCGCAGACGCGTGAAGGGACCGAAGCGCTCGACCTGCAGGCCGCGCGCCGCCGCAGCGCTCGCCAGATCCGGCACGCCGCGCAGCAGGCCCACGAGCGAGTCGGCGCGCTGCCGCGCGCGTGTCTTCTGTTGCTCGAGCCGCACCGCTGCGCTGACCTGCGCCTTGATCCGGGCGAGCGGCGGTACACCGGCCGCGGTGATCGAGTCGAGCCGGAACACATAGTAGCCGGACGCCGCCTCGATCACGGGACTGGTCTCGCCGACGGGCGCTTCGAACGCCCACACGCTGACGTCGGGAACGGGGGCGTCCGGCCCGAGCGTGAAGCGCTGACCCTCAACGACCTGGTACTGCGGGGAGACCGGGATGCCCATGCGGCGCGCGGTGGTGTCGAGCACGGCCGGATCACTCCGCTCCGCCGTGAGGCGCTCGAGGGTGTCGGCGCGTGCTTCCACGTGATCGAGATGGTCGCCCTGCACCGAAACGGGAATCAGGATGTGGCGGACCTTGACCGAGTCTCCCTTCGCCTGGTCGATGCGGATCAGGTGGTAGCCGAACTGCGACGCGACGGGCGTGGACAGCTGGCCGGGTTTGAGCGCCCGCACGGCCCGCATGAACGGCTCCACGAAACCCGTCTCGGTCCTTCTCATCCAGCCGAGATCGCCGCCCCGCTGCCCGCTGCCCGAATCGCTCGACTCGCGGCGGGCGACGTCTTCGAACTTGGCGCCACTCACCAGCTCGCTGCGCACGCGCGCGACGCGTGCCCGCGCCGCCGCGCTGTCGGCGGCATCCGGTACGCGCGGGATCACGATGAACCGCACATAGGCGACGCCCGGCCGTTTGTAGTCGTCGGGATGCTTCTTGACGTATGCCGACAACTCGGCGTCACTGATCGTCGTGGTGTCCGGGATCGCGAGCGGCGACACCGCGAGCGAGGCGACCGTGACCGAGTCGTGCTGGTCCCGGTAGATGCGCCACAGCTTGGCGTCGGTGATGTAGACGTCACTGGTGAGATACTGCGCGAGCTTGATGCGCGGAATCTGCTCGCGGTAAATGCCTTCGATCTGCGCCAGCAGGTTGCGATCGGACGTCGTCGCCAGGAACTGCTGCCATTTGCGGATATCGAACTGGCTGTCGGTCTGGAACTGCGGATCGCGCATCACCTCGGGCGGCGGCGAGTTGTGCGCCATGTCGATGATCTCTTCGGCACTCACGCGAATACCGAGGCGGTTGTACTCCTGCTCCAGCAGCGCGTCCTGAATCATTTGATTGATCACCTGATTCTGGATCTGCTGATCTTCCTCGCGTGTCAGTGGCGCCGTACCGTTCTGCTGCCGATACTGCTCGGACGCGAGCTGCACCCGCTGCTGATATTCGGTGACCTGGAATTCTCGGCCGTTGACCCGCAGCACCACGTTGCCGCTGGGGCCGAGGATGCTCATGACTTGACCGATGCCGAGCCACGCCACGAAGGCGATGGCGAGGATGTAAAAGATCCACTTGGCGTTGGAGCGCATCGTGCGCAGCATGGCGACGTCAAACTCCGCTTAGGGGAGGGGTGAAGGGGGATAAGTCTAAAAATGACAACGCACAAACTCAAGCGCACAGGGGTTTGGGTCATTTGACAGCGGCGCCGGCCAAACACTATCTTCGTCCAATTCCCACATAGACTTAGGCGTGGCCTACACCAGCGAGATCGACAAGCTCGAAGCGCGCTTTCGGGATAACCCCAAGGGCAGAAACTTTGCCCCCTTGGCGGACGCCTATCGTAAAGCAGGGCTTATAGATAACGCCATCGATCTCTGCCAGAACGGCCTCAAGCTCCACCCCGATTACGTCAGCGCCTACATCGTCTACGCCCGCTGCCTTGTCGACAAGAAGGACGACGCCGCGGCCCTGGGCGTCTTCACGCAGGTCCTCGGATTGGACGGCGAGAACATCATCGCCCTCCGCGGCCTCGCCGAGCTGGCGGAGCGAAACGGGAAATACGGAGAAGAAGTCCAGTGGCTGTCCCGCCTGTTGAATGCCGACCCGATGAACGGCGACGCGGCCGAAGCGCTCGCGCGCGCCAAAGGGAAAGCCGCGGCGGCTCCCGAAGCTGCAACGACGCCCATGGCGAAACCCGATTTCGCGGTGGAGCACGAAGAGCCTGTCGCGACATCGCTCTCGGCTGCGGCGGCGCCGAGTGGGGACGTCGAGAACTTCGAGAACCCGATCAGCTTCAACCCCAACGCGCACGCCGCGGCGAAGGCGGACGGGTTGGAGGTTCAGGAAGACGTTGAATTGAATCCGCAGCAGATCGAGCAAGTGGAGATCGAGGGCTTGGCCCGCACCCAGTACGAGGGAAGCGGGATGTTCAAGCTGGATGCGCCGGAGCGCGATGCGGGCCAGGGCGCGTCCGACTTCGACGACGCGCTCCCGCAGGTCGATCTGCCGCTCATCATGCCGGATGACGAGTTCCGGCCGCCCGCACCGCAGCCGCCGCCTCCGCCGGCGCCGCCCCCGCCGCCGCGGCCGCAACCGCGGCCACCTGCGCCGCCACCGTCGGCCCGCGTTCCCGCGGCCGTCGCGTTGTCCGACGACGACGGCGCCGCGGACACCACCGCGCTGTCGCAGGCCGAGCCGGTGCTCACGGAAACGATGGCGGAGCTGTACCTCAAGCAAGGTCACCAGCAGGATGCGTTACGCGTCTACCAGGCGCTGCTCGCCCAACGTCCCAGCGACGCGAAGCTGAAGAACAAAGTCGAGCAGTTGTCCTCGGGTGGCAAAAAGCGATCGGGCGTTTCGGCGCAGGCCTTCCTGAAGGGGATCTGGTCGGGGAGGGGTGCCGCGCCGCCCGCAGCCCCCGAAGAGCAAAGCACACTCGCGTCCGCGTTCGACGCCGCGGGACCGCCACCCGGGGAACCGTCGCGGCCGGCGCAAGACCACATCTCGCTCGATTCCGTGTTTGGCGAAGAGGCCGTGCGCCGTACGAGCGGCGGGCAAGAGGATGTGGCGGCGCCCCCCTCCTTCAACCCCGGCCAGGCGGATGGATCCAAGACCGGCGGCTTCTCGTTCGACGAGTTCTTCGCCGGCGGCAAGCCGGGTGGGGATTCTGCAGCACCTGGTTCGGAGGCGTCGTCGCCGAAGACACCCGGTGGCAGCCGCACGTCCGGCCGGGCGCAGCGCCCGCCGGAGGATGAGGCGGAGGCCGATCAGTTTCAGCAGTGGTTAAAAAAGCTCAAGTCCTAGTGTCCCACCACATCGCTGTGCTGAACGGCCCCAATCTCAATTTATTGGGCGAGCGCGAGCCTGAGATTTACGGCCATACCAGCCTGGCCGAGATCGAGCGAGCCACCAAGGAGCGGGCGCGCGCGTTGGGCGTCGAGTGCACGTGGATTCAGACGAATCATGAAGGCGAGTTGGTAGACGCGATTCAGCGGTTGCGGGGAAAGGCGGACGGGGCGGTCATCAATGCGGCGGCGTTCACGCACACCAGTTTGGCAGTGCGCGATGCCTTGCTCGCGGTCCGCGTGCCGTTCGTCGAAGTGCATCTCTCCAACATCTTCGCCCGCGAGCCGGAGCGGCGGCGCTCGTTGCTCGCCGATCTGGCGGTCGGGGTGGTGACGGGGTTCGGCGCCGACAGTTATCGCTTGGGATTCGAAGCACTTGCCCGGTATCTCGAGTCGCCTCCCCGCTCCCGATAGGCGCCCCGAGCGACATGCGGCGCTAGCCGCAATGCTCGATGCGGAAGGCCTGGACGCGCTGCTCGTCACGTCGCGTCCCAACATCCGGTACTTGACGGGGTTCAGCGGGTCGGCGGGTGTGGTCGTCGCGACAGCGGGCACGCTGGTGCTCGTGACCGATTTTCGCTACGACGAACAGGCGCGGCAGGAAAGCGCGGCCGTCGCGCGCGTGGAAATCGAAGGGACGAGCGTGTGGGACCGGCTCTTCAAAGAACTCGGCGCTGGGGTTTCGGGATTGGTGGCCGGGGGTTCGATCGGTTTCGAGGCGCATACGATAAGCGTGAAGGATGCAGAGCGGTTTTCGACGGGACCCGGTACGGCGTGGCGCTGGAAACCCGCCGGCGAGCTGGTCGAGCGGCTGCGGGTGCGGAAAGATGCGGGAGAGGTTGCGGCCATTCGGGCCGCGGCGGCCCTGGCCGCGATGGCGCTGCGCGACACGCTCGCCGAGGTGCGCGCGGGCCAGACAGAGCTCGAGATTGCGGGCGCGCTCGAGGGCGCGCTGCGGCGTCACGGCAGCGAAGCGCATCCGTTCCCGACCATCGTTGCGAGTGGACCGCGGAGCGCGCTGCCGCACGCGCAGACGAGCACGCGGACGGTGGCGGCTGGGGACTGGCTGCTGCTGGACTTTGGCGCCGTCGTCGACGGGTATTGCGCCGACGTGACGCGCACGGTGGTCGTGGGGGCGCGCGCCGATGAATCGCAGCGCGCGCTGTACGGATTGGTGCAGGAAGCGCAACGGCGCGCGCGCGAGGGGGTGCGCGCCGGCATGACCGGCCGCGACGCCGATGCGTTGGCGCGCGATCCGATCGAGGCGCGCGGATTCGGGGCGGCGTTCGGGCACTCGACGGGACACGGCGTCGGCCTCGAGGTGCACGAAGCGCCGCGGCTCGCGCGCACCGCGGCCGACCCGCTGCCCGAAGGCGCGGTCGTCACGATCGAGCCCGGCGTGTACGTCACCGGCCGGGGCGGCGTGCGGATCGAGGATGATGTGTACCTGTCGGCCGACGGTCCCGTGCTGTTGAGCGATGGCTGCACCGATCTCGTGGAACTGGTGTAGGGCCTCTTGGGGGGTATCTTCACGGTATGAAGCTCGACATCATCGCGCAGATCGTGCAGATCCTGAAGGAGGCCCCTG
>WNFK01060737.1_pt1 | contig 33895 bp, 31 predicted proteins | sample 5400281 | NCBI WGS metagenome assembly WNFK01 (sample SAMN13153350, study PRJNA577476) | soil metagenome | isolation source: 20 cm soil on Douglas fir-dominated hillslope | place: USA:California | collected 2013-09-17
AGGCGGCGCCCCCCGCGGCCACCGGCGCGGTCGCGGTGGGGCCGTGGACGATCGCGATGCTGCTGCGCAACCCGGAGATGATGCTGCTCGACACGTTCGAGGACCCGCAGTTCATCCACGACGTGATGCGGCTGACCACCGACTTCTGCAAGCTCTGGGGCGACGCGATCGTGAAGACCAAGATCGGGCTCTCCTTCTCGGAGCCCACCGCCTCCATCAGCCTGGTCTCACCCGACAACTACCGGGAGTTCATCGCGCCCTACCACAAGGAGCTGGTCGACCACTTCAAGGCCAAGAAGGTCGGCGTCACCGCCCACATCTGCGGCGTGACCTATCCGATCTTCGAGGACCTCATCGACTGCGGCTTCACCACGATCTCGTTCGACCTCGACCAGCAGTCGGACCCGTCCCTGCACGTGGACCAGCTCGAGCGGTTCATGCAGGTGGTCAAGGGGCGCGCGGTCGCCATCGGCAACGTGGACGCGACCATCTTCGAGAAGGCCACCCAGTCCCAGATGGAAGCCGAGGTGCGGCGGTGCATCGACACCGCGGCGAAGCATTCGGGGTTCATCCTGTCGACGTCCTGCGAGATCCCGCCCCGTTCGAATCCCGAGATCGTGAAGTGGTTCATGGACGCGGCCCACGATCTCGGGCGCTACGAGAAGATACTCTAGTCGGAGGGGGCCTCGGCGGCCCCCTCCGGCGCTCGAACACGGCAAAGAAGAAGGGCGCGGTGAGTGATCACCGCGCCCCTTTTCCTATCGGATCGGTGCGAGCGGGGGCTACCAGCGGAAGGGCTTCTTGGAGGGCGGCACGCCGTAGGCGCCGCGATCGCCGCCGCCCCCACGCCCGCCGCCACCACCGCCCGGCCGGCCGCCGCCACGGGGGCCGCCCGGGCCGCGCCCACCGCCCGAGCCCGGGGTCCGCGGGTTCGAGACGTTCACCGTGATCTTGCGGCCGTCCAGGTCCTTGCCGTTCAGCTCGGAGATGGCCCGCTGAGCCTCCTCGGAGGTCGCCATCTCGACAAAGCCAAAGCCCCGGGACTGGCCGGAAAACTTGTCCGTGATCACGGACGCCGACTCCACCGTCCCGCACTGGGCGAAGTACTCGCGAAGAGTCTCACTGGTCGTGGAATAGGACAGACCACCCACGTACAGTTTCGCAGCCATGTGGTTCTCCTTCGGTCACTCTTCCGCTTCGTACGCGCCCCAATACTCGGAAGAGCCAATATCGGAGGCGAGGGCGCCGCCGGCGGCGACGCATCGGGCGGTAGTGTACACCAGGACCCGGGCCTCCGCCACGGCGGGGACTCAGTAGGTGAGCATCAACCCGGTCCCGTTCACGGTGGGGCCGCTCTCAGGCTCCGCGGGGGCCGGAGCGACGCGCGCTCGCGGCGCCTCGGTCGTGGATCGCAGCGGATCCGCGACGCGGTGAACGGATTCGCTGGTGTAGGCGAGCAGCCCGATGAGGCCCAGCGCCCCCGCGACCGTCAACGCGAAGATCCAACGCTTTTGCATGACGTCGCGCTCCCTACCGGCAGACCGCGTCGACCCGCTCGCGGGCATTCGGGCGCGCCGGTGCCACCTTGGCGGGCAGCTCGACCTTCGCGAGTAGATCGCCCAACGCGAAAGGCCGGGTCACTACGCGAAATCCCTGCAGCTCGAGCTTGACGAGGTCCTCGACCTTGGCTCCGGCGTCCACCGTGAGGATCACCGGCACGCCCGGCGCCACCGCCTCGAAGAGGCGCGCCTGATCGCCCGTGGCCATCCGCAGCACGCCCGCCTCCGCCAGCACCAGCGAGACAGGCGCATCGAGCAGATACCGCACGCCCTCGCAGAGCGTCTCGGCGATGCGCACCGCGACCCCCTGCTCGAGGCACTCCATCGCCAGGGCCTGCGCCCGGTTCCGCTCTCCATCGATCGTCAGTAGCCGGATCATGTTCCCGCGTTCTCCCCTCTATCAGTCAGTACGATTGGAAGCCGTTCTATAGATTCAACCCTCGTGCCATTGGATTCGAGGGACGAAGAGGCCCGTCGTAACAGGAGCTTGCGGAGATACCCCCGGATCGGAGCGCGTAACCGTCCGGGCGTTGTGCCCGATCCGCTGACGCGGATTGGCACCTCGGCAACACGCACCTACGAGCGCGCCCTTGCGCTCCGCGGGCCCTGGGAGCTGGGACGACTTCAGTGGAATTCAGTTGGTTTTACATCGAACATTTTTCCGGGCTGCCCGCCTTGGCAGATTGAATCGCGGTAACTACGGACAACCGCGAACTGCCGGTCTCGGCATAGTCTTTGCCCGATGAGTCCCATATGGGGGCCATTCTCAGCGGCACGGTTCGGGAGGTTGGCGAAGGCTTCATCCTGATCGGCAACGCGCGTATCGGCGTGTCGTCCCACGTGCGACCAGAGGGGCTGTCTCAAGGCAACCGCGTACGTGTGCGGGTTCGACTGCGAGGACCCGATTGGATCGCTGAGGACATTCAGCTGATGGGGCCAAACGAGTAGGCGAAATCAGAACCTCGTGGCGAAGGCTACTGCCACCTCCCCATCCTCACCTGCACGTCCTTGATCTCCTCGGGGCTGGCTCCCATGTACTCCAGGATGGCCTTCCACTCAACCTTGCTGATGTCGTGCGGTTCCTTTTCTTGATCGCGATACAGGCCCACCGTCACGGTGTTGAGCTTGGCCGCGTCAAGCTGGTGGAGCTTACGGAGGACGAAGTAGCCGCGAGTTTGGAAGGTGCCGCAAACCTTGTACTCGGGCTCGTCCCACCAGGAGTCCAGGCCGAGTCTGTCCCTCATTTCACTCCGCCTTCGGCCCACGCGGGTCCACGGTGTCGACGCCGAGGCGTCAGCTTCCGCGGGCGGCTCACTCGATCACCTGGTCCGCCCGGTCCAGCAGCGACGGCGGGATTCAACGCGGGCGGGCTACCCGCATTGACGAACCCGATGCGATACACCTTCTCCGCCGGCTGTGCCCCAGCGGCCCGGGCGGCGAGGAGACCGGCGGTCAAGGTGCCAAGGAAAGCCCGTCGATCCATCCGGTCTCCGTCTGGCCGCGTCATCTAGGAGGGACGGGGCGGGGTGGGCCAGCGGGTCGACCTTACACCAGGGCGGCCAGCGGATGGACGGCGATTTCTGACCCGAGCATCTGGCTTCTTCGCATCGATTACGGTGGTGGCTCGGGCGGCCGCCGCGGGTCGGGGGCCGGCGGCTCCTCGATCGTGATGGTGTCGTGTGTGGTGTCCGGCCCCATGAGATACCGCGCGTGCAACCGAGCGATCGCGGTGGCCGTCCAGGCCGAGGACGTCTGCCGGGTCCAGCCACACGAGCACGTGATGACCCACGCCCTCCGGTGCTCAGGCACGGGTCGCTACCGTTTCGGTTCCCAGCCGCGCTCCCCTTCCCGATAGTGCGGCTGAGTCACCTTGAGCCACCTGAGGGTCCGCCCGCCCGCGTAGGGCGACTCGGGGTCCTTCGCCACCATCCCTTCGTAGCCTTTATGAACCGCTTGGGCCCAAGCCTTGAGGCCGTTACTCGAGAGCCGTCGAACCGGCAGGATCCGTCGCTCGCGCGCGATCAGCTCCTCGAGCACATGCCGCCGTTTCCAGAGCGGCTCTGGGCGCCAGTTCTTCCCGTCAAGCTCCAGCACGTCAAACACCATATACACCGGTAAGGTCGCGAGCGCGTTTTTCGGTCGCGCCCGCAACCATTCGAGGCGCGAGACGTGGGCCTGATCATAGATGGCCACCTCGCCGTCAAGGATGCACGTCATCGCAGGAAGGCCGGCGAGCGCTGACACCAGTTCAGGGAACCGGCGGGTGAAGTCCTTGCCCAGTCGGCTGATGAACTGCACGGCGTCCCCGTCCTTGTACGCCACCATGCGATAGCCGTCCACCTTCTCCTCGTAGATCCAGCCGGGGTGGTGAACGGGATGCGTAAGCAGCGTCGGGTGCATGAGCTCGACCGAGGGGAGCTCGAGCCGCTATTTCGCCGCGGACGCGCGGGGGTCGAGGTTTTCCGCCAGGCACTGCCCTCGCATGGTTCGGTCGGCCTCGGTTCCGCTAAACGAAGGGCCGGCAGGGTCCTCGGTCACCCGCAGGCCCATTCTCTCGAGGGCCTGAGCCTGTTGATGCATTGCCGCGGCACACTCCTCACGTGTCGGAAAGGCGCTCACCGAATCCCAGGGCGAATCGCCTCCCATCATCCACAGCACCCACTTACCGTCGGCGGACACCGGCGTCGCAAGGACGAGGATCGTGATCGTAGAGAGTATCAAGCGGCCCATCGAGGTCCTCCTGTCTCCAATCGTATCGGAGAGGAATTTTCACGCCGAGCCTGCTTCTCTCCGCCTCGTAACTGCCTGGAACGCTTATCCTCCGACCCTTTCCACCCCGCGGGCGCGGCTGGGCCGATCGCGACGTCCTCTCAGTCGATGATGGCGCACGTGTCGTCATCGACGAGAAAATTGCCGGGCCACAGGTCGTCGTGCTCCGGGTCGGAAATCGTCGCCGAACGGGCGTATCCTCGTCCCGTGCGGAGACGCGCGTTCGCCCTGTCGATTCTGCTGGGCCTGGCCGGTTGCGCCACCGGCCAGGCGCCCATTCAGCCCGCCTATACCCAGGACGATCTGCGCGCCCAGTGCGAGCGGCACCACGGCTGGTGGCGTCCGGGCGGCCGGCGCGAGGGGTTCTGCGAGTTCGACAGCCAGATGTGAAGGCGGTGCCTACTTGTAGGCGTCGGGCGAGATGCCGTACTCCTGGATCTTGCGGTAGAGCGTCTTGGGATCGATGCCGAGCACGGTGGCCGCCTTCGCGCGATGCCCGCCCACGTGGCGCAGCGTGGTGATGATATGCTGCCGCTCCATCTCCTCGAGGCTCCCGCCTAGCGACTTGCTCGGGGCGCGATCGCCGCGGACGTCGTCGGGCAGGTCCGCGGGCTGGATCACGTCGCCCGGGGAGAGGATCAGCGCGCGCTGCACCGCGTGCTGCAGCTCGCGGACGTTGCCGGGCCAGTCGTATCGCTCGAGCGCCTCCATGGCGGGGTCGGACACGCGCTTGCGCCCGTAGCTCGCGTTCTGCTCGAGGAAGTGCTCCACCAGCCGGCGCACGTCCTCGCGGCGGTCGCGGAGCGGCGGCAGCGTGATCGTGATGGTGTTGATGCGGTAGAAGAGATCCTGGCGGAACCCGCCCGTCTTGATCGCCTCCGCGAGATCCCGATTGGTGGCCGCGACCAGGCGCATGTCCACGCTGCGCCGCCGGGTCCCCCCCACCCGAAAGAAGGCGTGCGACTCGAGCACGCGGAGCAGCTTCACCTGGCTCTCCGGCTCCATCTCGCCGATCTCGTCGAGGAACAGCGTACCGCCGTCGGCCAGCTCGATGAGGCCGGGCTTGGTCGCGATCGCTCCCGTGAACGCGCCCTTCTCGTGGCCGAACAGCTCGCTCTCCAGCACCTCCCGCGCGAGGGCCCCGCAGTGGATGGGCACGAAGGCCTGCTGGGCACGCGGCGACCGGTCGTGGATGGCCCGGGCCACCAGCTCCTTGCCGGTACCGCTCTCACCCAGCACCAGCACCGACGAATCGGTGGGCGCGACCCGGTCCACCAGGCGCAGCACCTCCTCCATCCGCGGGCTGCTGGTGATGATGCCCTGGTAGCCCGGCTCGTCGAGCTGGGCGCGCATCACCACGTTCTGGCGCATGAGGCGGGCCTTCTCGGCCGCCTTGCGGATCAGGATGTCGAGCTCCTCGATGCGCGCGGGCTTGGTCAGGTAGTCGTAGGCGCCGAGCTTCATCGCCTCGACCGCGGTGGACACCTCCTGAAAGCCGGTCATGACGATGACCTGCGGGGCCTCCGGGAAATCCTGCAGCTCGCGGAGGACCTCGATGCCCTCGACGTGGGGCATCTTCATGTCGAGCAGCAGCACGTCGGGCACCTCGTCCTTGAGGTGCTCGAGGGCGGCCCGGCCGTCGGCCACCCCGGAGACCGCGTGCCCCTTGCGAAGGAGCTCGCGCACCAGCAGCTCCCGCAGGTTCTTCTCGTCGTCGGCCACCAGCACCCGGATCGGCGCGGTCACGAGCGGGTCACCGGGAGGATGACGCGGAAGGTGGTGCCGGCGCCCACCCGGGAGTTCACCTCGAAGCGGCCGTCGTGGTCGGCCACGATACCCTGGGCGATCGCGAGGCCGAGCCCGGTGCCCTGCCCCGGCGGCTTGGTGGTGAAGAAGGGATCGAACACCCGCGGCAGGATGTGCTCCGGAATGCCCGATCCCTGGTCGGTGAACGCGATCTCGATCTCCTTCGCGTTGCGCCGGCGGCTCGTCACGGTCAGGGTGCCGCGGCCGTCCATCGCGTCCAGCGCATTGCTCGCGAGCCCGAGGAAGACCTGGCGGAGCTGGCCCTCGTTGGCCACCACGTCGGGCAGCTCGGCGTCGAGACGCCGCTCGAAGCGGCTCTGGGCGTAGCGGGACTGGTGGCCGATGAGCTCCAGCACCTTGTCCACCAGCACGTTCAGGTCGGTGGGGGCGCGGCGGCTGCCCGGGTCGCGTACGAAGTGGAGCAGGCTCCCGGTGATCTCCTTGCAGCGGTAGGCCTCCTCCTCGATCAGCCCGAGATAGCTCGGGAAATCCTTGAAGGCGTCGAGGTCGCGCAGGTGTGAGTCCTGCGACCGCTCCTTGAGGGCCTCCGCGCAGCCCGCGATGGTCGCGAGCGGGTTGTTCAGCTCGTGCGCCACTCCCGCGGCGAGCCGCCCCGCGGTGGTGAGCCGCTCGGTGAGCACCATCTGGCGCTCGAGCCGCTTCTGCAGCGTGATGTCCTCCACCAGGACCAGCAGGTGGGTGGCCTGCGGGGCCCGGAGCGGGGTCGCGGTGAGGCGGACGGTGAGGGTCTCGCCTCCCCCGGGCAGCTCCTCCTCCCGGTGGCACACCTCGCGCGCGGTCACCGCGCCCTGGAGGAACGCGCGCACCGCGGCCACTTTGGTGGGCGGCATCAGCTCAGCGAAGGGCCGGCGCCCCGCGGTGTCCACCGGCACCAGCGCCGCGCCCTCCCGGTTCGTGCTGATCACGCGCAGCTCCGCGTCGAGAACGAAGAGGCCGAGCGGCAGTGTCTCCAGCACCACCTCCACGAAGCGCTTCTGCTCGTCGAGCTCGTGGGTGCGGGCCTCCACCATGGTCTCCAGGCGCTCGGAATAGGTGCGGACCGAGCTGAACAGGCGGGCGTGCTCCAGCGCCATCGCCGCCTGGTCCGCGAATGCGGAGACGAGCGACTCCTCCTCGGCGCTGAAGTGGTGCACGTCGGTCCGGAGCACGGTGAGAGCGCCGATCGTCTGCTCGCCCACGATCAGGGGCGCCGCCAGCATGGAGCGGAGCGCGGCCTGCGGGTACCGCACCCGGGGATCGCGATTGAGGTCCGCGGTCTGCACGGGCCGCCGTTCCTTGACCGCCACCCCGGTGATGCCCTCGCCCACCCGCAGGCGGATCGCGTGCAGGGCCTCGGCGGGCAGGTCGAGGCTGGCGGTGGCGGTCAGCTCGCCGGTGGCCGCGTCCAGCGTGAACAGGCCGCACGACTGCACCTCCAGCACCTCGCGCGCCTGGTGGAGGATGAGCCGCACCGTCTCGCTCACGTCGAGGCTCTGGTTGACCGCGTGCCCCGCGCGCAGCAGGGCCTGGGTCTCCCGGGCGCGCCGCTGGGTCTCCTCGAAGAGGCGCGCGTTCTGGATCGCGATTCCGGCCTGGTCCGCGAAGCTCTCCAGCACCGACTGCTGCCGGTCGCCGAAGGCGCGCACCTGGGAGGAGAAGGCGGAGATGACCCCGATGATCTGCCCGGCGACGCGGAGCGGCACGCTCAGCAACGAGCGGATCCCTTCCTTCTCGTCCAGGTCGCGCCGCGCCGAGCGCGGATCCTCGCGCAGATCGTCGGAGCGCACCGCCCGGCCCGTCGAGACCGCGAGGCCGATGAGCCCCTCCCCGACCCGCACCGAGAGGTTCCGCCACTCCGGGGTGCGGAAGCCGTGGGCCGCCGCGTGCTCGATCAGGGCCCGGTCGGGGCTCAGGAGGCCGATGCCGCAGCCGGTGCTGCCCATGAGCGAGGTGACGGAGCGACTGATCGTCTCCAGCAGCGAGGGAAGGTCGAGCCGGGTGGTGATGAGCTGGCTGGTGCGATTCAGCGCGGCCAGCTCCTCGGCCCGGCGCGCGCTCTCCGCGTGCAGGCGCGCGTGCTCCACCGCGGAGGCGAGTGGGCGCGCGATCTCCAGCAGGATCTCCACGTCGGTGTCGCTGAACGCGTTGGCCTCGCGGTGGGTGACGTTCAGCGTGCCGATCACCTCGCCCTGCGAGAGCAGCGGGGCCAGCACCGCCGACCGGAAGCCGCGGCGCGCCAGCAGCTCGCGGCTCACCGCCGGGAGGGACGGATCGATGGTCGCGTCGTCGATGCGGCGCGGAGCCCGATGGCTCGCCACCCACGCGGTCAGCGTCCCCGCGGTCGGCATGCGGAAATCGAAGACCTCGGGCAGCGCGGTGTGGGCGGCCACGTCGAGCACCCGGAAATCCCCGCGTTCGCGATCGAGCAGCGTCACCCCGAGGGCGTCGAAGCGGACCAGGCGGGCGAGCGCCTCCGCGGTCTTCTCGTAGACGCGCTCGATCGGCATGATCGTCGCGCTCAGCGCCAGCACCTGGTTGATGACCTCCAGCCGGACGGTGCGCTGACGCAGGCGCCACACGTGCTCGAGAGCGTGCCCGAACTCGCGCGGAAAGCTCGCCGGGATCGTGTCGCGGCTCAGCCCACGCGCCCCGCCCGGCCCCAGCAGCACGAGACCGCCGACGGGGCGCGCGGGATCGCCGAGCGCCGCGCTCAGCACCGCGGTGTCGCGCGGCCGGAGCCCCGGGGGCGCCTCGCCGAGCTTCTCGACCCGCACGCCCCGCGGCGGCTGTTCGAGCCGCGCCTTGATCCACTTCTCGAGGGTCGAGCCGCGGCGGGCGCCCACGATCACGTCCATCGGGGCGCCGTCGCCGGGACGAAAGCGCAGGCCGCCCGCGCGCGCGCCGGCCAGCGCCACCAGCTGCTTGAGCGTGAGCGCGAAGCCCGCCTCGGAGGAGGCCGCGCGGCCGAGGGTGGCCAGCAGGTCGGGGAACAGGCGCCCGATCTTCATGGCGGGGGCCTCAGAGCGGGGGGCCCGCGGAGAAGCCGACCGCCCGCTCGCACCAGGCGGCGGCGGCCAGGAGCCGCGCCTCGCTCCACGGGGCGGCCACCAGCTGGACGGCGAGCGGCAGCCCGCCCTCCACCCCGGTCGGCAGCGTGATGGCGGGCATGCCGAGGAAGCTCCACGGCGAGCAGAACGACGGATCGCCCGTCGAGCCGAGTCCGCGGGGCGCCGGGGCACCGATGGTCGGCAGCAGCAGGGCATCGTAGCGCCCCGCGATCGGCCCCACCAGCTCGCGCAGCTGCCGTCGCGCGGTTTGCGCCGCGAGGTATGCGGGCGCGGAGATCGCGTGGCCCAGCTCGATCAGCTCCTTGATCTTCGGCGGGTACTCGGCCGCGTGCGCAGGAAAAAGCGGGGCGTGCGCGGCCGCCGCCTCCGCGCGCAACACGGTGGCGCCCACGTCGTAGACCGACGCGAACGCGGCGGGCAACGCCACCTCGTCGAGCCGCGCCCCGGCGGCCGCGAGGCCCCGCGTGACCGCCTCGAGGTGCTTGCCCATCTCGGGAGTCGCGCGGCCGAGGAACGACGCGAGCACACCCAGGCGCGGCGCGGCCGGGTCGGTCGCCGCGCCGACGTAGTCGTCGGGCGCCGGATCACCGGCGGCCAGCACCGCGAGCGCGAGCGCGCAGTCCTCCACCACCCGCGCGAAGACCCCCACGTGATCCAGGCTGCCCGCCAGCTCGAGCACGCCCGCCGCGCTGATCCGCCCGTGGGTGGGCTTGAGCCCGACGACCCCGCAGAAGGCGGCCGGCCGCAGGACCGAGCCCACCGTCTGCGATCCGAGCGCCAGCGGCACCATGCGCGCGGCCACCGCGGCGGCGGGCCCGCTGGAGGAACCGCCGGGGGTGTGCTCGGGATTCCACGGGTTGCGCGTGACCGAGGGATCGAGATAGGCGAAGGGCGTGGTGGCGAGCTTCCCCATCGGCACCGCCCCCGCGCCGCGCAGCGCCGCGACCGACGGGGCATCCACCGCCGGGTTCCGGGTGGCCCAGGGGGGCGCGCCCGCGGTGGTGGGCACGCCGGCCGCGTCGAAGATGTCCTTGAGCGCGATCGGCACCCCGTGGAGCGCGCCCATGAAGCGCCCCTCGCGGGCCTCGATGTCGCGCTGCACCGCCACGCGCGCCGCCGCGTCGCGGTCGAGGCGCACCCACGCACCGACCGCGGGCTCGACCGCGTCCGCACGCTTCAGGCAGGCCGCGAGCAGATTGGAGGGCGACAGCGTGCCGGCGCGGATGCGCCGGGCGGCCTCGGCGGCTCCCAGCTCGAACAGGGCGGCCATGGCTCAGTGCAGCGCGTCCAGGACTTCGGCCACGACCTCGAAGCGGCCGAAGGACGGCATCAGGTAGACGCCGGAGTGGCGGCGGGCCCGCGCATCGCGGAGGAGTCCCTGGGCCATCTCGATGCCCGCGCGAAGGCCGCGCTCGCCCGCCTCCTTCATGCGCGCCCGCACCGCGTCGGGCACCGTGATGCCCGGCACCTCGTTGTGCAGGAACTCGGCGTGGCGCGAGGAGTGGAGCGGCATGATGCCCACCACCAGGGGAATCGGCGGGCGCGTCCGCGCGAAGAACCGGTCGAGCACCTCGAGATCGTAGATGGGCTGGGTCTGCGCTCCTCGCTCGCCGGGTTGAGCGCCACCCCCACGCTGAACGAGGTGGGCTCGCCGATCGAGGTGCCGGTCGCGTCGAGCCCGCGGTTCATCTCGGCGAGAATACGGATGAGCCCGATCGCGTCCACGTCGAACACCGCGGTCGCGTTGACGTAGTCGCCGGTGCGCGGGGGATCGCCGGTCATGGCCAGGATGTTGCGGATGTCCATCGCGTGCGCGCCGAGGAGATCGGCCTGGATGCCCATCAGGTTCCGGTCCCGGCAGGTGAAGTGCATGTTGATGTCGAGCCCGGTCGCGTCCCGCACCAGCATCGCGGTGGGAAGGACCGACATCCGCACCCGGCCGAGCGAGCCGTCGTTGATGTCCACGATCTCGACGCCGCGCTCCTTGAGGAGCTTGGCCCCCTGCACCAGCTTCTCGATGTTGTGGCCGCGCGGCGGATCCAGCTCCACCGTGACGAGGAACTCACCGGCGTCGAGCCGCCGCTGGAGCAGAGTGGGCGGGGCGCTGGTGGCGAGGCCGGTCGGCTCGGCGATCTCCACCCGGGCCCGGCGCGCGGGCTCAGCGCGCGCCGCGCTGCGCTGGGGCACGAGCCGGTCGAGCGCCTCCCGCATCGCGCGGATGTGCTGCGGGGTCGTCCCGCAGCAGCCGCCGACCAGGCGCGCCCCGCTCGCGATCATCCGCGCCGCGTAGTCCGCCATGTAGATCGGCGAGGAGAGATACATGAGCCGCTCTCCGACCCGGCTCGGCAGCCCCGCGTTGGGCTGGATGGCCACGTGGAGGCCGCCCGCCTCCGGCACCATCTGCTCCAGGATGTCGAAGAGCACGCTCGAGCCGACCGAACAGTTGGCCCCCACCGCCTGGATCGGCAGCTCGCGCAGCGTGCGGACGACCTCGGCGGCGGTGCGCCCGGTGAAGGTCACGCCCTCGTCGGTGAACGCTACCTGGGTGAGGATCGGCAGATCGGTGAGGGCGCGGACCGCCTCCACCGCCAGCCGCATCTCGGTGAGGTCCGAGAAGGTCTCGATCACGAACGCGTCGATGCCGCCCTCCAGCAGCCCCTCCGCCTGCTCGTGGAACGCGGCGCGCGCGTCGGCCGGCTCGATGCTGCCGAGCGGGGCCAGGTACTTGCCGAGCGGGCCGATCGAGCCCAGCACCAGCACGTCGCGGCCCATGCTCTCGCGCACGTCGCGCGCCAGCTTGGCCCCGCGCAGGTTGATCTCGCGCACGCGCCCCTGTAGCCCATGGATACCCAGCTTGAAACGGTTGGCCCCGAAGGTATTCGTCTCGATGGCGTCGCAGCCCGCCGCGATGTACTCCGAGTGCACCGACTGCACGAGCTTGGCCTCGTTCAGGTTGAGCACGTCGAAGCAGGCGTCGAGCGCGACGCCGCGCGCGTAGAGGAGCGTACCCATCGCGCCGTCGCAGAGGAGCGGGCGCTCGGCCAGGCGGGAGAGGAGGGGCGAGGGCATGATCTCTACGCCCCCTCACCCTGCCCTCTTCCCAGAGGGGAGAGGGTGGAGGCACGGCGGTCGCGGAGGAGCAGCAGGAGCTTGGAGACGACCTGATCGGGATTGATACCGGTGGTGTCCACCGTGAGATCGGCCTGGCGGTAGTAGGGCTCGCGCGCGCGATAGAGCGCCTCGATCTCCTCGCGCTTGCGGCCGGCCAGCATCGGCCGCGCGCCCGCGCGCTGCGCCCGCTCGTACACCGCGTCGAACTCGCCCTGCAGCCACACCACCGTGCCCATGGCCCGCAGCCGGTCGGGCCGCCCGTCGCGGCAGGGCAGGCCGCCGCCGGTGGCGATCACGTCCCTCGACTTGAGCCCGAGCAGCCGCACCGTCTCCTCCTCCAGCGCGCGGAAGTGGGCCTCGCCCCGCTCCGCGAAGATCTCCGGGATCGAGCGGCCCTCGTGCGCGGTGATCATGTCGTCGGTCTCCACGAAGCAGCGGCCGAGCCGGCGGGCAAGCAGCCGCCCCACCGACGATTTGCCCGCTCCCATGAAGCCGACCAGGATGACGTTGTCGCTCATGCGTCCATCCAGCCTATCACCAGACCCCGCCGCCCGGATGCCGCACCGTGGTCTCGGCGGGCGCCCGGCGGTAGGCGCAGTCCCGCATCCAGCAGCGGCGGCACTGGGTGAAGTAGTGATCCACCCGCGCCTCCGGGCCGATCCCCACCAGCCAGCTGATGCTCTTGCCCGGCGTCATGAAGCAGGCCTCGTTGAGCCGCACCCCGATGGGGTCGCCCGGGCACAGGCGAAACAGCGCCGCCTGCTCGGCGGTGTCCCATCCGGCGTAGCCGGGACTGATCCGGTTGGTGACCCGCGTCCCCTCCCGGAGACCCTGCTGGCAGAGCAGGTCGTTGGCGTACTCGGCGAGGCTTTCCGCCGCGGCGGACCCGACGCTGTCGAGCATCACGGCCAGCGGGAACTCGCGCGCGTCGAAAAGCTCGCGCACCCGGCCCTCGATCGCCTCGCCCACCGTGCAGATGCCCGCGCCCACCGCTTCGATCGAGCCCCAGAGTCGCGCGATCTGCGGGATGTGCAGCCGCTCCCCGCCCGCGTCGATGCGGGCCGCCGCACCCCCGGTCACCGCGACCGCCCGGTAGACCACCCGGGGCGTCAGCAGGCTCCGGCCCAGCGCGAGGGCTTCCTCGAAGATCGCCAGCACCTCGCCGCTGGGGACGTCCACATCCTTCTTGTACCCCTGGAAACGCAGGACCTCGTCCCGGTCGATCGCGACCGGCAGGCCGTCGAGGACGGCGGGGACGGGAGAGAGGACGGAGAGCGCCGCGGTCACCGCGCGCGGCGCGAGCGCACCACGTCGGCGATGAGGCGGATATGCTCGGGGTTCGACCCGCAGCAGCCCCCGACGATGTTGCAGCCCGCGTCGAGGAGCGCCGGGTAGTCCTTGACCATCTCCTCGGGACCGAGCTCGTAGGTGGTGCGCCCGCCGGTGGTGATCGGCAGCCCCGCGTTCGGGTACGCGATGAGCGGGGCGTCCGTGACCTGCCGCATCTCCCGGATGATCACGATGGCCCGATCCGGCCCGCGCCCGCAGTTCATCCCCACGATGTCGGCCCCCGCGGCCAGGAGCTGCTTGGCCACGTCGGCCGGGCTCTCGCCCCACATGGTCCGGTCGCGATCGTGCAGCTCCTCGTACTGGAAGAACATGGTGGCCATGACCGGCAGGTCCGCGACCGCCTTGCAGGCCCGGATCGCCGCTTCCGCCTCCTGCGGGAACATCATGGTCTCCACCGCGAAGCAGTCCACCCCCGCCGCGGCAAGGGCTTGGGCTTGTTCTCGGAACGTCGCGAGGTAGTCCTCGTCGGTCGCCACGTTCTTGCCGACGCCGTAGTCGAGCGGCAGGTAGCTGGTGGGCCCGATGGAGCCGGCCACGAACCCGCCGGGCGGACAGGCCGCGCGGGCCAGGCGCACGCCCTTCTCGTTCAGCTCGCGGGTGCGCGCGCCCATGTCGTGGCCCATGCGCTCGTCGTACTCGTGCAGCTTGAGCGCGGTGCCCCCGAAGGTGTTGGTCTCCACGAGGTGCGAGCCCGCGTCGAAGTAGCCCTGGTGGATCCCGCGCACCACGTCGGGGTGGGTGTCGTTCCAGAGCTCCGGGCAGTCGCCGTTCTCGAGGCCCGCGTCGAAGAGCGCGGTGCCGTAGCCGCCGTCGAACACCAGGCGCTCCCCGGCGCGGAGGCGTTCCACGATCTCCCAGCCGCGGGCGCGGGCCGCCATCACGCGCTCACCGGCACGCCGAGCAGCTCCTTGGCGCGCACCACCGCGATGGTCGAATCCTTGGCGTAGCCGTCGGCGCCGATCTCGTCGGCGTAGGCCTGGTTCACCGGCGCCCCTCCGATCATGACCTTCACCCGATCGCGCAGCCCCGCCTTCTCGAGCGCGTCGATGGTCCGCTTCATCGCGGGCATCGTCGTGGTCATCAGCGCGGAGATCCCGACGATGTGGGCCGAGTGCTCCTGCACCGCGGCCACGAACTTCTCGGGGGCCACGTCCCGGCCCAGGTTGATGACCTTGAAGCCGGCGCCCTCGAGCATCATCGCCACCAGGTTCTTGCCGATGTCGTGCAGATCCCCCTGGGCGGTGCCGATCACGATCACGCCCAGGTTCTGATTGGCGCCGCCCGCGCTGGTGATCAGGGGCTTGAGAAGGTCGAGCCCCGCGTACATCGCCCGCGCCGACAGGAGCACCTGCGGGACGTAGTACTCGTTGCGCCGGAACTTCTCGCCGACCACGTCCATGCCGGGGATCAGCCCTCGGAAGATCAGGTCCTTCGGGTCCATCGAGAGGGCCAGCCCTTCCTGCGTCTTCTTGGCCACCGTGTCCTTGTCGCCCAGGATGAGCGCGCGCGCCATCACCGGGTAGTCGAAGCGCTCGTCGGTCAACGCTTCACCGTGCTGTAGCCGCCCTTCTGCCAGGCGGTCATGCCGCCGATGACGTTGTAGAAGTCGGTGAGGCCGGCGCGGCTCAGCGCGCTGATCACGGTGCTGGAGCGCAGGCCGCCCGCGCAGAGGACCGCCTTCGGCCGCCCCGCCGGGACCAGGTCCTGGCGGGTGAGCGCCTCGCCCATCGGCAGGCACGACCACGAGGTCGGGCCGCTCCTCTTTCATGGTGGCCAGGTCGTGCACGCTGATCTGCGGCACCCGCCCGAGGGGGAATCCCTGGCTCTTCCACTCGGTCATCCCCCACTGCAGGTGGCCCGCGATCGCGTCGAGCCCGATCCGACCGAGCCCCTGCATCGCGCGGGTGAGGTCGGTAGGACTCGCCACCACCAGCACCACCGGGGCCTCCGCGGGCACGAAGAGCCCGGCCCGGTTGGCGAACTGCGGGCTCTCGATCCAGACGTTGATGGCCCCGGGGACGTGGGCCTCCCCGTGCTCCTCCGGGCTCCGCACGTCGAGCACGCAGGCGCCCTTGTCGAGCAGCTCGCGGACTTGCAGCGCGGAGAGCGGCCGCGGCTCGCCGCTCTGGGGCAGCGACTGGGCCCGGTTGCGCGCGATGATACGGTCGAAGTTGGGCGGCTTCGGTGGCAGCCCGGTCATGAGGCGCCGGACGAACTCCTCCACGTCGGGCGCCTGCAGCGCGGCGTTGAAGCGCCGCTCGAACCCGATGGTGGTCGCGGTCTTGCTCGACATCGCCCGCCCGCAGCTCGATCCGGCGCCGTGGGCCGGGTACACCTCGACGCTGTCGGGCAGCCGCAGGAGGCGCTCGGTGAGGCTCGCGTAGAGGCGGGCCGCGGCCTGCTCGCCGCCGAAGTCGGGCCGACCCACGTCACCCACGAAGAGCGTATCGCCGGTCAACACGAACCAGGGCTCGGTGCCGCGGCTGAGATCGGTCACCAGCAGCGCGATGCTGTCCGGGGTGTGACCGGGCACGTGGAGCACCTGCAGCGCCACGTTGCCGAGCCGGATCTCGCGGCCGTCCTCCACCGGATCGTGGGGGAAGGCGGCGTTGGCGGCGGGGTGGATGTGGATGCCCGCGCCGGTCTTGCCGGCCAGCGCCTGGTTGCCCGACACATGGTCCGCGTGCACGTGGGTCTCCAGGATGGCGCTGACCGTGAGGCCCTTGCGTCGGGCCATCGCCACGTAGTCGTCCACCCGATCCCGCGCCGGGTCCACGATGGCCGCTTGTCCGGCCTGGGAGCAGCCGATCAGGTAGGAAAGGCAGCCGGACTCCTCGTTCAGGATCTGCTGAAAGATCACGCGCAAAGTATGCCACACCCCGCCCCCAACCCGCTACGACGCGGAGTTGAGCGTCGCGAGCCTCGGGACCGGTTGCGGCTGGGTTGCGTCCGGTTGCGTGACGGCCTTCGCGCCCTGCTCCTGCCAACGGGCATACGAGGCAAGCATGACCCTCGGACTGTGCCCCGATTGCTGGGCCACGCAGAGCAGCGGGCCCCCGCGCGACAGCAGGCTTGAGATACACGAGTGCCGGAGCGTCTCCGGGGGGCGGGGCGCACCCTGGCCCGCGTGAGCGTGCGGTGCCAGAGCGTATGCAGCTCGCGCTCCTCCATCGGCCGCCCCGGATGCTTGAGCGAGCCGAAGAGTGGCGCGGTGCCATCGAGCGGCACGAGCTGCGCGAGCCGGGACAGCACCGTCAGGCGCTCCGGGGTCGCGCCCGGCCGCCAGGCGGCTGTCGCCTCGCACGTGGGATGCGTGATGGCGGCCTGGCGCACCGATCGCGCGGTCTTGGCGGGGCCGGTCACCCCTTGCGTGCGCGTCCGCTGAATCGATACGCGACCCGTGCGCGGGTCCAGATCCTGGTGCTGCAGGCCGCGCAGCTCCCCGGAGCGCATGCCGCTCTGCGCCCACACCCGCAGCATCAGGCCCCAGGCGGGCGCCTCGAGCAGCGGGCCGGGCGGCTGGGACCGCCCGTCACACCGGAGATCAGCCGACGTCGAGCCCTCGCGTGCGTTCTAGAAGTAGCCTACGCGCAGGCCGATACGACCGCGAAACAACATCAGCGAAGGACGTCCCGGGTGGAGGTGAGGAGAACACACGTGCACCCGGTCTCGCTCCAGACATGCTGATCGCCGGTGCCGGGCAGGGCCCGGTTGTAATCCCCAGGATGGAGTGTTTTGTCGTCGATCATCAGCTCGCCGTCAAGCAGATACAATTCTTCGATACCGGCATGGCGATGCGGGGGATACGCAGCCCCCGGTGCGAGCCGTACAAGCATGCTGACACGGTCTTTCTCTGCGTCCGTCGCAAGGAGGTTGCAGGAGATGCCAGGCGCCACTTCTTCCCATTCCGATTCAAGCGGTCCATGGGGCGCTGACACCACCGACTCTTGGCCTTTCTCCGGGGCGATTCGTAGCCAGTCAATCGCTCTGGAGCGCGCCTGATTCATGATCCAACCAACAACGGATCCCCCCGCAGGATCGTACTCCGGCGCGCCTCGCCATACTTCGCGGAACACATCGCCCATGAGTTCTTCAGCGATTTCGCGATTGTTGGTGATCCTGCATCGCGGACTGGTCGCCTCCGGCGGTGGCCCGAACGAGTCCGACCCACTCGTTCTCAGAGACGAGCGCCTTCGCCTTATTGGCATAGAGCACATCGCCCAGCGTTGGCGTCTCGCGCGCGTGACGAGCCGCAAGGTTGCGAATCGCGGGTAACAGGGCATCATGGATCACCTTCTTGCTCACGAACACATCGGCGCCGCTGTCAGAGGCCATGAGACGGTAGGCATCCTCGGTGTGGGAACTCATGAGGATGACCATCGTCCGCGGCAGTTCCTGCCTGATGTGCCTCGTCAGCTCGATGCCGTTGAGTCGGGGCATGGTCAAGTCTGTGACCACGAGGTCAGGCCGCTCGCGGTGCGCGATGGCCAGCGCCTCCTCCCCATCGGCCGCTTCACCGACGATCCTCATGTCGGCCGCTCGTGCCAGGAGGTTGAGGACGATCTCGCGATACTCAGCCGAGTCATCGACGACGAGAACGGTCAGAAAAATAGTCCACTCCTGGCGGGCTGGCCGCCTTCCCACGCGTGCTTCATAGTGAAGCCAACTTACATCAGAGCCCCGGCACCCGCTACATTCATTTGGCGAATCTGGGGCACAACTCGCTTCCCGGCAGAGACGACCGGGTAAGAAGTTCTGCCCCCGGGTCGCCTTGCCCCTCCGACGCGGTTCTGACAGCCTCCGGGCCGAGATGGACGCGGCCAGCGGCGGTCAGCCAGTGCGCGGCGTGATTGTTGCGCCTCTCATCGAGTCCCATCCGGATCGAATCGTTGTAGGTAGCTGCACCTTGTTCCTACGGGACGGGAAGCGTTGTGCCTACGCGGTCGGGACACCCCTCGAAGTAGCCTACACGGAGGTTGATTAAAAGCTCGTTCGGTTAGGCACGTTGTCTGGGGCGCCCACGCGATACCAGCGATGACCGTACGGCGGGAGCTTGACCTCGTGCATACCTTTCTCGGACCGGCTATGGTTGTTGTCGAAGACGTCGACTAGGAGGCCACTGTTGTCGGTTCTGGGATCGACGGTCAAGGATTGCCGTCGGCTCGAGAAGTTGTGGAGGGTGAGCATGGACACGCCGCGGAAGTCGTACCGGATCGCTAGCACCTCGGGGACATCGAGCCGCAGCACCGTGAAGTCACCCCAGCCGAACTCGGGACATTCCTTGCGCATCCGGATCCGTCGCTCAACCCAATTCAGCATGGACTCCGGTTCGCGGCGCTGCTGCGCAACGTTCACCTTCTCGTAACCGTAGACCACGTCGTTGATGACAGGCCTTACCGTCCGCTCTGCCCGCGAGAAGCCGCCGTGCGGCTCGTTCGTCCACTGCATCGGCGTCCGGGCGCATTCGCGCTCCTCCATGGTGAGATCATCACCCATGCCGATCTCGTCGCCGTATTGGATCATCGGGGTGCCGGGCAATGAAAACAGCAGGCTGAACGCGAGCTCGAGCCGCCGCCGGTCGTTCTTCAGCATCGGCGCTAGCCGGCGGCGGATGCCGCGGTCGTAGAGCTGCATCGACTTGTCCGGCGCGAACTCCTTGAAGACGGCCGCGCGCTGTTCGGGCGAAAGCCGCCCGAGATCGAGCTCGTCGTGGGACCGGAGGAAATGGACCCACTGAGCCGCGTGGGGGTTGTTCGACGTCTGCTGAAGCGCCCACGTGAGCGGCCCGATATCGCCGGTGGCGAGGGCATAGAAAAGGCGTTGGTTGACCGGGAAGTTAAGCATGAGCTGCAGCCGGTCGCCTTCCGAACCGAAGAACTCCATGCTCTCATCGGGCGGCACGTTTGCCTCTGCAAGCATGACGGCATCGCGGCATCGCCACTGCAGGAACTGCCGGAGCTCGTGGAGGAATCCGAAGTCATGCTGCGTCGGGATGGCCGCGCCCTTCTTCGCAACGATGAACGGCACCGCGTCCATGCGGAATCCCGAGATCCCGAGCTCCAGCCAGTAGCCCATGATCTTAGTGATCTCGTGCCGCACGGATGGATGGAAGGTGTCTAGGTCAGGCTGGTGGTCGTAGAATCGGTGGAAGTACCACATGCCCGCCGTGTCGCTGAACGTCCACGTAGACTTCTGTGTGCCCGGGAAGACCATACCCTTGTTGTAGTCATCGGGTCGCTCGTCGGACCAGACATACCAGTCGCGGAACGGCGACCGCGGGTCCGCGCACGCCGACTGGAACCAGGGGTGCGCGTCGGAGGTGTGGTTCACGACGAGATCGATGATGACTCGAAGCCCGAGCGCCTTCGCATGGTTCATGAACTCCACGAAGTCGCCGGGCGTGCCGTGCTTGGGATGGACCCCGTAGAAGTCGCTGATATCGTATCCGTTGTCGCGGTTAGGCGACGGGTTGAACGGCTGCAGCCACAGGCATGTCACGCCGAGGCCCGCAAGGTATTCGAGTCTGCGGTGGAGCCCCTCGAAGTCACCGACTCCATCGCCATTCGCGTCCATGTACTTTTCAACGTCCAGACAGTAGAAGATCGCGTTCTTGTACCAGAGGTCGTGGACAGCCATGCTACAGACTCTCCGCGCGGACCGGGTCGCCTTCCTGGTTCGCGCTCTCCCAGCTTCCCCTAGTCGTGCTCCAGCGCATGCACCCTCCGGTAGAGGTCCTCGCCCCGTTGATGGAAAGTCCGGACCGGTAGCAGCGCACGGCCGAGCGAACGCCCAGAACAACGTGACAGTTGGTTCGCATTCCTCGGTTAGATCCGCAGCCATCGGATCCCGTGGCATCTCTCATGATCCTGCGATCAAGCTCGTCGCGTGGCGGTTCCATGATAGCCCCCCTCTGGTGTTCGGCTTACGCCCGTACAGCAAGGTCTGTGCCGAGCTGGGGCCGGCCATTCCGCCCGCTTACGCCAGCGACACGTGCCCCGAACATTCCCGGCCCGGAAGAGATTGCCCGGGTGGCCTTACCGGCGGCGCTGTCTAGCCATCTGGGAAGTGTCTGGCAGCGGTTCCACTGCCCTTTGTCGGCCGCGGCACGTAGCGACATCTCAGCCGATGGATCGCGGCACTATCGCGTCGGGAGCGAGTGCGATCACCACGCCCTCGTTCCCGCGCAGCGAGATCCGACCGGTGACGAGCTCGCCCTCACGGTCGCGTCCGCTCGACACGACGATCTCACCCCAGAGCTGTTGGTCGGAAAATCTCACCGCGATGGTTTCTCCGCCCAGATTCAAGCCGATCAGAGTGCGTTCACTCTCGTGCTCGCGGACGAACATCAGCAGATCCCCGGTCGCCACGATGGGCCGGTAGTGGCCAACCAGCAACGACGGCAACCGTCGCCGCACCACGATCAGCCGGCGGTAAAGACTGTGGATGGATGCGCGATCGAGCCGCTCGCCCTCGACGTTGTCTCTCGCGAACCCGGGCGCCACCGGCAGCCACGGCTCGACCCGGGAAAACCCCGCGTGGGGCGTGGCGTCCCATTGCATGGGGGTGCGGGCCCCGTCTCGCCCGCACCCGAGCCCCGGCACGTTCCGCTCGAACGGGTCGCGAACGCGATCGGGGGGGATGGCCACCTGGGGCATACCGATCTCATCGCCATAGTAGATGGTTGGCGTGCCCCTCAGGGTGAGCAGTAGCATGGCGGCGATGCGCGACTGATCCGGGCCGACGCGACCCGCGATGCGCGGCCGATCATGGTTTCCCAGAACCCAGTTGGGCCAGCCGCCCGGCGGCAGCGCAGCCTCGTAGTCGTCGATGAGCTTCGCAATGTCGCGCGCCCGCCAAGGCACTTCGAGGAGTGCGAAGTTGAACGGCAAGTGCGTGCCTGCGAGATCGCGGCCGTAGTACGCAACAAGCCGCTCGATCGGAAGATAGATCTCGCCGATCAGCACTCGATCCGGAAACTCGTCGAGTACCCGCCGAAGCTCCGCGATCGCCCCGTGCACCTCGGGCTGATCCGCCGAATAGAGTGGAGCCACCGCCCGATGTGGCGGCTGGCCTGGTCCGAAGCCGGGGTTTGGCGGATTGTCGCGGAACTGGGCGTCCTTGAGCAGATGCCAGATCACGTCCACGCGGAACCCGTCCACGCCCCGACGAAGCCAGAACCGCATGACCTCATGAATCGCCTCGCGGACCGACGGGTTGCGCCAGTTGAGATCGGGCTGCGCCGCCAGGAACGCATGATAATAGTACTGGCCGGTGCGCTCGTCATGCTCCCAGGCGCTGCCGCCGAATTCTGACATCCAGTTGTTCGGGGGACCGCCGTTCGGGCCCGGATCGCGCCAGATATACCAGTCGCGGAACGCGCTCTGTGGGGAGGAGCGGCTCTCCCGGAACCAGGGGTGCTGGTCGGAGGTATGGTTCGGTACCAGATCGAGCAGAATCTTGAGGCCGTGCTCGTGGGCCGCCGCCAGCAACGCGTCGAACTCCTCCAGCGACCCGAAGAGGGGATCGATCCCGGTGTAGTCGGAGATGTCGTATCCGAAATCGGCCATCGGCGAGGGGAATATGGGCGAGATCCAGATGGCGTCGACACCCAGCTCGTTAAGGTACGGCAACCGCTGGGCAATGCCGCGGAGATCACCCACGCCGTTACCGTCGGCATCCTGGAAGGAGCGCGGGTAGATCTGGTACAGCACCGCAGTCCGCCACCAGGGCATCCGCTCCACGGCCGGGCCCCGCTCAGCCCCGCGACGGAGTCTCGGTCTCGCTGCGCCTGAGCAGGTAGTCGAGGCCGCCCACGCGGTACCAGCGATATCCGTATGCCTCGAGGAGCAGATGATGCTTGCCATCCTCAGCGGCTTGGCTGTGATCGTCACTCAGGAGATTCACCAGCACCCGGCCCTCCGAGCCGCGCACTCCGGTCGTGAAGGTCACCTCCCGCGGGGTGTCGGAGAGATTGTGCAGGAAGACCACCGAGTTGTTGCGCCAGTCATAGCGCATCGCCAGGACCGCGGGGCTGCGAACCGGCAGGACCTCGAATTGACCCCAACCGACCTCGGGAATCTCCTTTCGCATGCGGACGATGCGCTCAGTCCAGTTGAGCAAGGATTTCGGGTCCCGGCGCTGTTCAGCGGTGTTGACATGCTGATAACTGTACGGCCCCTCGCTGATCACGGGCAGGATGGGTTTGTCCGCCGTGGTGAATCCCCCTTGGGGCTCCGCCGACCACTGCATCGGCGTGCGTGCGCAGTTGCGCTCGGGCAGCTTCAAGTCATCGCCCATGCCGATCTCATCGCCATAGCGGATAACTGGCGTCCCGGGCAGCGTGAACAACAAGCTGTAAGCAAGCTCGATGATCCGCCGATCGCCGTTGAGCATGGGCGCGAGCCGGCGCCGGATGCCTCGCTGATAGAGCTGCATAGTCTCGTCGGGGCCGAAGCACTTGAACACCTGCTCGCGCTGCTCCTCGCTGAGGCGGCCGAGATCCAGCTCATCGTGATTGCGGAGGAACAGGCACCACTGCGCCGCTTCCGGTCGATAGTTCGTGGTTTTTAACGCGCGCACGAGCGGTCGGCAATCCGACGCGGCCAGCGCATAGAACAGGTTCTGATTGACGTGGAAGTTGAACATCATGTGTATCCGGTCGCCGTCTTTGCCGAAGTAGTCCAGGCCGGCTTCCGGCGAAACGTTGGCCTCGCCCAGGATGATGGAGTCGCCGACCCGCCACTGGAGGAACGCGCGCAGGGACCGCAGCAGGTCGTATTGCGCCACCGCCTTCTTGACGCGCCCGCCCTTGGTCGAGATTAGGAACGGCACCGCGTCCATCCGGAATCCGGAGACGCCGAGCTGAATCCAGAAGCCCATGATCTTGAGGATCTCGGCCTGAACTTTCGGGTTCGAGGTGTTGAGGTCCGGCTGGAAGTCGTAGAAGCGGTGGAAATACCAGGCGCGCGCTTCCTTGTCGTAGGACCAGGTCGACTTCTGCACACCGGGAAACACCATGCCCTGGTGCGCATTGGCCGGTTTCTTGTCGGACCAGACGTACCAGTCGCGGTACCTCGACTTGCGATCGCGGCGCGCCTCCTGAAACCATGGGTGTTGATCGGATGTGTGATTGACCACCAAGTCGATGATGACGCGAATTCCACGCTGCTTGGCGCCGTGGGTGAATTCGACGAAGTCGCCCAAGGTGCCGTAGGCGGGATTCACCCCGTAGTAGTCAGAGACGTCGTAGCCATCGTCGGAGCCGGGGGACGCCTGAAAGGGCATGAGCCAGATCGCGGTGATGCCGAGCCCGTGGAGGTAGTCCAGACGGCGCATCAGACCCTGGAAGTCGCCGACTCCGTCTCCATTGGCGTCCATGAAGCTGCCGACGGAGAGGCAGTAGATGACCCCGTTCTTGTACCAGAGATCGTTGATCGAGGGCGTCGCCCGTGGCGGGTCAGCGCGCGCCGGGTGGTCGCGCGCTACTCGTTCCTGGGTCAAGGCCATCCTCCATTTCGGCCGGGTCTGTGACTTGGTCGAGTGCAAAGCAAGCAGAATGCCGTGCGCCCGAAGTGCAGATCCAGGCTAGCGGGCAGCCTGTGCTGAGCTCGAACGGGCTGCTGCGTCGCTCCAGTGGCGTGATGCTCTCCACATCAGCGCGCCCGTCGTCCTGCTCCGTGAAGATCACTTCGAGGCTCATGCCGGTCTCGTAGAGACAAGCCTCGCCGTCGCGTAGAAACAAAGTGCGGGCACGATCACGATCCGGTCGGGATACACCTCGGTGAGGCCTCGTGAAGCCAGCCGCCAGGCGGGGCCTTGAGCTTCGACCCTCTGGATACTTTCGTCGATCATCCGGTGGAGCATACGTGGAGCGGCTGGACCAGGCCGCGCCGCGTCAATCGTCCCGGCGGGCCGATTCGTAGGGTAAGTGCTAGTGTCTTCTCGACGAGCCCGTCAGCAGCCAGAGAAGTCTCAGAACCGGGCCATCTCGATCGGGGCTGATCGTCGGGGACGCCTGAGTCTTCTCCTTCGCCCGGCTGGTGACCTGCTTCTTGACGCTCTGCTCCGGCGCTGCTTTGATCTCCCCGGCAATCATGCTCGGCGGGGTCACCGAGCCATTGCCGTTAGCCACCGCCGACTCGGACCCGCTGAACACAAGAACGGTGATGCTCGTGATTGCCAGGACTACCACGCGCATATTCGGATCCTTCTTTTGCCTATACCCATTGATCCGTCGCGAACCTGAACGCCGTAAGCAAGACGTGTACCTTGTAAGCAAGACGTGTACCTTGAATCCACGATGGCCCATACACGACTGCGCGGCCCTATTCGAGCGCTGGCGGATGTCGAAATCGAAAGATGCGGAAGAAGCGACGGAGTAGGTCCTTCTCCTCTGGCTAAGTCACGAGGCATTGGCTGGAGGGCCAACGTGCACTCGGACCGGCAGGATACGCCCGGACTGAACCCGCGAACCGTCCTTTTGCCCCCGCGCCGCAAGATTTCCCCGTTCGATGCGCCCCCCATTGGAGAACAAGGGGACCAGGACCAAGGTGGCCAACGCCCGGGCAGTCCAAGAAGGTAGGATTCTTGACGACCTCGATCGGTCGGCCGGGGGGAGGGGGTCCCGAGTGCGCCGCCCTGGTTGCGGCTGGGTTGCGTCCGGTGCCGCGCGCTGCCGCGTCCTGCACCCCTGCCCCCCGCAACTCTGCGAGGCTCCGAGGGGCCGAGCGTTACGCGCAAAGTATGCCACACGGGGCGGAGGGAGCGCCACGCTGCCAGAAGCGCGAAGCGGAGAAATTCCCGAGCGTGGCATGCTCGATAGGTGATGCCCCTAAGACACGCGGCGCTGGTGGTGGCCCTGGGCCTGACCGCCTGCGCGGCGCCGCTCAAGTCCTTCACCGATCCCGAGCAGGCGCGGATCGACGAGTACGAGCGGGCGGCCCGGCAGGTCCTGGAGTCCCGCGGGATCAAGGGCCTGCCGCCCGCGGTGCGCGTCACCGCAGAACCGGCGCTCGCCGCGATGGCCCGCCCGGCCGCCTATTTCACCCCGCGCGCCGGCTTCGGCGATCTCGGCCGCCCCGGGCGCATCATGATCAACCGGGCGGTGGTCGCCGACGATCTCATCGCTCAAGCCGTCCTCAGCCACGAGCTGGCCCACTTCGTCCTGGGCCACGGCGACGGTCGGTGCGAGAGCCACCGGCACGAGTGCGAGGTCGAGGCGCACGTCGCGAGCGTGGAGCTCCTGATGACCGGTTGGGACCTCGACTATGCGGACGCGGTCCGCCTCCAATACGCCTACCTCAAGAGCGTGATCCTCGCGGTCCGGCGGGAGGAGGCGAGCCCGACCCGGCCGGCCGGGGACCCGTGCCGGGAGCTCGAGGAGTTCGCGGCCCGGTTCAAGACCTCTTCGGCTTGCGACTGAACCCGCCGATACCCTTTGGGAACACTCGGTTGCAGGTGTGGAAACCCGTCCAATTCCCTCGGATTGACCCGCCTGTCGCTGCTAAACTAGTATCCGCGGAAGTGCCAACCGCCCGAACCGGGGGGACTTACGGCCTCATGAAGGGCTTCATTGAAGATTAAGGTCCTCGGGACCTATGGCAGCGAAGGACCGGGGCAGAGGCCGACGGCCTTTCTCGTCGACGACCGCGTGCTGGTGGACGCGGGAACCGTCGGGGGTGCCCTCTCCGTGCCCGAGCAGATCCAGATCCAGCACGCCCTGATCAGCCACGCCCACCTGGACCACACCGCCGGGCTCGCGTTCCTCACCGACACCCTCGCGATGGTCGCGCCCGACCGCCGGGTCACCGCCTGCAGCATCGCGCCGGTCGTGGAATCGCTCCGCACCCATGCCTTCAACGACACGCTCTGGCCGAACTTCACGAACATCCCGTCGGCCGCGCAGTCCGTGCTGGGCTTCCGCGACCTGCCCGAGGAGGGCGAGTCGCGGGTGGGCGAGCTGTGGGTGACGCCGGTGCTCGTCGAGCACACCGTCCCCACCACCGGGTTCGTGATTCACGACGGAGAGACCGGCTTCGTGTTCAGCGGCGACACCGGGCCGACCAGGCGGATCTGGCAGATCGCCCGTGAGATGCGCGGGCTCAAGGCGCTGATCGTGGAGACCGCCTTCCCCAACCGGCTCTCGATGCTCGCCAAGGCCTCCGGGCATCTCACCCCGGAGATGCTGCGGCAGGAGATCGACAAGATGCCGCCCGATCTCCCGATCTGGATCTACCACATCAAGCCGCAGCTGTACCAGGAGACGGCGGAAGAGCTGGCCAAGATCGATCCGAGCCGCATCCACATCCTGGAGCAGGGCAAGACCTACAGCATCTAGGCAGCCCTTACTGGGCCAGCCGGCTCAGGCGGTCCCGGAACGGAAACAGGCTGAACAATCCCCCGGTGTGGATGAAGCAGACGCGCGGCCCCAGTGCCTTCGGATCGCGCGCGAGGGTCTCGACCAGCCCGCGAAAGCCCCGGGCGGTGTAGACCGGATCCAGCAGCAGCCCTTCCTCCCGCGCGAGCGCCACGATGACCGCGAGCTCCTCGTCGGTGGCCGAATCGGGTCCGGCTCCCTGGTAGCCGTCCAGCAGGTGGATCGTCTTGGGCACCTCGATGGCGAAGCCGAAGCGCTGGATGGCCGCGCCCACCGTCCGGGCGATGGCCTCCCGCACGCGCTCGGCCGGGCCCGTGACCGGCACGCTCACGATCTCCCCCGGGAGTCCGGCCAGCTGCTTGCCCATGAGCAGCCCCGCGTGGCTGCCCCCGCTCCCCGCGGTGATGACGATCGTGTCGAAGCGCGGCGCCCCGTGGTGGGTCTGCTCGGACAGCTCGACCGCGCACTCGATGTAACCGAGCGCGCCCAGCTCGCCCGCGCCGCTCTCCGGGATGACGTAGGGCCGTCCGCCCCGGGCGCGGATCTCCGCCGCGAGCGTCTCCATCACGAGGCTCGCGGCCTCGGGCCCGAGATCGGGCCCAAGATCAGGACAATAGCGGGTGTCCGCGCCGAGCAGCCGGCCCAGCAGCAGGTTGCCGTCGGACCCGGCCGGGCGCTCACCCCGGATCGCGAGCACCGCGCGCAGCCCGAGCCGCGCGGCGACCGCGGCCACCGCCCGGCACCCGTTGGAGTCGGGCGGCCCGCACGTGATGAGCGTATCGGCGCCCTGCTGCAGCGCCTCGCCCACCAGGAACTCCAGCTTGCGGACCTTGTTGCCGGACTCGAGCAGCCCGGTCAGGTCATCGCGCTTGACGTGGACCTCGACACCCAGCCGGCGCGAGAGACGGTCGAGCTTGAGGATCGGCGTGGGCGCCAGGGCGAGCTCCAGGCGCGCGGGTGGCGCAATCATGGGGAGCCATCGTATCACCGGGGCGCGGGAGCTCACGTGGGCATTGACAGCAGCCCGGCCTCCGAGTACTTTGCCTGTCATGCGTATCGAGGTGCACGACAATCAGGTCGAGTCCGCGCTCAAGACCATGAAGAAGCTCATGCTCAAGGATGGGCTCTTCAAGGAGATGAAAAAGCGCGCGTACTACGAGAAGCCGTCGGTCAAGCGGAAGCGCAAGCAGGCCGAGGCGCGGAAGAAGCGCCGGAAGGCCATGAAGCGCGCCGAGACGGACGACTGAGCCTCCTCCCGGGCCCCTCGGGCCCGGTTTTCCTCCTGAAGTTCCTCCCCGGGTGATCCAAGCCAGGGAGTCCCTTGCCAGCCCGCGGCTCTGGCTCGCCTTCGCCACGATGCTGCTGGTGGCCGGAATCACCAATACCTTCCCGGTCTTCCTGCCCGCCCTGCTGACCGAATTCGGCGGCTCCCGGGCCGCCACCGCGTCCACCGCCTCCCTGCTCTGGATCGGGGGCGCCCTGCTCAGCCCGGTCGCCGGCTACCTGGTCGCCCGCTGGAACCCGCGACGCCTCGTCAGCCTTGGACTCGGGCTGGTGGCGCTCGGCATGGTGCTGGGCAGTCTGGCGCCGACCTTGCCCCTCTTCCTCACGGCCATGGGGCTCGGCGGCGGCATCGGCCTGGGCCTGACCGGGATGACCACCCACGCCGCCCTCATCGCCGACGCCTACGTTCGGCGCCGCGGCCTGGCCACCGGCATCGCCTTCGGCGGATCCATGGCGGCCTATGCCCTGGCGCCGCCGGCCCAGTGGATCATCACCCACTGGGGCTGGCGGCCCGCCTTCTGGTGTTATGCCGCGGCCATCCTGGCGCTCATCCCCTGGGCCTGGCGCACGCATCCGACACGTCTCGCATCCGCGGCGGACCGCGGACCCGGCCAGGCGGGAGCCGCCACGGTGAGCGCCGCGAGCATCATCCGCTCCGCCGGATTCTGGAGCCTGCTGGTGATGTTCACGACGCCGCCGCTCTTCGGCTACCTCGCCACCACGCAGCACACGCTCTACTTCACCGAGCGGGGCTTCACCGCGGGCGAAGCATCCCTACTCCTCGCGATCGGCGGCGTCCTGGCCGGGTTCGGCCGCGCGCTGGCCGGCCTGGTGGCCGATCGTTTCGGCGGGCCCATCGCGGGCTTTCTCTCGTTCTCGTGCTCGCTGCTCGGGATGCTCTGCCTGATCGGGATGGAAGTGCGGCCGTTCTGGATCCTCGCCGCGGGCTACGTGCTCTTCCTCTTCCTGCCGCTCGGCTCGCGGGCCAGCATCGTCACCGTCCTGCTGAGCCGCATCGCGCCGCCCGTCCACTACGGCTTCATCTTCGGCCTCCTCGGCATCGGCAACAATCTCGGCGCCGCACTCGGCCCCTGGCTCTCCGGCGTGATCTTCGATCGCACCGGCGGCTACCTCGCGATCTACCTCTGGGCCCTCGCCATCGCTCTCACCGGCCTCACCGCCCTCACCGTCTTCACCCTCACCACCCGCCCCGAGGGCCCCATCCGCTCCTAGAGAGTCCGGGAGCGCCTTCGCCCAGGCGCGGTCGCGGAGAAGCTACCCGACCCTCGCAGCGAGAGCCGCGTATTTATCGAGCAGTGGGAGGACCTGGTCGCGCCCGGCGGACGGCAGCCCGAAGATGGCGCGCAGCACGCCCGCGTCACGCAGCCCGGCCAGGCGCGCCTCGTCGGTGGGCGCGCCGAAGATGGAGATGGTGACCGCGCCGGGGTCCTGGCCCGCCTTCTCGGCCCGCGCCCGAAGATCCGCGATGGTCTCGGCCATCGGCTCGCTGTAGGAGCGCCCGCCGATCGGCAGCCAGTGGCCCCCGAAGTCCACCGCCCGCTGTCGCGCGTGGGGGCCGGCGCCGCCCATCAGGATCGGCGGGTGCGGCTTCTGCGCCGGCTTGGGGTACGACCAGAGCTTGTCGAAGTTGACGAACTTGCCGTGGTACTCCGCCTCGTCCTTCGTCCAGATCTCCTGCATGGCGGCGATGCGCTCGCGCAGCACCTTCCAGCGATTGTCGAAATCGGTGCCGTGATGCCCCATCTCCTCGGCGTTCCACCCGCCCCCGATCCCGAAGAGCACCCGGCCCCGCGAGAGATAGTCGAGGCTCGCGACCTCCTTGGCCAGCACGATCGGGTCGCGCTCGATCACCAGGCAGATCCCGGTCCCGAGCTTGATCTTGCTGGTCACCGCCGCCGCGGCGGCCAGCCCCACGAACGGATCCACGGTGTGCCAGTACTCGCGCGGCAGGTCGGCCCCACCCGGCCAGGGGCTCTTACGGCTCGCCGGGATGTGGGTGTGCTCGGGGACGAACAGCGACTCGAAGCCGCGGGCCTCGGCCTCGCGGGCCAGATCGTCGATGCGGATCGAGTAGTCGGTGGAGAACTGGAACACCCCGTATTTCATATCCCTCACCTCGCCGGAAAAGTTGGTGGAGCGGCCCCGAACATGCCGGATCCGGTCCGGCACGGTGTTACCATGAATCGGCAATGAAGCCAACCGAAGCCAACCGAAGGAGGTGGAGATGGCTCTGAAGCATCGTTCGCTGATCGTCACCCTCACGTTCTCGGCGCTCGTCGGGATCGGCCACATGCCGGTGCAGGCGGCCGACAGCCAGCCCGTCGACGCGGCCACCCAGCAGGTGGAGCTGGCCGCGCAGCAGATCCGGCAGGGTCAGGTGCTCGTGGGCGCGGGTGAGCTCGCCAAGGGCATCGGCAACACCATCGTGGAAGGCGCGAAATTCACCGGCCAGAAGCTCGCGGAGGCCGGACGGTCCGCGGGGCCGGACGCCAAGAACGCGTGGGAGCGCAGCAAGGAAGGCACCGTCGCCTTCGGCTCGAGCGTCCGGGACTTCTTCGTCGACCTCTTCGGAGGTTGAGCGCGGAGGGTAGCTAGCGGCGCGGGGGGCGCGGCGGCTTGGCCAGGTAGGCGGCGAGGCCGGCCGCCTCGCGCTCCTGCAGCCGCACCGCGATCCGGAGCTGCTCGAGGTACTGCTCGAGCGTCTTGCCGCCGAGCACGATCCGGTTCGTCTCGAAGAAGGCCTTCACGTCCTGCTCCCACTCCGGGCTGACGAGGGCGGTGACGCCCTCGTAGAGCCGGCGATAGGCGCTGCCCGGATACTGCCGCGCCATCGTCTGCCAGTTCGCCTTCACGTACTCCCAGGCGAGCCCGCGGCTGTGCACGCCCACCAGCAGCGCCCGCATCAGGAACGGGGCGTCCTGGCTGCGCACCTCCCCGTTGGTGGTCTTCTCGAGGGTGCGGCGGATCAGCTCGGGCTGCCGGAACCCGGCGAGAGCGTAGAGGTAGCGCTGCTCCTCCTGAGGCGTGCGGGCCGCCTTGAAGCGCTGGAGGAACTCCTCGTACTCGGGCTCCGCCCCCGCCGCGGCCACGATCGCGATGAGGGCGGGCAGCACGTTGGCGTCCACTGCCGACTCGTCCTCGCGATAGCGCGCGTAGAACGCCCGGGCGCGCTCCTGCACCGCCTGGTCGTTGCCGAGCGTGCCGAGCGCGCGGAGCAGGTCGCCGCGAAGCTGCCGCGCGAGCTCGTCCTCGTCGGGCTGGGCCTCCCAGCCGAGCCGCTCCACCGCTCCTTCCACGCGCTGGCGCACCAGCGCCTCGAGGTGCGGGCGCGAGTCGTCCGCGATGAGCCGATTGACGTAGCCGAGGGAGCCGATCAGCGCGGTCCACACGTTGCGGTCCGTCTCCTCGACGAAGCGCGCGGTGAGGTCGAGGTAGTCCGCGGCCGGCATCATCGCGCCCTGGGCCAGCGCGAAGGCGTCGCTGACCAGGTTGAAGCGCTCGATGGGGGCGAGCTTCTTGAGCGCGCCGGTGAGCTTCTTGAGGAGCGGCGGAGCGTACTGCACGCGATAGAAGCCGTGCCCGCCCGCGTTGGCCACCACCCACTCCGGCGGCGCGGGCAGCGACACCGACAGCGGCTCGTTGCCGAGCAGGATCGGCTTGTCCACGAAGCCGCGCTTGACCGACGCGCGCAGCCGCAGCGGGATCTGCCAGCGCTCGGTGTCGGCGCCCTCGCTCGGCAGGTACGTGAAGCGGCGCTGGCTCAGCTTGACGCCGGTGCCCTCGGGCTCGACGATCACGAGCGGGTAGCCCGGCCGGAAGATCCACCCGTTCATCACCTCGGGGATGGGCAGCCGGGAGGCGTCGCCGAGGGCCTCCCAGAGATCGGTGGTCTCCGCGTTGCCGAAGCGGTGCCGCTCGAGGTACAACCGCACCCCACCGCGGAAAACGTCGCCGCTCAGGTACTGCTCGAGCATGCGCAGGACCGAGCCGCCCTTCTCGTAGGTGAGCAGATCGAACATCGCCTCGCAGTCGCGCGGCGCCCGCACCTCGAACTCGATGGGGCGGGTGTTCACCAGGCCGTCCACGCCCATCGCGGCGGCCCGGGACACCCCGAAGGTCGTCCAGCGATTCCATTCGGGCTTCCAGGCGTCCACCGCCAGGAGCTCCATGAAGGTCGCGAACGCCTCGTTCAGCCAGATCCCGTTCCACCACAACATGGTCACGAGATCGCCGAACCACATGTGGGCGACTTCGTGGGCCACCACGTCCGCGACCCGCTCGCGCTCGGTGTGGGAGGCCGCCGTCTCGTCCACCAGGAGCGCGGTCTCCCGGTAGGTGATCGCGCCCAGGTTCTCCATGGCCCCCGCCGCGAAGTCGGGGATCGCGAGCATGTCGAGCTTGTCGCCCGGGTAGGGCATCCCGTAGTACCGCTCGAAGTAGTCGAGCGAGAAGGCGCCGATCTCCAGCGCGAAGCGTGTGAGATGGAGCTTGCCCGGCACGCACCACACCCGGAGCGGGGTCGGGCCGACCATGACCGGCGGCGTCGCCTCGAGCTCGCCCACCACGAACGCCACCAGGTAGGTGGACATGCGGATGCCGTCGGCGAAGACCACCGTCTTCTTCCCCGCGCCGGTGGGCGTCTCGCTCACGACCCGCGTGTTCGAGATCGCGGCGAGCCGTTCGGGGACCACCAGGGTGACGCCGAACACCGCCTTGAGCGCGGGCTCGTCCCAGCACGGGAACCCGCGCCGCGCGTCGGTGGCCTCGAACTGGGTGGCCGCGATGACGTGGGAGGCGCCCGCGGCGTCCTTGTAGGTGCTGCGGTAGAAGCCGTGCAGGCGATCGTTCAGGATGCCGGTGAAGCGCAGCGTGAGCCGATGCTCACCGGCCGGGATCGGCGACGGGAAGAGCAGGCGCGCCCGCTCGGCCGCCTCGTCGAGCGTCGCGCTCCCCTCGACCGTCATCCCGTCCGCGGTGGCGACGCTCGCCGACTGGATGGAGAGCTCGGCGGCATTGAGGACGATCTCGGTCACCGGCACCGTCACGGTGATCGCGACCGTCTCCTCGCCCGCGAAGGTCGCCGCCTCGAGGTCGGGCTCGAGCCGGATGTCGTACCGCGAGGGCACCACGGTGGCCGGTAGGCGATAATCCATTCGCGAAGAATACCACCCCTAGGCGCTGCGCGGGGCGACCCAGATGGCCGCGGCCCGCGCCAGCAGGCGTCCGCACGCGTCGAAGATGGCCGTCCCCGCGTAGCGCCGGCGACTCCCGGGACGAGCGGAAGCGGGCGCCATGGGCCAGCCCATCACGATCAGCTCCTGGCGCCCATCCACCGGCTCCAGGATCTCCACCTGCAGCGTCCCGGTATTGCCCGGCCCCGCGATCGCCCAGCCCCCGGGGCAATCCAGCGCCGACCACACGAACTCCGCCCGCACCCGCCCATCCTCATCGAGAAACGCCGCATCCGGCCGCCACATCCCCACCCACGGGGCATGCCCCGGCTGTCCCTCGAGCGGCCCGACGAAAATCCGCAACCCATCACCCCGCCTCCG
>WNFK01170835.1_pt1 | contig 33704 bp, 32 predicted proteins | sample 5400281 | NCBI WGS metagenome assembly WNFK01 (sample SAMN13153350, study PRJNA577476) | soil metagenome | isolation source: 20 cm soil on Douglas fir-dominated hillslope | place: USA:California | collected 2013-09-17
CAAAGTCGACGACCCAAGCAGCCCCGCCGCGCCAAGCACCGACCCCGAACCGCGCTCGAACCCCGTCCCCGCACCGGTGAAAATCGCAACCATCGCCCTCGTCCCCGCTTCGCTTCATCACCCGGGCGACCAGGACATTCCTCACCGCCTCACAGGGTAATCAGCGGAATTGTCAGAATGTTTAGGAGAATCTTTGAGTGTGGGACGCACCCGGCGCGCGGCAAGGCACGTTATGCGAAACGACGGTTCGGGTCCCTGCGTCCGACGACGCCGTCACACGACAGTGAGCGATGCCCTTGCAGGCTGCCGCAACCTTTCTCGACGACAGCATCGAATAGAGCGCTTCGGCCAGCGGCGCGCCACCGCCAACCCGCTCCTGAACCCGGAGCGACGGGCGCCCGCCGGGCATCCGAATGCAGTCTGGAGGTGACGTCTCACTCGGACGCCGCGGACACCGTGCTCAGCCGCACGAACAGCGCGTTTTGGGCTGCGGGCGCCGGAGTGGACCGGAGATCGCTCGGCCGGGGCCCGGCCAGCGCAACCAAGACGCCGGCTCCTGGCGGCGCCTTCCGGAGGGCCAGCGCATGCTCGGGCTCGATCAAACCGATCGCGGCGACATAAGCGGCGGTCTCCGCCGGCAGTCGCCGGCTCGCGGCCAGATGCCGGGCGTAGCGGCCCGGTCCGGCATTGTAGGCGGCGAACAGCCCCGGATAGCCGAACCGGTCGTACATCGCGCGAAGAAAGGCGGTTCCGGCGAGGATGTTATCGTGCGGATCATGCGGATCGGGCCCAAGGCCATGCAAGCTCCGCATCTCGGCCCAGGTGCCAGGCATCAGTTGCATCAGACCCATGGCGCCGGCGCTGCTGGTGATCGGCCGGCTCGCGAGCGCCGTCCGGCCACCACTCTCCGCGCGCATGACGCGCCGGATCCAGTCCCGGGGGATTCCGAAGCGCGCGGACGCTTCCTCGATATGCGTGTTCCAGCGCGCGATTTCCCGCGCAACCGGCCGATCGATGGTCCTGCTGTTTGTGTCGCCGGCGCCATGCGCCCCAGCCGCGGCCGAGACGATCAGGAGAAGCGCGCGGGCGAAAGCCTTCAGCGACCCTCCGCCGACATTCCAACGATGCCTACCCATCGCTGGAGCATTGGGCCGGCTTCGCCCACAGCAACTCCGCCCGGCCCAGAACATCCTTGTCTCGAGTGATTCCGAAATAGCGGCCGTCGAACGACGACGGGCTGTCCATCAGCAGAAAATATTCATGCGCGCGAAGCCCGCGGCAACCCTTCCACCAAGGCATCGGCCTTCCCGCGCGATCCGACTTCCGCCGGACGGCGACCAGCATGCCGTTGATCGAAATGGCTGCGCCAACCGCGCACAGGCGGTCGCCGGCGACCGCGGCCACGCGCTTCACCACGGGCACGTTCGCCGGGATATAGTGACGGCGCGCCGCCAGCGACCGACTCGTTTCAGGGATCCGGGCGACAACCATGTCACCGCGGCGGACCGGCGTGACGGCATACAAGCGGTAGAGCCCGACCGGCGCGCTCGCGCTTGCATTCCACAGGAGCAGGACCGGCGCCGTCCAGATTGTCGAGGCGGCAAGCGGAACGGTCGCGCAGCCGGCCAGCACCGCGATCGAGACGCGCCTGCGTGTTCGCCTGCGCTCGGCGATGATGCGCCGGAGATCCTCGACCCAGTGCGTGACGGCAGGATTGGGATCGTCAGGCATGTCGCCGCTGCTGCTCGCCCGAACCCTTCGACCAGGCATCGAGATCGTCGATGTGATAGCGCACGTAGCGGCTGTGGCGACGAAAGACCGGCCCCGTTCCGGCGGCCCGCATCTGCTGAAGTTTGCGGGCGCTGAGGCCGAGATAAAAGGCAGCCTGCTCGGTCGAAAGGAAGGGACTCCCCTTCTTCGCCTGTGCCGCGCGGGCAATGTCATCATCCATCCGCGACCTCGTTGCGCGGGGAAGCGCCTCGCCGCGTACCCGCGCCGCCTTGGGTGGCGCGTTTCTACCGGCGTGCACAGGCTCGAAAACCCGCGGTTCGAAAATCGAGCCCCGGTCGAATATCCTTCGGTAGCCGGCAAGCGCTGAAGGCTCCGCTGAGCCGGCTGCGGCTCTTGGACCGGCGCCCACTGGCCCTCGTCCGCGATCGCGCTGGCGTGCCTGTGCCGGAAACCGGGAGCCGGGCGAACGGGGACCGCTCGCGACCGATGCATCAGGGCAAACGGCGAAGACCATCCGCATTTCGGCCGCTACCTCAGGAGGTCCCGGAAACCCGCTTGCGCCAGCCGCCGGGCGCCTCGGACCAATCGCTGGGCCCGGGAGCGAAGACTCGGCGCTTCGACCCGCCAGCGTTCCCGCGCCGCGCGGCCGCCCAGCAGCTCGGCTGCGATTGCGCGCTGGTTTGCTCCAGCCGCAACGGCGTCATACGCGCGGAGCATCAGCACGCCGCGCCGTGCCCGCGCGTCTTCGGGATGAAGCGAACGGCCGAAGCGGCCCGTCCGCCACAAAGCGAGGAGCCGCCGGAGGGTCAGCACTGGCGCCTCCGCCGCGGAAAGACCGGCGAGCCGATATCGAAGCCTGGCAGGACCCGCCGCGATCGTGCCGGAAAGCACATCGATGCGGATGGCGCGGATCCCGTCGGACAGGAGCAGATGTTCGCGCCCGTCCGGTGCCGTGATCAGGGTCGAGATTGCTCCAAGGCGCCCAAGGTCGAACAGATCGTCGCCATCCGGCGGACCGGCTTCGATACCGAGCACGTAAGGATGAACGGCGGCGCGCCAAACCGGCCGCGCTCGCGGCACGGCGGCGCTTGGCGGCTCGAATGCGTGCAAGCCCCATTGTTCGGGCCGGTCGCCAGCCCCGGCCGGATCGCGGCTGCTGCTCGCAAGAGCCTGCTCGGCCGCGCAGCGATAGTCTGGATTTCGCCGGAGCCACTCCCAGGCGAACAGCGATCGGTCGGCCTCGAGCAGCGGCTCATAAGCCGCCGCGTCCCGCCAGTCCGGTGCATGTCCTTCGCCCGCCGCCACGGCGCGGGGAGAGCTGAATACCCGCCGCTAACCCATTCACCCATCCGGGGGAATTGCCTCATCGAAGCTGACCAGCGCGTCGCGCAGGCCGCAGGCGACGAGCTGGGCGCGGCTGACCACGCCATAGGCCGCGCGAGCCCGCTTCACATATTGGTGGACGGTTTCGGCGCTGATGCCGAGGATCCGGGCGATCTCCCAGTCGGTCTTGCCGCCGGCGACGAAGCGCACGCATTGACACTCGCGCCGGCTGAGCCTCGGGGCCCTGGCCTCCGCGGCAAAGCCATAGATCCGCCGGGCGGCCCTGAACGCATGGCTGCCGATCAGCTCGGCGCATAGCAGCCGGCGTTCAGGAAGAGAGCGGCCGCGCCTGACCGCAAAGGAACAGGAGCCCGAGGGCTCCCCCGGCACATTGGCCGGAACCGTGAATCCGGGACCCAGGCCGTAATGTCTGCTCCGTTCGAGGATGCGCCGTTGCGATGCGCTCAGCGGAACGAGGTCGCCAAGCTGATCCCAGCCAAACCCGGCGTTCGTCCTGAGGCTCGCGAGGTGGACGGGATCGGCGGCAACATCGTGTCGCGCCAGGAGCTCCTCCGCCCACGCGCCCGGATAATTGTCGATCCGAACGAGGTGTTTCGATGTGGATCGCATTGAGCGGTGATGCAGCAGCGCGAAATATTGGAAGCCGAGTTCCTTCGTAACGCCTTCCACAAGTGCGCGCAGATCTTCGGGGCTGGCGCATTTTCGCGCCTCCGCCTCGAATTTGTCGGTGAGGCGCGATCGAGCCCTGCGCTCCCCCTCGCCCGCCAATGTGGCGTGCGATGCGATGCCCTCTGAATCAGGAGCTTCCGAGCTCAACCGGCACCGTGCCGGGAGTTTCGCTGGCCTGAGGCCGAACGGATCGCGTCAAGCATAAGCGGGATACCCCTGCCAAGCGCCGAGCTGGCGAGGCGTGCACGGTCCCCGGTTTATAATTCCTTTATTTGGTGGATATGCCTGGCTCCACCGGTTAGCACTTGCATTGCTCGGACTAGGCTTGGACCGCCGCCCGCGCCGGTTGAGACCCGGAGCGACGGCGCAAAGAGGGGGGCTTTGGGCGTCGGCGGCTTGGAACGCGCGCCCCAATAGGCCGCGCGGTGCGCCACGACGGGGATGTTCAGCAGGATCGAGGCGTTTGTACGTGAGGTCAGAGGAGTCGTTTCCGAGGCCGAGCTGGCGGGTCTGCTCGAAGAAATCTGTCGCGAGATGGGCTTTCACTATTTCGCGCTCACCCATCATGTCGACCTTCGCCAGGCGCCGCAGCCGGCAATCCGGCTGCACAATTATCCCCTGCAATGGGTCGAATATTTCGACGAGCAGAAGCTCGGGCTCTCCGATCCCGTCCATCGGGCCAGCAACCTGACCAGCGTTGGCTTCGCCTGGTCGAAGCTTCCACAGATGATCCACCTGACGCCGCGCGACCGGCTGGTCCTCGAAAAGGCGGGACGCAACGGAATTGGCGACGGGTTCACCGTCCCCGCGCATGTGCCCGGGGAATCGAACGGCTCATGCTCGTTTGCGACCCGCACGGGGCAACCGGTGATCGAGGATCATCTCCCGATCGCGCAGCTCGTCGGCGCGTTCGCGTTCGAAGCCGCCCGGCAGGTGTGGCGAATGCGGGCCGGTCCTTCGCCGGCGCCGCAGCTGACCGACCGGCAGCGCGATTGCGTCGTCTGGGCGGCGCGCGGCAAGTCCGACTGGGAGATCGCCCAGATCCTCGGGATCAGTCACGAGACCGTGATCCAGCATTTGAAGCAGGCGCGCGAGCGCTACGGCGTCACTAAGCGCACGATGCTCGCGGTAAGCACTTTGTTCGACGGGACCATCAGCTTCATCGATATCCTGAAACGCTGACCATCCCCATTTCTGGGAATATCCGGCCCTAGGCCCGGCACGCGAACATCAGCCCCGTCACACGACAGGGAGCTGAAGAGAGATGATCGTCATCGGCAGTCAAAGCCGCGAGCCCGCGAAGGAGCCGCGCCTTCGGGCGATGTTCGAGGCCCGCAAGCAGGTGTTCGTCGATTTGCTCAAATGGGAGGTGCCGGTGCTCGACGGCCGGTACGAGGTGGACCAGTTCGACGACGAGCATGCCGTCTATCTGATCGTCGCCGACGCTGCGGGCGAGCATTTCGGCTCGGCGAGGCTCCTGCCGACGACCCGGCCGCACATCCTGGACTCGCTCTTCCCCAACCTTTGCGCCAGCGAGCCGCCGCGGAGCCCGGATTGCTTCGAGATCACCCGCTTCTGCCTCGGCCGCAACCAGAGCGCCAGAGCCCGGCTGGAGACACGCAACCGGCTGGTCCTGGGCCTTGCGCAATATGCGCTCGAGAATGGGATCTCCACCTATACCGGCGTCGCGGAGCTTTCGTGGCTGCAGCAGATCCTTGCCTTCGGGTGGCGCTGCCGGCCGCTGGGCCTGCCCCGGGTGATCGGAAGAAGGACGCTCGGAGCGCTGCGTATCGACATCGACGCCGACACCCCTGCCCTGCTCGCGGCGAACGGGATTTTCAGGCCGAGCTCCGTCGAACAGGCCCCCGCCCTTGCCGCCTAGGCTTTTTCAACGGAGATCCGGATGCATCGTCCCCACACCACCGAGCAGGCCGTCGCGCATTGGACCGGGAAACTTCTCGCCAAGGGTTATTGCGTGATTCCCGACCTGCTGCCCGCCGGCACGATCGAGGCGCTCGACGACGATCTGGCCGAGGATTTCGATCAGACGCCCTTCTGCCGGGGCGGCTTTTACGGCGAACGGACCAAAAGGTTCGGACGCCTGCTCGTCCGCTCGCCGCTCGCGGCGAAACTTGTCCGGCACGAGCTTGTGCTGGGAATCGTGCGAAAGATCCTTTCGCCCTGGTGCGACACGATCCAGCTCAACCTGACCCAGGCGCTCGCCCTCCATCCCGGAGCGCCGCCCCAGCTGGCGCATCGCGACCAGGACATGTGGCGCGGAAGCATCGGCGAGGTCGAATATCTGGTCAATGTGATGTGGCCGTTCACCCGCTACACGGCCGACAATGGGGCAACGGTCGTCTGGCCGGAGAGTCACGCCCAAAGAGCGCTCGATCCCGAACCGCCCGTTGGCGAGTTCGCGGTCGAGCTGGAACCGGGCTCTGCCCTGCTCTTCCTCGGCTCGACCCTCCATGGCGCCGGCGGCAACGCTTCCAATGAGGTCCGGCGCGGCGCCATCCTCAGCTACTGCCTGGGCTGGCTCAAGCCATATGAGAATCAATGGCTGGCCTATCCGCCGGAGATCGCGCGGACGTTCGATCCCGAACTGGCGGCGCTGGTCGGCTATGCTCAGCACCGGCCCAACCTCGGCAATTTCGAAGGGCAATGTCCGTCTCTGCTCCTGAAGGACGAAGTGCCTGACCGGATCGGCGCGGTCGACACGCTGCGGCCGGATCAGGCCGGGCTCGTCGCCGACTTCGTGCGGACCCAGGATTGGCCCGGACGCGCTGCCGCCTGAGTCATGGAGATGAGCCCGCCGGGTACCTTCGAACGCGTCTATGCGGCGATCAGGGATCGGCTGCGAAAGGGCGCGTTCCGTCCCGGCGAGCGCCTCGAGCCCGGGGCCTTGGGAAACCAGCTCAATGCGAGCGTCACTCCGATCAGGGACGCGCTGCACCGCCTGACTGGCGAGCGGCTCGTCGAAGCTCCGCGCCACGATGGATTTCGCGTGCCTCTGTTCACCGAAACCATGCTGCGGCACCTCTATGCGTGGCACCTGGACCTGCTGCTGCTTGCGACGGCGAAGCGACACTTGGGTCCGGTCGACATCGAGAGAGCGCAAGTTGCCGCAACGCCCGTGCCGGCCAGCGCCTTGGACCGGCAGAACGCCCTGTTTCTCAAGCTCGCCGAAGCAGGCGGCAATCCTGAGCATCTCCTGGCGCTGCGGGCCCTGATCGAGCGAATGGGACCTTATCAGCGCTTTGAGAACGAACTGCTCGACGCGATTCAATCGGAAACCGAGACCGTCGCGGCCGCGATCTCGGCCGGCGATCGCAGCGCGCTGCGGAAGAGCCTCATCGCTTACCACCGCAGGCGCGCGCGCATCGTCCCGGAACTCATTGCAAAGACGCAGTCAGACTAGAAGCCTCTGCCGAAGACTGTCCGCTCTTGACCCATGCGGCCGCGGCAGCGCTGGCGCGGATTGTGGCGCAATGCGTTCGAAGACTCGCGCTTCTGTCCGGAACCGGCCAGGACTTGCGATCATAACACGCCCGGCGATCGCATCTGGTTGAGCGATGGCCCGGGGCCTGCGCGGCCGGGGCGAACTCTACCGAGTCGACTTTCTCGGTCGCCGGACGATGTGCAAGAGGATGTACGGGCACATGGGCGTTGTCCGACCATGCGATCGTCATGGAGATCGGGTGAACTCGATGAAGCTGATCTGGGCGCCGCCGCCGCCAACCAAAGCCGAAAGGGTCGCAATGCCCAGGCAGTGCGAGGCGACGCCGAAATGCTGTGAAAACGCCGAGATGATGAAGGCGCTGCAGCCCGCGAACTAGCGTCCGCTTTCCATCCAAAGTGGACGCCAGCCGCTTGGGCTTGTTTGCGGACATTGGCGTATGATGGAGCGCGCCTTTCTGGTAATGTTCCTAGCGCTCGGTCCTAATCTTGGAGGTGACCGATGCGCATTTTCCTCTTCGGTTTGGCTCTGCTCGCGCCATCTGCGGCTGCCGCTCAATCGCCACCAGATTTCGTCCTGTCAGAAGCCTATCTTCACGACCTCGCTCGGGGCAGCGCCGCGGTTGTCGATATCCCCGTGGTTCTGACGCATCGAACAAGCAATGTTCACTCGCTCGCGAGCGACTGCGAAATGCATTTAGCCGGCGCGCCCACGGGTGCCGCGCTGGCCGATCCGTCTTCGGTCGTGGTCGAGCCTCCCAACCTTTGCAAATTCCCTCCGACTAGTGGGCCAGGCTGGGGTGCGGTGTTTGACCTGCGTGTCATCAATCGAAATTGCGTGGCGACAGGCTACCCCCGGATATTCACGGAACATGCCGCGAGTGGTTCTGAGAGCGGCGCCAACCCTAATCATGTCCTGGAGATTCACCCGGCCTTACGCCTCGTCTGCGGTGCAGACGTGATCGATTTTACAAGCGACCTGAGCTATTTCCCTGGAATGCGGTCGATCAAACCAGCGACCGCGGACGATTGCGTCCGTAACCGTACCGTTTCGATGCGCTATGATCCGAGCGGCCACCGTTACGAATTTCTGGAGGACGGGGGCGGCTGCGGGAACTTTGCGATCGCTGAAATTGGCTTTGTCGAGCCGAAGTGGATTCAGACTATCAACGGGGGACATAATGCGATCGCGAGGGTCAGCCTCGATGGTCAAAGCCGCACCACACTTAAACTCTATACGCTGGCTGGCACGCCGGCGGATCAATGGCTTGCGTCAGTGAAATCAAATGGGCTTGGCCCGAACCGTGTCTATGTCCACGGCATGATCACATACGATTATTTCGCTTTCGTGAAGGCAATGCGCTCTAAGACGGGTCATTGGATCAATCCGACCACATGGACAAAGGTCAAATTTCCTATCTCGCTTGTGGTCTTTGGGTTCCCGACTGAAGCGCCCTGGGGCGATCAGGAGTAAGCCTTCAGGGAATCAGCTCGAGCAGCGCATCGAAATCGTCGGCGTTGGCCTCGTCGCGCGGCCCCCCGCGTTCCACGCGTCAGCGGCCGCGTCCATTTGATGGCAAGAGGGGTCGCCAGTTCCCACGACACGCTCAGGTGTTCGTCCATGTTTGCGCGCCCCTTAGTAGCGGTAGCTGAGGGTGCCGAAGATCCGGCGTCCGGAAAGCCGATAGAATTGGGCGTCTCCAAGCTCGCTTTCCGTCACCGGATCGCGGCGATTTGTGAGATTCTCCGCATCAAGGAACAGTCCCCAACCAGAATCGAGGCGCCAGCCGATCCGGCCGTCGATCGCGGCATAGCCGCCGGCCTTGACCGTGTTCCCCTTGTTGAGGAAGCGGCTGCCTACGTAGCGCAGGGTAGTCGACCACTGGAGGCCGGATGCCGGCGCGTAGCTCACGCTTAGCGAAGCGAGATCTTTCGGCGAAAGCTCGAGGCGCTTGCCGGCCAGCTGCTGAATGCTTCCATCGGGACGAAGGCGAGCAAAGTCGGTGAACTTCGCCAGATGATGCGCAAAAGCGGCCTCGACCGACAGCGAGGGCGTCGGTGTCCAGCGCAGCTCGGCTTCGAGCCCCCGGAAATGCTCGCGGCCCGCGCTCGCAAGTGCCGGCAGCCCATCGAGGTTCTCGCGAATGACGAGGTTGCTGAAGCGGGTGTCGAAATAGCTTGCCTCAAGCCAGATTGCACCGTGCGCGAGGCTGCCTTTGAATCCCGCCTCCCAGCCATGCGCTGTTTCGGGCGTGAGGATGTCGACCTCGGCCTCCGGCCCGAAGTCGATCGCGGCTGGCTTGAAGGTGTCGCGATAGTCCGCGAACGCCACGAGTGAATTCCTGCCGGACTGCCATAGCCGATAGCTCGCCCCGAGCGAGCCCGACAGGCGCGTTCGGCCGAGCCGCTGGCATTCGTCGAGCCCGGCGGGGTCCGAGCCCTCGGCTTCGCCGCCGCAGCGCCGCTCCTTTGTGTGATTAAGCCGGGCTCCCGCGAGGAGGGTGAGCGAAGCCACCGGCCGGGCGATGGCCTGCGCATAGAGCCCCGCAAACTGGCGACGGTCCGTGAGGAGGGTCGATTCATCGATGTTCAGCAACGAAGAGTCGGGCGCGTTCGAGCCGTCGGGCCGCACGGCATATTCGAAATTCCGGCTGCGCTGGCGGCCGGAGCCATAGAGCCAGTCGACCCCGATGATCCAGTCAAGCATCTCGCTTGTGCCCGAAACATGCGTGTCCGCGTAAAGGTCGATCAGCCGGACACGCTGGCGGAAGCCATCGGCATTTACAGTGGTTCCGCTGCCGTCGAAATCCTCGCGAAGAAACCCGCGCACGTTGCGCGCCCAGCTTTTCGCGGCGGAGACGAGGGTCGACCAGTTCAGTTCGCCCAGGCGGATGTCGTACCCGGCGCTCGCCTGGAGCCGGTCCTGATCCTGGCGCGCGTCAAGCGGGTTGATGTTCGCGTCCCTCGGAAACCGGTCCGACAACCCCGAGCCTTCGCGTGGATGGGGGCTATAAGGGGTCTGATCGAGCGTGATGCCTTCAAGGTCGACGCGCAACCGGCCCGACCCCAGGCTCGTTGCCGCGCGATACAACAGATGGCCCCGATCGAACTTCCCGCGATCCTGTGAGAAGCCACGCCGCTCAAGGCTGCCCAGGAGCGATTGGCCGATTGGAGCCGATGAGATGCTCGTCGCGAATGCCGCGCGGCCGCTTTGCCGCATTCCCATCCGCAGCAGGACGCGGGTCGGTTGGGCACCGGCATCGGGCCTGATCACATGGATGACGCCGACAAAGCTCGTCGCTCCATAAGCAACGGGCGCCGCGCCCCGCACCACCTCGATGCGGTCGACATCGATGAAATCGAGAAGGCTCGCCGCCGGGTTGAACGCTCCGCCGAATGGAACGCCGTCGACCACCAGGAGGTAAGCGTCCATCTCCGCCAACCCCTGCGCCGCCACAACGCTGCCGGCCGGCCCGGCGTCGCTCCCGGACGTGACCTCGATGCCGGCGGCCGGACTGAGCGCGCCCCTGAGGTCGATCGCGCCGCGGGCGCGGATCGAGCGACCGGCGATGGCCGATTCCGCGACCGGAGTTGCAACTTCGGACTCGGGCGTCCGTGTGGCGGTAACGATGATCGTGTCTTGCGCCGTTGCCGGCGAACCGTATGCCGCAGCGGAGATCGCCGACAGCCAGACGATGCTCGATTGCATGATCACCCGTATTTGCAGTCGCGAGCGGGAAGTTTGGCCGACGACGATGCCATTCACGCGCCCGATCGCCCCGAGCGCTATTTCAGACGCGCTTGCGGCCCGCCTCATCTTTATTCGGTATGATCAGTCCGATCACCGCGTCGATGATGAACCAAGTGGCGAGAAAAGCGACGCATTCGAGCATGAAGCTGTGAAACTTGTAGAACATTTCGGCGATCACGATGGCAGTCAGAAAGCCCGGCAGCTGCCGTTTCAGCAGGTCAGCGCGCCCAAGGTTTGTCAGGAAGTTGTACATTGGCCGCCCTCCAATCTTGCAGCCCGGACCGGATCTCGGCCCAGGCAGGAGTTTACGCTCGAACGACCAATGCTAGCGCCAAGGTCGCCAGGAAACCGAAGGCATGCGTGGTCGTCATGATCCAAAATCCGGGCGGGCTGTCCAAGCGGCGAATATTGCCGCCAAGAGCGGGCGCAGCGCCCGTCGCCAGGCCAAGCAGCAGCACCGCCAAATATGCGACGCCGAGGAATATCAGCACCGGGCCGACTGGCTGAGTCATCAAAATGGCTCAATTGAACTCGAGAGCGACATGGTTGTCGAAGCTGACGCGGGGGGTGCAAGAGCGAGCGAGGCATATCGCTCACAGCCCACGCGGGGCGGATGGATATCGCAGGAACGCCGCAGCGACGAGTGGAGCACATAGCCCTCCCACTCCGCGATTCGGCTCTATTCAGCTAGCACAGCTTACTTCCCTATGAAATTACTTCCCTATGAAATCCGCGCGCCGGCAATTCGCCTACAAGCACCAAAAGAATGAATGGCGCGCCGAATCTTGGGACTCTGTAGTTGCGCGATCCTCATTCTGACCCGGGCCCACTCATCAAAGGGACCCTCCGCGTTGCGGCGAGTCCGGCGAGGCGGTCCAGCAGGTACTGACCAAGGGGTCCATCGGCAGCGTCCGCTGTTTGCGATTTGCGACGCGTCCTCTTTCGCATCGGCGCGCGCCTTGGCCGGGATCGGACGCCCGCGCGACCAGGTGGCGATAGCCCGCCGGTTCCCGCCTCAGCCAATCGGGGGCGGCTCGTTCGGCTCGGCCTCGGGTATGCATCCGTCGACCTCCGGGTGGTGCTCCCATTGATCCTCCGGCCGGCGCGGCGGTTGGCCCGTGGTGCCGACGCCGCCGGTCTCGTCGACGGACCGGACCTCGGCAAGCTTCGCGCACCACCGCGTGAGGAAATCCTTGAATTCGGCGGCGCCCCTCGGAATCCACTCGACCCGCTGCACGATGCGCACCGCGTGGACCTCGTTATAGCCGTTATGGCCGGTGTCATAGACCCACGAGCCGCGCACGATCACCTGATCCCTGGGCCCGATCGTGCCGCCGCCCTGGAGCGCAGGCGCGACGGAACCCGGCGTGTTCCCGTACCAGGCGTCGACGAACCTGACCGCCAGGATCGGCGCCAGCACCACCGACAGCAGCTTGCACAGCGCCCTGGTAAAGAAGTTCTTCTTGCAGAATGACTTGCCCAGCGGGAAGCCGTCGATGACGTCGAGCAGGTCGGACGACCGCGACCCCTCGAACTCGCAATGCAGGACGGGGACGTTGACCTTCTCCGGCCGCATCGCCGCGTTGGCGAGCACATAGTCCAGCCATTTCTGGTGCGTATCCGGCGCCTCGCCCAGAGTCCCCGAGTCGCGCCCGACAATCTCGTTCAACGGGAAATATTGGCCACTCGCCTGCCACCTCGCGACGGTTCGCAAATAGCCGAAGCCGATATCGTCGCCGAGTCCCACGGCGCCGCCGATGGCGACAAGAAGCTTGTAGATGAATCCGGACTTGCCGTCCTGGGAGACGGTCTGGCGCAACAGGTCGCCCTGCGGCCGCGACGGCGCCGTTGCCAGCGCCAGGAGTTGCTGCTGGTGGGCCGAGAATCCGTCGTCGCCCGGCTTTACATACGGGATCGACGCGAACTTCTGCATGTCGAACGGGAACAGCGCCAAATTGACCGCGAAATCGTCGTCGACGTCCTCGATCGGGTTCTTGTCCTCGCCGACATGTTCGGTGTCGATGATTTCGCCGATCGCGCAGACCGTGTTGCCGGCGGCGGGGCCGCACACGCAATCGGAATCGGCGGGATTGCGGTGCAGGCAAATGAGCTTGCCGTTGACCAGCCAGTTGAGAAGGTAGCGCCAGAGCTCGGTGAAGGCGGCGACGCTCAGGAACAGGGTAATTCCCAGGGTAACGCTCGACGCGACCAGGCCCCCGATCAGAAACAGGATAAGGGGGAGGACATAATCCACGTTCAGCGGCTTGTAATTGGCCTCCTCGACGCAGGTGGTATATTGCGGACCCATCGCGCGCTCCTCAGCTGTGGACCCGGAGCGTCACGCCGCCCACCAGCCGCTCGCCATCGAAGGCGTTGACGTTGATGTCGAGCTCGCCGTCGAAGCCGTCCGGTGCGACCACCTTGACCGCCACCGGCCGCTCCTCTCCCGGTTTCGGGAGCTCGCCTGCCTCTTCGCCGATCTCGACCCGCCAGCCCCGCGGCAGGGCATGCGCCTCCCGCAAGTGCCCCGCCAGGCGTTGGTTGCGGCGCCGCGGGTCCTTCTCGCGCTCGCACGGATCGAGCGGGGACAGCCGGTAGGCGTCCGTGGTCAGCCGCATCCGCGCGGCGGCGACGCCGTCGTTGCGCAGCTGGAAGGCGAAGCTGGCATTGGGCGAGTTGAGCTTTTTGACGTCGAGATTGGTCTGGCCGAGATTATTGCCCGGATCGGCGTCGTCGGGCCAGATCAGCTCGACCTGGACGCAATAATGGCCGCCCGCGGCGGGCGTCGTCCAGGGGATTTCGGCTACGCTCGGGAGCCCCGCTCCGCCTTTGACCGGAAGGTCGACGAGGGCCTCTCCGATGAAGGTCTTCACCGTTCCGATGCCGAACGTCAGGTAGTAAAAGCGTACCAGCAGGTTGATCGCGGGCGCTTCGAATGACCCGTTCCAGACGCGCGCGCGGATCAGGTGCGGCCGCCCCGGCTCCAGCGCATGCGCCTGCGCCGGCGCCGGGCCGCCCGGCTTGACCTCGAAGAGACTTATGTCGGGATTGTCCCAGGTGACGCCGAGGCCATGCGCGATCAGCCAGCCCTGGCTATAGATCAAGGGGTCGGGCCGCTTGTAGATGGTCGGAGGCACATAGACCGGCCCCTTGCCGGGGTGGCCGTCGGAGCCCGTCCCTTTGGGATCGGCGGACTTCTTCCGGCATATTTTCCAGAACAGGCGGCGCGCGACCATCGCCAGCGCGAGGAGTCCGGCCAGAGCCAACATGGCCAGGTAGAAAAGGAACAGGGCCCATAGCCAGCTGCGCGCCACCCAAAGCAGAATGAGCAACAACAGACCAAGCGCGATCAATACCCAGATCTGCCTGAGCAGACGGCACAATATGCAGTCCGACCTCACACGAATTTCTTCAACGGGTCTTCCGCTCATCTTCAGCATGCCACCATTATGCGGCGCGCAATCTGGGCAAGCCATGTGTCACGAGGGCCAGGACGCCGCGGACGGCTCATCCGCGCGGCGCGAATTCCTCGGGCAACCACACGCGGAATCTCCCCGTTGGGGGCGCCGGACTTCCAGGGATTGCGACCTAAAGCGTAGCGATCCGCTTCGGGTCGTCGCGGCGTACACCGGGACAGGACCACTGGCCTTCCTCCTGACACAACTCAAACTCCTACCGGCTCTCGGGAGTCAGTAAGGCGGGTCAGTCAGATCGGCACGCTGAGCACATCACTATCTTCTTTTTCAAATAGATGAGCAATAGCAAATAAGGCTTTGAAAACAACGATATCGCATGCCGACCCTTTGCGACTCGAAGTCATGAGCCCACCTAGTTGCTGCAGTTTGCTCGGACCTAGGATGCGCGCTTCCGCACTTCGAGCAGAACCGGCTCGCTGCGAGCCATGCCGTCCGACAGGAGGAGAATCCTGTACACGTCATTTGTTTCTTCAAGGACAACGATTGCCTCGGGACTGTCGCCTTTGAAGCGATTCCCCAGATCGGCAATTCGGCGTGGCTGCTGCCCCATCTTCCACAGGAACAGCTCAGGTTGGGGACATGCGCGCTGACACTGTACCGACTGATCGGGGGTCGGATCGGGATCGGACCGCATTTCCGGACCAGCAAGGATAAGTAATCCGTCCCTTACCGCGGCAAGGTCACGAACCCCCTGGCCGATTCCGTCGGGGGTCGAGCCAAGCTGCAACTGGTGAAGTATGCGGGTTGGCGGCACGCCTCCGAATAGCTGCGAGAGCTTGATTTCATAGAGGAATGCGCCGCCTGAATCGACCGGTCCCCGGAACCCGACCCACATCGTGTCACCGGTTACCGCAACGCCCTCGATATTGGGTCCGTGCTGGTCTTCCGTGAAGCCGGCTCCCCCGGACTTGAGTTCACCGGCCGCGTGCTTGAGATACGGCTGGAAGGCCGGCTCGGCATTGATCAGATGATCGAGGTTCTTCATCACCAGACCGCCGGACGGTTTGCCCGCGGATCCGAGATCCTCGAAACCGCCGGCTGGGCGGAGCGGAATGCGGGCAACGAAATGCCGCGACTGCTGCACTTTCGCCTTCTTCGAATTGCTGTGTGATCCGACGATGTAGAAATAGCCGTCACTGTAGGCGATGCCCTCGGTATCGGCTTCCTTCATTTCCTTTCCATCCGCGTCCTTGTCGGGCAGGAGGAAGAGGGGCTCACCTGGCACCAGGGTATCGCCGGCCAGACGGAATAGTCGGACGAACCGTTTCTCGTCCCCGGCCAGGAGACACTGGCCGCTGGGAGCACAGGCAGCCCCGCTGAGGTTCGTCCGTTCATCGCCGTCCGAGAGCTCAGGCGAAATCTTGAGGATCGTGAGCTTGACTGGCTCGACATCGTTCTGAGTCGGGGCGGCGGACTGACTCTCGGGGGAACATGCCGCAATGCACAGAACAATGATGCCGACCAATGAACCGGTCGTGATCCCGCGCATGATTTCCTCCTCCGGAGCCTCTCTTATTGGCAAACCCGTGTTCTCATCCTCGATGCTCGAAGACCGACAGCACATAGGTGCTGCCGCCGACGATCTTCCCCTTCCGGCGCTGCAGGACGTCGAAGCGGAACTGGTCGCCGGGCTTGGAGCCGTCAGGAGCTTGGACGGCAATGGCGGCGGTGATGTGCGCGCCGCGCGCGAGCCGGATGCCGGAGATGGCCGGCGCCGCGACCTGCTGGTCGGCAACATAGACGGCCGAGCGATCGATACCCTCGAGCGTTCCGAGCTTGATCTCTCGTTCGTCGCGAACGGCAGGCTCGTGCCGCATGCGCCTGGCTGTCAGCTCAATCTTCTCGCCCAACTCTTCCACCGCCTCGCCAAGCCGCCCAAGCAGCGAGGCGGCATGTTCGGCGACCTCGTCGGCGAGCGCGCCCCTCTTCGTAACGCGCCATCCAACGAGCGCTTGCGAAGAGTCGGACCGATCCAGGCGGGGGAGCATCATCGTGACCGGCCCGGGCATGTGGCGCCGGTCGACGACAATTTCGATCTCCGTCTCCTTTCGCAGGCTGTTGTGGAAATCGATGATGATGGTCTGCGGTTCGTGCCGCCATGCCCCACCCTGCGGCGGGATGGGCTTTGCGCCCGCTGGAACGAGGTGAAGGTTCCTGTGCGCGACGTGACGGTCAACCATCGTTAATGCATCGAGCGACGTGTTCCCGGGATTCTGCAGCCTGTCCGACGCCGAGATGGTGGTGACAAAGGCGGCGGCGCAGACGTGGTTGTGCCCCGCAGGAAGAGCCATCGCCGAAAAATCGACATCATAATAGACGACCTGCGCGGTCCGGGCATCAACCGCGTTCGAGAGTGTCCGATAGGGCGCCAGGCTGTCAGCGAAACGCCACGACGAACCCGAGACCCAGTTGCTGGTGTCGGCCGCGATAATGCGGTTGGCATAGTCCGCGGGAAGGGCCGGCAGGCCCGCCGCCGCATCAGTCAACAATAACAGGACGCGAACATCGCTTCCCGCCAGGGGCGTCAGCGCGCGGTTGTGGACCTGGATGAAGATGCGATTTGTGCCCGCGTCGTCGGCGGTCTCGGCATGCGAGGTGTCGATGTAATCGCCGACGTTGGTCGAGAAGTCGAGAAAGCTTGGTGGCGTCCCGATCGTGGGACCACCCAACGAGGGCCGGCGGACCCGAATGTCCGGACACATCCAATGATAGACGTTGAAGCCCTTCGCCGTCGGGTCTTGCGCGCCCTCCACCCATGGGAAACGCGCGCCGCCCGGCAAGCGGCCGGTGTCGGCATAATTCACACGGAGATAGAGTTGCGGGTCGAGCCCGGCGGCGGCGTCCAGCTCGATCTCCCATACGCCGCGACCATGCGTGGCCGCTCGCAGCAGGCGCGTGCGGCGGTGGACGGCGAGATCGGTCACGACCGCCTCGGGCAGGCCCTGCGAGAACAGGCTCCAGGCCCAGGTCGTTGCTCCTGTCTTCACGCCCTTCCACACCCCGACATCGCTTCCCAGATAGACATTCTCGGGATGGTCGGGGTCGACGACGATCGCGTGGCACGGACAATCTAGCGTCGCGATGGCCAGTCCCGCACTATGCCAGGCTGCGCCGTCGAAGAACCAGACATGCGCGACGCCGCCGCCGCCCAGGGCGGCATAGATGCTGCCGGCGGCCGCGTCGTGGACGGCGATGTCGGTGATGAACCTGGCGCCCGGAAGGCCGGTCGTGGTGAGCGCCGTGCGCGTCCATGCCGCCCCCGCCTTGTCGAACCGCGAGACGACCTGCGACGTCGCGGCAAAGAGCCGGGTGCCGCTCGCGAACTCGATCGACTGGACGGCGCCGCCCAGCGTGTCCTGCGTCGTGCTTGGCGGCGCGAGCGTGTACGGATTTGTGTTCGTCGGGAGCGTGGTCCACGTGGCGCCCCAGTCGGCCGTGAGCCAGACGCGATTGGTGCCGAACGCCGCGAGCGAAGGCGCCACGCCCGACGGCGTCGCTGCGAGCGGCGCATAAAAGCCCGTGGCGTTATTCTCGGTGGTGGCGGCGGCGCGCTGCGCCGCGTTGTTCGGGTCGGTGATCGGCGGGAAATTGAGATTCGTCCAGCCGCCGGACGCTCCGCCGTCGGCCGCTGTGGAGAGCGCCGAGCTCAGATGCCAGGAGCCGCCGCCGTCCTGCCAGAAGGATCCCGCGCCCACATATTGTCGCATGATCCGATACTGGTCGGTCGCGTCGATGACGACGCCGCCGCCGTCGCCCTGTGGCGCCTCGTACCAGGCCGGCTCGCCCCAGAATCTCAGATTGCCGTTGTCCTGGCAGCCGCCATAGACCTGCGCGTCGGTATCCAGTCGCTGCCCGATGAAGGTCATCTCGGTGATTGCGAGCCCGGTGTTGCGATGCGTGAATGTCCCGATGGCTCCGCTCGACGACGACTGGAAAACACCGCCGTCGGTCCCAACCCAGACATTCGTGCCATCGTGCACGGTCCCCGCCGCATTGAGCGCGAAAGCAAAGGCGTGGCCATCGGCGTGGACGCCGCGCCCGATGTAGGTTGGATCGGTGGTGGGATCTGCCGTGTTGGCCGCATTGAACCCGAAGGTCCAGGTGCCCGACCCGCCGGGGATGGTTCCCTTGAAGAGCGACAGTGTCCAGTTGCCGCTGTCGTTGACCAGGTCGCCGACGAGATAGACGATGTTCGAGTTGGCCGGATCGACGGCCAACGCGATGTCGTACCATCCCTGACCACCGTTGAAGAGTGGCGGCATCCCGGCGACCGACTGGAAGGCCGTGCCGACGAGGCGCCACAGCGTTCCGTCCTGCTTGAGTGCGTAGGCAATGGTCGGGCTGGATTCCGACACGGCAAGCGCCACGCGTCCGCCCGCCGGAAGCCCGGTGAGCGCGGTCCACGCAAGACCGTCGGCGGAACTGTAGGCCTTGTCGCCCCGGAAGACGCAATAATATCGCTTGGCCGCGCCAGTCCCCGCGACCACCAGGTCCGTCGCCAGGCCGTTCGGCGCGGCGAAGGTGCTCGTGATCTGCGTCCAATTGGTAAAGGGCGGGGCGGCGGGACGACGGAAAATGCCCACCGTCGTCGCTGCAAGCACCAATGTTGGATCGTCAGGGTCGATCGCCAGCCGGAAGAAACCTCGCCCCGCCAGATTCGTCCCTTCGAGCGTCCAGGATCCCGGCGCGCCCCCGGACGGCGAGCGCTTGACGCCGACACCGAAGTAGGAGTCGCCGCTACTGTTCGCCTCGCCGGTGCCGACATAGACGAGATCCGTGGCAGCGGTTGCGCCAAATTGCACAGCGATCGCGCCGACGGCGAGCGAATCTGCCTCGATCCCGCTCGTGAGGCTGGGAGAAACGGCATAGTCGTCGAGCGGACTCCAGCTCGTGCCGGAGTCCGCGGTGGACCACACACCGCCGTTGGCGGCGCCGGCATAGGCGCGCGTGCCGCCCGGCCCCACGACGATCGACGTAATGCGGCCGCTCACGGGCGGGTTATTGCTGGCTTGGCCGTGCGCGACGACAGAGGGCCCAATGGGCGTCCAGTTGATTGTACCCGCTCCCCCGGGAGGCGCGGGTGGCGGGGCGGATTCGAGGAGGTCCCGAGGCGTCAGCTTATGGCGCTGCCTCGAGCCGCGAAGGTAGAGCCGGTCGACGAGTTTCTCGTCTTGACCGATGCGGCTGGCGAGAAACCACTCGCGCCGCCCGCCCGGATTGTCGGCCCTGCCGATGCGTTCTTGCTCACCGGTGTCTTTCGGGGGCCGACGACCCTTTGAACCTTGAGTCGCCATGCCGGTCCTCCTCCTTCAACCAAAATCCTCCACGGAAATGGGCGACCCGTTGGCGCGCTCTATCGCCGCGGCCTACCGATCGCGCCTCCGTGCTGTGATGGTGGGCCGGCGATGGGCGTGCCGGCCAAGAATGATGGCGGCGATCACGACGACGAGCGCCACCAGATAGAGGGCCTCGAGCGCGCCATTGCCGCCGTCTGGCGAAAGTCCGAGCCAACGTTCGATGAAATCCATTTTCTGCTCCTTGAGGGATGGCGGGGCGGTGTGGCGACGGCACGCGCGATCGGAGACGACAGCTTGTGGTCATCGGCTCTGGTCGCTGAAGGATGTGCTCGCCGTCGTTGCCCGGCTCGATTGAATGCGAGCCGTGCGAATTCGTCCAACGGCGCCCCCAGGGTATTTGCGGGGTGGTTGATTCCAGCCGGGCGCTGATGCTTGATTTGACGGGACCTGTGCCCCGAGCCGCAGCCATCGTTTTGGGATTCGAGCACGGCCGGTTGCGTGGCATCCGGAGACAGCAACCCGGCCAGGACACATGCTCGCATTGCCGCCTCCCGCGACTCACCGAGCAATGCGGCAAGACTAGCTTAGATCAATGCCAAGGGAAAGCATGGACCTCTTCGGCCGCGGTCCCGATCCGTGTCGCTGCCAATGACCGCTTTCCACGCCGTTGCCACTGCGGGGCGGCGCAGCACGCCCTTCCAAAACAATCGCTCTATGCCGGGCTTATTCGCTGAAGATACCTTTCCTGCGGTCCTACCCTTCGGCGCGCCGCTGCCTCGCGGCGGCACAACCTGAAGGAGATCTCCCATGAAAGCTTCGCATGAACATCGTGGCCGGCGCCTGCTCGGCCGCATCAGCACCCAGACCAAGGGGCCTCCCGGCCTCCACCTGGAAATGTCCGGCCAATGGAACGGCCGGGGCCTGACCAGCTGAACAGGGACATGGCGGCGCGGAGGATCCCCGCGCCGCCAACAATCCGCGAATATGATGCTTATAGATTCCCTACACTCGGAGCGCCCTCCTAACCTCCCATGCGCTGCACCAACCGCAGCAAAGGAGACGCACGATGAGCAAGCATGACAAAGTCGCGGCGCGCCGCGTGACACTCGGGCGGATCAGCCGCTCGACCAGTGGCGGGGTCAAGGGAACAATCGAAGCCTTCGGTCTGTACACGCCCGGCATCGAGCTTTCCTGAAGCACCTGCGTCGGCGCGCGGGGCCACGGCCCTGCGCGCCGTATAGCCCGCCATGACCTCGTCCGTGCCAGTCCTGAGCTTCGGGCTTGTCGATGCCCGGCCCGTCTTCATGGATCTGGGCGACGACAGCTATTTCATGCTCGAACCGGAGGAAGAAGCCGAGTTCCTCGAGCTGATCAGGTCGGAGGGCCAATGGCTGCCGGCCACCGACCATCTTGACCAGGCACTGGGCGCCTCCCTGATCCAGCCGATCGAGCGCGGCGCATGCACACGGCCGCAGCGCAGCCTGCTGGAGGAATCGAGCTCCTTGGCAAACGCGCAACTCGCCGACATCGGCAGGGCGGCGGTCCTGCTCCGTTCGGTCAAGCGTTCCATCGCGCGGCAGCCTATCGACCATATTCTTGGCGCGCTCGTGCCAGCGGGCGACCGCCTGCCCGACGACCGTGCGGACGGCCAGCTCGCGCGCGCCGCGCGTTTCATCGCCGCCCGGCGCTTCGTGCCGGTCAAGCCGAACTGCCTGCTCGATTCCATCGCGCTGCTGCGCTGGCTCGAACCCGAAGCTGCTGGCGCCTCGCTTGTCTTCGGCGTGAAGCTCGAGCCGTTCGCCGCCCATTGCTGGGTGCAGAACGACACGATGGTCCTCAACGATCTGACCGATCATGTGGCGCGCTTCGAGCCGGTGCGGGTCATCCGGTGTTCGGCTCCTACGCGCTGACCTTTGGCCGGGGCGAGCACCGGCACGCGCTCAGGCAGAAGGCGAAGGCCGCCGGGCTGGCCATCGCCGACCAGCCCGCGCTGCTCTTCCTGGCGGAGGAACGAACCAGCCTCCTGAGCGGAGAGGGGATTATCCTCGTCGGCCAGCTTTTCTCGGGCACGAACGAACCCCTTGCCGCTTTGCCTCCGATCGACGGGTCCGGCCTGGCCGGTCTGCGGTCCGCGTTCGATGGTTTCTGGGGCAATTTCGCCTTGTTCCGCGCGACGCCGGAGGAATGGATGGCGTACCGCGACCCGTCGGGAACTGTCCCCATCTATCGCTGCGGCAGCGGCGACAATGCCGTTTTCGTATCCGATGCGGCGATCGCGGGCCGTCTCGGGCTGCTGGCCCATCCCCGGCGCGATCTGCGCTTCGCGGCGCACTGGCTGCAATTCCCTTTTCTCCAGACGCGGCGGAGCGGGCTCGAAGAGGTGGCCGAGCTTCTCCCCGGCATGGCCGCGGAAAAGGCGCCATCGGGCTCCTGGGCGGAAACGCTCCTGTGGCGGCCGGCGGACTTCATCCGCAAGGCCCAAGCCGTCCGCGACCCGCGGGAAGCCGCCGGTCGCCTGCGCGACCTTGCGTTGAAAGTGGTCGCCGCCCAGCCCGGTTCTTCCGCCGTCCTGCTGCAATTGTCCGGCGGCCTCGATTCCTCGATCGTCGCCGCTTGCCTCTCGCAGGCGGGAAGGACATTTTCCTGCGTCAACTTCGCCACGCGTTCGCTCGACGGGGACGAGCGGCAATATGCGCGCGACGTCGCGCGCGCCTTCAACCTGCCGCTGACGGAGCTGATCGAAGCCGAGCCGGCGGCAATCGGGTCCGATCCGCGGCCGAGTTTCCGCCCCCTGACCAACCCCTTGCTCGCCCCATTCGAGCGCGCCGTTGCAAGCGCGGCCGAGCTCATGGACGGCGCTTTGATCGTCGATGGGGCCGGCGGCGATAATCTCTTCTGCTCGATCACGAGCGCGTCGCCGGTACTTGACGCGTTGAGGTGGGGCGGATCCGTAGCGGCACGCACCGCCGCGTCGAACATTGCCCTGCGGGCCGGCTGCACTGTGTGGGAAGTGGTCGCGGCTGCCGCCAGACGACTGGTTGCAAGGCGTCCCATGTGGAAGGAGGACCGGACGTTTCTCGATCCGGCGGCTCTCCTTCGCGGCCCCGAGGTCCACCCGTGGCTCGAGGGGCTCGAGGCCATCCTTCCAGGCAAAAGGGAGCATGTCGAGGCGCTGGTCCACATCCAGCATTTCCTCGACCGCGGGCCGGGCGGCATGGCCCGGCTGCACCCGCTGATGGCGCAGCCCTTGCTCGAGCTCTGCCTCACCATCCCGAGCTGGCTGTGGATGCATGGCGGGCGCGACCGCGCGATCGCCCGCGATGCCTTCGCGGGGCTCGTTCCGCAATCCGTGCTCAGGCGGCGAGCCAAGGGGAGCCTGCAGAGCCTCTTTCATCGCTCGTTCGCGGCGCTGCGTCCGCAGATGCGTGATACCCTGATGTCGGGCGAGCTGCACCGCGCCGGGATTCTCGATTCATCCCGGCTGGAGCGCGCATTTGCCGGAGACAGCTGGACCCGCGACGAGGTCCAGCTGCGGATCACGGAGCTCGTCGCGATGGAGCTCTGGCTGCAGTCGTGGCGCTCGCCGCCGAGCTTCGGGGCCAGCGCGCCCTGAGCCGATCCCAGCGTTCATACTGGGCGGCCTTGGCGGGATCGGGATCGCGATAGTCCTGCAGCCAGTAGCGGAACCAATCGAGGTTGCGCTCATAGACGGCGAGCCGGTGGCGCGGCTGGATCTTGATGTGCGGCTCATCCGGGAAGGCGTAGAGCTCGGTCGGGGTGCCCGACCGCGCAAGCCGCGCATAGAGCTCCGGGATGCGCCGCGCCTCCTGTTCGGGAAGCTGGAACAGGACCGGCGCGGCGATCGAGCCGGCGTTGAGCGCGGGGGCAAGCAACCGCCACTCCCGTGGGGTGTCCTCCGGACTTCCGAGGCCCCAGACCTTGCGGATCAGCGACGGCTGGTCGCTGCCGGGCATGGCGCTGGTCCAATATTCGGAAGGTTCGAACTGGGCAGAGGAGATGGAAACCGCTGCCAGCAGGCGCGAATGGATGGCCGTCCACATCGTCACCTCGCTTCCGAAGCTGAGCCCGCCCATCGCGATCTTGCGGGGGTCGACGATCCCTTCGCCGGAAAGGCGGTCGACCAGCGCTCCCACGGCATCGAGGCCGCCGCGGTAGGTCTGCACGGCGATTTGCGGCCCGGTGAACGGCACTGAGTTCACGCATGCCACCGCGAAGCCCGCGTCGAGCAGCGCCGGGATCGGCCATTCGTCGCCCTCCCCTCCGCGCAGGAAGCCTTCGCAGGCGTAATAGTTGAGGTAGAGCGGCGCGTCGTGCGGCGACATGCCGCCTCGTGTCATCAGCACGCCCGCGGCAGTTGCGCCATCCCTGCTCTTCCAGCGCAGGTAACGGACGTCCGGCCGGTAGCTGGTCCGAAGCTCGGCGTTGGGATCGAACAGGACGGATCTTGCTCCCGTCGCAAGGTCGATGCGCTCGAGCCGCGGCGGCGATGCCGGCGCCGCCGCGACACAGATCGCCGACCCGGGCGCGACCGCGCACGGAACCATGTTGCGTCGCCCGCCGCTGAGCAGCCCGTCGGCCGCGGTCAGCCTGCGCAGCATGTCGGAAGCGGGCCGCCACAGATAGAGCGACTGGCGGTGCTCGCGGTCCATGAATGTGACGAGCACGTCCTGGCTGCCGGGACGCCACACCAATGCCGAGATGTGCCCCGTGGCGCACAGGGGATCGGCGCAGGTCCGGCGCGACCCGTCGCTCATCCTGGCGCTCAGCGAACCGGTCGCCCCGTCCCAGCTCGCCTGGGCGAGGTCGCCGCTCGCGCTTGTCGCTTCCGCGGCGGCAGTGATGTTCGGCGGCTGGAACGGCGGGACCGGCCGCGGCGGTCCGAGCGGACGGTCGGCGCCGGTCGCGAGATCGAGACTGCGCCGCTGGCGCGGCGCTCGCCACAAAAGGCCGCCGCGGACGTACCAATAACCGACCAGCCGCTGGCTCGAGGGCCGACCGTTGATCGACGCGCCGCGGAACAAATTCTGGGCCAGGTCGACCGAGGAATCCACGAGGATGCCGGAATCATATTCGCCTTGCTCGGCATGGCGGATTTCGGCGCGTGACGGCCCCAATCTGTAGACGATCGTGCGCTCGTCCGGGCCGAGCGCATAATCCTCCACGTCCGCGTCCCGCACCACCAGCGGAGCAATCCGGCCGCCGTCCACATCCGCCTGCCACAGGCCGACGGCGCCATCGACCAGCGCCCGGACGACGACGGAGCGCCCGCCGTTCACCCACAACGCCTTCTCCGGCTGCACCGAGCCCGGATCGAGATAGATCGGGTCGCCTCCGCCGCCAATGTCGCGAATCTCGCCGCTGGCCAGGTCCACCGAACGCCACGTCAGGATGTAGCTGTTGCGGACGACGTCCGCCTGCTCGGTCCTGAACGCCGCGAAGCGGCCGTCCGGCGAGGCCGACAGGCTGTCGACGTCGACCAGCTCGACGAGCTGCCGGCTGCTCGTCGCCGGGTAGGCTGGAGCGCCGGCGAGTAGCATTGCGGCGAAGGCTACGCCCAGCAAAAGCCCGGCGCCGGACCGCATTGCTGGCATCCCGCTCACCATCTGCCGCGAAGCTGGAGCGATACCGTGCGGCCGCGGCCGGTGGCGTTGACAGGATCATAGCCGATCCCCCGCGTGGAGCCCGGATCCGGCAGCAGAGGCGGCGCGTCGGCGTTGAACAGATTCTGCACGTTCAGCGCCAGGCGGAACCGCCGCATCCAGCCGCGCCCGGTCCCGGCACCGTCGAAGGCCAGGCCGGCATCGAGCGTGGTGAAGGCGCCGACGCGTCTCGTTTGCGGTCGGCGGTTGTCGCGATAGGCATCGGTGTAGTTGAGGAAGGTGATTGCGCTGAAGGGGCCGCGGCTCCACGACAGGCCGCCGCGGGCTCTCCAGCCGATGGTGTGGAAGGGCGTGTCGAGCGTGTGAATCCATGGGCTGGTCGTCGTCAGCCTGTCGTCGAACCGGAACACCTTGTTGACGTTGAGATCGAGATTGAAGCGGTGCGCGCCGAGCTCGAACGCATAGGTGAGGAGCAGGTCGAGCCCGCTCGTGCGCGTCGCCGCCGTGTTCGAAACCCGCGCATCGACGATTTCGACCACGTCCGCGGGAGTCGCTCCCCCATTCGTGAAGTCGGGGCCGGAAACATCGATCACCTGGTTCGCGCCCGCGAGCAGCCCGGTCACGAGCCCGAGGTCGGGGTTGAGGGTGACGATCGGTTCGTACGCCGGATCCCCGATCACCGCGACCTGCTCGGTGGGGCGCGCAATCCGGTTGGCGAAGCGGACCGCATAATAAGTGGCGCCGAGGCGCAGTCCGGGAACCGACACCGGCGTAATGTCCACGCCGAGGGAGAAGCTTTTGGATCGCTCGGGCGTAACCCCGGGGTTGTTGCCGATGAGCGTTGCACCGACGCCCGCCGGGCCCTGCGATGGGTCCTGATAGAGAAGCGCGGCGGGAAACAGGAAGATGTTATAATAGCCGAAACTCTCGGACAGGAGCGGGGCTCGGAACGACGTGCCGTATGAGCTGCGGAGGGCGACACCCTTGAGCGGCGACCACAGCGCCCCGAGCTTGGGATTGAAGGACGAACCGATGCGCTGGTAATGCTCAAGGCGCCCCGCCGCGGTGAGCGTCAGCTGTTCCAGGCCGGCCCGGCGATTGCGCGGACCGAACAGCGGCAGGTTGAGCTCGCCGTAGGCGGAACTGACCGTGCGCGATCCGGACTCCGCAGTCGGCGTATTGACCGGCGTCGCGAACAGGCTCGAGAATTGCTCGAGGCGTGTCGCCGCGCCGACGGCAAGTTTCAGCGGACCGCCGGGCAGCTCGGCAAGGCCTCCGTCCGCCCTGACGGCGAACTCCCGGAATGCGTTCCGCGTATTGAACCGGTTGAACAGGGCACCGGCCTGCGACTGACGTTCCTGGGTACGGGTACGATAATATTCGGCGCTCGCTTCCGCGGCCCATGATCCGCCGAGGTCCAGCTGCAGCCCGGCCGTACCGCCCAGCGAGCGCGCCTTCGCGTCACCGTCGATCGGGATCAAGCTCGCATCGGTGAATGTGCGCCGCGTGTCGCGGGCGGCATAGGTTCCGGACAGGTCAAGCGTCAGTCTGCTTGTGATTTCCTGCCGTGCCGTCCCGTACAGGCTGTGCCGTTTCTCTCGCGGGAACAGATACCAGTTGGCTGGGAGATTGATGGTGAAGTCGCGGTCTTTCGCCTTGATCGGCTGCTCGTCCCGATATTCGTAGGAAAGCAGCGCCCTGCCCCCGGTCCAGCTGCCGCCGCCGGTAAGCCCGGCCAGCAGCTGGTTGCCGCCGCCCTGGGTGGACGTCCCAAGCTGCAGCATCGGCTCGATGCCGTGGAAGTCCCTGCGCAGGATGAAGTTGACCACGCCGCCGACCGCGTCCGACCCGTAGATCGCCGACGCGCCGTCCGTCAGGATCTCGACGCGGTCGATCGCGGAGACGGGAATCAGCGAGACATCGACGAACGAGCCGGTGCCGCTTGGCGCGATCCGCCGTCCGTCGACGAGGACCAACGTCGCGCGCTGCCCAAGCCCGCGCAGGTTCACGCCCGCGCCATGGTCCGTGATATCGGCACCGGCGCCCGTCACCGCGAAATTCTCCCGCGCGACGCCTGCGGAGAGATTCTGCGGAACATGCCGCATCAGCTCTTCGACCGAAGCGGGAGCGGCTTGCTCAATCTGCTTGCGCGTAAGGGTGATCACCGGGGAGGTCGGCGGCGCTCCGCGGACGTGGGTGCCGGTGACGACGATCGTTTCCGACTCCCCGGTCCGCCGGGCCGAAGCATTGCCGCCCTCGGCAGGCGCGGTGGCGCGGCTGATAACCAGGGCGTCGCCCACCGCGCTCGCGCGAAGTCCGCTGCCTTCGAGCAGCAGGTCAATCGCCTGGCGAGCGCCGTAACGCCCGTTGAGCGGCGGTGCCTGCCTGCCCGACACGAGCTCGCCCGGCGCGATGACACTGGCCCCCGACCGAACCGCGACTTCGCGCAGAGATTGGGCCAGTTCCTGCGGCGGGAGCAGATAATCGGCTTCGCGCGCTGGCTGGGCCTGCGCGGCGGTGGCGCACAGAATTGTGGTGATCGCGGTGGCGCCCAGCCAATGGGCAGCCCGCGCGTATGGCTGATCGAACATCTTCCCCCTCTTTCTCCGGCGCATCGAACGGCGCCGTCCGGGGGCGTTGACGACGATCGGGGGGCCTACCCCCCGAAATTATTTTCGCGTGATTGCGACGAGGCCTCTACTTGGCGGGAGCGCGATCGACTGGGTTGGCGTCGACCAGGAGAAGGGTTCCGTCGGTCCGGGTAATGATGCGCAGGTCAAAGGCGGCGGCCAGGCTGCGGGCGAACCCGGCGACATCGCCAGCGCGGAAGGCGCCGGATACGCGCAGGCCGCGGACCCGCCCGTCGCCGAGCTTCAGCTGCATCTTGCTGTAGCGATTTGCCAGAGCCGCCGCCTCCTCGAGCGGTGTATCGTCGAACTCCAGCATGCGCGCGGGCCAGTTTGTGTCGCCGCGCGTCGCCTGTCGCCGCTCCGCGGGCGCGGAGTCCGCCAGGATCAGCTTTTGCCCCGCCGTCAGGCGGTCGACCTTGGATCCGCGCGCCGGTCGCGCGCCGACAATGCGAACTTCAACCGATCCTTGCAGGAGGACCACCGCGGTGTGGCCGCCGATCACGCTGACGTCGAAGAGCGTGCCGGTCGCCACGACCTCGCTCGAGCCGGCCCGGACCAGGAATGGCCTCGCTTCATGCGCCACCTGAAATCGGGCGCGCCCTTCGATCAGCGTCAGCCTCCGCTGCGCCTTGGTGAACACAGCCTCGACCCGACTGCCGGAATCGAGCGTGAGCCTGGAGCCGTCCGGGAGGCCGACCTTCTTGATCTCTCCCACAGCGGCGGCGAAGAGCATCGGCCGTTGCTGCGATGCAGATCCCGGCAGCAGGTGCGATCCGAACAGGACAACCGAGACCAAAACCGCGGCGGCCAGGGATGCAGCCATTGCGAGCCCGAACGCCCGCGGTCGTTCGGAACGCGCATCCGCTTGTCGATTAGCGGTGGCCGGAGAATGAGAAAGGCGGCCAGCCTGGTTCCAGATGACGGCGATGCGGTCGTAAGCCTCCGCGTGGCGGGGATCGGAATCGCGCCATCGCCGGAAGGCGATATGCTCTTCCTCAGTTGCGCCTCCCGCCAGCCGGGCGACCCAATCGGAGGCCTGCCGGCGGACCCGGCCACGAGATTTGGGAAAGAAGCTCATTCGGCCTTCAAAGTGGGTTCAACATGCGGTCGAGCTGCGCAAGCGCCTTGCCCATCTGCTTCTCGACCCCTTTGACGGAGAGGCCGGTCCGCTCCGCAATCTGCGCGTAACTCATTCCGTCGATCCGATGCGCCATGAATATCTCCCGCGTCCGTGGACGCAGGCGCATCATAGCCGCCTCGAGGCGCCTGAGCATATCTCTGGATTCGAGGAGACGATGTTGATCGGGGCCCGGCAGCATCTCTTCGTCGGCCGCGACATGCAGGGCGGCCGAATGTCTGAAGTTGGCCTTGGCCCGATCCTTCAGGAGATTGGCCGCAATCCGGCGAAGATAGGCCTGCGGCCGTTCGAGCGAGGATGGCAGCCGCCCGCGCATTCGTGCGAAGCGGAAGAATATGTCCTGGACGAGATCCTGAGCGTCCGCGCTGTTGCGCGTCTGTCGCGAAAGAATACGGACCAACCCCGGGGATTCGCGTCGGTACAGATCCGCGAGGAGAGCATCCTCGGCCTCAGGGACCAGTCTGTCGTTGGACGCAAGTGGCTCGCCTTCCAGGAAAGCGGCCAGTCCACGATCCACGCCAGAATCCGCCGTCACGACCCGCTCACCGCCGCGGCGTGGATGAGGGCAGCCGCCGGCTAGGCCGGCCGGTTAGGTGCCTTCGCTGGTCGCAATGAGTCCGCATGACTGCCTCCCCCTGACGAGGCAGCCGGCGAAAGCCGGGTGTTGAGAACATGCTTGAACATGCGCCGCCGCCTTTAACCGCGAACGGTCTGGACATGCGCGACGGCCACCCGGCCAAAATGAAAGCCACGGAAGGTTCACAAGCAAGGTTCTCACGCCTCGGCGCCCTCAGGAGGCGCAGAAGAAGAATAGACGGAAGCATCGGAAGCGCAAGCCGACGACTTCAGATTCAAGCGCCTGAAGTGACCAATTTCCTGTCGGGGGCACGAGATGTGCCCCGTGGTGTGCTGTAGTAAATTCAATGCACGGGTGCAGTTCAGTGACTGTTTTTGTTAATTATATTGCGAACTCAAAGTCACCCGAATGAATTTTTCGCGACGAGAACCACACATGTCCTAGTGTCCGCAATGTGTGGATAGCGGACGTTGGGGCTTCCAATTTATCGCTTCCGCGAGGCCGCGATGAGGAGGAGGCCGACGACCGCGAGAATCACACCGCGGATGACCCATGGTCGCTGGTCAATCATGAAGCTGGTAGCGGGCCAGTGGACGAGACCGGTGCCTTGGCCGATCCACAGCAATCCCATCAACACAGCGGCAACGCCGATGCCCCATAAGATAGACTTCATAATAGGGCTCCCCCAATGGGCGGCGGTGCCAGTCTACCGGCGCGTCCAATGCCCGCAATGGGTTTATGCTGGACGGACTAATGGAGTGAAAAGCGGACGCTAGCTATTCTTCTTTTCCAGTTGGTCCGCGGCCTCGTAGAAGTCCTTGGCAACACGCCTAAGCATCGCCTGGTCCTTTTCGGTCGAGACGCTCTCGGCCAAACCACGGCAGCGCTTGGCCTGACTCTGAAGGTGCGCCGTTTCGTCGCTCATACCGAGCGAATGAGCTGAGCGATGATTTTCATCCTAAGGCAGGAGCGCCGCTGAGCCGCGCTGTTACGCTCACGGGTCAGGGCCGCAATGGATCGTTGATGGCGGAAGCGGACCGAAAGCTGACCTCCGTTTTCTGTCTATATGCGCTAGGGGAGCGATGGTGACGACGAGATCGGCGATCGACCGGGCGTTTGAACTGGCCAGGTCCGGTCAGTGCCGCGGCGTCTCGGAAATCATCCGCCGTTTGCCGCCGCACGACCGCGAAGCCGTGGAACGTCATCTGACTGAGCCGAGCGCGAGAAGAGAACTTATCCTGCTTTGCAGCGATGCGTGGCTCGCAGCCCATTGACCGAGCTTATGTCTGCATGGGCGTCCACAGATGGAAAGCGGACGTCCGCTTAATGCACTCGTACCCATGTGACGGTCCAATCCTGCACACCTTCTGGCAAGGGAGGAGCCGGGCGCAGCACTAGACGGTCACCTGAGACCGTGAAGAAACGTTTGCGATCGGTTCCGGTGCGGTTCGGGGAAATATCGAGTTCGACATGGTGAACCACGAAGCCTCCAGCCTCATCGACTGAATAGCTTCCGCAGTAGGCGACCATGTTTGCGGGAATGGCCGCGGCCTCCACCCCCGTTGGTCGGTCAGCGAGGCCCCATGGGCGCCGCTCAGTGTTGGCGAGCATGGCGCAGATCTGCCCGGTCTGAGTGTAGATGATGTAGCCCCGAGCCTTGGCGCCGACGTTGGGATCCGGCCGCTCCGTTCCGTCAGCCATACGCTGAGCGGCCGCAACCAGACGCCAAGTGCCGACGAGCCGTGTGGCTCCGTCCTGCGCCGCCGCGGAAGCGTTGGTCGGGGCGACGGTTAGCAATGCCGACAAGAGCAATGAAGAAAGCAGCCGCGGCATCTTTCCCTATACTCCCTCCAGGATCGCTCTCTCGGGCGAGCGGCCTAAGCCACACCCAAAGCCCCGTCTGCCTTCATAGTCGCACTCGGCGGTAGCGTCCGCAATGGGTGGAAAACGGACCTAATCGTCGTAGTCACCACGATCGCTCAACTTGCGTGGCGCTGTGCCGAACTCAAGGTCGCCAAACTCCTTCTTCCAAATGCGGTCCATGAGCTTCATCGCTTCGCCATTCGTCATCTTTGCGCCGCTCTGAAACTGGAGAATGGCCGCGCCGTCCGTTGCCGTGGCCCTTCTAACGATGGTCCACTTCTCGGTTTCGGCGGCCCTTGCGAGCGCGGAGATATCTGCGTTTGAACCCTCGGCCATATAGCGAAGCGGGGGTCGCAGCACCGCGTTCGGGTCCGCCTCATTCCCCACGAACCCGAGCTTACCAAGTTCCGCCTTGTTCAGCCGCGTAAGGGCGCAATCAACGTGGTGGTAATCTTCGTTCGGCGATGGCTGGAAATGTATCTGGTCGCCAGTGACGGTGATGATACCCTTCTTTAGGCTGCACTCGCGTTCGATGCGCGCCGCTTCCTTCGCCTTATGCGTGACCCTCGAGGCGGCGGGGCCAGCAACCCCCACGGCGACGAAAATAGCAAAGAGCACAAGCATCAAACGACCATTCATGGGGTCAATGTATCGCTCGCGCCCTAATGTCCGCAATGGGTCGGTTGCGGCCGGAACGGGTGGAAAGCGGCCGTTGCCGCATGATCCGTTTTCCGGCAACGTTGCGCCCAGATGTTCAAAGCACTTTGCCTTGCGTTGGCGATCCTGATGCTGGTCTGGCCCCAGATCTTCGCTGGCTATTCCCAGCGTCGCCACGAGCGCCGTCTCAAGGACCTTCAAGCCGGTGGCGAGGAGCAGTTCTTCGAAGAGGCGCGATCCCTAGCGGCTTACCCTCCCATGAGCAGGTTGCCCGTATGGCGATTTCTGGGTGCCGCTTTGATCCTGGTGTCGGTGGGTGGATTTCTCGTCCGGCACTAAGCGAAGCTCCGTTATGGGTCGAACCCGGACGGCAAGTTCGGGTGGAAACCGGACGCTAGAAAGCCGCAGCGGCTGGCGGAGATCCGTTCACTCGCCCGAGCCAAAAAAAACCATCATAGCTTTGGTCAGCCAATTCACCTGGAAACGTGCCCAGCCTGATAAAAGCGTCCCGGGAGAGATCGACCGGTGACCGATGCATCTCGTGATTGCCGCAGTCCATGACACCGGGAGGCATTGGCCTGTCGCGATCGAGCGTGACATTCGGCTTTAAAAGACAGTTCCACATCGAGCCCCCGGAGACCTCCATGTTAAGGGTGGTGACGTCTACAGGCGATCCGAGCTGCATGGCCATTGGCTTGAATCGAACCACTCCCTGTTCCACGGGCATTTTTCGAGCGTGAAGATTACCGACGAGCACGAGAACATGATCGTAGTGACCGCTCCTAGCAGCTCGACGGATGTTCTCCGCCTGCGCCGCCTCTCGAGGCCCTTGAGACGGCAAATCGCGGAAGCGATGGCGCTGTTCGTCATCGCGGAAGCCGTTGAATGCAACGACATGGATTGAGAGACCTTCGGATCTCAGCGCATGAAGCCTAATAAGCAGCTCGAACATCGCTTCGCTACCCACACCGTCGTGGCGTCCAGCCCACCCTATCTGTCGCAAGTCGGCGGGAAATGCTGCGTTAGGCAAAAGCCATGCCTTCTGAAGCGCGGAATTGTTGCTGGCGTCATGCTCAACTGCAACCAGCAGCCGCTCGCCACGAGTGGCGAGACCACATGCCACTGTACCGATGAATGCGGGACCTTCGCGAGTACCGTGGATCTCTCCAAAGACGACATAGCGAGTTCGGCGTGCTGACACCGCGGCCCATCCTTCCGGCGCCGTACACTGACTTGTGGAGAACCCAGTCACCCGATGCGCCACGGCTCGCCCAACCAGCGGCAAGGCCTGCCCGAGTGTCGCCGCAAGGAGAGCCAGGCTGAGGGTGATCACCGGCGAATTGTCGCAGCCAAGTTGAATGTCTGCAATGGGTGGTGGTCTCAGGAGGTCGTCGCAACACTTTACCTATTGAGAGGTGAGGTGAGCGATGACGAAACGACGACAACGGCGGCTATTCACCGCGGTGGAGAGTGCGGAGGTTTGGGATCGTT